>Ga0210042_1003209_pt1 | contig 11975 bp, 9 predicted proteins | sample CryGeymeta201518_FD_183982 | JGI IMG/M metagenome (GOLD analysis project Ga0210042, IMG submission 183982) | Groundwater microbial communities from Crystal Geyser aquifers in Utah, USA - Crystal Geyser metaG 2015-18 (SPAdes) (version 2) | ecosystem: Environmental > Aquatic > Deep subsurface >... | reverse complement strand
AATTGCCAAAATTCTAGAAATGAGACAAACACAAGACTTTTTGCAAAAAAATAATATTTCTAAACAACAAGTAAAAAACGTATTAGAACGATTTTCTGGAATGGGAAACTTTTCCTAAGTCTCCAATAAAGAAAAATAATAAATTTGAACTCTCTACTACAATAATAACAACCTCCCGAAGTTGGTTTGGCGCAGAAATTTATAGACAAGACTTAAACTTTGATAACAAAATGGATTTAATTATTTCTCGTCCTTTTTATATGGCTAGTAGGGATATTGCAGGTTTTTATATTTTTACAAAGCAAAGTTTGAATAAAAGCACACAGGTTTTTTCGACCACAGAATCAAAATTATTAGTTAATAATGACAATAAAACTGTAATTTCATTTACTCATGGTGGTAATTATGGAACTTATGAAAAAACGATAAACAAATGGCAAGGAGATGATTTAGTCGAAATAAGAAGATTAGAACAAACTTACAAATCGAAAACAGGAAATGAACTTGTAGAAGAATTTGAAATCAAAAATGGAAAGGAAATCAAAACGAAAACTCAAAAATTAAATCAAGATGAAGCAGAACAGTATTTTGAAAATTACAAATAGAAAAATACAAAAAGCATTTATTCAAAAAAAATAGAATAAATGCTTTCCTGTTTAGTAAAAATCTACCGTTGCTCGTGTCTTCACGAGCGACCTATCAAAACAAATTAATCACGCTCTTTCAACCATTCCGAAACCTTAGGAGCAAGTTCTTTTTGAGAGCGTCCGCCTACAAAAACTCCAATGTGTCCTCCTGGAAATTCGTATAATGTTTTGTCTTTTGAGCCCACATTATCATTCAAAGGTTTAGTAGCCGAAGGGGGAACTAAATGATCTTCTGAAGCATAAATAGTCAAGATTGGATTCTTAATATCTTTTAGATTTACAGTTTTCTTTCCTAACGTAAATTCTCCTTTTATCAATTTATTTTCTTGATACAAGTCTTTGATAAACTTACGGTAACATTCTCCTGCTTGTGAAGGACTATCGCCCACCCATTGTTCCATACGCAAGAAATTCATCATTTTACCTTTGTCTTCCATCATATTGGTAATGGTAGCCATTTTTTTGAATTTGCTAAGTGGTTTCAACATATCAAAACCCATATTCAAAAACTCCCCTGGTACAAGACCGTCGTTTCCATCCACTACTTTATCAACATCTAAGTCTCTTGACCATTTAAACAAAAGACCGTCATCGGTATTGAAGTCAAAAGGAGCAACAAGGGTAATCAAATTTTTGATTTTGTCTTGATTAAGAGCCGTATAAATAGTAGAAAATGTACCACCTTGACAAACGCCTAGCAAGTTTATTTTGTCAAGTTCATGTTCTTTTCTGATAAAATTAACGCAAGAATTGATATAACCATTGATATAATCTTCCATTGTCAAATATCTATCAACACGAGAGGGATAGCCCCAATCGATTAAATAAATATCAATTCCACTATCTAGTAAATTTCTGATAAAACTACGGTCAGATTGCAAATCCATCATATCAAAACGATTGACGAGTGCATAAGCAATCAATAAAGGGGTTTTGAGTTTGCGTTTAGAAGAAGAATAACGGTATAATTTTACTTTATCTTCACTCCAAACAAGTTCTTTTTCTGCTGTTGCGACATCAATTTCTTCTACTTCGCTAAGCATTTGAAAGCCTTTCATGAGCTTTTCAGTTTGCTCAGTAATTTCTTCTGTAAAACTTTCAAATACGTTGGTATGTGTATTCTCCTTGTTTTGATTTGCCATAATAAAATTTAGTTTATGTGTTGTTGCTATTATAATTTTTATCAATTGAACAGGGTTTCAACCCTGTTTTGTCAAAATGAATTTTATACTGACAGGGTTAAAACCCTGTGCAATTCAAGAAAGCCAAATACTCTTTTTTATAAAAGTAAGTAGTCGTACAAAATTAATAATACATATAACTGATTAGCGAGTGATTTATATGATTTTTAAGATAAAATACAAGATAAATAAAATTACAATTACTAATTATTATTTTTTATACCCATTCAATTTTTATTGTATTTATCTTCATTTATCATATAGATCATAAAAATCATTTACCAATAAGTTCAAGTCGTTTTTATTTTGTCCAACTACTTACTAGCTATAAATATACAATTTAAAAATCTTTTTTTTATCAAAAACCCCAACTTCACTATGAAGTTAGGGTTTTATTTGAAGGAAATGTTAGATTTCACTAGCATACAATTTTAATTAAAAAACTGTACTCACATTCTCAAATAACTACTCAATTTCAGAATGATTTAGATTCAAAATTACTTGCTTGTCGCTTTCTTAGTAGTAGTAGTTTTGGCTGTTGTAGCCTTTGCTGCTGCTGCTGGTTTAGCTTCTGCTTTAGTTTCAGTTTTTGTTTCTGCTTTAGCTTCTGATTTTTTTGCAGTTGAAGTAGCTTCAGCATTGTTTTCTAGCTCACGGATACGAGCTTTCAATGCGTGTACTTGTTTTGCAAGCTCATCAATTTCAGAATTCAAAACTACAGGGTAAGGAGAAAGAACTTGTTCCATTCCTTTGTTGAAGTTGGTTTTCAAATCTAGTTGAAGAGCCAAAACTTCGCCTTGTAATTTAGAGAACTCATCGCCTTTGAAAATATCAATCATATTTTCTTCTAAATGATTAAGCCAGTTCATATAGAACTCGTTGTATGTCTGTACGTTTCCGTCTTTTGCAGCTTCAAACATTTTAGTCATAAACTCTTCAGAGCTTTCTTTTACTGTTTTACCAATAATAGCATTTATATCAGCCATTTTTGTTTGGTAATCGAATAAAATGGTTTGCATATGAGAGAAAAGTTTGATTGACTCTTTTTCTTTGCTTGGAGGCATTAATTTATAAAACGGAGCATACATTTTTTCCATACGCTCATATATTTCTTTACCAAACTGAGGGTTTGACATATTTAGGTTTTCCATGTTTATCATACCCATCATTTTAGACATGTCAAAGTTTGCCATGTCCATTTTTGGCATCATAGAAGAGAATTTTTCGATCATTTCAGTATAAGGAGCGAACATTGGATTGTTAGTCATCGTAGTACGATACTGCTCAACCATTTTGTTCATTTGCTCACTCATTTGTTCGAAGTCCTTAAAGCCAAACTGAGAAGGATTTTGAGCAAACATTCCTTTCGTCATTTCTTGCAATTTGTCCATGTTCATCATTTTGAAGTATTCTTGTACGTCAAAATTTTTGTTGTTGGTCATTTGCACAAATGGTTTCCACATTTCATAGGCATCGAAATAGGTTTTTGCACCTTTAGTCATGTTTTCAAAAGCCTCTTGCATAGGTTGCATCGCTTTGAAAGCAGGATTATCAGTCATCATTTTTTTGCTCTCGTTCATCATCTCGGTAGTAGATTCTAACCAAGTTTTGTAAGAGCTAGTCATCATTTCTTGCACTTTAGTAGCATTTTCTTGAATGTCCATAGTTCCTTGACCATTTGTGTTAGTCATTTGAACCATTTGCATCTGACGGTCAACCATTTCACTCATTGTGTCCATCCACTTTTTAGAAAGCGTAGATTGTTGTTCCATAAGTTGAGTTACTTGTTCTGGTAGTGTTTCAGAAGAAATTGTTTTGCCTTTTTCTACTGCTTCAGAGATGATGCTTTTTTGGTTGTCATACCAATTTTTATACATGTCCGTAGCTTGCTCCATTACTTTGCCTTCTTTAGCTGCTTCTTGAAGCTGACGGGTAGAACCTACCCAGTTTTCCACGATTTTGTTTTGAGTAGTTGCCCAAAAATCTAACATTTCCTTCGTAGAATCCATTACGTTTGCCATAGTATATAAAAAATTTAATCGGTAAAAAATAAGCACATATCAAATGTACGAGGTATTTATGACACTACAAAATTTTGTATGCAAGCAGCTAAACCCTTCATTTTGAGCAAAATAGCTAGTTTATTTTACAAAAATTGTAATAAAAAATAGATTATTTGGAAATATCTCAATAAAGTGGTACAAAACAGCCCTTTTATTGCAAAAAAAATAATTTTAAAAAGTTGCACAATAATCCAACGTTCTGTAATTCAATGAATTATAATCAAAAAAAATGACTTTTTTTGCTAAAAATAGATAGTTTTGTTTAAAAAAGTGAAACTATTGTCTTTCTGTTACGAGTAGATTAATTTTTATTTAAGGTTAAAAAACATTCTAAATTATGGAAAATGAGTCAGCCAGAAGAAAATTTTTTTGACCTAATTTGTATGTTAAATCTAGGGTAAACGCACGAAACTTTTTATACTGCTTTCAGTGTGTTTAAACACACTTTAACTATCAGAGTAAATTCAATTTGCAAAGTTAAAAACTAGCTTGATTTGCTTTAAACGAGTACATTTTTTTTCGTGCGTTTACCCTATGTTAAATCAGGGTTTAAGTTCTCTTCGACGGAAAATAGCTATTTTTGTTTGTTGAAAAAGCAGATACAACCATTGTGTATGCAATTATTTTTGGTAAATTAGCCACTCCTACAAATCCCTTACTACCACTCCTTTACTAGTATCGTTTTGAAACAAGTTTTTTATAAAAATGTATTTCATTTTTATTTTATTAAAAAAGCTACTGTACCCTACTATTTTTTGTAGTGTATGATTGGTTAAGGATTTGGCTTCGCCGAGCTTCGGTTGTAGAATTAACAGGATTTAAAAATACAGATAATACAAAATGTTATTTGAATAATTTAATTTTAAGGTGATTTATTCTTAAAAAATGTATTTTAGCTTCGCTGACTTTACAGTTCATTCTCTGTGTTTTCTGTAACTCTATGTTTAATAAAAATAGTAGGCTACAGTGAAAATTAATTATTCCAGCCTATCGTTTTGTAGAAGCTGAAGAAATTGCAAATGCAATTTTGTTCTTAGTCTGATAAGGCAAGTTATGTCAATGGAATTAATCTTCCTGTTGACGGAGGCAGAACAAAAAATTTGTAGAAAAGGACACTCAAATTATAGACAAAAAAGCTGTTCCTAATATAGGAGTAACTTTCTACTTCCTCTTTCTGCTTAATTGTCTGTCTTAAATATCTAAAATATTTTCAAAATAGGTATATCAATATGAGTGACATTTTTCAAATTTTGTAAATTGACCAATTTTTGACAAAATAATAGTTTGCTTTTTTCCATAAAGTAGGGTTTGCAAACCCTACTTTATGGAAAAAAGACATTTGCACAGAATAAAATTTGGTAAGGATTTGCCTTTTTTAAAATGTCACTCATGTTGTTATGTAACAGGTATTTTTTTGATACCAACAGCTAGTTTAGGAAAAGGCTTGCCTTTTCCCTACAAAAAACGATAATTTGTTATACACCCCTAAAAAAAATAAATTCATTGAAAATCAATATATTATGGATGTAGAATCATTTAGAGATTTTTGTCTTTCCTTTCCTGTTGTTACAGAAGGACTGCCATTTGGAGAAGATACTTTAGTTTTCAAAGTAGAAGGGAAAATGTTTGCACTTATCAATCTCAAAAAATCGGATAGTTTTAATGTAAAATGTACCCCAGAGAAAGCAGTAGAGTTACGAGAAAAGTATGACTGTGTAAAGGCTGGTTATCACATGAATAAGAAACATTGGAATACAATCTATTTTGGGGGAATTTATTCGGAGTTTGAAAGCTCTCTTACAGAAAAACAACTCAAACATTGGATTCGTCATTCCTATCAGCTTGTTGTTAGCAAACTTCCAAAGAAGATTAGAGTAGTTCTACAAGCTGAATTAGAAAAAATGAATTCAGAAAATGACCAGTAGAACAAAAATGAAACAACGAAATGATATGCAAAATGAATAATCTGTTACTAAAGTAAGAAATAGTTAATAACCTAAATAAAATTGAAAAAAGTGACAACCATTTGTTTAAAGTGTCCGTATAGAAACAGAGTTTCACAACAACTACTAAACGTTTTTAATTACTTTAAATCAATTCAAAACACTAATAATCAATCTGTTAGTAACACTATTTTCTATTTCAATCTATCTATGTTAATCAATAATTTGACTACTAATTTCTTTGCGATGTTCAGTTCTACACAACCTATTTTATCTATAAATACTACCGATATTTCTTCACTTGTAGGAGTCGTGTTTGAGTTTTTTGCTAATCCAAATGAAAATAATCTTTCGCTTATCAAAAAGAACACACAGAAGGTATCAGAGATGAATGAATCTGTTGAAAAGTTAAAAAACTGGGCTTGGCAATACGCTGATTTAGAGTATGCAAAAAAACAGTTTCAAAAAACACAGGAAGTAGAAAAAGTGGTAGAAACAACCTATAATTCGTTAGGTGTTTTGATGAAAAGTAATATTTCAGAACCAATACATGATTTCCTTCAAAGTTTTGAGAAATTACTCAAAAATCTACAATCGTATCGTTCTATCTTAGAAAATGATTTGAAAAATGAGGAAATTCAAAAAGAACTAAAAACACTTACTAAACGTAAATTCAATATTGCATAATAAAATATTGATACTACAAAACTGAAAAGGAATAGCATTTTAAATGCTCTTCCTTTTTTTATGGATTTTATTATTCCACCAAAGTCTTCTGAAAAGAAGAAAAAGCAACAGGTTTGTCAGCAAACCATCGTTTCGTCTTTTTCCAAACTCTTCCAAAAAGCTCAGAATCTCTATAATTATTCAATTTTTCTTCGCTTTCCCAGTGGCTATACGTCAGAAAAATACAAGGATTGTGTGCATCTTGCCATAACTCTAAATGTTTACAACCCTCAAAATGACGGATTTTTTGTTTATTTTCTTCAAAATTATCAATAAAATCTTGAATGTGTTTTTCTTCAAAAGTCATTCTAACGACACGTAATAAATTCATTTTATCTTGGTTTAAAGGTTGATTATAAAGTAATAAAGGCTTTATTTTGAATTTGTTTTAGATTTATCTAACTTTTTGGGTTAGAATTGTCTTTATATGATTATTGTAGCTCATTCTTTAGAATGAGTAAATTGTACCGTAAACTTTAGTTTGCGTAACTATTTACACAAAAATACTTAGTTTTATTTAGGTTTAGTTTATTTCAACTTAGTTTGATTTTTTAATGAATGATTTTCAGATAATATTAGTCGGCATTTTGGTTGCTGTCAGTTGTGCTATTTTAGGTTGTTTTTTGGTGCTTCGCAAAATGGCGATGGTAGGCGATGCCATTTCTCACGCTGTTTTACCTGGGATTGTGATTGCTTTTTTGGTTGTTCAGCGTTTCGATTCTATTTTTATGCTTATTGGTGCTGCTATTTTGGGCGTTTTTACGACGCTTTTAATAGAATTTTTGCACAAACAAGGAAAGCTACAAACCGATGCTTCGATTGGTGTTTCCTTTACTTCCCTTTTTGCTTTGGGTGTAATTCTGATTTCGGTCTTTGCGAGTAAGGTAGATTTAGATGCCGAATGTGTGCTTTTTGGCGAAATTGCGTATGTGCCTCTGCATGTTTGGCACATAGATTTGGGAGATGGCGCAATTCTGAATTTGGGTGCAAAGGCTGCATGGTGGATTGGCTCTGTACTTTTGATTATTCTGTTTTTTGTTACTATTTTTTATAAAGAAATGCTCTTGACGACCTTTGACCCTGCTTTTGCGTCTGCTATCGGAATTAATGTTTCGGTTTGGCATTATTCGCTAATGAGTTTGGTTTCTTTGGCTACGGTTGCTGCTTTTGAGTCGGTGGGGGCTGTTTTGGTACTTTCATTTTTGGTTGTACCTTCTGCGACGGCTTATTTATTGACAACCAATTTCAAAAAAATGCTTTTTCTATCCTGTTTTATCGGAATAGTTGTAGCAATTTTGGGCTATTATACGGCTGCTTTTCTGAATGCTTCCATTGCAGGTTCGATGACAAGTGTGGCAGGTGTTATTTTTGCGCTTGTTTTTGTGTTTGTTCGGATTAAAAAATAGCTTTCTAGATGAACCAAAACACATATTTTTTTGGTTTTAGGGTTGATGATTTACTTTTTCATTTAAAGTATCACAATCGTAATTTTTAATTCGTTATTAGTATAAAGTAATGTATCAAGGCTTTTTTGAAGCACGTTTTGTAACCAAAAGAATCTATAAAGTAGAAAAAAAAGAAGCCTTTCAAGCTTTTGATAATTTGAACCAAGAATTAGAAAAACAAAATGTTAAAATCAATAAAAAAATAGTTGAATATTGCGTTTTTGATAGCAATGAATCTATTGATGATAATTGGCTTACGCTGAATGAACCTTGTTAGGTCTGTAAATTGGAATGCAAGTAAGTAATTGTACAAAATTAATGCATCTTATTTTTTAATGTAACAACCTGATAATCAATGTTTTATGTAATTATCAATTATCCATTTTAAATTAGTTTCGCTGCTTTGGCAGGTGTCCATTTACTTACTTATTATTTTTTATACTCATTCAATTTTCATTGTATTTATCTTCATTCATCATATAGATAATAAAAATCATTTACCAATAAGTTCAAGTTGTTTTTATTAACTAGGGCAAACGCACGAAATTTTTGGGTGCATAACAAATTAGCTACGCAACTCTTTGGGTGTCGCTTAGTCAATTTGTGTTACGCAGGGAAAAGTCTTGCTTTTTCCTTCCATACAGGTATTTTTTTTGATACAAACAGCTAGTTTAGGAAAAGGCAAGCCTTTTCCTTACAAAAAACGACAATTTGTTATACACCCAAATTTTTAATCAATCAATTTTTAGAATTTTATGCTGTATTTTACCATTAGCAAGGTCAATTTTTTTCAAAAATTAATCCTTGCTAAGGTAGAAACGCCCTATTTTTTATTTTTTTCCCTTAGCCATCGTCGTTATCGAAGATAAAAAGACGTTGATAATGGGGAAGAAATAAATTTCGTATGTTTGTCCTATCACACAATCAAAAAGTTTAAGATTGCCAAATTTCACTAACTAAAAATTCTATTCAGTACAATAAATTTTGGTTCTTCCGACAATTTAGTCAAATTGATAAAACGGTGTGCGAATGGTGTGTTCAGTTCCTCAGAACTGAACACACGGTGTTTCGCTAAAAAGTCGGAAGAGCCTAAATTTTTAGTATAAAAATTATCAAAATACCATTCTTTTTCATAAATTCAGACTTAGAGAAACTTTTTTTAAAAAAGTGGCGTTGAGCGAGTTAGTAAAATAGGATATCAAACCAAAAAATATCAAATTTATCTACAACAAAAAACAAATTATGTCAAACAAATTACACGAGCTTTTAGCTGTCGAACAAGAACGAAAAAATAAAGCCAATCAAGCTATTGGAGAAGCAAAAAAGACCTTTACTAAAAATGACCCTTATTTTGACGGAATGGTAAAACATTATGTTTCTTTAGAGGAAAACTCTGATGAAATTCCAGACGAAACAAAGGAAATGGTTACAACGGTCAAGAAAAAATTAGAGGAAGCTATGGAACTTATCGTAGCAGGAATTGATGCTAATATCTCAAAAGAAGAAACTAATTCTGCTGATATTGCAAAGGCTGAATTAGTAGTAGGAAATAAAAAATTTGGTACATTTTCGGCTACTTCTCTTTTAGCTTTAGAAAGTAATATCAATCGTTTGAAAGATTTATATAATGCGATTCCTACACTTGACCAAACTCGTAAGTGGGAATTTGATAGCAAGACAAACGTTTATCGTACTCCTGAAGAGGTAAAATTTCGTACTGTCAAACGTCCGAAAGTTATCGTAAAATACGAGGCTACAAAAGAACACCCAGCACAAACCGAACTTTTAAATCTTGATTTTCAAGTAGGTAAATATGAAACTGTTTATACTTCAGGAAAGGTTACTTCTTCTCAAAAAAGTGATATGATTGCACGCATTGATGAACTTTTGGAAGCTGTCAAAATTGCTCGCTCAAAAGCAAATAACGCAGAAGTCAAAAACACAAAAGTAGGAAAAGATATTTTTGAATTTATCCATAAAGGAATTTTGAAGTAAGATAAAGATAACAAATTAGTTATGTTATTTTTGGGTGTATCTCAAGATGTCGCTTTATTAATTTTATAGTTGTAGGAAAAGGCAAGCCTTTTCCCTACTAAAAACGACATTTTTGAGATGCGCCCGTTAAGGATTAGTAGGATTGATAGGATTTGAAATACAGATAAATACAACTGCTATTTTTTAAATCAAATAATTAATAAAATACCTTTGAATAGTTAAATTAAATCACAGCTTTTATTAACATAATCTTCAAAAAATGTATTTTTATTCTCTGTGTTTTTCTGTGAACTCTGTGTTTAAAAATAGTAGGGTACAGTAGTAGCTTGGATAAAATTGGAGTGAGAATGAATTATCTACCTTTTTTGTAATAAAAGTTTGTTATCAGATACTAATTGAAAGCACAGAATAGTTTTGTTGATTTTATCAAAAACTCAACATAAATCTATAGTAAATCTATAATAAATCTATTCTTTAAAATCAATCAAAATAACGCTATAACAAAGATTAAATATATGAGTGAGCCAAATGATCCACTAAATACAGAAAATACAAATTCTGAAAACTCTGCTACAAATCCAAGACAAACAACTACTCAAAATCAAAGAAGACAAGTAGTAAGTCCAAAAACTCCTTCTTTTGCACAAAAACTACTCGGTTTTATCAAAATTATTTTTGCTACTTCTTTTGGGGTTGGTCTTTTTTTCTTTGTAATGGGATTTTTGTTTCTAATTATAGGAGCTAGTATGGATAGAGAAGTAGAAATTGCAGAAAATAGTGTTTTGAAAATTTCTTTGGGACAAACGATTGCAGAATATAGCAAAGATGATCCTTTTGCAGATTTGGCAGCCGAACTACAAGGAAGTGCTACACCACTAAGTTTGGTAAATATAAAAGCAGCCCTCAAAAAAGCCAAAACGGATGATAATATCAAAGGAATTTATTTAGAAGTTACTGATGTTCCCGTTGGTTTTGCGATGTTGGAAGAGATTCATGCTGCCCTTTTAGACTTCAAAACTTCTAATAAATTTATTTATGCGTATAGCAAATATTATGGCGAAAAAGGCTATTATTTAGCTTCAACGGCTGACCAAATTTATCTGTATCCACAAGGTGCATTAGAAATGAATGGATTTTTCTCTCAAGTTCCATTCTTCAAAAAAATGCTTGAAAAACTAGATATTGAGCCAAGAATCTATAAGGTAGGAACATTTAAGTCTGCTGTTGAGCCATTTATTTTGGAAGAAATGAGTGAGGCAAACCGTGAACAAACAAGCGTTTATTTAAACTCTTTATATGATACTTATTTGAATCATGTAGCTGCTACAAATACAAAAAGTGGACGTAAAATAACGACAGAAGAGTTACGAGAAATTAGCGATAAAATGCTAATTAGAAAAGCTGGCGATGCTGTTACTTACAAACTTGTCAATGACACTCTTTATTACGACCAAGTAGAAAGCAAGCTAAAAGCTATTTTAGGATTAGAAGAAAGTAGTGATGAAAATGATGACGAAAATAAAACTACAAGTAGCAAAAAGAAAATTTCTTTTGTTTCTCTTCCAAAATACATCAAAACACTAGGTATAGATCGTACAGGCGATTCAGACAAGCGAATTGCTGTAATTGTTGGAGAAGGAAATATTGTTGATGGACAAGGGCAGGCAGGACAAATTGGAGGAGATGCTATGGCAGCAGCTATCCGAAAAGCACGTAAAGATAAGCGAGTAAAAGCGATTGTTTTGCGTATTAATTCGGGTGGTGGCAGCGCACTAGCTTCTGATATTATGTGGCGTGAAGTGATGCTAACCAAAAAAGAAAAACCTATTATTGCTTCTATGTCGGATGTAGCTGCTTCAGGGGGGTATTATATGGCAATGGCGTGTGATACGATTGTAGCTCACCCAAATACGATTACAGGATCGATAGGAATTTTTGGAATGCTTTTCGGAATAGATAAATTTGCAGAAAACAA
>Ga0210042_1003206_pt1 | contig 11978 bp, 10 predicted proteins | sample CryGeymeta201518_FD_183982 | JGI IMG/M metagenome (GOLD analysis project Ga0210042, IMG submission 183982) | Groundwater microbial communities from Crystal Geyser aquifers in Utah, USA - Crystal Geyser metaG 2015-18 (SPAdes) (version 2) | ecosystem: Environmental > Aquatic > Deep subsurface >... | reverse complement strand
AAAGAACAATGTGGCCTGTTAAAGCGGCGTGAATCGCCAAGCCGGCGGTTTCATTGTCACGAATTTCTCCGACCATAATGATATCCGGGTCCTGGCGGAGAATTTGCCGCAAGCCAGAAGCAAAATCATAACCGATTTCCGGCCGAACCTGGGACTGATTCAGTCCATCAATAAAATATTCCACCGGGTCTTCCAAGCTGACAATATTAACTCCTTCTTTATTGAGAATCTGCATTAAGGCGTAAAGAGTAGTGGTTTTTCCTGAGCCGGTTGGTCCGGTAATAAGAATCATTCCGTAAGGTTCCTCAATACCTTCCCTGATTACTTCATAATTGCGGCCGACCAGTCCCAATTCTTCCAGTCCTTTCAGGCCGACCGTCGGATCTAAAACTCTAATCGCCACTTTTTCGCCGACTGGCGTGGGAAAAGTAGCCACCCGGTAGTCAATGTCCCGACCAAAGAGAATGGTCCTGAAACGGCCGTCCTGAGGAATTCTGGTTTCGTCAATTTTTAAATTTGAAAGAACTTTTACCCGCGAGATTATCGGCTGATGCAATTCAATCGGCAAAGAAGAAACTTCCTGAAGCAGGCCGTCAAGCCGAAATCTAATCCGCAGTCGGTCTCTTTGAGGTTCAATATGGATATCGGAAGCCTTCTGCCAGACAGCCTCTTTTAAAGTTGAAGCCACAATTTTAATAATCGGGGCTTCTTCGGAAACTGCTACCCCCTCTTCTAACTGGATAATTTTCTGATAAGCGGCCAGTCCTTTGCCCGGCTGAAGGCTGAGAGATTTAATGGCCGCTTCAACCTCGCTTTTATAAGGAGAATAACGCCTGAGCACGGTTTCCCAATCGGACTTGGTAATTAAATAAACTCCGAGATTAACCCGCGATTGCTTGGCAATAAACTTTATTGCTTCCTGGGCCTTGGAATCGTCGGGATAAAGCATTCCCACCACCAACAGATCAGCGGCTTTACTAATGGGGATTACTTTATAGTTGCGAACGGTTTCTTCTGGAATAAGTTTTAACAGTTCATCTTTGATTTCTTCAACTTTTATTTTCTTGTAGGGAACGTTTAAAAGCCTGCTTTTGATTTTAGCCACTGTTTCCTCGTCCGCCAACCGGCGCTCATAAATCAGTTCTTCGGCGTTTTTTCCAACCAAAGAAGATTCCTGGAGGATTTTTTTTGCTAATTCTTCGCTTAAAAGACCTTCTTTTATTAATTCCTGAAGGAAGGTTTTGTTTTCCACATTAAAAATTTAAAATGTAAATCTCAAAATGAAAAATGACAATGTAAAATGTTAAAATGACGCGTAGCGTCATCCCGAGCGAAGCGAAGGGATCTCATAAACAAGATTGCTTCGCTAAGGCTCGCAATGACAACAAATTTTGCATTTTGATTTTTACATTTATTTAACAAACGGATCGGTATTTCCAACCGGCCCGATTTCAATCGGATTAACGTATTGTTTAAGAATTTGGAAGTTAGGATTATTGATAATTGCTTCTGGCTGCAATCTTATATGGGAAAGCTCCTGAAGCGATTGTAAACGGGCTGGCGCTACTCGCTCAATCAAGGGGGTGGGAGCAAAAAATAAATAATAAGTGGCAGTGATAATTGTCGCAATGATTAAAATAATTACAGCCAAGGCGAACCAGTTAATTTTTCTCTTTTCTTCCTCAATAATTATTGCCATGTTATTCTGCTTGCCCCGCATAACTCAACTAGTTGAGTTACGGGGCTTGATAATATGTATCTACAATCATTGTATAGTAAAAATTAGTTACGCCTGATTTCGGTTTTGGGGCTGACTCTATCTTTAAATTCATTAAATCCATCAGAGTTATATTGGTTTCCAAGGCCCGAAGAAAAGATTTAAAATTTTCATAGCTGCCCATCAGACGAAAATTAAATCTCAAAGTGCCTAATCCTTTAATAAGATTCGACTGATTTGACGGTTTAATCGATAACTGTTGGACGCCTAATAATTCTATTGTTAACTTATTATTCGTAGACAATCCGGCAATCTGGTTAACGCCAGAAGCCACATCTTGTTCCAGGGGTAGAATTAACGAGGTCGTCTCTGTAGTCTTGGTAATATCCTGATATTCGCTTAAAACCTTTTGAACCTGTTGAATATAAGTTTCGTTTTTGGCGATAAAATCGAGTCGGGAAGCCACTTCGGCTCTTAAGTCTTTTATTTGGGAATAAGTCGGACTGATTAAAGAAGCGTAAACAAAAAGTGAACCGATAAGCATCAAAATCGATATTAAAATGCTAAAAATTCTTTTAGTTGAAGCCTTCATAATCGCTTCGCTCCATCTACGAATTACGAATTTTGTACGAATATACGAATAATAAAATTTAATAAAATTTCGTACTTTCGTATCTTTTCGTATTTCGTAGCATATTATTTTAATAACTCCGGTTTAAATATCAACCGGATTGAAAACCGAATATTTCCGGCCTCTAAAGCTCGGGAGTCCTCCAGAAAAACCTTTTCTATTTCCGGAATTCCTTGAAATAATTCCAACTGTTGAGCTAAAACAATGTAATCAGGACTTACTCCCTCAAGTTTTATACTTTTTTCCATTAAAGACAAATTTAAAGCAAGGTAATGAATCTGTCCATGAGTATTTTTCTCTAAAAAATCAAAAAGTTTTGAGGGGGTTATGTGAGAATTTAACAAATTTTGAATATTAATCAATTGAGAGTAAAGAGTCACTAAATTTTTCTGCTGTTCTTCATCAATGGCTTGACTTAAATTGGTAATTTTGGCATCCAGACTTTTTATCCGTGAGTTCAGATAGGGTTTATATCCCAAATTCATTCCTAAATAGCCGGCAACCATCACTCCGAAAACAATAGCGGTAAAAACCAAAAGCCGCCAAGGCCAGCCGACCGGCAGTTTTTCCGCCCTTTTTAATTCTTCTTCTAAGGCAGTTTTTGTGTATTGAGGCATTTTATACGAATTCTCTTATCCCCAAGCCAATAGCGACGCTAAAGGCCGGACCCAACTCTTTAATAAATGGTTCAATCTTGGCTGGATATTCTATCTTTGAAAACGGGTTGCCGATAACTGTTGGTAAATTTATTTGTCCTTCAAAATATTTATCAATTCCCAACAGATTAGCGCCGCCACCAGCCAAAATTACTCGTTCAATTTTATATTTTTGATTTTTTTCGTAATTATCCTTGGCCCGTTTCGCTTCATTAATTATAGCATCTAAGAAAGGAAGAGTTAATGTGGATAACTCATACTCGCCGCCGGCAGCCAAAAGACCTCTTTGTTTTTTCAATTCCTCGGCTCTTCTGATATTAATATTCAGGCCGCTGGCAATGGCTTGAGTCAGAGAACCGCCGGCAAAATCGGTTTGATAATTATGTTTAAGAAAACCTCCTTCAGCCACGGCAATATTAGTGGAACGAGCGCCGATATCAACAATTAAAGTGGGGGTGGGGTCATTGGCAATAAGCGCCCTAATTAGACCCAGAGTTTCTACTTCTAAAGCTTTTAATTTTAGACCGGCTAATTTAAAAACATTTTGATATCTTCTAATTTGTTCGTTGGGTACAGAGATAACAAGGATTTCTTGTTTGCTGAAACCTTTTTCGTCTTCTTTTTTTCCTACTTTAAGCCATTCAATCGCCACTTCCGAAGTTGGCAAAGGAATATGCTGGCGAATTTGAAAGGGAACGGCTTTGGCCGCATCAATTTCAGACATCTCCGGTATTTCAAGGATGGTAATGAAAGTTGAAAAGGCCGGAATTGAAGCGATGGCGTCGAAGGTTTTAATTTTTATTTTTTTCAAAAGCAGTTTTAAAAGTTCTGCGGTTTGCCGTTCGGCGAGCTTTAAGGAACTGGTTTGAATGGCATCGTTGAGACGTTCTAGATGGCCGTAACTTTCTAAAATTCCATAATTCTGAAGTTTCGGCTGAATCCGGCCTTTTGAAATTTCCACCATTTTAATTGAGGTGGTTCCGATATCAACGCCGAGATAAGATTTTTTACCAAGAAGTCCCCTAAAAAAAATTAACATGTTATTGTCATTGTTATTGTTATTGTTAATAATTATACTATGTTTCCTCTTATAATTAAAGCTAGAGAGATTTTATTGGATATCCTTTTTCCTCCGCTTTGTCTAAACTGCCAGAGATACTTAGAACAGCGGGATAAATTAATCTGCCAGCCTTGCCTATCTTTAGTTAAACTTAATAATACCTTATTTTGTCCGGTTTGCCGAGCCCGATTAGCCGAAAATAAAAGAATTTGCCATTATGACTCTCCTTATTTTTTAGCCGCGGCTGGCAATTACGACGACCCGGTTCTACAAAATTTAATTCATTATCTGAAATATAAATATTTTAAAAACTTAGCTCCAACTCTGGCAGAATTAGCAATAAAATATATTGGAAATTGTAAATTGGAAATTGGAAATTTTATTGTAGTCCCAATTCCCCTTCACCCTAAAAGAGAACGCCAGCGAGGTTTTAATCAGGCGAAATTAATTGCCGAGGTCGTGGCTAAAAAATTTGACTCAGAATTGTTTGAAGGCCTGAAAAGAGTGAAAAATAACAAGCCTCAGGTTGGATTAAAAGACAACGAGGCAAGAATAAAGAATATGGCGGGTTGTTTCAAAATAGAAAACCCCGAGCGAGTCAAGGGTAGAAATATTTTACTGGTAGATGATGTTTTTACCTCGGGCGCGACGATGAGCGAGGCAGCCAAGGTCTTAAAAGAAAACGGCGCCCAAAAAATCATTGCCTTAGTCATCGCCAAAGCCTAAAATTTCTTTTACGACTTGGTTTAATTAATTAAACCGTTTCTTTTTTATAGAAATTCGTAGTAAAATTGTTAGTCATCGTTAGTCAACAATTTCACGATCGTAGATTTGTTGACCAACATAAATTCCCCAAGCATTTCTTCAAACATCAGCTGGTTTAATTAATTAAACCAGTATTTCAATTCAACGAATTAAACTATAACCGGATTATAAATTGTGAAGGAAACTCCATCTTCCTCTTCCTTTATAAGCGGGAAATTTCCGAATCTGTATTTTTGGTTCCTTAAAATCCATTTTAGTAAGTTTGCAAATTTTCTTTTCTTTTTTAGGGGATTTCTTTAACCCTTTTTTAACAAAACTAATGGTTCTTCTGGAAACATCTATAATTTCTTCTATATCTCTGTACTTTTTCCCTTCTTTAAGAAGAAAATCAATCGCCAACCGTTTCTTTACCATTATCTGTTCATCGAAAGTTAATAGTTGATCCAAAAGCCCAGCCATCTCTTTTCTTTTCTTAATTTTCTTAATTTTTTTAAGCAAAACATCCAGAATTCTGTTTTCTAATTCTTTAGTGATGCCTCGTTTTGTGACTCTTACCATAATTTAATTAATTTTTCTTGGTTTAATTAATTAAACCAAGATGTTTTAAATTGTTTTATAATAAGATAAATTGAATAAAAAGGAAAATCAAATAAATTGATATTAAAATTAATCCTTCTTTTCGGCTAATCGCATTGCGAGTTTGTAAAAATAGATTGGCTAAAAATAAAACTAAAATCATAGTGATAGCGCTGATTAAAAAAGGAATTGAAGCTTTAACTTCGATTGGGCTGATTAAGGCCACAATTCCCAAAATCCAAGTAGAATTAAGAGCCGTGGCTCCAAATAAATTGCCTAAAGATAATTCAGCATGTTGGCGAAAAGCGGCTCTTAAACCAAAAGCTAATTCCGGTAAAGTGGTGCCCAAAGCTACTATAAAAACACCTACTAATAACTGAGACATTCCAGTTTTTAGCGAAATGGCCTGGCTACTTTTAATAATTATTGAAGCGGAAAATAACAAAAAACCAACCGCCACCACAAAAATAAGCAGATTTTTAAAAAAGTTTTTTATCTCCAATCCAACCGGATGATGAAACTGAGAAAGCCAAAAACTTTTTCCATTATGTAAAACTTCTCGCAAACGAATCAATCTTGCTAAATAAATCAAGAAAAGCAAAATTAAAATTATTCCATCAAGCCGGGAAAGTTTGAGGTCAACTAATAAAATTATTGGAGTCATTCCCAAAAAGAGAGTCAACCAATGATGCGAGGCGGCAATCTCTTTAGGTTTGTGGCTAATGAGTAATTGTCCGGAAATCAGGGCTACTAAGCCAAGAGTTAAGCTTAAGTTTAAAATATTAGCTCCTAAAATATTACCCAAGGAAATCAGGGGCTGGCCGCTAAAAGCTGAGTTAAGACCGATAGCAAACTCTGGCAGAGTGGTAGCAAAAGCCATCAAAATAAAAGAGAGGGTAAACTCAGAAATTCTCAAAAAATGAGCGAGCTCAATCAATGAGCGAACGATATAGACCCCGGAGCGGATAAGGATGAAAATCCCGATGGCAATTAAAAGAAAATTGAAGGCTAATTCGTAGGACATGTGTTTAGGGTTTAGGGTTTGAAACTCCTATAAAGGAGTTTTCGTATCTCTTCTATTATTATAATCGAAAAACTAATGCCAATAGCAATCAGCCAGTCGGATAATTCCAAAGGAGCGGTGTGTAAAATCTTTTGCATGAGCGGATGATAAACTGCTAACAATTGAAGCAGCACAACAATTATTATTGCGCCAACCAGCCATTTATTGGATAAGGGGTTCATCTGAAAAATTGATTTATTTTCTGAACGACAATTCCAGGCATTGAACCATTGAAAAATTGCCAAAGTGGTTAAACACATTGTTAAGGCCTTAGTTAAATCAAAAGCTAAGTAATTTTGAAAAATGAAGAAACCGCCAATCGCCATTGGTAAAGCCATTACAAACATCCGCTGCGCGATGAGTGAATCAACTAAATATCTACTTGATTTTCTCCATTTACTTTTAAGCAGTCCTTCCTCCTTCGGCTCCATTGCCAAAGCAACGGTTAAAAAACCGTCGGTCACAAAGTTCAGCCAAATGATTTGACTGGCTAAAAGCGGTAAGGGATAGCCTGAAAATAACGCAATACTGATGGTCAACACTTCGCCTAAACTTGTAGAAAAAAGGTAAAGGACAACTTTTTTAATGGTTTTATAAATACTTCGGCCCTCTTCAATGGCTGAAACAATACTGCTAAAGTTATCATCTAAAAGCACAATATCCGCTGCTTCTTTGGCTACTTCAGTGCCGATTTTGCCCATTGCCACTCCCAAATCAGCAGCCACGAGCGGCGGCGCGTCATTAACTCCATCACCAGTCATCGCAATAATTTCTCCTCTTCTTCGATAAGCTTGAATAATCCGCAGTTTATGCTCTGGCGTCACTCTGGCGAAGACCGTTGTTCTTTCTAATTTTTGAGCAAGTTCTTCATCAGAAAGTGTCTCAATATCCTGACCAGTGAGAATTTCATCAGCCTCGGAATAAATTCCCGCTTCTTTGGCGATTGCTTGAGCGGTTAATTTATAGTCGCCGGTTATCATTACTACTTTGAGGCCGGCCTCCCGCGCTCGCTCCATTGCTTCTTTAACTTCGGGCCGCAAACTGTCTTTCATTCCATAAAATCCGCCAAAAGTAAGTTTGGGCATTTTCTCGGTTTCTCCCCCTGCGGGGGATCTCCCAAAGGGAGACAATAATTCAGGACTTTTTCGATTAAAAGCAAAAGCTAAAACCCTCAGTCCTTCTTTGGACATTTTATGAAAAACCGACTCTAACTCTTCTCTTTTTTGTTTTGAAAGTTTGCAAAGCCGGGTAGTAGAGCTTTGCTTCACTACCCGGCAAAGAGGAAAAATTGCCTCTGGCGCGCCAACCACGGTTAAAAATCTTTTACCATCTACTTTCCGAACCGTGGCATGATATTTTGTTTTATAATCAAAGGGAATTTCCTGAAGCAAGGGATGCTGTTTGTCAATAATTTCTTTTTGAAAGCCGATTTTTTGGCTAAAAACCAAAATCGCCGCTTCAGTCGGGTCACCAGTTACGCGATATGTTTTTGTTTCTTCTGAATACAAAACCCGGGCATTGGCGCAAAAACTAGCTGCTTTTCCAGCCAGAATTAATTCTGGAAAATCCGGCGCTGAAATTAACTGTTTTTCAAAATAAATATCAGCCTTAGGCTCATAACCAACACCGCCAATCTCAAATATTTTTCCATTAACCCAAACCTTTTGAATCGCTAATTCGTTTTTGGTAATGGTGCCGGTTTTATCTACGGCAATCACCTTTGCTTGACCCAAGGCTTCAACTGCCTGCAATCTTTTAACCAAAGCATTACGTTTAGCCATTCGCCGAACACCAGTAGCTAAAATCAAAACAAGAACAATCGGCAATCCTTCAGGAATAATGGATACCGAAAGCGCCACTACGGTTTTAAACATTTCAGTTAAAGATTTTCCCAAGAAAACACCGCTGAAAAATAAGACAGCGCTGATAATAGTAACCGCAATAATAATCAGCCGCGAAAGATAGCGAATATTTATTTTAAGCGGGATTTCAGTATCAATAACTACAATTTTCTGGCTAATTTTACCAATAACAGTTTCAAGGCCGGTGGAAACTACCACGGCTTCGCCGTTGCCGGAAACAATATAGGTGCCCTTAAATACCATATTTTTCTGGTCGGCAAATGGCAAATCATCACGAGGAAGAGTTTCGGCAATTTTAAAAACCGGCTCGGATTCGCCGGTTAAGGCGGCTTGGTCAATCTTAAGATTATTAGAAATAATAATTCGGCTATCAGCCGGAATTTTTTCGCCTTCTTGAAGGAGAATAATATCACCCGGCACTAATTGATAATCAGGAATAATTATTTCTTTAGCGTCGCGCAAAACCGCGGCATTAACTTCCACAAATTTTTTAAGGGCTAAAAGCGTATTTTGAGCTCTTCCTTCCTGGACCGTTCCCACAATTGCATTAAAAAGAAGTACCGCCAAAATAATCAATCCATCAACAATTTCACCTAAATAAAAAACAATCAAACTAGCTCCCATTAAAATATAAATCAATGGGCTTTGAAATTGACGAAGAAAAATAACCAGAAGATTATCTACTTTGCCTTCTGGCAATTTATTGGGCCCATATTTCAAAAGCCGCTCTTCTGCTTCTTTCTGAGTTAAACCCCGTTCGTTTGACTTTAGGACCTCTAAAACCTCAGAGGAAGTTTTGGTATGATACATTAAGATAATTATAATACTCTTTTTCCAATTTCTCTAATCTATCTTCTGAAATCGCCTTGCGAATCTCCCTAAAAAAATTTTTAAAAAAATAAATATTGTGGATAGTGGATAGTCGCTGGCCTTTATTCTGTTTAAAGTAGTGATGGAGTTCCTGACGGGTGATTCCTTGACGGCAAACCCAACAGCTGCAGTTTTTATCAATTAATTTTCTATCATGGCTAAAAATTCCTTTTTCAATTGCCAGTTTGCCGGCTTTAGTATATAAAACTCCGTGCCGGGCTTCCCGGGTTGGCACAACACAGTCAAATAAATCAATCCCCTGTTTTACGGCAATAAAAATATCTTTAATTTTCCCAATTCCTAAAAGATGACGCGGTTTTTCTTCGGCTAGACCGCTTAATGACCAGATTAAAACCTCTTTCATTTGTTTTTCGCCAAAAGAACCGCCGATGCCAAAACCGTCAAAAGGCAAAGAGCCGATAAATTTTGATGACTTTTTTCTTAAATCTTCAAAAATTCCACCCTGAACTATTCCAAGCAACGCCTGTTCCAATCTTATGAGACTTAGTCTCGTAAGATTAACATTTTTAAGATTTTGGAACGCTTTTAAAGAACGAATCGCCCAGCGGTGAGTGCGTTCCATTGCTTTTTTAGTATAAGCATAACTGTGAAGCGGCGAAGTACATTCGTCAAAAGCGAAAATAATGTCAGCGCCGAGGTCTTGCTGGATTTTTATGGATTTCTCCGGAGTTAGTTCATATTTTTTATTATTGAAATCAAAAACAACTCCTTTTTCGTAAATTTTGACATTATTTAATAATTTAGAAGTCCGACCTCCTAAATATTGACGGCTAATTTCAGGAGGTCGGACTTCCTGATATTGATTCCGTGTTTGAATAACTTTTCCTATTTTATGAATCCTGCCCCAACCTAACGAAAAAACCTGAAATCCGCCGGAATCAGTCATTATCGGTTTTTTAAAGCCAGACCATTGATGCAGCCCGCCAGCTTTTTCTATTTCCCTTACTTTATTATTAACAAAAAGATGAAAGGCATTGGCAATGAGTAAATCCGGATTAGCGCGAAAATGATCGGTTTTGTTTAAAAGTTTTATTCTAGCGTTCGTGGCGACTATTGCCAAATTCGGAGTTTCGATTTTGCCATGGGGCGTATTTAAAAAGCCCGTTCGGGCCTTTTTATAAGTATTTTTAATCTCAAATTCAAACATTTTTTGTGGCGGTAGGGGTGAGATTCGAACTCACGATACCATTGCTGGTATAGCAGTTTTCAGGACTGCCGGTTTAAACCACTCACCCACCCTACCATTCTTCTATTTTTTTCTTTCTATGACAAAATCAGCCATCTCGCTTAAAATATTATTCCATTTGTTTTGCGGTAGGATTTTCAAATTTTCTTTGGCTCTTTTGATGTATTTTTCTCCAAGTTGATAAGCTTTTTCATAGCTGTTTGTTTTCTTAATCAATTGAAGTGCCTCTTTTATGTCGCTATCTTTTATTTCTTCTTTCCTCATTATTCTTAAAATTTTATTTTTGTCCTTAAGGGACAGCTCTTTAAGTGTAAAAAGGATAACTATATTTCCTAATTTTCTTTCCTTAACGTCATCTCCGCTTAAAATATCTAAAATATCATCTTTTATCTGAAAAGCAATGCCCAAGTTAAGTCCATAATTTTTTAACGCTTTAATTTCTTTTTCTTTGGCTTGGGCGCAAATTCCTCCCACCTCGCAACAGGACTGAAAAAGAGTGGCTGTCTTTTTTATCACCATCTTGAAATAATCTTTCTCCGTAATTCTTAAATACCGGTTTTTTACGACGTAGGACTCTTCTTTTCTGCCGGATTGTTCAAATAAAATATCCAAAATTTCTCCCTCCACAATCGCTTTCATTGTTTTTATAAAAATCTCGGAAATTCTCAGGGGTTCTTTTGATTTTAGGGCTGCCTGAATGAAAGAAACAGAATAAGCAAGAGATAAACATTCGGCTATGGATTTGCCGAAATTAGCCCAAGTGGTGGGTTTGTTTCTTCTAATAAGGCTGTGGTCAATAATGTCATCAACAATTAAGGTATTGTTGTGTAAAATTTCTAAGCCGGCAGCCGGATAGATTACGTTCTTTATTTTACCTCCGAGCAAAAAACAACTGGCAATTGCCAAGGCTGGTCTTAATCTTTTTCCGCCAGCATCTATTTGATAGTAAACTGTGTCTTTTGTTCTACTACCAAGATAACTATCCAAAATCTCTTTAATTACGGGATTAACATCCTTTGTTGTTTTTTCCAAAAAGAAATTTTGATGATTCATGCTGAACTTTCTTTTCTATCTTCATATTTTTGTGGACCGTGCGAGAATCGAACTCGCGCCTCCCGGATGCAAACCGGGTACACTACCACTATGCTAACGGCCCTTATGCTCCCATCCTTCTTTCCGTCTTACTGTATCGGTCTATTGCTTTTTTAAATTCTTCCACGGAAAAATCAGGAAGAAGAGTTTCGGTAAAATAAAGTTGGCTATCAGCGACGTCCCACATCATCATACCCATTGACCAGTGCGGTTCGCCGCCGGTGCGAATTACCAAATCCACTGCCGGCAAATCTTTTGTCCAGAGATTGTTCTTAATTAATTTTTCGTCAATTCCCTGCCCTGAGCCGCGTCGAAGGGTTAGTTTAGCAATCCTTTGGATTGCGTTTGTCATCTCATCAATTCCGCTATAAGCCATTAAAAAAGTTAATTGATGATTCCGGTAATTTTTGGTCTTTTCAATGGCTTGTCTTATGGGCTTTTTTACTCTCTCGGGAAATAATTTATTCCAGCGACCAAAG
>Ga0210042_1003194_pt1 | contig 12002 bp, 4 predicted proteins | sample CryGeymeta201518_FD_183982 | JGI IMG/M metagenome (GOLD analysis project Ga0210042, IMG submission 183982) | Groundwater microbial communities from Crystal Geyser aquifers in Utah, USA - Crystal Geyser metaG 2015-18 (SPAdes) (version 2) | ecosystem: Environmental > Aquatic > Deep subsurface >... | reverse complement strand
TGCGCGCTCACGCCCGCGCCATAAGCGCAAGCAGCTCTCAAAACAATAGTGTCGAACTGCAAGCCTTAGTGTGGGAGGTAGCCTACGAGCACTGGCACCGCATGTTGTTTGCCCGCTTTCTGGCCGAAAACAACCTGTTGATGTGGGAGCCGGGTGCCGCCGTGTCGCTGGACGACTGCCGCGACATGGTCGATAACCACCCCGACATGGCCATGGGTGCCAAAAGCCACTGGGAGCTGGCAGGCAAACTGGCTGCGCGCATGTTGCCGCAAGTCTTCAAACAGCACAGCCCGGTGTTTGAAATCAGTTTCGCCCCTGAACATCAGCGCGAGCTGGAGCGGCTGCTGGCCCAATTGCCGCCCGAGGTGTTTCAGGCCAGCGACAGCCTGGGCTGGGTCTATCAGTTTTGGCAAGCCAAGCGCAAGGATGAGGTCAACGCCTCCGAAGTCAAGATAGGTGCCGACGAACTGCCCGCCGTCACCCAGCTCTTTACCGAGCCCTACATGGTGGACTTTTTGCTGCACAACTCGCTGGGTGCCTGGTGGCACACCCGCCATCCCGGCCAGCCCTGCCCGGTGGCTATGCCGTATTTGCGCACGCTGGAAGACGGTCTCCCCGACCCCTCGGGGGGCGGGGCTGGGGGTGGGGGCAAGGTTCCAGCGGCTGGCAACTTTGAAGGCTGGCCCAAGCACCTGACCGACTTCAAGCTGCTCGACCCCAGTTGCGGCTCCGGCCACTTTTTGGTGGCGGCCTTTTTGCTAATGGTGCCGCTGCGCATGGCGGATGAAGGTTTGAGCGCCATGGACGCGGTTGATGCCGTGTTGGCGCACAACCTACACGGGCTGGAGATTGACCCGCGCTGTGTCGAAATAGCGGTATTCGCCCTGGCCTTGGCCGCCTGGCGCTACCCCGATGAAGACGGCAACCCGCTGGGTGTGCGGCCAGACATGCCCGCGCCGCGCATTGCCTGCTGCGGCTTGCGCGTGTCGGCCCGGCCCGAAGACTGGGAGGCGCTGGTGCCCGACATTCAGCCCAACGCCGCACTCTTACGCCAGGAGCTGCGCCTGCTGCACAGCGTGTTTGCCCAAGCGCCCTTGCTGGGCAGCTTGCTCAACCCGTCGCTCAGCATCAAAAACGACCTGGCCACGTCCAGCTTTGAGACGCTGCAAACGCTGATAGAGCAAGCCCTGAGCAGCGAGCAACCCGCCACCCTGTGGGGCGGGGCGCAAGATTTGAATGACGATGCCTGGGACTTGGCCATCAGCGCCCGAGGCTTGCTGGAAGCGGCCCGGCTGCTGGATGCGCGCTATCACTTGGTGATTACAAATGTGCCGTATCTGGGCATTTCAAAGCAAGACCCTCTGCTGCTGAAATACTGTTCTGAAAACTGGCCCGCTGCCAAGTATGACCTTGCCCTGTCGTTTGTCGAAAGAATAAAAAGTCTGTTGAAAACTGTTGGTGGTGTGGCTTCGGTCGTAACTCTAGGTGAGTGGCTTTACCTTGGCCTTTACACGGACTACCGTCAACAATTTTTGGTATCAACATCGCCATTGTTAGTAGTCCGTTTGGGCTGGGGGGCTTTTTCAAGTCAGATTCGTGCAAATCCCGCATTGGTGACATTTGGATTGAATGAGGCAAATAAACCATTTAGCTTCATTGATGCTTCAAGCGTCAAGGGAATTGATGAGAATCAAAACGCAATCTCAAGTATTTCTGTGGCTAGGCTTTCTAGAGCCATTGTTGAAGCAAACCCTGACTGTCGATTTTTATCTCCGCGTGAAATTTCAGGCCGTCCTCTTTCTGAATACGCTGAAGCTCGTAGCGGCATGCACGCCGGTGACCTAAATCAGTTTTTTAAGTGTTTCTGGGAAACGAACAATCTTTTCCCAGATTGGGAGCTTGTTCAAACCGCTGTGAATGAAACGGAAGCATTTGCTGGCCGCGAACAAATGATACTTTGGGAGCAAGAGACTGGACGGCTTGCTGCGCTTGCAGAGAGTGTCCGGCATCTAAATCATGCTGCACAAAACTGGCGGGCTGGGAAGCCATTCTGGGGGCGCCACGGTGTAATAGTTGGACTAATGGGAAAGGCTCAATGTGCAATATATTCCGGTGACCCATTTGACGTAAACAGTAGCGCGATTGTCCCAATTAATGAATCCTCACTTCCAGCACTCTGGTCTTTCTGCGAAAGCGGTGAATTCAGCCGTGCGGTTCGGGAAATCGACACTTCCTTAAAGCTTGCGCCAAAAACACTTCTCAAAGTAAATTTTGACCTTGCCCATTGGCAACAAGTCGCTGCTGAGCGCTACCCCGACGGCCTGCCTAAACCATATTCAAACGACCCGTCTCAGTGGCTATTTCACGGCCACCCCGTCCCCGCCACCGACCCGCTGCAAGTGGCAGTTGCCCGCCTTCTGGGCTACCGCTGGCCGGCAGAGCTGCAAGCGGTCGATTCTCAAGAATTACAAGACAAATCAGCCTCTAGCCCATACCAGAAAAGCGCAAGCAGCTATCAACAAGCTAGCGACCCAGGCACAACCGACACCACCGCACCCGCCATGGAGCTGTCCAGCGAAGCCCACGCCTGGATAGCCCGCTGCGCGCCGCTTGCCAAACACACCGACGACGACGGCATCGTCTGCCTACCCGCCGTGCGAGGCGAGCAACCCGCCCACGAGCGGCTGCTGGCCCTGCTGATTGACGCATGGGAAACGGCAGTCCCCGGCGGTTGGACCCCCAGCGTGCTCGACAAGCTGCTGGCCCAGGCCGACAACGCGGGCAAGGGGCTGGCAGTCTGGCTGCGCGACAGCTTTTTTGAGCAGCACGCCAAGCGCTTTGGACACCGCCCGTTTATCTGGCATGTCTGGGACGGCCAGAAAGACGGCTTTGGTGCTCTGGTCAATGCCCACAAGCTCGATGCCAAAAACCTGGAGCGCCTTATCCACACCTACCTGGGCGACTGGATTCGCACCCAAGAGGCCGGCGTGGCCAGCGGTGCTGACGGTGCACCGCTGCGCTTGTCCGCCGCGCAAAACCTCAAAGCCCGCCTGCAAGCCATTCTGGAGGGCGAAAAACCCTACGACATCTTTGTGCGCTGGAAGCCGCTGGCCCAGCAGCCCATCGGCTGGCAGCCCGACCTCAACGACGGCATCCGCCTGAACATCCGCCCCTTCATGACAGCCGAAGTGCTGCGCGTCAACAAAAAACCCAAGCTCAACATCACCTGGGACAAAGACCGTGGCAAAGATGTCGAAAGCGCCCCGTGGTTCAAGGTATTCGGTGGCGAACGTATCAACGACTATCATTTGTCGCTGGCGGAGAAGCTGGCAGCCAAGGAGACAAAAAAATGAGCAATTCCTATACCTATGCACGTTTTTGGCGTTGCGCTTTGCAAGTCAACCCCGTGGGCTACAACGGTGCCTATCGGGGTGATGAGCATGGGTTGAATGAGGCGGACTACAACCTGGCGCTCCTAAAAAAATGCCTTGAACTTGATATCAAGGTGGTTGGCATAGCTGATCACGGCAGTGTCGATAGTGTGGACACGCTGCGCCAGGTGCTTGAGCCACATGGCATCGTTGTATTCCCGGGGTTCGAGATCAGCTCGAATGAAAAAATCCATATGGTCTGCCTGTTCTCAGAGGCCACGACCAAGGATCAGCTCAATCGATATATGGGCCATTTTGGGCTAACTAATCCCGCAGAAAAAGTTTGGCCATCGTCGCACACCTGTCTCGATCTGGCAAAAAAAATTGAGGAGTTGGGCGGCTTTTGGTACGCGGCGCATATGACCGGCAGCAATGGTTTGCTCAGGTTAAACCAGGATGGCGGGGGATTGGTGCATGTCTGGCAAGACCATCGTCGCGTGCGCGCTGGCCAGATACCAGGTTCAGTGGATGAACTTCCAGCAAATTACAAGACGATTGTTTGCAACCAAGAGCCTACCTGGAAGCGTGAACGCCCCATTGCCGTGATCAATGCCAAAGACGTGGCGAAACCGGATGATCTGGATCACCCCGGCGCTACTTGTCGGGTCAAGATGACTCAGCCTTGCTTTGCCGCGTTCAAAGTGGCATTCCTTGATCCTGGGTCACGTATTCGCTTGAATTCGCAAGCGCCAGAGAGCCCAGTTAGCAAAATATTGACGATGGCGGTCTCCGGCGGCTATTTGGATGGCTTGAAAATCGGGTTCTCTGAGCATCTGAATGCTGTCATTGGCGGGCGTGGTACTGGTAAATCGACTTTGTTGGAGTGCTTGCGCTACGTGCTGGATATTCCGCCCAAGGGTAAGCAAGCGCAGAAGCTTCACCTTGAAATCATCCGGGAAAATCTTGGAAAGGCGGCGGGGCGCATTGAGGTCGAAATTGTTTCATCGGCCCAACACGGAAAGCGCTATCGGGTAACCCGCCGTTATGGCGAATTGCCCGTCGTGCGTGAGATGAATGGCAATGAGCAAGGCAATGTATCCACATTGCAGCCGCGCGACCTCATGCCCAGAATTGATATTTACGGCCAGAACGAGATCTATGAACTGGCGCAGGATGAGCAGAGTCGCACCAAATTGCTGGATCGTTTTTTGCCAGAGGACGGATCCATCACGCAGCTAAACGACGAGCTGAAAAAGGGTCTGCGTGAGAATCAGCAAAAGTTGGTTAAAACGCTTGGCGACTATGACGACCTACAGGCACAAGTGGCTCGTTTACCCAAGTTGGAGGAACAACTTTTAGGTTTTAAGGCACTGGGGATTCAAGAAAAACTGGCGAAGACCCCTTTGTTCGCCCGTGAGCGACAGATTGCCGAGCGTGCTGCTGAGGAGCACAGCAGTCTACGTCACGCCTTGCTTGGGCTGGAAGAAACTCTACCTGACCTGACCTTCATCAATGACAAGGCCCTGGAAGGCTTGCCGAACGCCGCCTTGCTGAGCCCCATGCGCGCAACACTTGGTTCGCTAAAGCAAAGTTTTGAGAAACACTTACAGGCCATGCAGGCGGAGCTCGCCGAGGGTGAGACACAATTGATGGCCCAAGTGGACGTATGGCGACGGTCCTTGAAGCTGGGTGAGGATGAGTTGGAGAAAGCGCTTCGTAGCCTGCCTACGTTGGCTGGCAAGAGTGGACAGGAGGTGGGCACGGCCTACCAGCGCTTGTTGCAGGACATTGAACGCATCAGGCCCCTGACGGCGCGGACAGTCACTTTTGATAAGTTGCTGGTACAGCAGCGGCAGGAGCGCCGCAATTTGCTGGCTGAACTATCGGACTTACGAGCCCGGCATATTCAACAGTTGCAGCAAGCTGCGAAAAAGCTCAATCGCAGACTTGCCGGAAAATTGAAGGTCGAGGTGGTAGCCGAAGCAGATCGCGCACCACTCAAGACATTCTTGTTGGAAAGCGGACTGGAGGGCGTTGGTGAAAGGCGTTTGGCATGGATTGATGAACGTGAGTCGGTGCAACCCACTGCATTGGCGCAGTCGGTTCGTGAGGGATCAGCTAACCTGCAAATTGATTGGGCTTTAACGCCCTTGGTTGCCGATGCTTTAAGTAAGCTGTCGCCATCGCGTCTGATGGAGCTAGAAGCCCTTGAGTTGGCACACCGGGTAGATATTTCGCTTAATGTCTCTCACAGCGATGCGGAGCCGGTATTCAAGCCGTTAAACAGGCTTTCGACGGGCCAGCAATGCACCGCCATTCTTCACTTGCTACTGCTTGAAAATAGCGATCCACTTATCATGGATCAGCCGGAAGACAACCTGGATAACGCGTTTATTGCCGACCGTATCGTGCATGAACTGCGTGATGCCAAAGGCAACCGCCAGTTCCTTTTTGCAACTCACAACGCAAATATTCCGGTTTTTGGCGATGCAGAGTGGATCGGGGTCTTTACAGCCTCTGAAAGCCAGGGCTCATTGGGTTTTGAGGCACAGGGTTCGATTGATGTGCCTGTAATTCGCGATCAAGTGGCCAGCATTCTCGAAGGGGGGCGCGATGCCTTTATCCAACGAAAAGAAAAGTATGAGTTCTAAAAGGTGTCGCCTATGTTGAAGTCTGAGTTGCTAGAGATCATTGCCCACGGTGAAAGCTCGGGCGTTGAGTTCAAACGGGATGATTTGCGCCCCGAACAGTTGGCCAAGGAAATAGTTGCGTTGGCGAATTTTCAGGGTGGCAAGTTGCTGCTAGGCGTGGAAGACGATGGCAGCATCAGTGGCATCCAGCGCGACGATCTGGAAACCTGGGTGATGGATACGGTGTTTGGTCGTTACGTTCATCCGTTGATATTGCCGTTTTATGAAGAGCTTGTGTTTGAGGACGGTAAACGAGTGGCGGTGATTTCACTGACTCAGGGTGTCGCTAAGCCTTATGTGGTGCGAAGTAAAGATCGTGAGGAGATATTTGTACGGGTTGGTAGTACGTCGCGCCTGGCCACACGCGAGCAGCAGGCTCGACTGTTCGAGAGCGGCGGAATGCTGCACACCGAAATGTTGCCTGTGTCCGGTAGTGGTCTGGACGATCTCGATCAGCCCCGTCTTGCGGATTACCTGGTCAACATCGCTGGCGACCCGGTTGCGCCGCAAGGTCGTGAAGATTGGGGACAAAGACTGATGGGGCTAGGCTTTATGGTGGCCCGTCCCGATGACTTTCCGGTATGCACAATTGCCGGGCTAGTTTTGTTTGGTCGCAGTCCGCGCCGTAGCCTGCGTCAGGCGGGCGTGCGCTGGATGTCGTTTGAAGGTGGAACCAAAGACTATCAGGCCCAGGATGACACCCTTTTGGATGGTCCTTTGGTCGCCTTGTGGGAGGGGCGCCCTGGCGGCGGGCGACAGATGGTTGCGACGGGGCTGGTGGAGCAACTGACTGATCGAATGCGCCCTTTCATCTCTTTTGAGGGGAGCGAAATTAACGAACATCTGCGTAAACAGCCGACGGCCTACCGTTACTCACTTGATGCCGTTCGGGAGGCCCTGCTAAATGCCTTTGTGCACCGTGATTGGACGCGCTCGATAGAAGTTGAGGTGGTGAATTACGTTGATCGCCTGGAAGTGACAAGCCCCGGCTCGTTACAAAACTCAATGACGCTTCAAAAAATGTTGGCGGGTCAACGATCACCCCGCAACCCGATTATTGTGGAAATCATGCGCGACTATGGCTATGTCGATATGCGCGGCATGGGTGTGCGGCGCAAGATCGTTCCTTTGACACGTGACTACGCGGGCAAGGATGCTGAATTTGAACTCACTGATGATTACCTGCGCGTTGTGATTCCCGCGCGCCAAGACACCACACCATGACGCTCAGAGAGAAATTAGCAGAAAGCGTTTACGCTGCATCCAAAGTCAACCGCACAGTGCAGGCGCCACCTGCGGCCATCCTGTGGACCGACAAGGAGCGGCATTGGGAGTCTGTTGTCGCTGGCCTAGGTGGTCGACTACCTTGCTTGTTGACGCTGGGCGCTTTTGATGCTGCGCAGCGCACCGGACCCGCCATTTGGCTCAAGTGCGCCATTGCCGGTAAGCTTGAAAGCATTGACCTGGGTGGTCAAACGCCTGTCGTTTATTTACCCGGTACCAGCCGCTCAGATCTGCGTGCGATTGAGACTTGCCCACGCGAACTGCAACCCCTTGCGGAGCTTCAGTACCGTGGTGTGTTCTGGAGCCAAGTCAACGGCAAAGACTGGACGGTCAATGCATTTTTATCAGCAAAGAAGGGCGGGCTCGGTCTTGACGTGGCCCAGGACAGCGCAACTCAAGAGGCGCTGAAGCGGGTCTTGGCTGCGGGCATGCTGCTCGACCGCCAAGTAGAAGACCTGCAGGGCAAACAAATCAACGCTGCCTGGTTGGACGCATTGCTGGCACCGAACCCGATGCGTGATGTATTGGCGTGGCTGAACGAACCTGCGGCGACGCAGTCCAAATGGGCCGGTGCGCGTTGGGCCATCTTCAGCAGCCGCTGTGTCAAAGACTTCGGATTCAACCCTGAGACCGATGGAGCCCTGACGGCCGCTGAAAAGCTGGCCGAGCATCAAGGCCCATGGGCCAATGTGTGGGAGCTTTACAGCGAGTCCTTCACTAGCTTCAAGTCAATTGCAGAATTGCTTGCCAAGCTGCAGCTTCCGCCTCCCAAAGGCCTGTTTGATGCCCCGGACCAATTGGCGGGCTACCCGCGTGCTAACGAAGAGGGCGAGGCCGCATTGCGATACGCCCTGAGTGCGTGCTCTTCGATGTCGGCAGAGCTTGCACGGGAAAAGGTCCTTGATGCCGAAAAAGAGCATGGCAGCCGCCGCGATTGGCTTTGGTCCAAGATGGGCTGCGCACCGCTGGTGCAGGGCTTGCAACATCTGGCAGAGCTGGCAACGCTATCCAAGCAAACGCCAGCCGGTGCAACTCTGTCACAACTAGCAGTGAGCTACCAAGAATCTGGTTGGAAGGTTGACCAGGCCGCCATGCATGCCCTGGCGGCGGTCAACAGCAAGGCGGACACCGATGCCATTGGTTCGGCCTTGCGTGCGATTTATGTGCCCTGGCTGGAAGATTCGGCGCATCGTTTGCAGGAATTGGTCAAGGCCGAAGGGGGGTTGAACACCGCCGCTGGTGCCAAGGGTGCTCATGCTGCAGATGCACCGCTTGACGGGGTGTGCACTGTTTTTGTCGATGGTTTGCGCTATGACGTGGCAATGCAATTGAAAGCACAGTTAGCGGGTTTGGGCAAGGTTACTTCCAGCGCCATGTGGACCAGTATGCCGTCCGTCACAGCCTCAGGCAAAGCCTGGGCATCGCCGGTGGCGCAGTGGGTGTCTGGCAAGAAGGCAGACGAACACTTCGAGCCCAGTGTGGCGGCAGACGGGAAACCACTGTCCACTCACAATTTCCGCAAGCTCCTGTCAGACCATGGCTTCCAGGTGCTAGACAAGCATGAGAACGGCGACCCCAGCGGTAAAGCGTGGGTGGAATGCGGTGACCTTGACCACTATGGTCATGCACATGGTCTGCGCCTTGCGCGCGATATGGAAACGCAGTTGTCGCAGATTGTGGAACGTCTGACCGAGCTGAATGAGGCGGGGTGGGCACGGTTTCGCATCGTCACGGACCATGGCTGGTTGCTGGTGCCCGGAGGGCTGCCTAAGTCTGAGCTCTCAAAGTTTGAAGCAGAAACCCGATGGGGCCGTTGCGCGGTGTTGAAGGACTCGTCTCACGGCACCCCGCTGACCTTTGGTTGGGATTGGTGCAAGGACGTGCAGATTGCCTTCGCCCCTGGGATTACCAATTTCATGGCAGGTGAGGTTTACACCCATGGCGGTCTGACCCTGCAGGAATGTCTGGTGCCAGTTTTGGAGCTGGTTGCCGCAGGCGCTACCGTCAGCACGCTAAAAGTGGACATCACCAAGGTCACTTGGACAGGGTTGCGTTGCAAAGTTGAGGTGACACCAGCGGTTGCCGGACTCAGCGTCGATATCCGCACCAAGGCGGCATTGGCCGATTCGACGCTGGTTGCAAACGTCAGGGCTCTGGAAAATGGAAAGACCTCGTTGGCGGTGGAGGATGATGCCAACGAAGGGACTGCTGCGTTTTTTGTTGTGTTGGACGCCAGCGGTAACTTGGTGCAGAAGAAGCCGACCACGGTCGGGGAATAAAGACAATGAAAAGTGAGACGCCATGGAATTAGATGACCTGGACCGCAAAGCCACTGTCGCCTTTGAAGGCTACGTGGTGCGCAAGGACTTGGTTCGGACTTTTAGCCGCCAGTTTCCGGTGCCTACCTACGTTGTGGAATTTTTGCTTGGCCGTTACTGTGCCACCACCGATGAGACCGAAATCCAAGAGGGTCTGGAAATCGTCCAGAAGCAGCTAGGTTCACGCACGGTCAAGGCAGGTGAAGAAAACCTGTTTATTTCCCGCACACGTGAGCAAGGCTCCGTCAAAATCATTGACATCATCACGGCCCGCTTGGATGCCAAAAGCGACTCGTATGTGGCTTCGCTGCCCAGCCTGCGCCTGAATGACGTGCGCATCACGCCAGAAATGGTCAAAGAACATGAGCGCATGTTGACCGGCGGTTTTTATGCCGAAGTCACTTTGGGCTACGACGCGTCTATTGCCCAGGAAAAAGGTGGCCGACCGTTTGGCATTGATAACTTGCGCGCCATTCAGCTTTCAAAGCGCGAAGTGCTCACCGCTCTGGCCACGGGGCGTGCCAGCTTTAGTACCGCAGAGTGGCGTGATGTGCTGCTGCGCAGTGTCGGCTTTGAACCAGCAGACCTGAGTGACCGCGCCAAGGACGCGTTGCTGTTGCGCATGGTGCCGTTCGTGGAGCGCAATTACAACCTGGTGGAACTCGGCCCCCGTGGCACCGGCAAGTCGCACCTGTTTCAACAAATCTCGCCCTATGCCCACTTGATTTCAGGCGGCAAGGCCAGCGTGGCGCGCATGTTTGTGAATAACGCCAGTGGCCAGCGCGGCCTGGTGTGCCAGTACGACGTGGTCTGTTTTGACGAGGTGTCCGGCGTGTCCTTCGACCAGAAAGACGGCGTCAACATCATGAAGGGCTACATGGAGAGCGGGGAGTTCTCCCGTGGCAAAGAAAGCATTCGCGCCGATGGCTCCATCGTGATGGTCGGCAATTTCGACGTGGACGTAGAGCACCAGCAGCGCGTGGGCCATTTGTTCGGCCCCTTGCCCCCGGAAATGCGGGACGACACCGCGTTCATGGACCGCATCCACTGCTTCTTGCCAGGGTGGGATGTGCCTAAGCTCAATCCGAGCATGTTCACCAACCACTTTGGCCTGGTGAGCGATTTCTTGTCGGAGTGTTTCACGCAGCTACGCGGCCAAAGCCGGGTAGCGACCTTGCAAGGACGCGTGTTCTGGGGCGGAGCCCTGTCAGGGCGTGACCTGAACGGTGTCAACAAGACGGTCAGTGGCCTCCTTAAGCTGATTTACCCGGACGAGAGCGCGCAGGTCAGCGATGAAGACCTTGAATGGGCAGTGCGCCTGGCATTGGAAGTGCGTCGCCGCGTGAAAGAGCAGCAAAAACGCATTGGCGCGGCAGAGTTTCGCAACACCCACTTCAGTTACACGATCGGCACCGAAGGCGTAGAGAAGTTTGTTTCTACGCCTGAACTCCAGAGCCAAAGCGGTATTGGTGACGAGCCGTTGGAATGCGGGCAGATTTGGACATTGAGCCCCGGTGGCCAGGAAGAGCACCCAGGCTTGTTCCGGCTTGAAGTGACCGAAGGCCCAGGCAGCGGGGTGCGGGTGTTGAACAACCCCGTTCCCGCACCGTTCAAAGAGTCCATTCGCTGCGCGGAACAGAACCTCTACGCGCGTGCCACACAGCTTGTTGGCGACCGTGACCCCCGCGAGCATGAGTTCTCTGTTCAGATTCGGGGCTTTGACGCTGCCAAGTCGGGTGCCAAGACTGGCGTGGCATCACTGATTGCACTGTCCAGTGCTTTGTTGCGGAAGTCGGTGAGGGGTGGCCTTGTTGTGGTCGGTGAAGTTACCTTGGGTGGCACCATCGAGCCCGTGCACAACGCTGTGACGCTGGCGGAATTGGCGATTGAAAAAGGTGCCAAATCATTGTTGCTGCCCGTGGCATGCCGCAAGCAGTTGTTCGATCTGTCAGATGACATGGCGACCAAGCTGGATGTTGAGTTTTACCAGGACGCTCGTGATGCGCTGCTAAAAGCGTTGGTGGATTAACGCTATGACTGTCGGGAACACAGCTTTTTTTGAGGCAATACCATTGTGCCAGCAATTGAATTTGCCGATGGAATCGAGCGGTTGCGTTAGCCGACCAAGATAATTGACGCCATCCAGTCCGTCACCTCGGGTGGCTAGCCCATCTTCTCCGCCAATTTTTCAGCCTGCAGGTGGGTGTACTTCTAAAGTGGACCCCGGATTTAAGACAAAAATTTAAGATGGTCTGACATCCAGGAAATCCCAGAATCATGAGTGAAACGAAGAAACGCAAAGTCCACACGCCAGAGTACAAAGCCAAGGTGGCGTTGGA
>Ga0210042_1003193_pt1 | contig 12009 bp, 7 predicted proteins | sample CryGeymeta201518_FD_183982 | JGI IMG/M metagenome (GOLD analysis project Ga0210042, IMG submission 183982) | Groundwater microbial communities from Crystal Geyser aquifers in Utah, USA - Crystal Geyser metaG 2015-18 (SPAdes) (version 2) | ecosystem: Environmental > Aquatic > Deep subsurface >... | reverse complement strand
TATTGCAGTGCATTAACGGCAGCCATTACCTTATCAATAGTGTCTTTTCGTACTGAGGGCTCATTGTTCATTACCCTGGATACCGTTTTAATGGACACGCCGGCGTGGCGTGCGACATCATTGATGGTTATTTTCATGCTGTTAGTTGCCCCCCGAAACTGACGGTGCTGTATATAACTACGCTGTTCGGCCTTTAACTTAGAGAAAGTATGACAGCGCTAGTCAATAATTGTATCGTTTTGAACTAATGGATACCTTTTTTTTGTCTAAACGGCAATTACTAATTTTAAAAAAATACGTTAGCTTATACAACTGGACACTCTAACATGGCTTAATTATGGTTTAAATTATTGATTTTTATGGTTTAATTTTTAATTTGTTGAGTGATGTCAACCTGTGTTAATTCTTTGGCCGTTTTTCTTACCTTATTATGATTGTTCAGCTTCGCTTACAATTTTCGTTTAAAATTTCGTCGTATTTGGTTTGCAATGGTAATTTTTTTTGTGTATGTTGACTTCCAATGACAGCGTTGTCATAGGGTGTCCGGGAAGTGAAACATCAAAATTACAGATCAGGAACGGGAGAAGCATATGCAGCACAATAAAATAAATAAATGTGCCTTAGCAGTGAAACTGGGTTTGTTGGTGGGCAGTGCAGCATTATCAATGCCAGCATTTGCCGCCGATGAAGTTGAGAAAGCACAAGAAGTTGAAGTAATCGAGATACGTGGTATTCGTGCATCACAGGAAGCCAACTTAAACGCTAAGCGTTTTAATGATGGCACTGTTGATATGATCACTGCGGAAGATCTGGGTAAATTTCCAGATAAGAACGTTGCTGAGTCACTGCAGCGTATTCCAGGTATCACAATTCAGCGCCAGTTTGGTGAAGGCGCGGGTGTGTCGATTCGTGGTGCAGGTCTTGATTTAACGCTTACCACTCTCAACGGCCAGAATGTGGCTTCTACCGGTTGGTTTGTTTTGGAACCGGCAAAACGTAGCTTCAACTATGAATTATTACCTTCTGAATTAGTTGGCGATTTGGAAGTTTATAAAAGCTCTCAAGCTGACTTAGCTGAAGGTGGCGTTGGTGGTACGGTTATTGTTAACACCCGCAAGCCACTTGATCTGGACGCGCTGACCGCTTATGCGTCGGTTGAGGCTGCATATCAAACGGATTCAGGCGAGACTGACCCGATGTTTTCTGGCTTAGGTAGCTGGAAAAATGATGACGAAACCTTTGGTGTGTTAGTCGCAGGCGTTTTACAAAACCGCAGCCTGCAGCGCCAGGGTAATGAAGCTTTCTGGCAGTGGGGCGCAGGTCCGGTAGGTTTTGAACAAGACCGTGAACGCACCGCGCTAACTGCAACCTTTCAGTATCGGCCAACAGATGCTTTGAACATTGTTTTTAATGCCATGGATATGCAAATGGCAGCAAACAATACCAATTTCGCCTTATGGCTTACCCAGGCAGATACGACCTGGGGTGATACTTCAGCGACTGAAGCGTGGACAACCTACCCAGGTTTAGATACCAGAACACCGGTTAAAGGCCCATTAAATGTGGCATTTTGGCAGGCTCGTCCGCGTGAAGCGACAATGAAATCGAAAGTTTTCGATTTAAAAGTAGATTATCAGGGTGAGAACTACTTACTTGAATTCCAGCTGGGTGATACCTCTTCTACCGGTGGTACTGATTTTGAAATGGTGTTGGAAGATGGTACTGGCGGCACACCGATTCCAGGTGGCTCATACGACTTTACCGGCAATGTACAAACCTGGGATGTGAATGGTTTCGATTTAACAAACTATGATCCGGGTACGTTAGCCATGGGGACAGGTGCCAACTTTAATCGTACACCAAAAAGTGATGAAGAAACCTATGCTCAGGCAGATATCACTTTTGACGTAGATTACGGCCCAATAAATGCCGTTAAATTTGGCGCCAAGGTATCGCAACACAATACCTGGAGTCGCAAATTTGATTTTATTCAGGCTGATGGTTTTAACCCGGTTATTTCTACCGACGGTTTAAACACCGGTACGTTTGACATTGGTACGGCAAACTACCAAATGATACGGTTTGATCCTGATGCGTTAAAAGCGTGGGCTCGTTCTAGTATTGTTGGTGAAACTGAAGATTTAGGCGCGTACAGCGAAATTGATGAAGATAATTTCGCGATGTACGCGATGGCGAAATTCAGCACTGAAGGTATCCGTGGTAACTTTGGTCTGCGTTATGTTACAACCGATGCGAAATCGACATACTTCGTAGATGGCGTTCAGGGTTCAAGCAGCGCTGACTACGCAGAATTCTTACCAAGCTTTAACATCGCGTTTGATGTTGCGCCGGACGTAATTGTGCGAGCGTCGGCAGCTCGTGTTATGGCACGTCCACAGTATGCTGATATGTATGTAAACCCAAATGTGATGGGTATTGATGATGATGTGCCAAACAATCAGCGTTGGATTGTAGGTAACATTGGTTTAAAACCGTTCGTTGGCGACCAGTTCGATTTGGGTATTGAATGGTACTTTAATGCCAACTCGCTGTTATCAGCAGCCTTGTTTGCAAAAGATGTGAAGAACTTCGTTAATATCAGCACGAGCACCGCAACACCCGATCAGATCCCATTTGAGCTGGTACGTGAAGATGAGCGCGGCTTTGGTTGGATAGTTGAAGAGAAAGGTAACGGTAAAGATGCTCAAATCACGGGCATGGAATTACAATATCAGCAAGACTTCGGCAATGGTTTTGGTAGCATAGTTAACTATACCTATACCGACACATCAACTGATGCCGACACCTTTGCCGATTTAAACCCGGTACTGAGCGACAGCTCGCGTCACTCATATAACCTCAGTGGTTATTATGAAAATGACGTATTCCAGGCCCGTTTGTCATATAACTGGCGTAGTGAATATATGATCCGTGAAGCCGGCTCATATGGTAACCGCTTGCACGATGATTATGGCTCGCTGGATATGAGCATTGTTTGGTCAGTCACTGACAATATCGACATTAAAGTCGATGCGGTTAATTTACTGGAAGAAGGGTCTAAGCAAATTGGTCAGAACCGCAGCGCTGCAGGCAACAACTACAATGGTTTTGCCTGGCAGTTCCCTGTGTTTCAATATGACTTAGCGCGCCGTATTTCTGTAGGTGCAAGTTTCCGTTTTTAACGGAAACTGCTAAGTGAATAACGAGGGAAGTGCATGCACTTCCCTTTTTCATCTATACGCAACAGTGTATGTTATTCATACCTGTGAAGAACAAGAGCGCGAAGTATGAACGCTATTACCCCCTTAACAAAAGAAGTGCATGGTACGTTTAAGCTGGCAAGCGATACACGTTATCCTCAGGTTAAAACAGAACATTTATTGCCTGTGGTCGTGCATGAATTTACAGCTTTGGCATTAGAGTATGCCATTGTGTTTGTCAAAAATGCGGAAACTGGCACATTTCAGTCGGTGTTGCTAACAGGGCTAAACACAGGGCAAAATCTCTATTTCAGTGAGCAGGGCTGGCAAGCAGATGCCGTGCCTCTGGTGGTGCGTAATTATCCTTTATTGCTGATCCAAGATCCAAATGATGAGCAACAACTGCTGGTTGGCGTTAACGAGAGTTCTACCTTGTTAAATGCCAGCGAAGGTGACGCCTTGTTTGATACTGACGGGAACGAAACAAGCTTTTTGCAACAACGTAAGCAAAAACTAGCCGACTTTTTAAAATTCACCCAAGTAACTGCTGCCTTTATAACCAGTCTAACCGAACTAGACTTACTCGTGCCACAGAAGCTAACCGTGACAGTGCAACAAAATAAGCAGGAATTAAACGGTCTGTATTTGCTAGACGAAGATAAGCTTAATGCGTTAGACACAGACAGCTTTTCCAGTTTACGGCAGCGTGGCTTTTTAGCGCCAATTTATGCGCATTTAATGTCGCTGCGTAATATTGAACGCTTGGTGAAAAAGGCTGCCAAGCAAGGCGAGTAACCATGAAAACATCTGCAAGCGCTGATGGCGCCGTAAAGCATATTCTAGTGGTTGGCGGCGGCACGGCAGGTTGGTTAACCGCGTGTCACCTGGCAAAGGCGCTTAACTGTAAGGCAAACACTGCGGTTCAGGTGACATTAGTTGAGTCACCTGACATTCCGACCATTGGTGTGGGCGAGGGCACCGTGCCCGCTATCCGGCAGAGCTTGCAGTATCTTGGTATCAGTGAAACAGATTTAATTCGCCATTGCGATGCCACTTTTAAGCAAAGTATCCGCTTTGTCGATTGGATGGCACCTGCCGCAGGAAAAACGCATTACTACCATCATGTATTTGACTACCCTGAGCGGCAAGACTTTAAACTGACACCTTATTGGCTTCTGTCCCAACGTCAGCAGTCTTATGCTGATACTTTGGGTATCCAAAGCCGGATTTGTGATCTTGGTTTGGCACCTAAGTTGATTACCCAGCCCGAATATAACGGTATAACTAACTATGCGTATCATTTAGATGCGGCAAAGTTTGCTGCACTGCTTACACGGCATGGCACTAACGTACTGGGTGTGCACCATATTAAAGCCCATGTAAAGCGGGTTGAAACTAGCGCAGATGGTGCTATTGCAGCTATAGACACCGACACATCGGGCAAGCTAACAGCTGATTTATATGTTGACTGCAGCGGTTTTCAGGCCTTGTTAATTGGCCAGGCGCTGGGCGTAAAATTTATTGCCAAAAACGACGTGTTGTTTTGTGATAGTGCTATTGCGGTACAGGTACCGTACGACGACCCTGCGGCACCCATAGCCAGTAGTACATTGGCAACAGCACAATCGTCGGGCTGGATTTGGGATATAGGCCTGCCAACACGCCGTGGTGTTGGATATGTTTATAGTAGTAAATACTGCAGTAGCGCTGAAGCGGAAACAGCTTTGCGGGCTTATATCGGCAAAGGCGCCGATGCACTAAGTTACCGACAAATCCCAATGCAGGTGGGGTATCGCGAGCATTTTTGGCAGAAAAATTGTGTGGCGATTGGTTTGTCACAAGGTTTTGTCGAGCCGCTAGAAGCGACGGGGTTATTGGTGTATGACGCCTGTGCCCGCATGTTGGCCGATACCTTACCTGCGCACTCTCAGCAGTTTGGCCTCGCGGCGGCGCGGTTTAATCAGCATGTGCGCAGTGCCTGGGACAATGTTATTGATTTTATTAAGCTGCATTACTGTTTATCTGATCGCCAAGACAGCGCATTTTGGCGTGACAATCGTGATGAAAATACCATCCCGCTTAGTTTGCAACATAAGTTAGCGCAGTGGCAGTGTCAGGTGCCCAGTGCTTACGACTTCCCGGGCCGGTTCGATATTTTCCATGTCGACAATTATTTGTATGTGCTCTACGGCATGCACTTTGATACTGACATTAGCATGATGCGTCACCGGCTAGTGCAGCATGAGCGGGCGTCGCAGTTAGTTGCCAGCAATCAACAGTATTTAAAGCAAGCCTTGCAGGCATTATTGCCACATCGCCAGTTGATTGAGCGCATTAAGCAATATGGGCTGTCTGCTATCTGATTGAGGCTGCATTGAGAATAACTTAGCGATGCGAACAATAAACTATGCGAAGAACAAACTAAGCGAAGAATAAAATAACTATGCAAACAGCAAAAAAACTCACCATTGTTGGCGGCGGCGCTGCAGGCTGGATGACGGCGATCTATCTGAATAAGTACTTTAACAGTCAGCAGATAAACTTTTCTATCAGCGTGATCGAAAGCCCTGATATCGGCATTATTGGTGTGGGTGAAGCTACGGTGCATAGTATTCGTTACTTCTTTGCCGCCATGGGGCTGGACGAAGCGGAACTGATGCGGCGTTCACATGGTACTTTAAAAACCGGTATTTTGTTTCGCAACTGGATGCAACCGGTGCAGGGGCAGATGCACGAGTATTTTCATCCGTTTGAGCAGCAGCAACTGGGACAAGATATAGATATCTCAAGCAGTTGGTTACTCACCGCCCGCTACAAACAAGAGCGTTACGATGAAGGTGTGAGCTTAAGTGCTCACCTGATTAAATCGCTAAAGAGCCCTAAAGCTGAGCGCTCGCTACCTTATCAGGGCGTTGTACCTTATGGCTATCACCTGGATGCCGTGTTGATGGCACGCTATCTGCGTGAACATGCCATCGATGCGGGCGTAAACTATATCGAGGATACCATTAGCCGCGTTATTACCTCTGATGGCAATATATCGGCAGTATGCTCTGGCAGCAATACTTACACCGCCGATGTGTTTATTGATGCTACGGGCTTCTCTGGCCTGTTGATTGAATCGTTACAAAAGGATAATTGGCAGAGCTTTGCCGATGCCTTGCCTTGTAACCGTGCTGTGGCGTTGCAGCGCGAACATGGCGAAGGGTATACGCCTAAGCCTTACACCACGGCAACCGCGTTGAGCAATGGCTGGGTGTGGCAAATTGATTTATCGTCACGTCAGGGCACCGGTTACGTCTACGATGGTAACCGTTTAACCCCAGAGCAAGCTGAGCAAGAGCTAAGGGAGTTTTTAGGGCCAGAGTCAAAGGTATTAAAAACCCGCCATTTACATATGAAAGTAGGGTGTCGTAAAGCGTTTTGGCTGGGAAATTGTATTGCGATAGGCTTGTCAGGTGGCTTTATTGAACCACTGGAATCAACTGGCTTACATTTGATAAATTTAGGGGCGCGTTTACTTGGCACACATTTAAACACCGGGGTTATTGCACAGCCTGTGCGTGATGCTTATAACAAAACAATGAACGGTTTTTATGACGATTTAAAACAGTTTATTGTGCTGCATTATTGTTTGACCAACCGTGACGACACCGAGTTTTGGCGCAACGCTGCCAAGACTGCCGCAACATGTGATGGTTTGGTTGAAAAACTGGCGCTGTGGCAACACAAAATATGTGAGTATCATGACTTAGCAGGCGGTTTTGCCACCACCTTCACCGATGAAAATTATCGTTTTGTTTTGTATGGTATGCAGCACTATCCCGCATTGCAGATGCAGTTGGGTGATGCGGCACAAAAGCCGTTCAGTCTCTTGCAGCAGCGGGTGCAGCAAGCCTTGAATATGACCATGACGCATCAGCAATATCTCGCCGGTATTGGCGGATAGTGCGATATTGCTATTCGTGTTTTAACTAGCTTTGTGTCCGGTATTGCACTAGTGATGCGCCTTTTTGCCGCAGCTTTTCAAAACCAAGCAAGCATAGCAATACCGCGATTAACGACAAGGTAATACCCACGGCGCCAAGGCGTGAAAATTCCGCATACATGGTCCAGATAAATTGCAGCACACATAAAAATGCCACTACAAGTAATGTTGGTTTTCGGCCAACCAGCGCCACAATATACACGCCCAGGGGAGCACCTAGTGCCACAACAGGTGCTGCAGCCAGCCAGTTATCAAATACGCCCGGTTGCATGCCGGTGGTCAGGTTTTTTACAATGACACCCAGTACTGAGGTGAACGCCATAATAATTACTGAGGTGGGGATGGCGATTTTAAGATCTGTGCGACATAACAGTACCAGCGCAGTGTAAAGCACCATATCAATACCAACCCCCGTTACGGCTGCAACTGTACTACCCGCTAATAAACCAATCCAAATGCCGGCACGAAAATCCCAGCGCTCGTTAAACTCTGTCATACCATGGTGCCGGGCAATTTCTTGTAGTCGATATAAATGCAATAAGCCAAAACTGGCCCAGACAACAGCAAACACTAGTTTAATCAATAACTCAGGTATATAAGGGGCAATAAACCAAATGCCTAATGGTGTGCCTATTAAGCTGCCGAGCATAGCGCCTTTAAGCATGGCCCAGGCAATGGGCTGCCGCCGGGCCAGGATGAAAATGCTGGCGCTGGTCATGCCGATAGCTTGTACCGCAAAACTAAAATCACGTCCTAAGGTTGCCGGTAAGTCAAACAGCAGTACCAGCACAGGAAAACCTACCGTACCGCCACCCATAGGCGTGGACCCTGCGGCATAGCTACCAATTGCCATTGCAAGCGCAATGGGCCAATGTGCTTTAGTTTCTTGCCAGTAACCCAAACCCAACACCAAATACAGCCAAACAGCATAAAAAACGCCTAAAGCAAGTAGCCAGGGAAGTAACGGTTTTAAAGCTTTAAAGCGCATAGCTTTGCTCATAAATGTCAATAAGGTCTTGCAGTTGCGTTGCCGCTGGCTGCAGCTGCTCAGCATAATGCTGCCAGTATCCAATACTCTGAGAATACAACGGTTTACGAACCTGAGTACTGCTTACAGTGTACACGGCACGACTATTTTTATGAAATTGCAGGCAACTTGGATCCCACGATAGCCCTAAATGACACAATAACTCACGTGTTTCACGTTCTTGATGCCTGACTAATTGCTCATAGGTCACCACAATAATATCGTTTGGATATAGCGCTAGCCAGTGCTGCATTAAATTGTGATGCGATCTGTAGTAGCTTGCCAGTTCATCCAGTTGATAGCTAAAAGCGATGCCGTCGGCAAATAACTGCTTATAGCAACTGAACACGGTGTCCATCGGGTGGCGCTGGCAGTATACAATTTTTGCTTGTGGTAAAGCCTGGCGAATAACGCCTATAGCTTTGTAATTTAACGGCATTTTATCAGTAAAGTAGGGCGTTTTTTGCAAACGCTCAGTTAACTGCAAATAGCGCTGTCCTATTGTTTGGTAAACGGCAGTATCTGCATGTTCTGCCCACAATGGGAATTTAATCTGGTTCAATTGTGCCGATAGGCTATCAGCTGTCGCTTGTGCTAGTTCAAATAGCTCATCACCTGCGCTGACATCCGGGTGGCTTGACAGTATCTGCTCAACCAAGGTGGTGCCTGAACGTGGCAGGCCGCAAATAAACACCGGGGTTGAAATCTGCCGCGAGTTTGCTGTTGAGGTTATTGTTTTATTAAAAACAAGGGCAATATGCTGATGTTCAGCAACATCTGTCTCGATGTTAAAGCGTAAGGTTCGACGTTTGGCATTAGCACCGCGGGTTAAAAAGCTAAAGCTTTCACTGAAATCTTTGTTTTTTTCAAACGCTCTGGCAAGCGCATAGCAAAGCTGTGCATAACCGCGATCATCGGTGCAATGCTCCAGTTGCTGTTGCATCTGGTTAATGTCGACCTTGGAGGGTTTATTCAGGGTGTCAGCACGCAACCAATAGGCCTCGTATAATTTTTCGTCAAATGATAATGCCTGATTAAAGCTGACAAGTGCCATTGAAAACTGACCAATTTCTTTCAGTAATAAGCCTTTAAGCATAAACCAATCGGCCTTTGGCGCATCAGTTTTTAGCAGCGGGGCTAGTGCTGCGATGGCACGTTCATGCTGTTGCAGCGCTCGCAGGCAATTCACTTTCGCTAAGGTTGCCGCAATAAATTGTGGCATCAGGCTATTGGCATGTTCTGCCAACGTTAACAGTGCTGGATACTGTCGTGCAGAACCTAGTAAGGCAAACATCATTTCATAGGCTGGCTGGCAGTATGGGGCTTGATGCAGCAGAGTCTTAAGCTGTTGTTGTGCTAGGTCAGTCTGCCCGCGGCGCCATGCCAATTGCGCGGTGGCGATAGTTGCTGATTCTTCTGCCGAAAGCGATGCAAGCATAACAACGAAATTCCTACAGTAGGTAGTAGTGTGTTGTGTCTATATTCGTAGTAACGAGTTGTATAGCGATATGACAACGTTGTCAAACGTAATTGCATAAACAAAATATTATGCAAACTCAATGTATTGTTGCGCGCAAACCCTGTGTTTATAATGCAGTGGTTGATCCTGTTTCCGACTTAGCGCATGATAAGCCCGCACTGCTGGTGGCTTAAGGCGTATGGAATTAGAACCACATTATTGCCATCAGCACTTTTCAAATCCTAGAACAGAATAATGAGCAGTTTATGACTTCAACACAAAAAATAGTGCCGTTAGACAAAAATCATCACGCAACGACTAAAATTAATAATACTAATGTCTTTTCTCATATCAACGATGAGCACATGTTGCCAGTTGTTGTTCACGAGTTTGCTGTTGCCGGTGCTGAGTTTCCAATTGTATTTATTAAAAATAATGATACTTATCAGCCAGTTGCTATGTTGGGCTTGGCGGCGAAGCAAAACTTGTTCTTACAAGATAATAAGTGGCAGGCGCTTTATGTACCACGTGCAGTGCGTCACTACCCGTTATTGTTGGTCAGAGATCAGGCAGATAATGAGCGCTTGTTAATCGGCTTAGACGAGAGTTCTGAGCGTGTTGGTTCAGACGAAGGATTCGAGCTGTTTAATGCTGATGGTAGTGAGAGCGAATTTTTAACTCAGCGTAAGCAGCAGATGGCTGAATATGTTGATATGGGACAGCGGACCCGTACCTTTGTTGAGCGACTGGTGAGTTTAGAGCTGATTCACGAACAAGTGCTTACGCTGAATGTTAATAACGAAGATCGTCGTATAAATGGTATTTTTCTAGTCGATGAGAAAAAGCTGAACGAACTTAGTGATGATGTGTTTTTAGAATTACGTAAAAACGGCTATTTGGCTGCTATTTACGCGCAATTGATGTCGCTACAGCATACTCAGAAACTGGTTAAGCGCATAGCTGAAGCGGGTTAATGCTCCTATCAGGCAGTAGTACTTCACTGCTGCCTGCTCTTACTTAATGATTGGCAGTCAAATTTAAACTTTTTATTGACCTGGTTAAAATACAATCATATCATCCCAAATGACAGCGTTGTCAGTGACTGCTTTGTCCGGTTATGTTTTAACCGTAGGGCCGCAGGAGGATTGCTGGATCCTGTAGATCTCTCCCCTCATCTTGGGTTATTTCGGTAGTTGTAATAGCTCGAATCAGCTGACAAGGATGTTGTATTTTATTTGCCAATCTTTTGGGTATGTTTGCCAGCTAACTTAGGTTAGCTGGCTTTTTTTTGTGAAGGTTTAGCCCTGAATGCTGACGATACGACTGACGATGTTGCCATGGCGGCTGCGTAACCATAACGTGCTCTGTTGTAAATTCGATGACGTACAGCTATGCCAGTTTTTCCCTTGATTAACTGAGCATTCTATTGTTAGGAAAGGTAATGCAGTATTTAATTGCCAGCCGTTGTTTGTTTTTGTTGCACCAGGCGGTGGTAAGTAAAAGCTGCTGTTGTTTTTGGCTAAGCGGTGTAATTCCACTTTGCCAACACGCGCCGCGAAACGTTGCCAGTCTTGCTTTCGTTTACTGGCATTGTTGGTTGTTTCCCAATCAGCTTTATACCAGGCACGTTCTGCTAATGCCAATAGGCGAGGGTAGATCATTTGCTCCAATTGCTCTGCAGTCCTAATGGTCTCACTCCATACCTGTCCTTGAATACCCAGAATATTTTCCGGCCGGTGTAATTCGGGTAACTCTCTGCCAAGTAATGCAGCTAAGTCAGTAATGGGGGCTCCACTTCGGGTTGTGCTGGCATTGCCATATAAGTTATCTGGCATAAAACCAAACACTTTATCAATACCGATAAAACGCGTTGCCCAGTAATAGCCGCGTTCGTCTGGGTGGGCTTCATGTGGGTGGTCAAAATATAAATGGGTACCGGGCGATAAAACGACCTGATAGCCATTATTTGCTAAGCGGTAGGCACGGTCAGCAACGCCCCATTCCCAAATATTATCCCAGGCATTAGCAATAACGTTGTTGTTACTAAACTGACTGCGGTCAAAGGTATTTTGCTGGTCATACATTAAACCATCTTCCCATCCCGCTAGCGCTAAACCCCGTTGCCTGGTGATAGCAGCAACTTTGCTGACAAAGTAAGGTTTTAAATCGTCTACGGTATTAATGCCATTACCTGATTGGCTAAACAGTAACTGACACGCCGGCGATCCTGACCACGAACCTTTAGCTACTTCATCGCCACCCATATGGTAGGTACTAAAGCGCACTCCAGCCTGTTTATACATATCTTGCAGTTCATGCAGGACTTTCTCAACAA
>Ga0210042_1003189_pt1 | contig 12016 bp, 10 predicted proteins | sample CryGeymeta201518_FD_183982 | JGI IMG/M metagenome (GOLD analysis project Ga0210042, IMG submission 183982) | Groundwater microbial communities from Crystal Geyser aquifers in Utah, USA - Crystal Geyser metaG 2015-18 (SPAdes) (version 2) | ecosystem: Environmental > Aquatic > Deep subsurface >... | reverse complement strand
TAAAGCAAATCAAGCTAGTTTTTAACTTTGCAAATTGAATTTACTCTGATAGTTAAAGTGTGTTTAAACATACTGAAAGCAGTATAAAAAGTTTCGTGCGTTTACCCTATCCAATAATAGAGCTTGATAGGTGGATAGTTTGGAAGAACTATTTTTGATTTATTAGAAATAGCGAATTGATAATTTTTAGGAATAAAAGTAGTTAGTTCGTGTATGTGAGCAGCACTAAGCAAACATAAAATACCCTTCGGAACGATTGCTTTTATTTCAGAATACTGACTTTCAATATTACAATTAATAGCATAAATACCTCTCTTTATTTTAGATAAATAACCCTCTTGTTGCATTTTTTTGATAAAATAATGCGAATAGCCATTTTCCATCAATTCTTTTGTAGTAATAACTGACTTCTCTTTTGATAGATTTTCTAAACTAGAATTCGTTTTTTTCATCTGTCTTTATTTATTAAGCTACGGTAAATAAATGAGTTTTAGTAAAGATAGTAAAACTAATGTTATTTTAGTAATCTACGGTAAACGTTTTTTTCTTCGTAAGAAAATTAATTAAAAAAACTCTTTATTTCCATTAAAAGTGAAATAAGGAGTTTTGTATAAAAACATTTCTGAATTCTAAAAAGGATACCCAATAGCAATATTCAAAACTAAATTTTGTCTTCGCCAATCTCTATCTCTAATTTTTATCTGACTAGCTACCCAACGCCCATTTTCTGGCAGCCGAGGTTTGCTAAGAGGAAAAGCGACATCAAAACGAAGAACAAAAAAAGTAACATCCACTCTAAGTCCTGCACCTACACCGACAGCAATATCATTGATAAAATTACTTGAATTAAATAATCCACCTTTACGATTTGGGTCATTTTTTACTAGCCAAACATTTCCTGCATCGGCAAAAACAGCCCCTTTGAAGACACTATAAATCGGAAAACGATATTCAATATTTGCTTCTAGGCGCATATCTCCTGTTTGGTCATAGAAAAGTCCACTTGTACTATCCTTGGAAATATACGAACCTGGTCCAATCGAACGAGCTTGAAAAGCACGAATACTATTTGTTCCACCTGCAAAAAACTGTTTGGTATAAGGCAAAACATCAGCATTTCCATACGGAACTCCCACCCCAGCAATAAAACGAGTAGCTATTTTGTGATGCGTTTCTGTATTAAAATTGAGATAATACCTAAAATCTATATCTGCACGAGCATATTGAGCATACGGTTCGCTAAAAATGGTAAAAGGCTCTTCACCTGTTGATTTTTCAGCTTCAAAAATACTTTGAATGCTATGAATTAGATTTCCTCCTATATCAATATTTCCATTAAAGAAAATATCATTTTTATTTTTTTTTACTTTTTCATCTACTTTGGCAGCACTTTGATACGTAAATGAATAATTTCCTCCTAAAATAAATTGATTTTGAAAACTTCGCTGTAAAAGTGGATTATCTCCAATGGCTTCATTAAAAAGACTGGTGGTGTCCATCAAACGAACATAATTTATAGAAATCGGATTAAAACGGTGTCTTTTAGTAGCCGTTTCTTGCCAATCGTAGCCAAATTGAGCCGTTTCAGAAAGCAATTTGAAATAATTTACTCTACTCAGTAATCGTACATCGCCTTGAAAAACTGTTTTGGGAACATACTTTTGAGCCAAACGAGGAACTTTGATAGGTGTAATAAAACGAGGAATATAAACTTCCAAACCTGCTCCTACTTCATAAGAATAAAGTCCATTTTGTTGGTTGGGTTGTTCGATATTTTGGTTTGAGCCTCGTCCACTAAGCTGCGTTTCGAAACGTCCGTCCAAACGAACTACCAAAAGTTCTGCACCACCAAAGGCATTTTTGTTGCGATAACTCATATTTAATCCTGGCCCTGCAAAATTATTGGATTTCGAAACGAGATTTAATTCTGCTCTTAATGATTTTCTTTTTGAAGGAACAAGCTGAATATACGCATCTAAGTAGCCTTCTTTTCCGATTGAATCAACAGGTTTGTACCGAATGTCTGCAAACTTCAAAGCACCCAATCCCATCAAACGCTTTAAAGTTTGTTCGTGTTTTTCTGCTGAATAGAGTGTATCTGGGTCTAAAAAAATAGAACGAGCTAATATTTCTGGACGAAACTGACAATTTTCCATCACACAATAAAAAGTAGAATCTCCCTCCAAACGTCCCATTCTTTGCAGTTTTGTGGGATTATTAATAGTATCCATTCCCATTTTATAATTGGGAAACAAAAATATATTTCTAATTCGGTAAGGTTTTCTAGCAATATTAGGCATTTGTTTTTTTACCTGCACATAGACATTCATTTTTCGATTGCCGATTGTCGAATCTACTTTATAAATGATGAATTTATCATTAAAATAAAAATACCCTTTTTCTTTTGCATATTCATTTAGCCGAGTTCTTTCTTGTTCTAAAAGTTGAAAGTTATAAGGGGCGCCTGTTTTTAATAATGTTTCTTTTTGAGCAGCATTGAGGACATTTCCAAGTGGGTCAGGCTCTTTTGGAAAATTAATCGTGTCTAATCTATAAGGTTGGTAAACGGTAGGTGTGTAAATTATTTGTGCTGTTTTTTTAGTTTGTTCAATTTTGGCTTCTGTTGTGGCTTCAAAATGGCCATTTGCCAAAAGTCTGTTCAATATGAGTTTGCGAGTACGCTCTTCGTTTACATCGCTTACCAAAACTGGAGGTGTGCCGATTTTTGTCATTACCCAATGCTTAAAACCTTTTTCTTTTTCGGTATAAAATGTATTATAAAAGGCAAGTTGAGGACGCATCCACAAAAGTTTTGTGTTTGGCTCTGTAGTTATTGTTTCTTCTATTTCAGCTTCTATACGTTCTTGATTCGGAATTTTCCCTTCTTTTTTGTCCCATTTTATTTGACTTCTTGTATAAAGAGGGTTTTCTTTTGTGATTTTGCTAAGTCCAGTACAACCACTAGTTAGTAAAAAACTAATAAAAAAAAGAGAAGTTATTAAAAATGAAAAAGAAAAACGAGGTACGAAAAGGTGAAAAATGTTTCGCATTTGCCAAAAAGAAAGATGAAAAATGAAGAGTAAACTATAAAAAGAAAAGCGTATAAATTAGATTCGCTCTTCATTTCAACTTCTATATATCAATTTTGTTTTTCAAAACAAGAAACAGATTTTCTAGGTAGGACTTTCGCAAAAGATAAATTGAACCAAATTATATTTGGCTCTTATCTGATATTGGACTGATAATAAACAAGTTTTGTACTTACCAAATTTTATCCTGTAAAAGTGTTGTTTTTTCCATAGCGCAGGGTTTGCAAACCCTATCGTTTACCCACAAGTCTAAAATAGATTTTTTTAAAGTAAAATAGTCAAAATATTGAAATTGAGTAGGGAAAAGGCATGCCTTTTCCTAAACATATTGTGTATTTAGGTAAAACATAAAATGCAAATACAGCATTTTTATTCAAAATTCACTGCTTTTTGTGAAACAAAAAACATGTGGGTAAACAGTAGGGTTTGCAAACCCTACGTTATGGAAAAAACGAACTAATATTTTGCTAATAAATGAGTTAATCAAGTTTTTATTACTATCAGTACAAAATCTATTAAGAGCCTTCATTTTTTTATAAAAATAGTTTACACCTCAAATCCTTTACGTTCTATGCTCCTATCTTTGTAATATAATAAGAGGAAAGAAAGACATTTTATACAAATTGCCCTCTTATCTTAACTACAAAATCTTATCAACATAAACTATTTAGAAGTATGAGCAAGCTACAAAGAATCGCAAAAGCTATCGAACGTGAAGCAGACTATCGCAAAGAACGTGTACTTTTATTTTGGAAAAAGAAATACAAAAATATGTGTATTGGTGTAACAGCAAACCCAGTCGCAACAAAAAGAGAACTTGGAAAACCTAAGACGTGGATTTGTTGGGAAGCATCAACGGAAGAAGAAGCGCAAAAAATAGCTGATTATTTTGCTAAAAAAGGAATGAGATGGGAATATAAAGAACCCAAACAATCAGTATGGAAATCATTATACGTTTATGTGGTGTAAATAAATTTAGAGTTTAGAAGTAAAATCTAATACAAATACCAATATGAGTGACATTTTTAAGTATTTGATTTTTAGTTGCAGCGCAACGTAACCTTTGTAGAACCTCAAAAATGAACTTTATCAGAGCTACAGAGTAGCGAAACCTTGTAATTTGGAATTACTAATAAAGTTACGCAACTCTGTTACTAGGAAAGGACTATTTTAGATTTTATAAATGACATTCATATTGAAAACAATTATATGAATAAATAAATTCTAAATTATCATTAGCGTAGCCATCTTCAAAACTCAAAAATACCAAATCTACATATCATTTTTCAATTTTTAAAAGGTCTTTTGATTTGCCTATTCTCATAAAGAAAGCAAACAAAAGGCTTTTTTCATGTAAAAAACCTAAAAGGGAAATTTTTTAAGCATTAAATACTATTAAATTGCAGTTAAAATAGAGTAAAAGCGTTGCATTTGCTACCTTTGCACCGTCTTTTTGATGTATTTTTACAGTCTCAAATTTATACAAGCTCACATTACAAAAGAAATTACTGTTCTCTCTTCCGAATTATTTATTCTATTTTTCCTTGTTTTATGCGTTTTAGAATTTTATTTATTTTTTGTTGCCTTTTTGCATTCTTCTTTGGTTCATCGGCTTATGGTCAAGACATAAAACCTCTTACCATTTCGTTGGATAGTTTGAATAAGCTCAATCAATTAGAAAACCAAGCAGCTCTTGATTCTATAAATTTAGAAGAAAGTGATACTGTAAATCGTCCTGCTGCAAGTAGCGACTTTACAGCTATTGTAAAATATTCGGCTACCGATTCGATAAAGTATGATTTCAAAACTCAAAAAATAACGCTTTATACCAAATCTGAAATTGATTATACCAATATCAATCTAAAATCAGATAATATTACTTTAGATTGGAATAGCAACGAACTGACAGCCATAGGACTTGAAGATTCGTTAGGAAGACTGACCGAAACACCTATTTTTAAGCAAGGAGAGGATGAATATAAAGCCAAAAAAATTAGATATAATTTTGTGAGTGAAAAAGCGATTGTTACTGATATTGTCAAAAAAGAAGGAGAAGGATTTTTACTTTTAGAAAAAGGAAAACGTGATGCAGAAGGAAATTTTAATGGTATTGAAGGCTCTTATACAACCTGTACAAATACGGCACACCCTCACTTTCGTATTCGTTCGAAAAAACTAAAAGTAATAGAGAAAAAACAAATTATTACAGGCCCTTTTCAACTAGAAATAATGGATATTCCAACGCCTGTTGGTTTTCCATTCGGACTTTTACCAATTCCAAAAACTCGTAGTTCGGGAATTATTGTGCCTAGTTATGGAGAAACCCAAGAGCGTGGTTTTTTTCTTAGAGATGGTGGATATTATTGGGCTATTAGCGATCACATTGACCTTACATTTTTGGGAGAAGCCTACTCAAAAGGTGTTTATGGTGCTTCTGTGCGTAGTCGTTATTCAAAACGCTATTATTATACAGGAAATTTTGATTTTAGAATGAATACAATCAGAGCGCAAGAGCGAGGAATTGATGAAAGTAATAGCAATGATTTTAGGCTTACTTGGTCACACAACCCAAAATCAAGAGGTTCGTCGTCTTTTTCAGCCAATGTAAACGTAATGACTTCGCAGTTTAATGAGCGAAATTCATTCAATCCAAATGATTATACACAGGCTTCTGTCAATTCAGGTATTAATTATAACAAAACATTTACAGGAACACCTTTTGTATTTTCGGGAAGCCTTCGTCATAATCAAAACTTACAATCAAAAATTACTGACATTTCGCCACAAGCCAACCTCAGTATGAACCGTATTTTCCCACTTCGAAAATTCATCAAAAATTCTCAATCTCCATTAGCTCAACTTGGTTTTTCTTATCGTCTGGACGGACAAGCAAAGCTCTCTAACTTACTTACAAACAATATAAAAGGAAGTTTTAAAATTCCTTCTGACCAGCAGCGTGCCTCTGATACAGTTGCTTTTGATATGGATAATTTATCTACCATTTTGGATAATTTGCAATGGGGACTAAAACATTCCATTCCTCTTTCTACATCGGTTACTTTTTTGCGTTATTTCAAAATGAACCCAAATGCAAACTTTAGTCAGGTTATGTATGGAAGTCGTAACTCGTATGAATGGATAGAAAAAGATACTGTCCGAACTACTACAGAACAAGGACTTTCACAGTTTTATTCTTATACTGCTTCAGTAGATTTCACGACTACTTTTTATTCTACTTTTTTATTCAAAAGTCCGAAATTTAAGGCATTGCGTCATACCATGATTCCGACGATTTCACTAAGCTACCAACCTGACTTTAGCGACCCTCGTTTTGGTTTTTATCAAGAAGTACAAATTAGTGAAGATGGAAGAACGCAGCGTATTGCTCGTATGAATGGTGTTTATGGTTCGCCTTCTGCTGGGGAATCTGGAACAGTTTCTTTTTCACTCCGAAATACATTAGAAGCAAAAGTAGAAACAAAAGAAGGCAAAGACGAAAAACGAAAACTCTTAGATAGTTTTGATTTTTCAACAGCTTATAACTTAGCAGCCGACTCTTTCAATTTGAGTAATATTGGTGTCAATTTAAGAACTTCATTATTCAAAAATAAAATTGGTATCAATGTCAGAACTTCCATAGACCCTTACAATTATCAAATTTTAGATATAGATTCTCTGACAGGAAAAGTAAATTCACAAAGAAGAATAAATACGTATGCTTGGCAAGAAGGAAGTATAGGAACGTTAAGCACATTAGGAATTTCATTGAATACTTCTTTGTCAGCAGATGGTTTTAATAGTGATAGCGAGGAAGTGGAAGAAGCTAATAATCAAGCTATTTCACAGGCTGATGTAGATTTTATAAATCAGAATAGAGATTTATATGTAGATTTTGATGTTCCTTGGACAGTAAGTATAGCTTACAACTGGAATTATAATCGCACAGGATTGATAGAAGGAAATGCAAGCCAAAACTTATCTTTCAATGGCGATGTAAGTGTTACTCCAAAATGGAAAGTAGGCTATAATGCTAGTTATGACCTAGAACTCAATACATTTTCAGATGCTACTTTTAATATTCATAGAGATTTACATTGTTGGGAACTTCGTGTAAGCTGGACACCAGTAGGTTTTCGTCGTGGTTATTCTCTGGATTTGCGTGTAAAATCTAGTTTGTTACAAGATTTGAAACTCAACCGTAGAAATAACTGGAGAGATAGACGATAAAACCAATTTAGAAGTCTGATTTTAGAAATTAGAACTGTAAGTCCAGCGAAGCTAATTGAATGAAGTTGCAATATCGTAAAAATTGAAATTAGTAAAAACCTTATTTTTAAAACAAAAGTTATCGCTTTATCGATTCTGAAAATAGAGTTGCATTTTAATTCGTATTTGCATTTCAATTCTAAATTCTAACCTCTAAATTCTAAATTTATTCATGTTATCTCTTTGGCAAATTATTCTCGTTACTATCTTGACAGCTATTTGTATGGAAGGTGTGGCTTGGTTTACACACAAGTATATTATGCACGGTTTTTTGTGGTTTCTGCACAAATCTCATCACACCAATCATAATCATGTTTTGGAAGTAAATGATGTTTTTGCAATCGTTTTTTCTATTCAATCCATGACAATGATTGTGGTCGGAGTTGAATATCCAGAATGGAATATTTTATTCGCTTTGGGAGCAGGAATTGCTCTTTACGGAATAATGTATGCTATTTTTCATGATATTCTGACCCATAATAGAATTCCATTTCTAAAAATTAAGATAAAAAATTCATATCTCAAACGCATTGTCAGGGCGCATGGAGTTCATCATCGTTCTCATAAAAAAGATGATTCAGAAGCATTTGGTTTTTTATATGCTCCCAAAAAATATGATAAAAATAATTGATTACTTATGTATTTACTTTTTGCTCAAAATCCAATCTATAGCCTTTTCTAGGTCAGAAAAATAACTTAATTGGTATGGGTAATCCATTTTGTCAGTTGCTTTAATGGCTGTTTCTACTCCCATTCTGTGTATTGCACTAGGAGGAGGAATCATTCCTATTAGTAATTCTTGATTTAATTCTCTAAAACACCTTGGTAAAAACACAGAAACTTGCCAAGTTCTTGCTCGTAAAGAATCATACTCAAACTCTGATAAATCATAAATCCAATACCTACAATTATTATGTTTTTTAGTTTCTGTTAGAATAGTAAGAAAATAATTTTTATATTCTTCAAAACTCATAGTTCCTTTCATCTTAAAAACAAAAAAATCATTTTCTTCATTGTACTCAATCGTACTCAATTTTGGAGGCAACATATACATGGTTTTGATATTTTAGATATAAAGCAGTTCTAATTTGAAGAAAGAAGGGTGCAAATTTAGGTGCATTTTTAAAATAAGAAGCTGTTCCCATACCTACTTAATTAGCTATCCTAAATAAACCATTCAATTTATGTATAAATTTATCAAATATGTAATAAAAAACTTCTTCTATTGCACAAACAAAATAAAACACAAGCGTTGTAATAATTCAAAAAAGTCAATAGAAACCAAATAAAATTTTGCTACAACAAATAAGTACAGTATTAGATAGAATAAGTAAAATTTGATATTCTCTAAATACAATTTTTACTTACAGATGACGTTTTTAGGTTTACTTCAGCAGCCTATTATTTTTATTAATGATACTGATTATCAGCCATTTGAATTGTTTGCTACAACTATATTTTTTGATAACCAAGGTTGTATTTAAACTCCTTTTTTGTTTCTTAGCGAATAACTCTTTATTTTCGTAAGTTGATTTTTATCCTCTATCCTTAATTATTTTTAATCTTTCCATTTTCTTAAAATGATAGCAATCGTCGGCGCAGGTATTTCAGGACTTTCTCTAGCTTGGCATTTACATCAAAAAAATATTCCATATCAAATTTTTGAATCTAGTAGCGAAGTAGGAGGCTATTTGAAGACTGTACAGATGGGAAAAAATAAAGCCTACTTACTTGAAAGAGGTGCAAATTCATTATTAATGGATGATGAAATTTTTGAATTTATCAAGAATTCAGGTTTTGCAAATGAACTTATTTATGCCAATAAAGTAAGTAAAAGCCGTTTTATTGTTCGTGATGGCAAGCCAAAAAAATTACCCACTTCACCACAAGGATTATTATTTGGTTCTTTTTTTTCTACCAAAACAAAAGCAAAATTTTTTAAAGAATTATATCATAAAAAGGAAGAACTAGACCCAAAAATAACTGTTGGAGAATTTTTGGAAGACCATTTTGGAAAAGAAGTTGTAGATTACGCTGTAAGTCCTTTTGTTACAGGGATTTATGCAGCCGATGCGTATCAACTTCTATTAAAATATACGTTTCCTATCTTGACAGAATATTCTCAAAATTATGGTTCAATATTAAAAGGATTTATCAAAAATAAGTCTGGAAGTAGAAAACAGTCTGTTTCTTTCAAAAATGGAATGCAATCTTTGGCAAAACATTTATCCAAAGACTTGAATGTTCAGTTTAATCATAAAGTTGTTTCAATCAAAAATAGTGATTTTATAGAACGAAAAAACAGACGTTGGGTATTAGAAATAGAAAGCGAAAAACATGGAAACAAAAAAATTGAAAGTCTAGAATTTGATAAAGTTTTTATGACAACGCCTCCGTCAGTAACTGGGGATTTGTTAGAACCTCATTTTGAAAAGCTCGCTCATACCATTAGAGATATTCATTATCCGACTATGTGTTTGATTCATAGTGTTTTCAAAAAGGAAGATGTCAGTTTTGACTTGAATGGTTTTGGTGCTTTGCATCCAAAAGCAGAAGGACTTTTTTCGGCAGGAACAATTTGGAGCAGTAGTGTTTTTGAAGGACGTGCGCCAAAAGATGAAGTTTTGTTTACGGGTTTTGTAGGTGGAAGACAATGGCAAAAAAATGCAGAATTGCCAAAACAGGAAATTTTGAAACGCCACACAGAAGAATTAAAGCAGATTTATGGAATAAAAAATGACCCTATTACTCAGCAATTTACACGTTGGGATAAATCTGTTCCACAGTACGATGAGCAGATGCTGAAGGTAGAACGACAACTCAAACGACTCAAAAAATCAGATATTTATATTTGTGCCAACTGGTTTGGAGGCGTTTCGGTAAGTGATTGTATCAAAAAAGGACGAGATTTGGCTTTGCAATTTATTGCTGATTCTAATCTTTAGGATTTTATTTATAGTATCTTTAGAGGTAATTACAAAAAAAGAAAAAAATGATTAATTCAATTTCTATAAAAAATTTTAAAAATTTAGAAAACCTAAAAATTCCTTCTCTGAAACGTGTAAACCTTATCACAGGAAAAAATAATACAGGTAAGTCTTCTCTTTTAGAGGCTTTTAGTTTAATAGCATTTGAAGGAAACCCTTTTTTTATAGCTACTTTATTAGATGAAAGAGGAGAAGATTATTCAAAACATATTAGTGATTATGATTTGGGTAATGGTTATATGAAAGAAAAAGTGAATTATTCTGCCCAAAACTTGAATCTAAAATCTTTATATTCTTTATTTTATAAAAGAAATTTAAGTTCTGATAAAAAGGAAATAGAAATTATTTCGATAGGTGAAAATTTAAGCAAATTAAGATTGAACTTGATAAATTACGAAGAAAAGAAAGTATTTGATAAAGAAGGAAGTCCTATTGGACAGAAAAAAATTGCTTCAAAAAATACAGAAAATAATTTTGCATTGGAGATTGATTTTCAAGGTACAGAGAGACACCATAACTTAATTCCCTTAAATGAAAACCATTAGGATTTATGCTCATAGTAACGCCTATCCCAATGAAACTTAGCATTACAAAAAGATATTTAACAACAGAAGAAGCTAATTGTCAGTTATTTATAGATTGGTTAAAAGGTCTATTTAGTTAAAAAACCTAAAACAAACAAAAAAGTGAGCCTACAAATACAGTCTGTCAAAATATCTTTTTTACCTATTCTAGTATTCTCTCTTTTGAGTTTAGTAGTTTTTTCTTGTGTAAGCCCCAAAAAATACAAAGCCAAAGTAGCCGAAGTAGAGCGAAAAGAACAAGAAAACGAACGCATAAAAAGACAATTTTATGAAGCTCAAAAGTTATTATTGCTGAGTTCAGATTCTTTGAAAGAGGTGATTTTTTCTTTGCAAACAAAAGATTATCAATTAGATAGCCTTCAAAAAGTAGCTAAAAAAACTGTTGATAAAAATAATGTATTGAATAAAGAACTACAAGAAAAGGAACAACAATTAACTCAAAAAGAAACGGAAATTTTGAGTAAAGAAAAAAATATTTCTGTTTTGCGAAACAAACAATATCAACGTCAAAGGCAATCAAATGAATTACAAAAGTCTATCAAAACAGCTTTTAGTTCGCTCAATAAAGAATCTTTTTCAGTAAAAGAAAAATCAGGACGTTTGTATATTTCACTTTCTAACCAACTTCTTTTCGAAACGGCAAGTATTGATATTAATTCGGAAGGAAAAAAAGCACTTCAAAAATTAGCTTCTTTACTCAAAAGTAATGCTTCTGGACTTGATATTTGGGTAGAAGGACACACCGACAATATGCCTGTAACGGGTGCAGAACTTCCTTTCAAAGACAACTGGCAACTGAGTGCTTTACGTGCCTCTGTGGTAGTTAGGCTTTTGGTAGAAAATGGTGTTTCTCCTCAAAGTATCGTCGCAGCAGGACACGGCGAACATTTGCCTATTGCAAGTAATGCCACCCCAGAAGGAAAAAGCGAAAACCGAAGAATTGAAATCGTACTTTTGCCTAAATTAGATGAGATTTTTGAGCTTTTGGGGAAATAGGGGAATACAAATACAAGGAAATGGAAAATGGGAATTGGAAAATGGGAAATGGAAAATGGGAATTGGAAAATGGGAATTGGAAAATGGGAATTGG
>Ga0210042_1003174_pt1 | contig 12058 bp, 6 predicted proteins | sample CryGeymeta201518_FD_183982 | JGI IMG/M metagenome (GOLD analysis project Ga0210042, IMG submission 183982) | Groundwater microbial communities from Crystal Geyser aquifers in Utah, USA - Crystal Geyser metaG 2015-18 (SPAdes) (version 2) | ecosystem: Environmental > Aquatic > Deep subsurface >... | reverse complement strand
CGTATCGTAATCGGAGCCGATCCGGTCGATCCGCCCCGCCCGTTGTACCATGCGGGTGGGATTCCAGTGGAGGTCGTAATTCACCAGGATGCCGCAGTCCTGGAGGTTCTGACCTTCAGAGAGCACGTCCGTAGATATCAGAATGTCTATCTCCCTATCGCTTCCTTTCAACTCCTCCCGATTATTCGCTGTCGGCGCGAACGCCGCGACCAGCGAGGTTCTGTCTTTTGGCGAGGCGCCGCTGTCCATTCGCCTGATCCTGGGGTTCCCGACGGTCTTTCTGAATGCTTCGCCTTTTTCGCCGCCCAACTCTCCGAAGAGATACCGGGCCGTGTCTTTGTAATAGGTGAAGATGATGACCTTCTTCCCTTTCAGTTCCGACGCAAGCAGATCCTTGAGTTTGGAAAGCTTGGCATCGTGCTTCGGAGAAATGTCTTTGATCTCTTCCCATATCTCCGAGAGAGCTTCTACGTCATGCTGCAAGGCCTCATGGAGCCTTCGCAGTTCAAACTGCGACGGATCGAGCGTCGCGAGCTGACCCAGGAATTCCATTGCCTCCTCATCGGCATCCATTTCCTCGGCGCGGGATTTGGGTGTGGCATCGTCTTCTTCATCCTCGGTCGAAAGAAACCGCACGGCCCTGGCAAAAGCCGCGCTGTCCAGAACTTTCCCGCCCAGCACATAGGACTCGAAGGTTTTGATGAACTCTAAGGCCCGGCGCACGCTGATCCGGAAGGCCTCGATGCTCGACTCGAACCGCTTGAGGTACCGGCTCTTGAAGATTCCGACCAGCGCCTCTTCTCTCCCCATTTGGAAGAGATCTTTCTGCGCGTCCTCTTTCTTGTACGATTCCAGATTATACGGCGCAAGCCGCAGATTCTCGATCTGCGATACCACAAATTCGTAGATTCCCTCATAGGTGGCTTCGAGATTGTACCGGATGGTGCGGAGTTTCCTTTCCGGCCATTTCACGGTCTTTCCCTTAATGGTTGCATTCGGGTATGCCTTGCGGATAAACGGCCTTGTCCTCCGGATGACCACCTCTTCAAGAAGGTTAAAGAGAGCGATACCGGCAGCTTGGGACGCCGTCTCTCTCCTGGCCGCAAGGAAGTACCGGTAGAGGTCGCCGATACCGGCGGAGGCGAAATAGGCTTTGTCGTTGCCGGTAAAGAGAAGGATCTGATTATACAGGTCGAAGATGTCGTTGTTGATGGGCGTGGCCGTAAGGAGGATGATCTTTTTTCGCATCCCGTCCCTGCCGCGCCAACCGTTCATGCTCAAGAGTTCAGAGAGCTTCTCGTATCGCTGGGAACTTGCATTCCTGAAGTTGTGGGATTCGTCCACCAGGATCACGTCCGTGTCACCGTATCGTGCGGCGTCAAAGTCCTGCTGTCCCAACTCCTCCTGCGAAAGGATTGTGGCCGAAACACCGGCTTCGCCGAGTTCGTGCCTCCACATCTCCCGCAGGCTCGCCGGGCAGATCACAATGGCCTTCAACCTCATGTGGTAGGCATAGTCTTCAAGGAGCTTCTTGCCGATCCACGTCTTGCCCAGACCCACGGAATCGGCGATCAGGACGCCGTCGTAGCGGTTCAGGATCTTCCTGGCCTTCTTCACCGCGTCTTCCTGGAACTCGGCCAGCTCAACCGCCGAGCGGGTCTCCTGGGGCTTGGCATCCAGGTCGTCCTTGAAGTATTCGAAGAGCGCCTTCATGTACACCTGGTAGGGCGTATATTCCTTGCTCCCGAACTTGGAGGCATCGAGAAGTTCGATCAGCTCCTGCTTGAAATTCAGAGAGGTGTTCCAATTCTGTTCAAACCACTCATCCAGATCAGCGATGGCCCGCGCCCCCACACTCGACTTGAGCCGGCGTTTAAGCTCCGTATCCATATTTAGGAGGTCCTTGGGATTGTATTTCATATCAGGGAAGAGAACCGGCTGGATATCATCGTGAACTTCCTGATCCGTGAGCGCTGCCTTATGCGTAAGATTCAGCTCCTTATTCGAGGTCAGTCCTGCGGCCGTGAAATTGCTCGACCCCACGATGGCCGCCACAGGCTGGAAACGGTCCCACCCCTTGGAAGGAGAATCACCATAGAACAAGTAACACTTGGCGTGCAGGAAGCCCTTCTCGAACACGCGCACCTGGACGTCTTCCCGGCGGAGATACGCGATCAAGTCCTCAACGGCCCGGAGCATCTCCTCCGTGTACGTCATGCTTTGCAGATCGCCCCACAGCCCACGGCTGATGCGCGGTCCTTTGGGAATCAGACCCACCGACTCGGCCTTCTCAGGTTCGTCACCGATGAGCAGGCGGAAGCTTCCGAGGTTTATCAGCCCGGCCCGCAGAAGTCGGAACCCCTGCACATTGAAATAGGCCGTGGCCACATCGAGGCACTTTCCCTCGTGCCCGGCAAGCAGGCTGTTCAGCACGTCGGCCATCTTGTGCGTCTGATTGTCTATGACGTAGGGGATTCTCATCGTTCGATCAGCATTTCGTTTTGTAATTGATGATCCGTTTCATGAGATCGTCACTGATCGTTGGTTCGACACCTTCATTTTTCCAGTTCCCTCTTTAGAATGCCGATTTCACGCTCCGAGGAAAGAAACATCTCTTTTTTTGATGCGAATGCCTTGGCCTCCTTGGTAAAACCGGCCTTCGATACATACCAGCATCGGTCGGCAACGGCCGCTGCTTTCTGAAAAAAGGCTGAGACTTCTTTTTCTCCCACTGCCTTGCTCTTCCACTTCACCTCCACCGCCCACCTCACGCCGTTTCTCGCCAAGACGTCGATCTCTGTCCTGCCTTCATCCGAGACAAAGCGCTTGATGCTTTTAAACCGAGGAAGCATGACCGTCCGCGTAATGCCGAACAGCCTCCCTTCCACCCTCTGGCCGGCAAAAAGGCGCATCAATTCGCGTACCGTCCCTTCCTTCTCCCGACCCAGCTCTTCAGAAACGAGCCGGTACTTCCGGTCCAGCTCCTCGATGAGGGAAACCAGGTCTTTCTCCTTCGGAAAGTCGGGGGCCTCGATGCCGTTCTGGACGTATGCCACCCAGTACCTGAGCACCGGGTCGTTGTAAAAATATCGCCGGTCCCGCTCCGTGAGCAGCCCTATCGCCTGGAGCTCCTTCAGATTGACCCGGACCGCGCCCTGGGTCATCCTGAGCTCTCTGGCAAGCTCGGACTGGGTCATGGAGGATTCGGAAGCGGCGATGGCGTCCAGAAGCGACTTCAGCACGCCGTATCCCTTGGCTCGTTGCAAAGAAACGGAATAGAGATAGTTGCAGTAGGAGTGGATCAGGCCGTTCGGGGAAAGAGTCTCGGATATGAACGCCCGCTTGATCAGGCTTTCCGACGTTTCTTCTTCCCGTCCCAGGAACAGCACGGTCTTCCTCAGGAGCTGAACGAGGTAGAAAGGGTTCCCCCCGCTGTAATGATGCAGGAGACCGGCGTTCCGCGCGTCAATGTCCGGGATGAACTTGCGGATGAGTTCACGCGACTCTTGAGGAGAATAGGGAGGAATGTCGATGTGGTTGAACTGATTGAAGAACGGACTCCGGTCGTCCTTGGTGATCCATTCCATTTCCGAGATGATCGAGCCGCTGATACAGTAGGTCACGTGCTCGGACCGGTCTTTGACGCCGCGCATGATCTTCAGGATGTTCTTCGTCTGGTCGAAGTTTGTAAGATTCTGGATCTCCTGAAACTCGTCGAGGAAGAGCAGCACCCGCCTTTTCGCAAACCGTGCGAGCGATTCGGAGAACCCGAAGCACTCCTGGAGCAGCCTCTGCCGGTCGGGCCTTGCCTTCTCCAGCTCCTGCGTGATCGGCAGAAGGGCGTCCCGCAGCGCCTTGTCATGCGCCTCGAACAGGAGCGAGGGCAGGTGCAGAAAAGGCCCGGGCAGCCGGTCTCCCTTCGCATAATGCCAGTAGAGGTGCCATCCCGTGAACTTGAGGGCAAAGTCCTCGGGCGTCTCCGCGATCTCTTCCAGGTTGATGTAGACCGGCAGAACGGCCCGGTCGCGGAGCCGGCGCTTGATGAACTCCTTGATGAGCATGGTCTTCCCGATGCGCCGGAGCCCCGAGAGGTGAGCGTCCGCGGGACGCTGTGCGAGCAGGTACCCCTCCAGGAGCGACAGCTCGCGTTTTCGGCCGGAGAAGATGTCCTGGTCGTCTTTTCGGTAGAAGTAGGTTAACATAAATTATCCCATTTGCCATTAATATCAGACGGGCTATTTTACTTAACTCCCCTCCCCATGTCAAGACGAATCGCCGACGCGCGGTCGGACGGAGGCGGAGACCCGCTACATTTCATGCGCCGTACATAGCCTCTCCAGCCTATCTTTGGCATACAAAATATAACATAATTCGATTGTCTGCCTGCTCGTGAAGGTCAAAGGTGTCAGACACCTTTGACACCCCTCTTATCTATCTTGGTCTCCTGCAATATCCTCGTAGGAGGAATACTCAGGCAAATACGCAATCTAAGCAACCACCAGCTCAAACGGGAACGGCTTGTCAATACCGGCAGTCTTGCTGACATATAGCTTTTCTATCCCGATGGTCTTTCCATTTTTATCCTTCTTGAAGATAATACCCTCTCCTGCCTCTTCACATATAACTTCGTCCTCGGGATTTCCGAACCAGATATCCATCGTGTCCGAATCCTTGTGATAGTAAACCACTACTTTGTCCATATAACATCTCCTTCCTTTACCTTGTCTGTGGGATAAGCAGTTATTAGGAAACCTTTCATCCCCATCTGCCTGACAACTACACAATACAAATGCCCATCAAGTAAAAGATGGCTTGGCAAAAGAGCAGAGTTCTATCAACAAGAAAGACGGAGAGGATATTCCGCTCCAAGGACTCGGCCTCAACTGACCTTGGACAGCCAGCCCTTCTGCTGAAGAACATTCCAGGCAATCCGGATATGCTCCGGTTCAAACATTTGCTTTCTGGGGTTCCATGCATGCGTCTTCTCGATGGCTTGATCCACAGTGACACATTCCTCGCGTATAGCAACCCAGTGAACGGTTGAAAGCAGCTCCATGCCAAAAGGCGTCTCAAATCCTTTCACCAGGTCTGTCACCCGGTCAAAGTGTTTGCGAGTTTCAGCATGGCGCGCAAGCAATGTCATTGCGTGGTCGGCCGATCCAGGAAGCAATTCGATTTGTTTCTGCGGGTTGTCTTCTGCATCGGCATAGCCCTGGATGAAGTGTCCTTCAATGAGGCTGAGCACATGGCGAAGGTTCTCGGAATAGGGGCCGTAAAGACCCTTGCTGTATCGGAGCTTCAACTTTTCGCCGGCTTCCTGCATGAAATACATAAGCTTGTGAATTTCGAGCAGCGATACAAAAGGATCCATTAAGGCATTCAGGTATTGATTCATCAGCCCGAGCAAAGCGGCTCGCCCAACGGTTATCTTCGGTCTTTGCGCTGTTTTGACCATGTCGGAAGCTTGCGGAGCTCCTTTCGGTTCGTAGAGCAGCACACGCACATCGGGCATGGATTCAAAAGCGCGTTCGATGCGCGGTCGCACATCACTCCACTTCAGTCCGCCCAGGCCGCAGCCCAACGGTGGAATAGCGATCGAGCTAATGCCTCGCTGCCGCACTTCCTTTATCAGCGCCTCCAATCCTGCATCGACATACTCAAGCCGGCTCTTGCCCTTCCAATGGTCCTTGGTGGGGAAATTGATAATGTAATGCGGATTCGTCAGTTGGCCTTGCTCATGAACGAACATCTTGCCGGGTTTCAATTCACCCCTCTCGCAAACAGCCTGATACTCCTTGAAGTTCTCCGGAAAGGCCTTGCGGAACTGAAGCGCAATACCGCGCCCCATAACGCCGACGCAATTTACCGTATTGACCAAGGCCTCTACGTCCGCGGTCAGAATGTCGTCTTTTTTCAGATCAATCATGGCATTATCTCCCGTATGTTTCAATAGTACCAATCAGGCTGAACGCTAACGCCGGGCCGATGCCTGTTCTGCCTGAGAATCGTGTTGACCCGCTCCGCTGTCGGCTCATCAATCACGCCGATTCGTTCTATGAGTTTCCAGGGGCAAGTGTCGTGAAGCAGGAACTCGGCCTGCTTGCCTTCTTTGATTCTTGAGTCACGAAAATCCTGAGCTGCAACAGCATCCCAGCTCACCTCGTTCAACTCGTCCAAGTTTTTCTTAAACCGCGTATAGAAGGCCCCTGCATTGCTCTTGCTGAAGGCCCATCTGCGGCTGTTCTCCCTGGCCCATTCTACCACAGAATAGAGGTCCGTTTCGAGATGTAAAATAGGCCGTTGCCCGCCCGTGTAGGCCAAGTCAAGGTGATTTCCCATGTGGATCAGATACAACATGATCGAACGGGGACAAAAGTAAAACGGGACATACTCGCCGACTTTGGTTCCGGGGTGACAGTCAACCTCCATCGTCAACCTGCGCTGCTTGATCTCCGTCATGCCGATAGTCGTGTGCCCTACCTCCTGAGCAAGCCGCCTGGCATCGGATTCAAGACCGCCCGCGGCCAGAATAGAGGATAGATTATCCACATGGGTAATATGATAGATTTTCGGTCTGTCAGGTGGTTCGCTCATGCTTCTTCAGCCTCCGCATCCAATGCGGTTTCCTCGACGGCTTCAACGTCCTCAATCGCTTCGACCTCATCAGGCAATTTCGCCGCTGCCTCGCACACCGAAACATTGGATAATATTTATCAAATTATGGTAGCAATACCATGGGCAAAGGAGCGATTCCGCGCCCCTCTTATCTATCTTGGTCTCCTGCAATATCCTCGTAGGAGGAATACTCAGGCAAATACGCAAGCCTCACCGATGTCACCGGCCCAAAATTATCGAGGGTCCTGAATCTTGACATTTCATAGAGCAAAATCAAAGACCTCAACCGCATGTTTCACTTTACTTGTTCAGTCAAGTAAAATGGGCGCTGTCCCTATTTTGCTCCTTATCATTACGTTAAAGCATTTCCTGCAACCGCTTTGAAATATACTCAGCTTCTTCATCAGAAAGCCCATAGCAACGGAACAAGATCCTATCAATGGTATTCTGTATCGGCTGGCTTTCAGGTGCGAGTCGGGAGCGCTCGGATCTATTTTTAAGAACACGAGCGGCTTCGATCTTCTGGATTTGTCGGCTCATTTCAGTAAGGGCGTCTTGCACCGGCTTGTGCATAACGCCGGGCTCGACGCAAACCGAACACAGCATATTTCCAACATCTGCCCACTTCCCGGATTTTACCAACGATCGCCAATCAACACTCGGGCCTTCATCACTGAATGTCGGCGCTGGCAAGGAGTTAAACTGATATTCATTTATCATCGCGTTCGTGCTAATGAGTCTGAAATACCAATCCAGAATTATTGAGTTTAAAACGGCGATCAGCAAATCGAGGTCGATTTTACTTGCTGCAGGAGGAATGTACTTAAGCTTATCGAAGCAAAATACCCCTTCAGGCAACATTGCAGCTATGATTCTTCTGAAATTGTTTTGGGGAGCACTCCGCTGAATACCTATTCGTTTATGGAGATGTGCAAAGGCTCTGCTATTTTCTGATTTATCCTTCAGATATGCTCTCACATCCAATCTTAATTCCTCGCCTTGAGAGGCTTCTCGTAAGGCATATAAGGTAACATTTGAACCACGGATAATAACCGGCCCCTTGTTGTTGGCGTTTATGAACTCTCGATGCGTCAGAGCATGTAATTCTCCCTCAAATAACTTTGCAACATTACCCATGGGTTGTATAGCGCCCTGTCGTATCAACCCAATCAAATCCCAGTCATGTTGCGTACAAGAAGGTATTGTTGCATTTTCCTTATCAAACGTCAGAATATCTGCCGGTGCAACTGCTAACATTGAAGCACTATCTTCAAACAGCTTCCCTGAATGAGTCCGTATTGTGAACTTTTTACCCGTAGGTACGGAACGTATAACAAAAATGACCGTTGACAGCTTGGCTTCTGCAAAAACCCTATTTTGAGGATCATCTTTTTGCGGGAAAGCCTCAATTAACATTACCCCGGTCTTCTCCAACATCATTTTGCGTATGCCGGTTGCCTGCTCATCACCAAGAAGCGACATCGGAACAATAAAAGAGAATGTCCCATTCTCTTTTGTTATGCTGAGTCCACGACAAATGAAAAGCTTATTGAGATTACGGGCACCGCGAACTGCCGGTTTATACAGATCAGATGCTAAGAAGTATTCAACATCTCTTGATATCTCATAACCCAGCTCCTCACTCGCAACAGATGCCCACGGCGGATTGCCGATTACCGCATCGAAGCCTGCCCCTTTGATTCGTTCAATTACCTGTGTAGTTCCCGGACGCGGGCCATAGAAAACTTCGGGAAACTCCAGCTCCCAGTGAAAGAAATGTTTCTCTTCCTCGGCAGCAAATGTAGTAGCGGCGATTCCCTTCCATTCTGCGGGGAGCTTGGCCTTGTGCGGCGCCTTTGCCCATTCCTCGGATTCTTTGGATCGGAGAAATTCCAGGGCAGGGTTGTATTCAGTCTTTTTCTTGCCTTTACCCACAGTCCTCGGTTCATTTCCGAACCACTGGCTCGTGTAGACGTCCATGTAACGCTTGAACGGCGCAAGAGCATCTACGGCCTTTTTATACTCTGACCGGGAATTTCTGACCTGCTCTGCGGTCACGTCCGAAAGCTCACCGATATGGCGCATGAGGTCGGTGGCGAGCATCAGCCCCTGGAAGTGGGTGCCACCCAGAAGGCTCAACTGGCCGGTTTCAACTTTTCCCCGCACTTCTTCGACCTTTGCTCCTATCAGTGAGTTTCCGCATTTGAGGTGATGGTCCAGGAACGAGAGCGGCGCGCCGAGGGTGAAGCAGTCGAGCCAGAGGGAGACCTTGGCCAGTTCCACGGCCATGGGGTTCAGGTCCACGCCGTAGATGCAGCGTTTGAGGATGTGGCGCTTGAGAAGGTTCACGTCCGTAAGCCGGTTTCTGTCTATGCTCACACCCTGCTTTTCCATTTCGCTCAGAATGGTCTGGCGGGTCTTTTCCATTTCCGCGGTGATGGGGTTCCAGGGAAAGGCGCGGAGGAAGCCTTCCCTATCGCCGAGAATCTTGTCGGAGATGAAGTCCACGGCTTCGACCAGAAAATGCCCGCTGCCCATGGCGGGATCGAGCACCTTGATGTCGAAGAGCTCATCCACGAGATGGCGGTGCCTGAGATAAGTCTGGTTCTCGGGTGAGTCGCCGGCGCCTCCGAGGGCCTTGTATTTATCCCGTTCTTTCTTGAGGGTCTGCTGTGCCTCGCGGAGCTTGGGACGCAAAGCATCGAGCTTTTCAGCCAGAACCGGACCGACGGTGTTCTCAACGATGTATTTGACGATGTAGTCCGGTGTGTAGTAAGAGCCGGTGGCCTTGCGCTCGCGCTTGTCGTTTTCGAGATAAACAGTCCCTTTCTTGAGAACCCGCTCCTCCGCGTTCTTGCCGCGTCCGATGGTGAGAATACGCAGTTTGTCCTTTTTCGCCTCGGCATAGGAAACGATCTCCTCGGTCTTCTTGCCCTTGACCACGGCCATCTTTTCTTCGGCTATACGGAGCTTGAATTCAAGAAGTCCTTCATAGATGGAGCCCAGGTGCCGAACGCCGAGGGACTTGTAATCTATGAAGACGAGGGCCTGAGTCTTGTCATCAATGTCCCGTGCCATCATGTCCAGGCCAAGGGCAAGATAGCGATCGGGTATCTTGTGATTGCGGAGAAAGCGAGAGTTCTTGACTTCCGGGGAGTCGTCGTCCTTCGGAGGGTTGGTGATGAACAGGCCGCCGTTGTAAAGCGGGACGTTCACATCTGAATCACCATTGTCGATAACGCTGAACAACTTGAACAGCCGGTCGTAGAGTTCCGTACTGCTGCCGTGATAGGCTTTCTTTATCTTTTCCGGCGCTTCATCCAGGATAGTGCCGGCGTGCTTCGCCACCTCTGCCTTGAGACGAGTAAGGCTCATCTCCCAGTACCCTCTCACCTCGGTGACGGGCAGGAGGTTCCGGGATTCGGAGTAGAGCAGGAACAGAAGACGGTATAGGAAAGTAAGCGTTCCATGGTAGCAGTCTTGCAGCTTCTCCTCCCGTTCTTTTTCGGGCAGGGACAAGACGTATTCAGCGCCTCCCATATTCTCGATGAAGCCTTCGGAAAAGTGCGGAAATATTTTATCGAATACTCGTGCCTTTAATTTTTCGCCGAGTTCTTTGGCATAGGTCTCGCTCTCTTCGATGAGCTTATCGACAAATGCAACGGTCCGTTTCTCACCTTTGTAAAGTTCCTCTTTCGGAATAAAAGCCGGGGCGCGGAAGAAAAGATAGAAATACTGGAAGGCTTCTTTCGGGTCTGCCATCGCAAGGACTTCTTCAAGGTCTATCTCGTAGTAGTTCGTTGCCCGCGAATGGGCCTTCGCCGAGTAGAGACGCCATATCTTTCCGTTCGTAACCATGGCCCACGACGCCTCGCCTGCTTCAAGGAGCGTCACCACGTGGGCGCCTGGGTTTTCATCAGAGGTTTCGGTGTCTCTGGTTTCATCCTTGCCGTCGAGATACCGGTTCCAGGTGTAGGCAAGACAGACCGCAAGTGGATTACCCGTAGCAGAATCTTTTGGGTAAAGACGGTAGTCCGGTTTTGCAGCAGGGTCTCCGCCGGACTTACCTTCAATGGGTTTAAAGCCTAACAGGTCAAAGGCGGGTTCGAGAAGCTGTGATCTCACGACCCCTTCCTTCTGCCCGATGAACCGTTCCCGGACGTTTGTATAAAGCTCTCTGAATTTAAGCAGGAGCGGTTTGATCGGCTCACTCCATTCCGGAGACTGGGTCAGGCGTTCCTGAAGGTAATAGTCCGAGAAAAGGGCGCGGTTGTTGAATAGCCGTTCAGACCATTCTGCAATACCGAAGGCCGAGAGGAGCTTGTCTGCCTGGGCGTCGGCGTCGGATTCTGTATAGGTGAAGCGCCTCAATACCCGTAGAGCAATGATGTCGGGGTTCCTGCGATTGACGGTCAGAGGATGGGGCCGGATGCCGACGGTCTTAATTGTGATACCCGCTCCTTTGGCTGGAGGAAGGATGCGTTCGAGGAAGACGAAATCGATAGTTTCGTAGTCACTCGTGAGGACAAGAAGATATTTCCCGGCCCGGTCTCTGAAGGTGCGAGATAAGGCCCTGACGGCGGCGACCGTGACCGAGGTGAGTTCAAAGAGGTAAACCTGGAGACCGCCGTTTTCCTGGTCCGCAAGGCGTTCGACGTGTTTGATGGTCCGTGCGATTGACTCAGGTGTGATGCCGAGCGCAGAGGCGCTCTGCTTGATACGGGCACCGGCCTTCTCGTCCGTGTTCCAGCCGAGGGAGGCGAAAAAGGCGGCAATGTCATCAGGGGTGGAGAGAAGCTGAATATCGGCAGGTCTTAAATCCAGGTCTTCAGTGGTCATTTTCCACTCTCTGTAAATAAATCTCAATTATAGAAAAATCTTGAAAACCTGGAAGATTATAAACAGTTTAGGCAAAGAAATTCAAGGGGGATTTTTCTCATGATCGAGTCGGTGATCATCTGCACGGCCTATGTCTATCTGATCCCGTACCATGGATTCCTCCGATGCAAGCGTTTCTTTCCAGCCCATCCCCTCTGCCGATTCCATTAGTGCAGCGAGCTGCTTCGCCTTTTGCTCGAAAGGAGTTGTGCGCAGTTCTCTCTTCTCCGCGAGATTCACGGAAGTCCAGCGCGCCTTAAAAGCGCGGGCTTCTGATTTCGTGATATGGTCTTTCATGGCTCCGCTATCCTTTCTTATCAAAAGTTACGATAGCATAAAAAGCCTTTATAATACAGCTGCAATGTTATTTTCCATGAATCAAACATCACTTGAACCTGTCGATCAGCTTGTGCGTTCCTACGAAATAGAGGCGGTACACGTTCCCCTCCTGCTGGAATACGCACCGATAAAAATCGTCTACATAGAACTCCCAAAAGTCCGACCCTTCCAGTTTGTGAATTTTGAGGGATTGACGGCGGGGGTTTTCCTTGAGGAAGGCAATCTG
>Ga0210042_1003169_pt1 | contig 12084 bp, 9 predicted proteins | sample CryGeymeta201518_FD_183982 | JGI IMG/M metagenome (GOLD analysis project Ga0210042, IMG submission 183982) | Groundwater microbial communities from Crystal Geyser aquifers in Utah, USA - Crystal Geyser metaG 2015-18 (SPAdes) (version 2) | ecosystem: Environmental > Aquatic > Deep subsurface >... | reverse complement strand
ATTGGCGAGGAACGGTTTGCTCCAAATACATCGTTCGAAATTATCTGGAGGCGGTACACCTTTGACCGCAAATTGCGCCTTCTCGTCATGGATGCAGTAGAGCAGGTTGAGGTAACTATCTTGCGTACTCGCATGGTGGAGCAGTTCACACTGCTTCATGGGCCGTTTGGCCACTGCGACATAAAGAATTTCAACCCGAAATTTTTACCGGAAGCCTATTCGAGGTGGATGTCCGAATTGGACGAGGCGGTTGAGCGGAGCAGCGAAGAATTTGTTGGGCGTTTCCAGCGCAAGTACACTGGTGAGCCGCATCTGCCGCTTTGGATGGCTGTTGAAGTAATGACCTTCGGCCAGTTGTTCACCTTGCTACGCAATTTGCATCGTTCCGAACAGCAGAGGTTGGCGAAAGTCTTCGACTTATACCCGCCTGTGTTGGTTTCATGGCTGCACACACTGAATTTTATTCGCAACACCTGCGCTCACCATGCCCGTCTGTGGAACCGCGAACTATCTATCCGCCCCTACCTGCCAGATGCCCGCCATCATCCCGAATGGCATATTCCTGAAACGTTCGATAACCGCCGGGTTTTTGTTGTTTTGACCCTCTTGCAATACTTACTGGTCTCTATTGATTCTCAAAACGATTGGGAAACAAGACTGGAAGCCCTGCTTGCAGAGTACCCTGAACTTCCTCTGAACTGGATGGGATTCCCGAAGGAATGGCAGGCCTGCCCCCTTTGGGGAAAATCCTCGCAGTAACGCCTGATTGGAGCCCCTCATGCCCCGCAAAACCGATTACAGCCAGTGGGACAAGCCCGACCTCATCGCCCACATCGAAAACTGGAAAAGCGCAAGAAACATGGCTTGGCGGGGAAGATGTGACGCAAAGACTTCCGAAGTTTTGGAGACTTCGGAAGTCTATTTACCCCAACTCCTCCATACTCTCCTGTATTTCCATTATTTCCTTCAACTCATTCTCCGCCAGCCCCCACAACCGCGCGGCGGGAGGGTAATCTTTGATTCGTTATCTCATGGGCACAGGCAGTAATGTCTCGTCAGCCACGACGCGCTCACTGAGTGCAAGCATTTTATAGCCATTTCGCCAGAATCTCATCAAGGTAACGCAATACTGGCCCGCGCTTAAGGTGTTGGTGGGCAAATTGGTTCCGATAACTTCTCAAGCAGCCATAGCAACTTGTATCTCCGCCACTTTCTACGCCACATTTACAAACTCCGCTAACCCTTTTATGCGCGGCTTCCAGGGTCTTTCTGAGAATATCCTTGTCCTCCAATCTGGCTACAAGCCCTGCCCCGCCTGGAACATTATCATATAGGATAATGGGGGAAATGAGATTGTTGTCACTGGCATAAGCCACTGTAGCGTTCAAGTCTGTCGAAGGAACTTCCAGGATAGTTGCAGCCCCTTCGACGATTGCATACGCCAATGAGTAAGCAAACCAAGATGGTTCCATATTTGAAAGAGACGGCTGTAAAAGAAATAGCAGACGAATCACATCCGTTGGAAATTCATGCCCGAGAGACACTTGTGTTTGAACCTTGCCGGAACAATCCACTCCAAGAGGGGTTTTGTGTCCTTTTAGCAATTTTTTATCACTTTGCCTGAAACCCGCCCCGCACCGTTCACAAATACCGAAACCTTCACCTCGTCTGCCTTCGCACAAAACAACCATTGTTCCGGGTGATGTTTTTGTAACCTGAATGTTGCCTATTGGAATCTCGCTCGGTTCTAATCCACTAAAACCGACAAAGTAAGGCCTTGTTGTGAATGTTTTTGCGGGGCGGCGTTTGGGCTCTTCGGGTTTTCCTTTGGCTGTCACGAAGCCAAAGATAGGATCAATGTATTCTCCTCGAACCATATTATTACAGTTACAGCCTTCGTCAAGTGGCTCTGCCTCTCCCTTTTTCCACTGCCTGAAAAAATTATGCCGCGTGCACCGCTTATAAAACACTTGGGGCCACACTTTGCCCAGAACCATCTTGAGCCCCTTCGACTCCCATTCTTTCTTGTTTGCAATCAATTTGCTGCTTGGGGCAAATTCAGCGACAGCAATGGCAAGATCTCGTTGAAGAGAGACTTCCTGCGCCTCGCGGCTATAACCTATTCGGTGAGTGTCCAACTCCACTACATCTACAGGGAAACCGTACTTGGGAATCACAGCCTTTCGTGAGAGAAAAGACAAGACATCTTCTTCGGCAATGGTTTTGGAACGCGCTCCTGCCCATCTTACAGTGTCATCATCGCCCTTGTCAAAAGCTGCTTGGCGAAAATTACGAACAGATTGGTAGTCACTCGACACTTCAGCTTCAGCCTGCGCAAAACGGCTTTCACTCCCCGCGATCTTTGCAATCCACTCGCCATTATCCAACCCTATCTTTGAAACCATTTTAACTGGCACTATGGCAAGCAGGGTTTTCTCCAACTCGGTTTGGTGCTTTTGAAGATGCACCTGAAAATCAGAGATTCCGGCTGGTTTTTCCAAATTAATAAAAAGTCGCTCTATACGGCTGGTTCTGTCCCCTGCTGCCTTGAACCTCTGTGGATAACTTCGGAAGAAATGCGAGAGCGCCGTCGCTGCGATGTGACGGAGTATGATTTTATCGTTTTGAAGACTCAAGGCAGGAGGTCGGGTCATTCCCAGCATTATCTGCTCTGGGGCAGCAAAATGGAAAAGATCATGCGGTGAGCGCTTGCAATAAGTTATTGCAACACCAGGGAATCCCTTACGCCGACCAGCCCGCCCGACGCGCTGGGCGTAGTTAAAAGCCTCCGGTGGCACGTTTCTGAGAAATACCGTATCCAAATCCCCCAAATCCACACCCAACTCAAACGTTGTCGAACAACTCAGAACGTCAATCTTATTCTGCTTGAAATCCTTTTGAAATTCTCGCGCTGTTTCCTTGTCGATTTGCGCAGTATGCTCTTCGACCACCAGCCGCGCTGGTAGGACTTCATCGTAAAGAAGCCGGTAGTGATTCTGGCTTAGATCGGATGGCATAACTTCCTTTAGATTTCCTGGGCATTTATGCCTCGGGCAAATGTCTTTTATTGAGACTTTCTGTAAGCGTCCGCATGTGTCGCACTGGTAGAGACGCTCATCCTTGCTAACCGGAAAGGCTCTCCACCAATCAGGGTTCAATCTATGCGCGTCGCCAACACGAATCAAAATGCGCTCGCTTTGCGGACATTGCTCATCCCATTGCCTAACAACATCCCATATTGCACGTAGAGCGTCATCAGCATATTTAGCAGCTTCTTCCTCACCTACGCCATTTGAAGTTATGATCTTCTTCAGAAACCCGGCCCTGGCCGTTGTTTTTCCAGCCCAGCTATTTAACGCCTTCCCGCCCCTGGATTTTACAAGTTGAATTGACACCTGCCGAGCCTGAAGGTTAAGTTCTTCCCAGGTAATGGATACTGCGTTTTCGGTACAGAGTTCAACGGCTCTTTCGCGGCGCAAGAAGCCAAACAAGATTACCATCAAATCCCGCACCTCTTGCTCGCTGAGTGACCAAGGCGGTTGCAACAACACTTGTGGAATTTCAAACCCATCCGGCCATTTTATTGACCAATGGAGGAGGCCCACTCCGTCCAGTGAAATTCGGGGTTCATCGGTAAGATATTCACGGTAGAGCGCCAGCCATGCTTTGCGTTTCAAGTCAATCCCGCCAATTGAAGCCTCAAATACACGAGACTCACGGTAAAGGTCGCGCAATCCCGTCACGAGTTCATTTGGGGACAGGCCCTCGCCCGTGTGCGGAGCGAGATTGCGAACAACTTGTAAAATCAAATTACGGTCACGAATGTCTTCGTAAGATTTTTGAAGATACCAGGCAAAGAATGCTGCTTCCTGGCGGCCATCTGCAAATGCCAGCACTTTTCGGCGGTTTGGCGGAAGGTTCTGATGGAGCGTCGTAGCAATCACAGCATGAGGGCCATCTGTACCATGTATAACTTCTCGCACTGGATCAGGGCCTTGATAGCCGCAGACGCTGCATTTTGGCAACTGATCTTCTTTGCCATCACGTTGACTTTCCTGTGATCCGGGCTTTTCTTTAATTACCTCAATCGAGTTTTTGTGTCCACACATTCCTCCGTTTAAGCCGAGTTTAGCAGGCCATATCGCTCCGCATTGGACACACAGGCGGAAGGCTTGTTTTGATTTTGGCTCACCGTCATCTTCATCATCGCTTTCGTAAACTTCGTCCTCGACTGGACGAAAGAAATCAGCGCCGAATTCGTCGTGTCCAGGGTCTCGGATCGCTTCCTGTAGTTTTCCATCCTTCACTCGTCCAACCAAATAATGCTGGCCACATTCACGGCATAAAGCCACTTCAAAAGCCGCTTTGTCACCGGTGGATGATTGGCGATCCAGATAAATCTTTTTCTCCGGTCTATAGGCGATGAAGGCGCCCTCCAAAGACCGAAGAAAAATATGATACCGTGCAGAAAGCAACGCCGCGCCAGAAATTGGGTCTGTACTCTTTAAAAGCAATTCAACCAATTCTGATAGAGCCGAAATACGTTGTTGTTCTGGCAAATCAGGGAAAATTTCATAGGCTATCTTTTGAGACTCGATAGGCGCTCCTGTTACGCGATGTCGCAATTTTGTAGCGCGGGTGTCTTTTTGTAAAATTTGTCCAACTATCTTTGTCGTTGCATCGCCAGTCTGGGGCGGCAATCCCAAATCAGTGGCTATCGTTTGAACCTCAGATTGATGTTCATCTCCAGTTTTTTCCAAAGATTGAAGAAGCAAGGGATAATGGCTTGTGGGAAGTTCTATGGTGCCCTCTTCGGGAAGCAATTCAGTCTCTCCCAGAATCACGTTGTCCCGATGAAACTCCTCTCCGAACAAATCAGAGGCAAATTTCGCTACATCTTTACGATCCTCTTCACCTCCTGCGATGGTTGCGCTTGTCGCGATACAGCGAAATTCGCCATCTCGTCCGCCTTCCCTCAGCCGACGTTTCAGTCGCCGCAGAAGCATCCCCATTTCAATACCTTTGGAGCCTCGATATTGGTGCGCCTCATCCAAAACCAAAAACTGCCACCACTGCGCTCGCCCATTGTCAAAAAGCTCACTGTCTTCGGGCCTGAGCAAGAGATATTCCAGCATCGAGTAATTTGTAAGGAGAATATGAGGCGGTGATTTCCGCATCTCTGTCCTGAGAACTAATTCTCCTTCATAGCGACCCTCAATATGGCTGCGTGCGTTGCGATAGGAGTCGTTTTCATCCTCTGGAGTATCACCTGTATATTGTCCAAAAGTAAACCGAAATGGCGAATTCCCCTTTTTTAGTGATGCACAAATCTCGCCCAATCGCTCTCGCTGATCATTAGCAAGCGCATTCATAGGGTAAAGAATAAGCGCCCGAACGCCTGCCCCCAATTCACCTCGGCTGAATTCCTGATAGAGTTGCAGGAGGATGGGATACAGAAAAGCCTCGGTTTTTCCGCTGCCTGTTCCTGTAGCAACCACAACGTTCTGCCCTTCAAAAACTCGTTGAATTGCCTCCTCTTGATGCTGATAAAGTGCACCGCTATATAGCGAGTTCAGAAAACCTTCATGTGGAGCATATCCGAGAAGATTTTGGAAGAGCGTTCGCGCTGTCAGACCGCACTTGAACACAGGCGTAGCCTCAAGATAGGGACCCTTGCTTAATTGACCCACATCTCTCATGGCTTGCTCAAAGGAGTCACGCAACGCCGGATCATGAAAATAAAAAGTGGTTTTCAAGTAGCGTTGATATCTTTCTTCGATTGATGCTGCAAGTTCAATAGGGTTCATCACAGACTCCTTCGCTCTCCGTTCTGCATGACTTTACCCTGAAATCATAGTTCCATCCGGTCCCCTGTACTCTCCCTGCCATCGAGAACAGATATGAGTGGCAAACTGGAAATAGAATGTATCCCAATCTACCATTTCTTCCCATGTTCCAACAGTACACCGAATGCCTTGTCTGTAAAAGCGAATTGCAAAATCGCACGTACTACAGCACTTACGATCAACGGGCGTGTCTGAATAGTCAGGAGCTTTTGGAATGAGGCTTGTTGGTTTGGTTTCAGGTATTGGTTTTGTATTTACCTGTGGCCTTTCACTTACTTGGGGCAAGGGTTTATCAGGAAGAATTGTGATCACTGTGGCTTGTAAGTCTTGACCTTTGGACTCAATCCAGAGATTGAGCGAATGTCCCAAAAATTTATCTTCAAGTTCCTGATAGCCAGCAAAGTGGCTCAATGGAATTGCAACATGTCGTTTTATGACTTCAACTCTGTAAGGCCGACTTTTCTGCTTGGTAAATCCTACAAGTACAGTATCTATCCACTTTTCCTTTGGCAACCGCAACCATAGAACCTGCTTTGATGTGGCGGAAAACGCCTCGCGCGGCGCAATTATTGGCTTCTCCGACCAATGAGGTTGTACTTTTGCAACCTCTTCATCGCCCACACCCCACCAAACGCGTTCCACCAAAATCACTGCGTCAGTATGTAATCTACTGTCAATTTCAATGGACCAACGAGTTCTATCCCAAACAGGATTGGGTGGAATAACAGCGACTGTTTTATCTTCCATGCGCTGAACCTGTAGAGATTCATCCCTCCCCTCTGCCAAACGAATAGCACAACCAGAAGTGTGGATAAACTCAATTGGAACCGACGAATGTCCAACCAGACCAGGAAGGGGCGAATGAGGGTGAACGACAATGTCTTTCAGGGCGCTGACGAACCTAAAATCCATGCTTTCAACAGGGGTGTCTTCCAGAGCATCATAGAATCTGAGGAGGTACCATCCTCCACGCCGGTTATCAAGTTCATCTGGGAATATTTGCTCACTGCTATCCGCTTTAGGAGCAAAATGTGTTCGCCACCGCTTTTTACCAGGGCCTTCCTGTCCAACAACAATCGTTTTGATACCCTTCCAGATGTTCTGGTCAATTGCCTTTATTCTTGGGGGGCGTTCTGCAAAAAGTGGCCCAATATCATCACTCGCGTCAGAAGACAATTGATTCCCGATTAACTCAAAACGAGATGCTTGTGTAGGAACAGTTATCGGCTCGCCAGTTGATGTTCGGAAGCAAATCTTGCTGTCACTTCCCCGTTCAAGTAAAAAATAGTGCGCTTGAGAGCCTGTTATGCAAACGGGCTCGGTCGACTGTATGGCTGGGCCTGATATTTCTTCATCCCGCTGCCAGTCATCAGGGACAATGACGCGATAATAACCGAATGTTGCATACCGAACTGAACGACCCTGATTCATCCCAGACAACCGAAAAACAAGATACGGCTTGTCGAGTCTTATCTCCTTTTGATACCCTATCTCTTCCCATCTTACTTGCACAATACCGGTAGTTTGCAATAATACCCAACGCCCCCTATCGTCTTTTTGTATGGGTACCCCATCTTGAGTGACGACAATTCCCTCATACTCTTGATATTCTTCCTGGATTTCTAAACCAATAAACCACTTTCGTGCATCCTTCCAGCAAACCACCTCGGGACGCAGAGAGAACGCTTTTTCTACGGCTTTCACCACGGCTTTTGTTTTCTCTACATCATCAAGCTCATCTTTGTCACTCAATTCTCTTGGTTTCCCACCACGATCTTCCGGAGGGCGTTTTTGAATAGTTGATTTAACTCGTTGTGCTTCTTCCTCTCGTATCTTTGCTTCTTCTCCTGCCTTGCGACGGGCTTCTTCTTCAGCTTGTCGCCGCGCATCTTCCTCCGCTTTGCGCCTGGTTTCTTCATTGGCTTGCCGTTGCGCCTCTTCTTCCACCTTACGTCTGGCTTCTTCTTCGGCTAGCCGCTGTACCTCTTGCTCTGCTCTTTGCCGGGCTTCTTCCTCAATCTGTCGCCGAACCTCTTCTTCCGCCTTGCGCCGCGCTTCTTCTGCGGCCAGCTGCTGCACAGCCTCTGTTTTGAGTCGGGCTTTTTCTGCCTCCAATTTGCGAGCCTGTTGCCGCTTATGTAAAAAGATTACACACGTAACAAAAACGACCGCCGCGATAATGGAAAAAAGAGTAACGGTGAGAGTTTCCATCAGATACTATCCGCCACAACGCGAATCACTCAAGAATAGTTTTCCACTTACATGGAATATCATAGCATGTTTCGGGTGTAAGTCAACATATGTCAGTATTATCTCACGTCAAATTACTTAGTGGGAACGGGCACATAGTCAATCCTGCGAGCCCTTTTTCTCCTCTTGACAAATAGACGTTTATCTATATAATATCAAATAGATAATCATCAATATGAAAAGCGACCCGGTAACATTCGCCAAAGCTCTTTCCGACGAGACACGCCAAAAGATCATGAAACTCTGCTGCTGCAAGTGGCTCTCGGTCAACGAGATCGTCGAGCGGCTGAACGTCACCCAGCCGACGGTGTCGCATCATCTCGCCATCCTGCGCGAGGCCGGGCTGGTCGAGGTCCGCGAGGAAGGCAAGCAGACTTTCTACACGCTGAACCAGGAACGTTTAGCCAACTGCTGCGGCGTATTGGTGCTCAATTTCGCGCCGGAAACCGAGACCGCCAGGGCGGTCAAAACGATCAAGATCGCCATCGAATCGTAACTACTCCGCCGGGGTGTCATTCTCCCGGAAGGACACCGGGACGGTGTGAGCCGTTGGTGTTCTTCCAGCGGCGAAGAATCTCCTCCGATTGGCCTGGAGACCCTTCGGTCGCGAAGAACGCTCTCTCAGGGTGACAGGCCCGAGTAATTACATCGAATCTAAAAAATGGGACGCAGGAAACCCGAACATTGCGTCCCAAAATTTTAACCCGATATATAGACGTTTATCTATCCAAGGAGTAAAAATGACAGCCCAAAACCTCACCCCCATCCACGAAAGCGTCCGCGAACATTATGCGGCGCAAGCCCGCTCCGGCAGTTCCTGCTGCGGCGGGAGCAACCTGCTCTACCCGGATCAACTGCTCACCAACCTGCCGGACGACGTTGCCAGTTTCAGCCTGGGATGCGGGAACCCATTCGTTCAGGCGGAACTGAAACCCGGCGAAAGCGTGCTTGACCTCGGCTCCGGCGGCGGGCTGGATTGTTTCCTGGCTGCCAAACAGGTCGGCGAAAACGGTCGCGTCATCGGCGTGGACATGACCCCAGAGATGCTCGAACGCGCCCGCCTCGCCGCGTCCCAGCTCGGGGTCCGGAACGTCGAGTTCCGCCAGGGGTACCTCGAAAGCCTGCCGGTCGAAGACGCCAGCGTGGATGTGGTCATCTCGAACTGCGTCATCAATCTCTCGCCGGATAAACCGCAGGTCTTCCGCGAAGTATTCCGCGTGCTCCGAAGTCCCGACCCCGCGTCGGGGAGGCCAGGCGGACGCGTCGCCGTCTCGGATATCGTGACCAACGAGCCTTTGCTGGAGGCGCTGCAAAAGGATATGGAAGCCTGGGGCGCATGCGTGGCCGGCGCGCTGGACGTGAGCGAGTACACGACGGGTTTGAGCGAAGCCGGTTTTACCGATGTCAAAGTCCAGCCGAAAGGGGATGCCAGCGAACTCATCGAGGCCGCCGGTCTGAAAGGGAAGATCTTCTCGGCTGCGATCACGGCCCGCAAACCGGCATAACCCGACAAGGAGACGATTCATGATTAGCACGGGTGCGCTCGCTAAAACCCCACAGGTTCTTTCCACTACCTCCCACCTCACCGCCACCGACCACTGGGACCATTTCCTAGCGCGCGTCGGCTGGAAGCGCGGCGAACACCGCGTCGAGCCGGGGCTTTACGCCCTGGGAGAGCCTACGCCGGATTCGCCGGTCTTCGTCACGGCGAACTACACCCTCAGCTTCGACGCCTTGCGCGCCGCGCTGAATGGGATGGATGGCTACATTCTGGTGCTGGATACCCAGGGCATCAACGTCTGGTGCGCAGCGGGGAAAGGGACGTTCGGCACCGATGAAATCGTCCAGCGCGTTTTTACGACCGGTCTCAGGAACGCCGTCAACCACCGGAAACTCATCCTGCCGCAGTTGGGCGCGCCCGGCGTGGCTGCCCACGAGGTCAAGAAGCGCACCGGCTTCAAGGTCGAGTACGGGCCAGTGCGGGCTGCCGATCTGCCCGAATACCTGAAAACGCACACGGCCGCGCCGGAGATGCGCCGTGTGCAGTTCAGCCTGCGCGACCGCGCGACCTTGATCCCGGTGGAATTCGTCCACGTCATCCTGCCGACCTTGATCGTGGCCGTTATCCTGTATTTCACCGGCGGCATCCTGTCCAGCCTGGCGGCAGTGACGGCCGTCCTGGCGGGGACCGTGCTGTTCCCCATCCTGCTGCCCTGGCTGCCCACGCACAATTTCAGCACCAAGGGATTCATCCTCGGCGGACTGGCCGCCCTGCCCTTTGCCCTGACCGTATTCATCCGCCATCCCGATTGGACCTGGTACCGGCAACTCGGGCAGGCGCTGGGCTTCCTGCTGGCCATGCCAGCCGTGACTGCTTTCCTGACGCTGAATTTCACCGGCGCGACCACCTTTACCTCGCGCACCGGCGTCCGGCGGGAGATGTTCGCCTACATCCCAGCCATGGCCTGGACCTTCGCGGCCGGCATCCTTCTCAACCTCGTCTTTGTCTTCGTCCGCTGATCGGAGGCCCGGATATGTTCGACGCTTACGCTGTCAATACGCTCGCCTACAACCCGGAATTGTGCAACGGCTGCGCCATGTGCACGGCAGTCTGTCCGCACGCGGTGTTCGAGATGAACGGGCGAAAAGCCCAACTCGTCCGCCCGTCCGCGTGCATGGAATGCGGCGCCTGCCAATTGAACTGCGTGACCGGCGCCATTGCCGTCGAAAGCGGAGTCGGCTGCGCCGCGGCAATGATCCGCGCCGCGCTGCTCGGTCAAAAGGAAGCAGCCTGTAGCTGCGGATGATCCAACCACCAAATTCCACTCGGAGGAAACTATGAACAAGTCAGTTGCTGGGAAGACCATTACCATCCTGGTTTTTGCATTTATCGGCTGGGCGATCTGCGGCGCGATCATGGGCATTGGCCGGGCGGTCACATCCCTTGAAAATACGCTGCTCATCCATGCCATCGGCGCGCCAGTCGTCTTTGCAGGATTGTCGCTCATCTATTTCAAGAAATTCCACTACACCACCCCGCTTCAGACTGCGCTGGCGTTTCTCGCCTTCGTGCTCTTCATGGATGTTTTCGTGGTTGCCCTGCTCATCGAAAAAAATTTCGCCATGTTCGCCAGCCTGCTCGGAACGTGGATTCCCTTCGCGCTGATCTTCCTGTCAACGTATTTGAGCGGGGCGTATCTGGAAAGAACGCGTCCAATCGTCAAATGAGATTCTCCGAAAGAAACTGGAAAGCAAGGGAAAAAGATAGCGTCACTCCCCAGGGTGGCCGCGCCATCTACGTTCCTGGCTGGCTGCGCGTCGTCCCCTGGGCAGAACTGTCCTTCGGCTGGATCATTGACCGCGTCGGGCCGTTGCTGCTGAGGAAGCAAAAGGCAGACAGCGAATGGTAAACGAATAAGCGAATGAAGGCAAATTCTGAGCGGATAAGCGGAGGGCAGCGGATGGGAAACGAATAAGCGGATGAGGATTGAACAACGACCCCGAAGGCGCGGCCTCCGGGGTCATCTCTGCTCGTCCGCGTCCGATCCGTTTTACGCGGGGGTTTCAGCGGCCTTCGCCAGTTGGTCGTGATCCGGCAGGATCGTTTCGGCGTTGCGGATGTGCGGGATAAAATAACCCGTCAGCCCGACCAGGGCAACGCCCAGGCAGGTGAAAACTGTCAGCAGGCCCATGCCGGCCCCAGGTCCCGCACCGACCAGCCAGGAGAAAGCGCTGGAGAGGCCGGTGGTCGCTGACCATCATCATCAGTTTGCGGTTGTAGCGGTCCACCATCGCGCCAGCGATGGGCGAAAGCAGCAGGAAGGGCGTGATGTAAGCCACCTGCATCAGCCCCATTTTGAAGGCGCTCTCGGTCTGCTTGTACATCTAGAGCGACAAGCCGAATCCGGTCATGCTGGAGGCCAGCACGGAGATGATCTGGCCAAGCCAGACGATGGTGAATCCAAACATACCCGAAGGGCGCTTGGGC
>Ga0210042_1003149_pt1 | contig 12129 bp, 9 predicted proteins | sample CryGeymeta201518_FD_183982 | JGI IMG/M metagenome (GOLD analysis project Ga0210042, IMG submission 183982) | Groundwater microbial communities from Crystal Geyser aquifers in Utah, USA - Crystal Geyser metaG 2015-18 (SPAdes) (version 2) | ecosystem: Environmental > Aquatic > Deep subsurface >... | reverse complement strand
ATTTGATTATAAAAATTCATTTTCATTGGATTTTAAATACCGTCTTATTCCTTTTGATAAAGATTGGATATATTCTCAAAATCAACGCAATGCCACTTATACAAACCTTCCACCAAATGAATATCGCTTCGAAGTAATTACTAGAAAAGGAGATGGAACTTGGAATGAAGAAAACCCTTCTGGTATTAATTTTACGGTGCAGCCTTATTGGTATCAGCGTTTGGGTTTTCAGATTGGTGGAGTTTTGGGTGTAATTTTGCTCTTTTTGTTCATTTATTTTCTCAGAAATCTGCAGTACAAACGCAATCAAATTTATTTAGAAAGAGAAGTTACCAGCAGAACAGAAGAAGTATTAAAGCAAAAATCACAACTTCAAGTACAAAAAGAAGAATTACAAGATACTGTTCAAAGACTAAATCAAACGCAAACGCACTTGGTACAATCCGAAAAAATGGCAAGTTTGGGGCAGCTTACAGCAGGAATTGCACACGAGATAAATAACCCAATTAATTTTGTTTATGCAGGAGTTGATGCCCTTCAAACTACTTTAAATGAACTAATGGAACTCATGACTTTGTACGAAGAATATGAACAATTAGAAAATAATCAGAATTCAAATGAAGGAAATGAAGAAAAAAATGAGGAAAAGAAAAAAGCGAAATTTAATGAAATTTTAGAATTAAAAAATCAAATTCAGTTTGAAGAATTAAAAGAAGATTTACATCAACTTGTAAAAGATATTCGATATGGAGCGCACCGAACCAGCGAAATTGTAAAAGGATTGCGTACTTTTTCTAGGTTAGATGAGGTAGAACTTCGTTGGGCAGATTTGCATGAAAATATTGTGGCTACACTTGTTATTTTGCGTCCACAATACAAAGACCATATAGAAATAATTAGAAATTTTGATGAGAATATTTCTCAAATAGAATGTTTCCCTGGAAAATTAAATCAAGTTTTTACAAATATTATTGCAAATGCCATTCAAGCCATAGACGAAAAACGAGAAAAAGAAGAAATTAAAACTCCTCAAAAAGATAAAATCATTATTTCTACACAAAAACTCTCAAAAGAAGATTCTCCATTGAATATCGAAACAGCAAAAGTTTCTATTCAAGATTCTGGAAAAGGAATGAGCGAAGAAACAAGACAAAAGATTTTTGAACCGTTTTTTACTACAAAAGGAGTAGGAAAAGGAACAGGTTTAGGACTTTCAATTAGTTTTGGATTGATAGAAAAACATCAAGGAAAAATGGAAGTAGAAAGTACAATCGGAGAAGGAACTACATTTTTGATTTATTTACCGGTTGATAGAAATGAAATTCTGAGTGCATAAAAAAAACATAAAGCCTAAAAAGAGTTTATTTCTACAAGATTAAGTAGTAGGACATAATTAGCGAGTGATACTGTACCCTATTATTTTTTTGTAAAGTATTATTGTTAAGGATTAGCTTCGCTGAACTGTCGGTTGACAGGATTAATAGGATTTAAAAATACAGATAATACAAAATACTATTTGAATAATTTAATTTCAATATGATTTATTCTTAAAAAATGTATTCTTATTCTTTGCGTTCTCTGTAACTCTGTGTTTAATAAAAATAGTAGGGTACAGTAAGCGAGTGATTCTTATGATCAATATGATAATTACAGAATGATACAATGAAATAAGTATTAAAAAAATAACTACTATTATTCAACATGACAACATGAGTGACATTTAAAAAAAGGCAAATCTTTGCCAAATTTTATTTTGTATAAATGTCTTTTTTCCATAAAGTAGGGTTTGCAAACCCTACTTTATGGAAAAAAGCAAACTATTATTTTGTCAAAAATTGATCAATTTACAGAATTTGAAAAATGTCACTCATATTGATTATTTGTATTTATCTTGTATTTCATCTTAAAAATCATATAAATCACTCGCTAATCAGTTATATGTATTGTTAATTTTGTACGACTACTTACCAAAGTTTTCTAAACACTTTTTAAGAGTTATGAGTTCATTAATGGAATCAGCTAAAACTGCAATTATTTATTTTTTAAACTCTTATTTTTTTATCAAATCTGTCACTAATTTTGCTACCAAAATCAAACTATAATTTGAATTAGTCAAAATTATCAATCAAAATTCTGTATCAAGACTTCATGAGCTTTTTCAAAAATAGGGTAAACGCACGAAAAAAAAATGTACTCGTTTAAAGCAAATCAAGCTAGTTTTTAACTTTGCAAATTGAATTTACTCTGATAGTTAAAGTGTGTTTAAACACACTGAAAGCAGTATAAAAAGTTTCGTGCGTTTACCCTATTTCAAAAAACAGAAAGTATATACTTCTCTCAAAATTTAGTATATTTAACTTTTTAGAAGAATTACTGATACAGATGATTGAAAATTTAGATTATCTAAAGTAGAAAAAAGTCTATCTTTTGTTTTTTATTAATTTTAGCAATTACTACCCAAATTCATTTATTCAAAAACTGTATTTTTTGAGTTCTTTCAAATTATGAAAAACTTGAAAGTAACTTTTTATTTTAGACAACTTTTTAATCAATCAATTTTTATTTAACCGAAGTTTTATACTTCATTCAATCAAAACCCTATTTTTTGTTATGCAAAAGAACAAGTCAATTCGCAAATGGTATTTCCGTCTAAGTTTTTATCTTATGATTCTCTTAGGAATGGGAACTACTCTAACTACTACAAGCTGTGGTGCTAAAAAGAAAGCTGCTGCTGCTCAGGCACAAGCTGCTGCTGAGAAAAAACGTAAGATCGAAAAAGCAACAAGTGATTTACAAGCTGTATTAAATGATACTTCTATGTCTGCTGAGGAGCGTCAGAAAAGAATTGATGCTATCAAAGCCATGAATATTGACGACCCATCTGTAAAAGACCTTATCGCTCAAGCAGAGCAAAGTGTAAGACAACAACGCATCAAAGAAGAAGAAGAACGTCGTCAGAAAGAAGCTGAAGCTGAAGCAAACAAGAAAAGCAAAACTATCAAAGATTTCTTTACTGAAATTGCCAATGCAAGTGATGCAAATGCAGCAAATGCTTCTATCCAAAATGCACTTAAATTATTTACTTCTCCAAATGCTGATGTTTTGATTATCATTGCAGAAGAAGGTGGCGAAAAAGATTATGACGAACCAACAACGGCTGAAAAATACCTCAATTTTATCAAAGACCAAAAGAAAATGAATCACAAAATTGTGAGTATTGGTACAGACGAAAATGGTAAAATCAAACTTTTAGAGCTTAGTAACTAAAATCAAATTGATAATTGACAATGGATAATTGAAAATAAGTAATTAGTCAAAATTAGTTATCTATTTTCTATTTTAAATTGGTCTGGACCGTAGGTCTGACCAGTTTAAAATACGTATTTAGGGCTCAAAAAAGGCTTATTTTGCCTAAGTCAGACCTCCGGTACAGACTTAGACAAAATACAAGATACCTTTATTTAATTCTGCTCAAGTACTTAAATGGCATAGTTTTTTAATTATACCAATTAAAATTATCAATTATCCAATAGCTGTCGTTTTTCAAACGATATTTTTTTAACTTTTAAAACTCATTACATTATTCTAAATATGAAAAATATTAAAAAAATTCTTTTCTCATTTTTGTTTGTTTTTGCTTTTATGGCAGTAGATTCTGCTGCCTTCGCTCAAACAAATGCAGACCTTAGCCCTACTCGTAAACGTGCCATTGATTCTCTTGCTCTTGAAAAAGTAAAAGATTTGAGCCGTTATATTTCTATCATCGGAAACAAATCTACACAGTATTCGGAAGCGATGCGTGTCATTGACCGTGCTATGGAATTGTTTTCTGATGGCGCAGAAATGGGCGTTTCTTCTGTAAACTCTAAAGCGATTCGTTATTATGGTGTTCGTAAATATTTTGACCGTTTGATGGCTCTTAATTACGACCAAGTAGAAATTGACTGGTTTAATATTCAGTATATTTCTGACCTAGAAAAACAACCAGACGGACGTTATGTAGGCGTAATTACTATCTTCCAACGTTTCCAAGGTAAATCTGCTGACGGTTTGGTTCAATATTCTGATGTAACCAAAAAAGACATTACAGTTTATGTAGAACGCAAAAAAACTATCATTGCAGGTCGTGAAATCGGTTTTTGGGATGTTATGTTAGGCGATGTTCGTGTAAGCGAAACTAAACGAAACTAGACAAAATCGATTACGAATCTATTCAAACCTATAAGGTTTTCAAAAGCCTTATAGGTTTAATTCCTTTATTTTATGACGATAATAAATAACATTTTTTTAGCTTTCTTTTTGGCATTGGTTTTCCTTTCGCCTTTTTCTGTTTCTGCTCAAATAGGCAATTATTTGGGAGATGAATCTGATTTGTATGCTGCAACAAAGCAAATGAATCAATTTTTTAGACGTTTTAATCATGAAGAAGATAAGTTAGGGAATAAATTTGACCCAAGTAGTAAAGAATTTAGAAATAATGCTGACAGAAAAGAGTATATAAACATTCTTTTTGATGGACAAAATAAAGCTGTTCCTCAAAATGTAAAAGATGATTTTGTCAATCAAGTTACCAACTCGGCTAATCCTACCTTTTTGGAGTTTCATGGTGGAGATTGGTTTGCAGAAGTAACTACTCGCTTTGTGTATGAAGGCAGAGAGCAAGATTTGACGCTTTTTATGAAGCTACAAGAAGAAAAAGTAGGTTCAAAATGGGTAATCAGTAATGTATATTTCGAACCTTTTGCCAAAATAATGGGAAAAGATATTCAAGACCCAACTAAATTTTTGCATCCTCTTAGTCATGAATTAGATTTTATGAATCTAAGAAAGATATTTGATGAGCCTCAAAAACTCAAAGAAGTAAAAAACTATGTAGAAGCAAATCATAAAACTGATTATGTAAGTCTGTTTTTGTACGAAGTAGCTCGCAATGCGCTACAATTCAAAACGGTTACAAATGTAAAATTTCACTTTTTTCAAATAGATAATTGGTATCTTGAAGTTTCTCGTTTTAATCGTGGAGGATATAATAATGGCTGGTTGATTTCAAATTTGGCTCGTATTACTCCTCAAAATAAAGATGTTTTGTTAAATTATATTTATTCCAATGGTAATTAATTTCCGTTCATTTATTGTATGCCTTTTATTGGCATTTACTACTACTACTCTTTTTGCCCAAAAAAACACGGACAAAACAGAAAAAGACAAAAAAACACAAGGCGACCAACTTGCGCCCGAAAAGCTAGAAGAATATGAAGGGCGTGTACGTTCTTTGGTTTCTTTTATGCAATTTATGTACAATACGTTAGGCGAAGAAGAATCTTCTGTTCGTGATAAAGAAACGATTGTCAATCAAAGTTTTCAAAAAATATTTAAAGATAGAGATGTTCAGATTGAAGATGATTTGATCGAAAAGCGTGATTTGTGGATGAACAAAAACGTACAATCCTATTTAAAAGATATTGACTTTTTCTATAAAAATGTAACTTTCGAATACACCGTTTCTAGTATCGCTCATAGAATTGCCCCTGACGGAATGATATTCTTTACAGCTACTGCAAATCGTGCCTTGGAAGGAACAAATTTTAAAGACGAAAAGGTAAAAAACAACCTACCTCGTTATATAGAAATAAGCTATGACCCTGAAAATCAAGACTTTAAAATTATTAGTATTTATACCAGTCAAGCAAATGAAACGGAAGTTTTGCGTAGTTGGTGGAATAATTTACCTGCTGAATGGTTGGCTGTTTTTGGGCAATATGTTACTATTCCTGTTGGCGATTCTATTTCTAATAGTCAGTTGCATTCTATTGTCGGAATGGAAGTTTTGGATATTAGTAATAATCCAACTGTAAAAGATATTCAGCCTGTAAGTCGTTTGATGAAACTCAAAACTTTTAAGTGTGCAAATACATCTGTTTCAAACCTTTTTCCACTTCGAAGTATTACTAATTTGGAAGTTTTGGACGCTTCTAATACGCCAATTCAAGACCTTTTGGCACTTACGTATGCGACAAATTTGAGAGAACTCAATGTTTCGAATACAAAAATAAGCGACATCAAAACGGCTGAATATTTGACACATTTAGAACGTTTGGATATTTCCATAACAGGTGTAAGCTCGTTAGAACCTTTGGGTTTAATGGATGGAAGTGCTTTGAAAGAATTGCGTATGTCCAAAACAAAAGTAGCCAATCTTGACCCACTCAAAAATATTTCTACCTTACAATTTTTAGAAGCCTCTTTTACTCCAATTACTGCACTTACAGCACTTTCTGAAAGTAAAGAATTAGAGCGTTTGGATATTTCAAATACAAATGTTAGTAGTTTAGAACCTCTTTCTAAATTGTCAAAATTACGTTTGTTGTATGCCAATAATACCAAAATTTCAAGCCTAAAATCTCTTATTTCTATTGCTGCTTTAGAGCGTGTTTATTGTGATAATACAGGTGTAAAATTAGGACAAGCACAAGAATTGATTAAATCAAAATCAACTATTTTGGTGGTTTATGAGTCGGAAGCCTTACAAAATTGGTGGACGCAATTATCTCTTGAATGGAAAGATGTTTTCAAAACAGCCAGTAAACTCACTTCGCCAAACCCAACAAAAGAAGAATTAGCAACACTTTCAAGAATTACAAAAATTGATGCAAAAGGTCAGCCTATCAAAACGGTTGAGCCACTCCGTATTTTTGAAGGTTTGACAGAAATCAATATCAGCAGAACGCAGGTAAGTGATATTACGGCTCTTCGTGATTTGATTGCTTTGGAAGTTTTGGAAGCAAATAATACCAAAATTTCAGATGTTTCTTCACTACAAAGTTTGGATAGATTGAAGAAGTTAGATATTGAAAAAACAGCCGTAAGTGATATTTCTCCTCTGCAAAACCTTACTAATTTAGAGTTTATTTATGCTGATGGTTCGGCTCTCAAAGATGAGTTAGTCGCTACATTTTTGAATAAAAATCCTTTGGCAGTCGTGATGTATAAAACGGTTACACTCAATAATTGGTGGACAGGGCTTTCAGAGAGTTGGAAAACGGCTATGAAAAAACATGTAAAAGTAGAAGGAACACCAAACAAAGAGCAGTTACACGCCATGATTTATTTAGAGTCAATTAATCTTGATGGAATAAGTACTATTCGTGATTTGCAGCCTTTACAAATGTGTGTTCGTTTGCGTGAGCTTAGCTTTGTGCGTACAGGTGTGAGCAATCTGTCGCCTATCAAAGACATCAAAACACTTCGTATTTTACGTTTTTCTGAAACGCCAGTTTCGAATCTTGAGCCAATTACAACGCTTAGAGATTTGGAGCAATTAGTTTTTGAAAATACGCCAGTGGAAAGTCTTGAACCAATGGGAGCATTCAAAAAGCTCAAACGTCTAAATTGTGCAGGAACTCAAATTAGAACGCTAAAATGCCTAGAACCTCTAAAAGAATTGACAGAACTTTCTTGTAATACTACAAAATTACGCAACCTTAAAGGTTTAGAAAATATGAGAAAATTAGAGATTTTGCGTTGTTATAATACCAAAATTTCTAGTAGAAAAGTAGATGATTTTAAAAAGGATCACCCACGTTGTGAAGTGATTTATTATTAGAATTTTGTTCTTTTTCTAAAACTCAAAATCCTTATTCAATTTTTATATTGGGTAAGGATTTTTTTGTGTTATTCTAAAGGAAGTGAAGAGTGGTATTTGTTCGAACCAAATACAAAAACAACTGAATTTTTAATCCAAAGAAAAATATGAAAAATAAAGAAAGTAAACTATTTAATAAACTTGCTGAAAAAATAACACTTCTTTATAATCCAGAACTAGACAAATACGACAATGTAGTACTTTTTCCAGAAAAAGTAAAAAAAGCAAAAGAACATATTGCAAAAGTAGGAATGCCCAAAGCCTATTATGAACAACTCAAAAAAAGTAAATTCTAAAAGAACTAAGTTTTTTCTCTAACATTTTTACGCAAATCCTTATTCAATTTTTATATTGAGTAAGGATTTTTGAATTTATAATCTATCAATAGAAGTATCGTCTGTATCTTCTAGTTGTCTTTGTTCATAATTTTTCCCTGCAAAATTCCAACGTAAAGTAATACCAAAAGAACGAATATCATTATATTGATTAGATTCATAAAAAAAGTTAGGAACAGTTGTTCTTTCCCACCTAATATCTGTTTTGAAAATATCATTTGCAAAAAATAAAAGAGATACTTTAGAATGAATCTTGGTCGTTAAGTTTATGTCTAATCGCTGTGAAGTTTTGTGTTCTAAAAGCCCATCTTTATATGTTGGCGTAATTTCATAATTTAGATTCAATTTATAATTTTTTGCTAATGTAATTACATTTGTGGTATTGAATGTAAAGATAGGTGTAGCAGGTTCTATAATTTCATAACTGGTGTCATCTAATTTAACATAAGAAAAATCTAATCCTGTTTTTAGAATCCATTTTTTATCAAAAAGAGGTTTATAGTATTCTATTCCTGCGCCTGCTAACCAAACTCTATCAAAATTTTTATAGGTTTGAATCACTCTTTCTTCTGATTCTGTAAAAAAAGAGCTAATAAAATCATCAAACATTCCTGCTTGAGTATAAAAAAACCAACTTCCTTTACTTGCTTGAAGTGTAAGACCGTATAATTTTGCAGGTTGTACTTGTGTATCTCCTGAAAAATAAATCACATCAGAAGAAATTAGTTGAAAAGGATTCAAAGAGTTGTAATTAGGACGCTGTATTTGGTTTCTGAAAGCTAAAGTAAAATAGGTTTCTTTTTTGGTCTGCCAACTGTAAGAAGCATTAAAAAGTAAATTTGTATAACGTAAAGTATCTGAATACGATTGATTTGCCAAAGAATTTGAGAAATTATAATCTATAAAAGAAGATTCTGAACGCAAACCAATACTAAGATAGCTCGTTTCTGATACATCAATTCCTTGATTAATATAAAAAGCCAAAACAGATTCATTGTAATTGAAAGGTGATTCTATTTTTGTTTCTTGTTCTTCTCCTGATTGAAAAGTTTTATTCTTATTCCTTACTTTAATTGTATTAAATCGGCTACCAATAGAAGTTGTTCCATACTTTCCTGTATAATTATAATCTAAAAATCTTATTAAAATTGGAATGGTCGTTTCGATATTTTGCCTTTCATTATTTTCTGATTCTTGAAGAGCTATATTTTTTGCATCACTATTTTTGAATACTTGATAACTTCCTGCTTTAAGATTTGATTTTTTATTGAAAGTATGTTTCCATGTTTGGGCGAGTTGTAAAAAATTGCTATTCGTATTCAATTCTATATTTCGGTGAAAATTAGTAGCTTTTGTTTCTCCTTCAATAAGAGAATTTTGAGAGCTATAACTTTGAGTAAAATCAAGATTATTTTTTTTACCTATATCAAAATTGAGATTCAAAAATAATTGATGCGTGATAGCTTTATTATTTTCTTCATAATTAAATTCTGAAAAAGAAGCCGTATTTTCAAATCCTTGTGCTACTTTGGAAGTATTAAAACGAGGTAAATAATCAAAACTATAACTCAAATAACTTCTAAATCCTTTTTTATTAACGGCATAATTAAAAGTTGTAGAGTTATAATAATTCGTTCGTATTCCATTTGTAGTAGTTAATCCTATTTTATAATTATTTAAAAATTGATTTAATTTGATATTGATAATGGCACTTATTTCTGTGGAGTAAGAAGCATCTGGATTTGGATTAATTTCTATGCTTTCTATGGATTTTGAATCTAAGGATTTAAGATAATTCTCCACCTCATCGCCTTGCAGTTGCAATTGTACGCCATTTATTTCTACTAAGACTTGTTTTTGTTGTACTTCTAGCGTTTTTCCATCACTTACTTTCAAAAGTGGAATTTGTTTTAATCCTTCCCATGCATTTGGCATGGTTTGAAAATGAGTATTTTCTACACTAATAATATATTTTCCTTGAATTTTACTGACTTTCAAATTAGAAGTATCTGAAATTCCTAACTCTGCCTTTGCTCGTATCGTAATAGCATCTAAATCTGAACCAAATTGATAATAAAAACTTGTTGTATCTACTTCATTTTCATCATAACGAGTAGAGTCAGATTGAGCAAAACAAAATGATAGGCATAAAAATAAACCTAAAAAGGTCAAAAATAGAGTTTTCATGAAAGTTGTAGAGTAGTTAAAGTTATTTTTTATTGAAATTGTAGAAAGCTACCAAATTCCAAATAATCATTAAAGTAGAAAAAAAATAAAGATTTAAGATTAAGGCAATTCCTAAGTGCATAGAAATAGTAAGAAACAACCAGATATTTCTTGTTTTGGGAATCCAAATAAATAAAGGGTAACACATTTCTATGAGTATTGTAGCCCAACCAATGGTTATCAACAAAAAAGGATTTTCCACTAAAAATGTAAAATCAAAACCAAAATCTAAGTTGGCATAAGGCAAGTTTATTGCTTTCCAAATAGATTCTCCATTTCTCCAATTAAAACCTAAAACTTTATCAAAACCTGAAAAAAAATAGGCTATCGATAAATGAAGTTGAAATAAACGCAAATAAGGAGTTGTATTTATTTGTTTCTCTTCTTTTGTTTTTGGAAAAATAGAATAGTGATAATCAGAAGGAATAAGAATCAAATAAAATAATGACATGCTAGTAAAAAAATCTACTCCATACATATAAAAAGAAGATCCTCTTACTAATGCTATCTGACAAAATAGCAACAAAAAAGCTGCTGTTCTAGGAAAAAAGCCAATTATAAGAAGTAAGCACAAAGAAATATATACTAATTTGAATACTGCAACTGTGCTTGTTTCATTTACTCCAAAATTTTCAAAAAAAGAAATAATTTTGGGAAGTGTAATTAAATAATCTGCCGTAAAAACATTCATAATGTCAGTTGGCAAAACGCCTTTTGTTGTATAAAGCAGTTCAAAATCTGACAAGACAGACAAAAAATGAAGCAAACAAAACAATCCAAAAATAATTCGAAAGAAACTAATCCATTCTTTATTTTCAGTTTTAAACCAAAAGAGAAAGAATTTTTCTTTTAGGACTACTAATTTCATAACTGGTAATTTTTTATTTCAATAAGTTTTTTACAAGATTGTGTTGTCTTTACTTATTGAATATCAAGTATTTAACTTTTGAAAAAGACGAATACCACCTTATAAAACCTCTTTTTAAACAAAAAACTGCCATTTTTCAGACCCCTGTGTTTAAAATAAACCCTATTTTAGTGATTTAAGAGTTTTTGACTTTACTAAAAGAATATTTTTCTTACATCTTAGCGAAAAATAAGTATCAGCCAGTTTCATTGATTCGCACTTTTAAAAATTCCTTTTAATTGTATTTTTCTAAGATTAACACTTTCATTAAGGAAAATATTATTTTACGATAGAATTTGCTTACTAAACATTTGGTTAGTATATTTGTGATATGAAATTAGAACAACTTATTGATAAATGGCGAATTAATCAATCATTACTAGCCGAAAAACTAAATATTACTAGAGGTAGTTTTAGTCAGAAATTAAGAAAAAAAGACAATCAATACTTTACCAAGGAACAAGAAGATAAAATTAAAGAAGTTATCAAAGAATTGGGTAAAGATGTTGATTCTATTTCATTTTAATAAAAAAGCCTATAAATCAAAGCTTGGAGGCATATTTATAGGCTACATTTTCAATCTTAAATTATATAAAAATGCAAGACAAAGTTAGCAAAAATGCCGTAGAATTACAAGATAATCTACGCAAATTAGTTAATAATGACGATAAATCATTGTCAGATTATTTGGATAACGCAATGTATCATCTTGTATGTTCTTCTAATCCTAGTACAGGGCTTGAAGAAATACAAATGACTTACCAAATACTTTATGAACTGAAAAATATCTTTGTGAAAATGGAGAAAAATATTAGCTAGTTCAATTAAAAAAGCCTTTTCTTATAATAGAAAAGGCTTTTTTGATGCAGTTAATTTATAATCTTCTAATATCAATTAGGGCAAACGCACGAAAAAAAATTGTACTCGTTTAAAGCAAATCAAGCTAGTTTTTAACTTTGTAAATTGAATTTACTCTGATAGTTAAAGTGTGTTTAAATACACTGAAAGCAGTATAAAAA
>Ga0210042_1003142_pt1 | contig 12146 bp, 9 predicted proteins | sample CryGeymeta201518_FD_183982 | JGI IMG/M metagenome (GOLD analysis project Ga0210042, IMG submission 183982) | Groundwater microbial communities from Crystal Geyser aquifers in Utah, USA - Crystal Geyser metaG 2015-18 (SPAdes) (version 2) | ecosystem: Environmental > Aquatic > Deep subsurface >... | reverse complement strand
TAATTAATAATAAATATATTGCGCGTTACGTGTTATGCGTTACGCGTTATGAGAAAAAAATATGAGTAAAATTTTAGGAATTGATTTGGGCACTACTAACAGTGCAATGGCTATTATTGAAGGCGGCCAGCCGAAAATTTTGGAAAATGCCGAAGGCAATCGGACTACGCCTTCAATTGTGGCGATTTCCAAAAATGGTGAAAGGTTAGTCGGGCAAACTGCCAAAAGACAGGCGGTGACTAATCCGGAGAATACGGTTTATGCGGTCAAACGTTTAATTGGCCGACATTTTGAGGACGACGAGGTTCAGCGCGATATTAAAATTTCGCCTTATAAAATAGTCAAAGCCAATGGCGGGGTTAAGATTAAAATGGCTGATAAAGAATATACGCCGCAGGAAATTTCCGCTATGATTTTATCCAAGCTCAAAGCTGATGCCGAGGCCAAATTGGGCGAAAAGATAACTGAAGCGATTATTACTGTGCCGGCTTATTTTAATGATTCGCAAAGGCAAGCGACTAAAGACGCTGGTAAAATTGCCGGACTGGAAGTTAAGCGCATTATTAACGAGCCGACGGCGGCGGCTTTGGCTTATGGTTTTGAAAAGAAAAAAGGCCAGCAAATCGCGGTTTATGATTTAGGCGGCGGCACTTTTGATATTTCCATTCTTGATGTAAGCGCTGACACCGTAGAAGTTAAGTCAACTAATGGCGATACGCATTTGGGCGGTGAGGATTTTGACCAGATAATTATCAATTGGATAATTACTGAATTTAAAAAGGATCAGGGCATTGATTTGTCCAAAGACACATTGGCTTTGCAAAGAATAAAAGAAGCCGCGGAAAAGGCCAAAATTGAGCTGTCCACAACCATGGAAACAGAAATTAACCAGCCTTTTATTACAACTGACGCTAGCGGCCCCAAGCATTTAGTAATGAAAATGTTGCGAGCAAAATTGGAAGAATTGGTTGGCGGTCTAGTTGAAAAAACTATTGGCCCTTGCCAGGCGGCTTTAAAAGACGCTGGCTTTACTGCCAAAGATATTGAAGAAGTATTGCTGGTCGGTGGTATGACCCGCATGCCTTTGGTGCAGCAAAAAGTCAAAGAATTTTTCGGCAAAGAGCCGAATTTAAATGTTAATCCTGATGAAGTAGTGGCGGTTGGCGCAGCAGTGCAGGCCGGCGTCCTGCAAGGCGATGTTAAGGATGTTTTACTATTAGATGTAACGCCTTTGACTTTAGGCATTGAAACTTTAGGCGGCGTGGCCACTCCTTTGATTGAGAGAAATACCACTATTCCGACTTCCAAGTCGCAGATATTTTCCACTGCGGCTGACAGCCAGACCAGCGTGGAAATCCATGTTTTGCAAGGCGAGCGGCCCATGGCGCAAGATAATAAGACTTTAGGCAGATTTATTTTGGACGGCATTCCGCAGGCGCCGCGCGGCGTGCCGCAAGTTGAAGTTAGCTTTGACATTGACGCTAATGGTATTTTAAATGTCAAAGCCAAAGATAAAGCCACTGGCAAAGAGCAAAAGATAACTATTACCGCTTCTTCGGGGCTGTCTAAGGAAGAAGTGGAAAAAATGACAAAGGATGCAGAACTTCATGCCGAAGAAGATAAAAAGAAAAAAGAGCAGATTGAAATGAAAAATCAGGCTGACGCAATGGTATTTCAAACCGAAAAGTTAATCAAGGAATCAGGCGATAAAATGAAGCCGGAAGACCTTAAAGAATTGCAGGATAAAATTGAAGATTTGAAAAAAGCCAAAGATAGCGATAATTATGATAATATAAAAAAACGGTTAGATGAATTAAATCAGCTAATGCAAAGGATTGGCGTTGCCATGTATCAGTCTGCGCAAGGCCAGCAAGCCCAGGGCGAGGCTGGCCCTTCGGCAGGCTCAGGGCAGACAGGTGAAGATGATAAAAAAGATGACAAAGGTCCGATTGAAGGAGAGTTTACGGAGAAAAAGTAAATAAATGTCTAAAGACTATTACAATATACTTGGTGTTAATAAAAACGCGTCGTCAGATGAAATTAAAAAGGCGTTTCGCGAGAAAGCGCATAAATTTCATCCAGATAAGCAAGGCGGCAATGAAGCCAAATTTAAAGAGATTAATGAAGCTTATCAGGTTTTGGGTGATGCTCAAAAACGTTCGCAATACGACCAGTTTGGCTCGGCTTTTGAGCAGGCAAGAAGCTCTGGTGGTTTTGGCGGCTTTGATGATTTTCGTGATTTTTCCGGGTTTACCAATGGTTTTAATGTGAATATGGATGACTTAGGCGATATCTTTGGCGGCTTAGGCGATATTTTTGGTTTTACGAGCGGACGCAGCAGCGGCCAACGGACAAGACGCGCTAGGCGCGGCAGCGATATTCAGGTTATTTTAACTATTGATTTTGCAGAGGCTGTTTTTGGCGCGGAAAAAGAAATTAGTTTAAAAAAATTAGTCAGATGCGGCAAATGCCAGGGCAATGGCATGGAGCCGGGAACGCAAGTTGAAACTTGTAAGATTTGCAGGGGCAGCGGCCGGATAACTACTGTCCAGCGGACAATTTTCGGCAATATGCAGGTGCAAATGCCTTGCACTGCCTGCGCTGGCGAAGGTAAAATAGTTACACACAAATGTTCGGCTTGCCATGGCAACGGTACAGTGCAGGAAATAACCAATTTAAAAATTAAAATTCCTGCCGGCATTAATAATAATGAAACTATCAGATTAACCGGCCAGGGCGAAGCCGGACAGAAAGGCGGTCAAGCCGGTGATTTATATCTCAAAGTAAGGGTTAATTCTGACCGCCGCTTTGAGCGGGATGGCTTTAATATTAAATCAAAAGCAGAAATAAATTTTTCCCAAGCGGCTTTAGGCGATAGAATTGATGTGGAAACAGTTGATGGGTTGGTAAGTTTAAGAATTCCTGATGGTACGCAAAGCGGCAAAGTTTTTATCTTGCGCGGCAAAGGCGTGCCGCATTTATCTGGCCGCGGCTATTTCGGCAACGCTCAAGGCAAGCGCGGCGACCATTTGGTTGAGGTGATTGTTAAAACTCCCACAAATTTATCCAGAAAACAGAAAGAATTATTAAAAGAATTGGGGCGGTAAATTGCTATATTATAACCTATCCTATAACCTATAACCTATAACTTGCATTTAACGCGATGAAGTTGAGTTATAAGTTATGGGTTATAAGTTATTTTATTATGAAAATATATCAGATAGTTATTATTGGTTGCCAAATGAATAAAAGCGACAGTTTCTTGTCTTGTCTAAAGAACATACTTTTAAATATAACGATAGCACTAAATTCGTTTCCGGCTTGAAAGCGGAACGGAAAATAATTAATTATATTTGAGAAAAAAATAAAACAGGGCTTAATAACATGCCGAGTTGAGCCTTGTTTTTATTGATTTTTTCACGGTATTTTGTTAAGGTATTATTATGAAAAAAAGGTATTATTATGAAAAATAAATTATATCATATCATTACTATTGGCTGCCAGATGAACAAAAGCGATAGTGAAAGGCTGGCTAGCATTTTAGAGCAAAATGGCTATAGAAAAACCGATAACAAATATCAGGCCGATTTAGTTGTGGTAAATACTTGCGGCGTTCGCCAATCAGCTGAAGACAGGGCCTATGGGTTAATTCCCGAGATTAAAAAGCGAAATAAAAAAGTAAAAATAGTTTTGACCGGCTGTTTGGTTTATAGGGAAGATGTGAAAAAGCGGTTAAAAGAAGTTGTTGATGTATGGTTACCTCTAGAGCAAATTTCTAATTCCAAATTTCTAATTTCTAATAAAATTTCTAATGTCCAATGTCAAAATTATTTATCAATAAAGCCAAAATATCAATCAAAATTTTCCGCTTTTGTGCCGATTGGCAATGGTTGTGATAATTTTTGTTCCTATTGCGTGGTGCCGTATGCGCGTGGCAGGGAAGTTTATCGGCCGGCTAAAGACATATTGGCTGAAGTTAAAAGTTTGGCTAAAAAAAATTATAAAGAGATTATTCTAATCGCGCAAAACGTCAACAGCTATAAATCAGGCAAAATTGACTTCGCCGGCTTATTAAAAATGGTGGAGAGCGTCAAAGGAGATTTTTGGATTAGGTTTGCCACCAGCCACCCCAAAGATATGTCTGACAAATTAATAAAAACTGTGGCGAGTTGCAAAAAAGTTTTAAAAGAGATCCATTTACCTATGCAGAGCGGAGATAACCAGATTCTTAAAAAAATGAACCGTAAATATACAGTCGAGCATTATAAAAAAATAATCAAAAAAATCAGGCAGCTTATGCCCGAAGCTAAAATTTCTACTGATATTATCGTCGGTTTTCCGGGAGAGACTAAAAAGCAGTTTAATAATACTGCTAAATTATTTAAAGAAATAAAATTTGATTTAGTTTATATTGCCAGATATAGCCCGCGTCCAGGCACAGCTGCTTTTAAGTTAGTTGATAACGTTAAGCCAGCCGAGAAAAAGAGGCGCTGGTTAGTATTAAATTCTTTATTAAATTATGATAAAAAATAAAATTATTGTCATTTTGGGGCCGACTTCCAGCGGTAAAACAAAATTAGCCGTAAAAATGGCAGCTAGATTTAGTGGCGAAATTGTTAGCGCTGATTCGCGCCAAGTTTATCGTGGTATGGATATTGGAACGGGAAAAGACCTTAATGAGTATAAAGTCAGATCCCCACTTAGAGGGGGTGTAATTCCCTATCATCTTATTGATGTTGTTAGTCCGAAAAAGCGGTTTAATTTAGCCGAGTATCAAAAGTTAGCATTCGCGGCGATTGCTGATATTTTACAACGCGGCAAATTGCCGATTTTGGTTGGCGGTTCAGGACTTTATTTACAGGCGATAGTGGATAATTATCAATTAGTAAATAGTGCGGCTAATTTAAAGTTAAGAAAAAAACTAGAAAAATTTACAGTTTCACAGTTATTTAATAAAATAAAAAAATTAGCGCCCAAGATGGCGGATAAAATAAATAATAGTGATAAAAATAATAAGAGAAGATTAATCAGATATCTGGAAATATTAACAGCAGACCAAAGTTTTAAAGCCGGAACCGGCAAGCAAAAATATCAAACTTTAATTATCGGCTTAAACCCGACCAAGCAAGTTTTGCGAAAAAGAATTTATAATCGTTTAATTGCCAGATTAGAAAAAGAAAAGATGACAGCTGAAGTTAAAAAATTGCATCAACAGGGTTTAAGCTGGCAGAAGTTGGAAGCTTTTGGCTTGGAATATAAATATGTTAGTTTATATCTGCAAAAGAAGTTGGACTATAAGGAGATGCTTGTTGAGTTGAATTTAGCTATTAATAAGTTTGCTCGCCGACAGATGGCTTGGTTTAGGCGTTGGGAAAGGCAGGGGAAGAAGATAAATTGGGCGACAGATAGTAAAAAGATTGAAAAATTGGCGAGTTGGTTTTTAAAATAAAGAAGGGGCTGCGTTGTTGCAACCCCGTTGTTTTTTGCGCCGTCATTGATTAGGTAGGCGGTGGCTTACATTTGTTGTGTAGAAGCTTTTTTTGTTTTTCCGGCATAGGTCTTCGTTGGAGAACAAAGCTAATGTAACAATTCAAGCAAGCTTTTACGGTTGGGTTGACTTCGTATATCAAGACATTTTTCCCGCCGCAAATTCCGCAATTTCCCAAGGAAGGTTCTGGCAATAGCCCTTTTAGGATGTCTGTTGCGACAGATGTTGGTGCTGTTGGTTGACAATTTATTTTCTCTCTTTCTCTATTTGTGCAGGCAGGACCGTTAAATGCTCCGCAGGTGGTCGCAAAAGCACATATTGAATCTTTCCCGAAGTCCATAATATTTCCCCCTTTCAAAAGATCATTATTTTTGTTTTTATTATTGCTTTTAATATTTATTTCCTAAAAAAATTCCCCGTTCTTTGGAACAGGGAATTTTTTTAGGAAATATTTTTCCTCCTGGGAGTTAAACCCAAGAGATATAAAAAGCGATTTTGGAGTAAGATTAATCTCATTGTGGATAATTATAGCAGATTGATATTTTTAGTCAAATTAATGGACGATTTATTCCGGCCACCTTAGCGCTTTACTGGCTATTTCTCTGGCTAGATTATTTTTAATGCTATCGGGATTTTCGTCCTGGCTGGTAAATAATTCCTGTCCGCGATTAGTAGCCCATTCTATAAATTCAGGATTATTGAGCGCAGCAAATACTTTTTTCTTTTGGCTCATGCTTTCTTGAGTTTCCTCTATTAATCCTTTGGCCGTTTCCAGAGCTTCTTTAATCTGTAAATTAATTTTTTCTAAATATTCTGGCGGAATATTTATTTTTGTAGCGCCAATATCTTGGCTTAAGGGTTGTTCGCTCATATTTTTTAATTATTCATTAATTTTTTTAATATCTCGTTTACTGTTTTCGGGTTGGCTTTTCCTTTCGTGGCTGACATAGTTTTGCCGATTAGAAATTGCAGGACATTGGTTTTGCCTTTCTTATATTCAACAACTTGTGCTTGATTTTCGGCGATTATTTTTTTAATTACTTCTGCCAGTTCTGCCTCGCTGTCTAATTGTTCCAGCCCTAAATCAGCCATAATTTGCGTGGGGTCGCCGCCGACTTGATACATTTTGGCCAGTATAGTCTGGGCAGCCGAAGAATTTATTTTATCTTGATAAACCAGAGTAATAAATTCAGCAAAATTTTCCGGAGTAATTTTTACCCCGTCAAATTGCTTCGCACCGGCAAAGCCGGATTTGACGGGGTGAAGCTGATTAATATTTGAATCAGCTGTCTTTAAATGTTTGAATAATTCATTAATCAACCAGTTGGCCGCTATTTTAGTTAGTTTTTTTTGCTGCCTTTCCCAGCTGTCGCCGCTTGACTTTATCCAGGCTCGCAGTTCTGAAATTACCTTTTCCGTAAATTCGGCCAATTCTCTGGAGCTGACTAAAATATCTGCTTCAGAGTCAGTAAAAAAATATTCGTTTTTAAAACGTTTTATTTTTTCCGGCGGCAGTTCAATCAATTTTTCTTTAATCTTTTCTAACCAGTCCGAACTAATTTTCAGCGGCGGAATATCAGGCTCGGGAAAATAGCGATAATCAGCCGAAGTTTCTTTGGTGCGCTGGCTGAAAGTAACGGCTTTGGCATCATTCCAGCCGCGGGTTTCCTGAATTAATTTTTCGCCATCTGCTAACGCTTTAATTTGCCGTTTTACTTCATAAGCAATGGCTTTTTCTACGGCCTTAAATGAATTAATATTTTTTAATTCAACTTTGGGGTTTAGCTGATATTTGCCAATTGGCTTAATTTGGCTGTCTAGATATTTCCATTTGCCTTTCTTTTGCAGACTGATATTGGCTTCACATCTCATTTCACCTTTTTCCATATCAGCGTTAGAAATATCTAAGTAACGAAGTATTTGTTGAAAAATCTGGCAGAATTCTTTGGCAGTAGCGGCGTCGTGAATTACCGGGTCTGTCACCATTTCCACTAGTGGCGTGCCGGCGCGGTTATAATCCACTAAAGAATACTGTTTGCCATCAGGATGAAGTAATTTGCCCGTGTCTTCCTCTAAATGAATTCTGGTAATTTTTATTGGCTGGCCATTAATTTCTAAATATCCGTCATAAGCCAGCGGTAGGTCATATTGGGAAATTTGATAGCCCTTAGGCAGGTCGGGGTAAAAATAATTTTTACGGTCAAATTTGGATAATTCATTTATTTTACAATTTAGGCCTAAGCCAAGTAAAATAGTCCATTCTATGGCTTGTTTGTTGGGAACTGGCAAAGTGCCGGGATGGCCAAGACAAATCGGGCAAACAGTAGTGTTCGGTTGCTTGCCTAAAGCATTATTGTCGCATTGACAAAACATTTTGGATTTTGTTTTTAATTCGGCATGGATTTCCAAGCCGATGATAAGGTCGTAGGGCATATTTTCATTTTAGCCCAAAATAAACTTTAAAACAATCCTGAACTGCCGAAACGATTATTGTTCCTGTCGGTAGTATCAATAATTTTATCCTCGGTAATTTCCGGAAATTCCATTTTTTGGATTAAGAGCTGGGCGATTTTTTGTCCTGGCGCGATATGATAAATATTTTGGCTTAAGTTCACCAGCTGGACAGTAAGTTCCCCCTTGTAGCCGGAGTCAATTACGCCAGCTAAGGAGTGGACGCCGGATTTCGCGATACCGCCTTTATCCCAAATTAAGCCGGCATAACCTTGGGGAAGAGCAATTTTTAAGCCGGTTTTTATGGTAGTGCAATCCCCGGGAATGAGTGAATAATAATCAGCCGAATATAAATCCAAGCCAGCGTCATCAGCATAAGCGCGCGTAGGCAATTTTGCCCAAGGTGATATTTTTTCAACCTTTAGTTTTAAACCGCCTGGCCATTCCGTCGCTGCTGTTGATTTTTTGCCCCCTTCTTTAAAATTAAATGTTAAATTTTTTTTGGGGAATGACCGTATTAAAAGTTTAAGCAGATGGTTCCAAATATATTGGTGAATCTGCTCAATCTTTAAATTAGCGTTTATTTTTATCCAATTGTTTTCCCAGCCAAGTTTCAGGTGGGCCAGTCTGACTTTCTCAATAAGCTCGTCGTCGGTTTCATGGCGATGATTATTCTCGGCGGCTTGTCTAAAGCGTTCGCCATCTAATAAAAAGGCCAAGTCCTCTTTCAACAAATGAGAATTGATATATTTCAAAAATTGTTCATCCACTCCCGCTCCCATGCCCCAGGCGATGCCGCTACCGCTATAATCCTCGGCGACTATATTTATGCCGCCCGCCAATTTATTAAGTAAAGTTTTTTCATATTGCGTACGGTTAAAAGCATAAATTATTTGAGCTTCCTTGGGGGTTAAATTATGCGGATTGCCTTGCCTTAAGTAACTGTTCAAAATTACGCCTGAAGGAATTAAATCATAAACCGGATATTTTAAATATTCCGCCTTTAAACCGTAGAAATTAAGCTGGTCAGTCAGCATTTTCGCTTGGGTGGTTTTGCCTAAATTATTTATGCCATATAAGACGATGAATTTTCCTTGCGACATTTGCATATTTAGAGACAAGAAAAGAGCGCGATTTGGCGCTCCTCCTTGATTTATTCTAAAGACCCATAACTGGGGTTAGTTCCCCAGCCTTCAGGCTGCCCTTTTAAGTCCAAACATGCCGTGTTAAGATGGTTGCATATGAAATACGAGCGAAAGACATCTTTCCCTCCGCCAGAGTCTCCTGAAAGGGACTCTGGCGCCTCTCTTAAAAATCCACCACATTGGCGTCAGAGTCCTCTAGCGAGAGACTCTGACGGAAGGTAAAGATACCTCCACACTTGGCGGTTAGCAAACTGTTGCAGTATATCAAGGGCAGGACCGGCAGAAAACTGTTGCAGGAATTTGAACACCTGAGAAAAAGGTACTATGGCGGCCATCTCTGGAGCCGGGGGTTTTACAGCGCCACCAGCGGCAACGTTACAGATCAGATGATCATTGACTATGTAAAAAACCAGGATCGGGAAGCGGAAGATGACGATAATTTTGAGGTATCCGGCTAATCACAGTCTTTCAAGGCCTAAAGTCATTTAATTCTTTCGGCTTCAGCCGAAAGTTGTTTCAATTATAATTTACCTGTTTAAAATAATTTGGTCAACTTGTTTATATAAATCTGCCAAACTGCCGTTATTGTTAATTTCCAAATCGGCTTGCGCCATCACTAGCGGGACTTGGCTGTCAGCTTCCTTTTTATGGTCAGCCAAAAATTCTTTATAGGTTTTATTTTTATCGCCGGGATTTTCTTTTCTGGCGATTAATCTTTGGTATCTGATTTCCGGCGCGGCCACAAGGCGGACTAATTTAAAGCCAGGTATTTTTTTTAAATATTTAATATCAGCTATTCGCCGTACTCCGTCAACTATGATTATTTTATTTTTATTATTTTTAACATCCTCGGTTATTACTTTTGCTATAATATCTTCGCCGAAATATTGGCGGATGGCGGTGGAGATATTTTGCATATTTTTCCGAGAAAGCGGTAGATAAAGTCGGGCCAATAAATCTCTTAACATAGTGGAAAAACGGTAAGAAGCGGCGCCGTGTTTTTCCGCTAAATATTTTACCACTATTCCTTTGCCGGCACAGATTTCTCCGACCAGGCCGATAATGATTTTATTAGCCATAAATAATTTTATTTTTTAATAATATCCTGCAGGCCGCGCCTGACATCCCAGTCGTCTTTTTCTAAATCGGCGTACATTTTTAAGTTTGGAAATTTTTCTTGCAAGGCGTTATACATTTTATGGGCAATTAGGCGCAGGGTTGGGTGGACAGATTTCATGGAGCGAAGCTCCAAAACATAAACTGCAGCTGGCAAGCCATAAGTAACTTTGCAGGTTATATTAAAACCAAGCGGAATGTAGTACTGGCTTATTTCCGGCGAGGTATTTAAATTTTCAATAGCTTGTTTTTGTTTTTCAATTAATGCTAAAGCCTGATTTTTAATATCATCAGGCAGCTGGTCTAAATACCATTGGTTAAAGCCTAATTTAGTGGTTAAAAGCGGTATGCGGCAGACGCCGTTACGATGTCTTTGGATGTCGCGAAAAGAGCCATAATCAAGTAAGAATTCAAAAGTTACATTGCCCAGTTCGTTTAAAAAATGGGGTAAGCCGGTTTTTAGCGCGCGCAAATTTATTATATCACCATATTGCCAGAGCTCTAATTCGGAAATATTGGTGCGCATAGAAAAATCAGTTGGTGCTGTTGCTGGGTTATAAAAGTTATATTTTTGGCAAATTGACTCGCGATAATTTTCTTGTTCAGGAATAACTTTATGGCCGAAACTGTGCGGGTATTTTTCTTTTAATTTTGCCAGCATAGTTTCTGCGATTAACCTTATTTCCTCTAGGGGATTATGCCGCATTAAGTCAAGTTTATCATGAGCTTGGCGCAAATTGGTGTGCCAGCTTAATTGGGTGGTAATGCCGGCCGGCAAAAAGCCGCGCATGATATCAAAAGTTCTGGCAGCAATGGCCTTAATATATATTTTTTCGTCTTCTGCCGGCTGGCGCGGGTATTTTTCAGCTAAGTGTTGTTTAAGGCGCTCTTGCGAATTTATGTAAAAATCCATCCATGACTTATAGATTTCTTTTGATTGATCAGTGCTCAACGGGTCAATAATCGGCTGTTTGGACATGTCAACATAGCGGGTGCTGGTTTCTTGGCCAGAGTAAAGCGGCCAATCCTGAATGGCTTTATCAGCTATGATGCTTAATTTTTCTATAAAAAAAGTAGTGGAGCCGCAATCGGCGATTGAGGCATGGCCATAGCCAACATAAAATTGCTCCATGAATTTTCCTGAACCGCTTTGCCGGACTTTTTCTACATGTTCAGTTACGCTTTTGGGGCTTCTGGAATATAATGCTTGCAGCATAGCATTGTCTTCCGGGTTGAATTCATCATAGAGAAAAATATCAGCAAAAGTTGCTGGCGAATTTTTATTTTCCATATTAATTAAGTTATCTTTTTTGTTAGGCCCTTGATCAGGGTAAAAAGTCATAGCACTATTGACCAAGTCAAATTGTACACCAGCTTCAGCGAAGATTTCTTTACTGCGCTTTCCGGCGTGATAGTCTTGGGAGGCGACCACCCGTTTTATACCGGCATTAATTATCATTTTCGCGCAAACATAACAAGGAGTCATTTTGCAGTAAATAGTTGCTTCTTTAAGTGACACACCAAAACGGGCAGCTTGACAGATAGCGTTTTGCTCGGCATGAGTAGTTCTAATACAATGCCTTGATTCAGTGCCGTCAGGGTTGATAACTGTATGCATTTCGTGGCCAATTTCGTCGCAGTGGGGAAGGCCGATCGGCGAACCGATATAGCCGGTGGAAATTATTCTTTTGTCTTTGGTGATGACACAGCCTGAGCGGCCGCGATCACAGCTGCTGCGCAAGCCAACTAGTTCAATGATTTTCAGAAAATATTCGTCCCAGGAAGGACGAGTATAACTGGAGTTATTTGGCATATTTTACTTAATTAGTTTATAAAGGGAATTCATTTAGGGTTTTATTCCGTAAGCCGCAGAAAATACTTATTTTCTCGCTGCGGAACTCTAGACTGTCCAAAAACTCGAAAATTCGTCATCCCCGTGAAAACGG
>Ga0210042_1003109_pt1 | contig 12231 bp, 18 predicted proteins | sample CryGeymeta201518_FD_183982 | JGI IMG/M metagenome (GOLD analysis project Ga0210042, IMG submission 183982) | Groundwater microbial communities from Crystal Geyser aquifers in Utah, USA - Crystal Geyser metaG 2015-18 (SPAdes) (version 2) | ecosystem: Environmental > Aquatic > Deep subsurface >... | reverse complement strand
AAATCCAACCAGAACATGGAAAACTCTTGAAGAATATTTACACTTCTACAACTACGAGAGAATCCATTTAGGAAGATACTTGAACGGCATGATACCGATTGAAAAGTTTAATTATTATTTATCCACAGTGTCACCCTTGAAGGTTAACTGAACATAGTAAAGTAACTTCGTATACTCTTTAAGAGAGGTCGAAACTTAATAAACTAAGCACAATAATTTTATGAACATAGGAATTTTAGGAACAGGAATGGTGGGGCGCGCCCATGCCGCCAAATTTGTTGAACTTGGGCATACTGTTATGCTTGGCACGCGAGATGGCAAAAAAACGATGGCCACGAACGAAAAGGATGCCATGGGGAATCCGCCCTTCGCAGAATGGCATAAAGATCACACAAAAGTGAAGTTAGTAACATTCGCCGAGGCGGCGACCAGCGGTGACGTTGTGTACAACGCGTTGAAAGGAGAGATTGCTCTGTCAACTCTTTCCTTTCTCAAGAAACAATTGACGGGGAAAATATTGATTGACGTTTCCAATCCTTTGGACTTCTCCAAGGGTATGCCACCGACGCTTTTTGTGTGCAATACAGATTCGTTAGGAGAGCAAATTCAAAGCGCGCTCCCAAAAGCCAGAGTGGTAAAGGCGTTCAACACCATGAATGCTTATTTACAAGTTGACCCGCGCCAGCTTGAAGGCGGTGATCATCACCTTTTTGTGAGCGGCAATGATGCCGATGCGAAAGCGCAAGTTATTAAAATAGCAAAAGAGTGGTACGGCTTGGAGCACATTATTGACCTTGGCGATATTACCACTTCGCGAGGAACTGAAATGATTCTCGCTGTTTGGATTCGGTTGTGGAGCACACTTAAAACACCGATGTTCGCTTTTAAAATTGTTAAATAATTTCAAGCAATTTCAGAAAATTACTAACGCCATTCAGAATGCCGTGGCTTATCGGCAGAAGACTGAGAGAACGGTGTTGTTTCAACAGGCGGCATTATCATACGGGCAGATTGATAATCTAGGGCGATTATAGTAGCATTCACAGCAGTTCTTTTTGTGAATGATACAAGCCACCTTAGCTCAGTTGGTAGAGCGCATCCATGGTGGGCCGTTTGCCCTGCCCGCCATAGAAGCAATTTTATGGTGAATCCCGAATAACGGTTAAAGACCCGCACGATCCTTGCGGATAGTGGTTAAGACCGTGGCATGCGCTTTCCGTGCAGGCCCGAACGACTGACAAGGGTCCGCCTTCGGCGGAGAGATACAGTCTAGCCCTCACATACGTGTTAAAAGTGAGGTGTAAGCGAAGGATGAGGTCCCCAGTTCAATCCTGGGAGGTGGCTCCAGTTTTGTAGAAAAAGACACAGAAGACCCCAGAGCGTGGGACGCGCGAAGCGCGTCCCACGCTCTGGGGTCTTCTGTGTCTTTTTCTACAAAACTGGAGTGTCTTTACGACTTCACTCGAACCTATTTTATCAGAAATTCGTGATGAACGAAAGCCCCGCCACCGCCTCGCTCTGCTCGGCAACCCCGAAAGAAAAAACACTCCTTGCATTTCTGATTTGGCGGGGGTGAAATTTCTTTTGAAAAAGGAAAGGGTGTTTTTCTTTCGGGGTTCTACCCTCCAAGTATTCGGGCAGTGTGGCGGGGCGAAATGCGGACTCGGTTTTGCCAAAACTATTTTCTGGGGGATAAGGATTTGGCAAAACCTCGGCGGATTTCCCGCCCGCAGAAAGGGGTCTGGGGAATGAATGCGGGCGGGTTTCTCGGTTGAGATCGGTTCGTAATCAGCTTTGTTCAAGCCACTGAACATAATTGACAGTTAACTAGAGACTCTTTAGCTCTTTTTAGCCCGACCTTTTTGTTTAATTTCACATCAATAAATTCCATAAGTTTTTGAACCTGTTTTGTCTTTTTAATCCTCCGTGCCCCCGCAAGTCTTCTTCGTTGTTTCGCTAAATATCCCTGATACATTCTCACGATTGCAAATGCTTCTTCTGCATTCGTTTTCCACAATTTGTAGAATGCCATAGGTGTCAGGTATCCAAGTGCCTGATGCGGCCTTACAAAGTTGTAGAAATATTCCCACTTCTCTGTTGCTGCTTGTTGGTAAAGCGCCGACGGCGATCCCTAATGTTCTTTATGCAGAGTCTATTCACGAAAAGACGATAGATAATCTTGATGATGGTGTTTGGTATTTTCATGTACAGCAACGTAATGAATTTGGATGGGGGGCGGTATCACATTTTCGATTCCAGATAGACACAACACCGCCCGAGAACGTTTCAATGGAGATTACGAAAGGGGCATCGCGTGAAGATCCGTGGCCTTTGGCCATCATTCATCATGGCGATGCCACGTCGGGCATGCTTGGGTATTGTGAAATAAAAATTAATGATGGCGAATGGCTTCAATCAAGTTATTTATCTGATGATGGATTGATTGAACCTCACGTTTTCCGCGTACCGCCAATTACGCCAGGCAGCCACACCATTATTGTGCGTGTTTCCGATAAGGCTGGCAATAAAGCGATAGTATCTGGCGAGTTCTCCATTGAGCCACTCGAAACGCCGACCGTTACCGATTACTCGAAGAATCCAACGCGCGGCGATATGCTGGAGCTTCAAGGGACTACGAAGTATCCAAATAGCAGTGTTACTGTTCTGGTCCAGAAAGAAAAAGAAGAACCAGTTTCTGAAAGTACGCAAGCTGATGACAAGGGCAATTTCGTTTTTGTCGCCAAAGATCGGCTTGATGATGGAATTTACACGATACGCGTAGAAGTTGTGAATAAGCATGGCGCGCGCAGCGATCCAACGGGACCGATTATTATCGCCGTGAAACGTCCGCCGTTTATTGTGTTCGGGACAGGGATTGTTACCATTCTCGCGGTTATCATACCTCTTATAGCGCTTCTTTTCATGCTGGTGGTTGTCGTTTGGTATGGATGGCATCGGTTTACCATGATAAAGAAAAAGATCAAAAAAGAAACTTATGAAGCAGAAGATGCGCTTCGAAAAGCTTTTGATCTTCTGCGGGAAGAAACTTACACGCATATCGAAAAGCTTGAAAAAGTTGGACGTAGGCGCAATCTTACAAAAGAAGAAGAGCACATTCTTGAGAAATTCAAAAAGAATTTGGATGATGCAGAGCGTTATATCGCAAAAGAGATCAAGGATATTGAAAAAGAAATCGGGGGGCTTTAGTTTCGATGAAGGTATATTTACGGCTATGAGTTCAAAAAAGCGTCGGGCGATTCTCGGAATGGTGCTCGGCATTTTCCTTATTGTTACCGGCGTTCTCTTCTTTGTGGTCCAGTCGTCACAACTAAGCAAACAAGCGGAGATCATCAGTTTCGAGGCGTGTGTCGCGGTGGGAAATCCGGTCATGGAAAGTTACCCACGTCAGTGTAGCACAAAAGATGGAAAGCACTTTGTTGAGAATATTGGCAACGAGCTTGAGAAGACCGATCTTATCCGTATTAGTGCTCCACGTCCCAATGAAACGATTATGAGTCCGGTTATGATCACCGGCGCGGCGCGCGGCATATGGTATTTTGAAGCAACGTTCCCGGTCTTTGTCGTCGACTGGGACGGAAAGATTATCGCGGAAGGATATGCGACGGCGCAGGACGAATGGATGACCGAAGCATTCGTGCCGTTTGAGGCGGAACTTGCTTTTGACACAGCCGACATATCGGGGAACTATTTCGACCGAGGAACGCTTATTTTGAAAAAAGACAACCCATCCGGCTTGCCGGAACACGACGACGCGCTTGAGATTCCGATCGTTTTTGGGGAATGGTGGTGGTAACACATACGACTCGCTCTTGCTTCACGATTGTCGAAAATTCTGCTATAGTTAGAGACATGGCGGAAATCATTACCGATGCCGAAAAAATAGAAGAACTCCTAACGCGCTCGGTTGATACGATTTATCCGAGCAAAGAGAGCTTGCGCGGACTGCTTGCTTCAGGCAAGCAAATAAGCGTATACGTCGGCATTGACCCGACGGCATGTTATGCGCATCTCGGTCATTCGACCAATTATCTCGTCCTTGAACGGCTCCATCGGCTCGGGCATAAAATTGTCGTTCTCGTCGGAGATTTTACCGCCATGATCGGCGATCCGAGCGACAAGACCTCCGAGAGGGTCATACTTACGCGCGAGCAGGTGGTTGCGAATATGACAACCTTCAAGGAGCAGATTGGAAAGATCCTTGATTTCAACGACACCGGGAACCCGATTGAGTTCAAATACAACGGCGAGTGGCTTTCCACGCTCGATTTTCAAAAACTTACGGAGCTCGCCTCGAATTTTACCGTTCAGCAAATGCTCGAACGCGACCTCTTCCAGAAGCGCATAAGCGAGGGCAAGCCGCTCCATCTTCAAGAATTTTTCTATCCGCTCATGCAAGGGTACGACTCGGTGGTGCTCGGTGTCGATCTCGAAGTAGGCGGCACGGACCAGACCTTTAATATGCTCGCGGGGCGGACGCTTATGCGCCGATATCTTGATCGCGAAAAATGGGTGATGACGACGACGCTTCTCGTGAATCCGACGACCGGAGAAAAGCTCATGAGCAAAAGCCTTGGAACCGGCATTGCCATAAACGAACCCCCGGACAATATGTTTGGCAAAGTGATGGCGCTTGCGGACGAAGCGGTGGTGCAGGTTTTTATCGATTGCACGCGGCTCTCGATGGATGAAATTGCCACAAAAAAGGAGCGGCTTGCGGGCGGGGAGAATCCGAAAAATATCAAGCTCGAACTTGCCCGCGAGATCGTTGCGCTATACCACGGAGGAAAGACCGCCGAAGAAGTGCTGAGTCGTTGGGAAAAAACATTCAGCGAAAAACAGATGCCGGATGTCGTGCCGGAAGTAACCGCAAAGCGCGGGGACACACTTCTTGGGGTGCTTGCGGCAAACGGGCTTGCGGAATCAAAGACTAAAGCGCGGCATCTTTTCGAAGAAGGAGCGGTAAGGAACGCGGAGAGCGGGGAAAAGATCACCGATTCGACCGCGACCGTATCCGAAACAACGACTTACAAGATCGGTAAAAAAGTTTTCGTAAAAATAGTCGTTTCCTAGAAACTCACGATGTGCGCTGTCGTGAGTTTCTAGGAAACTTCCTAATAGATATGACTGGTTGCGTTCGCTTGCGTGATGGCATAGTATAAAAAAAATTGCCGGGTCGTCTAACCGGTAAGACAGCGGGTTTTGACCCCGTTAATGTGTTTTAGTTCGAGTCCCACCCCGGCAATCAATAAGAAAATGATTGCAGATGCAATCATTTTCTTATTGATTGTGTCTCCTGAACAAAATCCGAACCTTTTTCCAACAAAATCCCGATGTGGAATGAATCGTTCCGCCACTGCCTCGCTTCACTCGGCAACACCAAAGAAAAATGTTCCTTGCTTTCTTGATTTGGCGGCGGTGAAATTTTTCTTGAAAAAGGAAAGGATATTTTTCTTTGGTGTTCTGCCCTCCAAGTATTCGGGCAGATGGCGGGGCGACAATTCTATTCGTGCGGACTTCGGCTTTCTTTTTTGAAAAAATTGGCGGCTACAAAATCAGAAACCATACATTGAAAAAATCTACGATTTTTGCTATGCTTGTTTTGTGAGCAAAGAAAGTAATGACTCATATTTCTATACTAGCAAAAGTAGCATACTATGGCAACTATATCACAAAACATAAAACGGGTGCGAACAAAACAAGGTCTTACGCAGGACGACTTGGCGAAAAAGGCCAATATCAAATACTCTACTCTTACAAAAATTGAAGGCGGTGTCGTTACCAAGCCAAGTGTTCAAACAATTCAAAAAATCGCCAAGTCGTTAGGCGTTCCCATGGAGGAATTATTAAAATAATTTTTACAAAAATATGGAAAAAGAACAATCAAAAATAGGAGTTGCTATTCTAATCACAGCCATTGTAGCTGGTGGAGCTGTTTATTATTTTACTAATTCCAAGGCAGCACCGGAAACGACTAGCACGAAACAGGAAAATAGTTCCTATAATCAAAGCTCGAAAGAATATGCTGTAATGGGGCGCGAACTTTGGAGTGCCTTTTCGTGCTCCACTTGGGCTTCTCATTTTGGAGATCAAAAAGAAGCCGAAAGATTGTTCCTTTTTGGGTATGAGCAAGGAAAGAAATTTCTTGGTTCGGCGCGAGCGGGAAAAATCACCGACGAGGATTTTCGGCAAGAGGTTCCAATCGGTATCAGTATGTCGCTGGCGGGACCAAATGATGATTTTATTCTTGGCGTAATTTCTACAAATGTCCAAGATGAAGCATTAGAGGAAGTGTTTTATACCAATTACGACCGAAGCAAACTTAATTCCGACGATTTACAAAAATCTATTGCCGAAAATAAATATCGCGATGGGAATTGTCAGTTGATAGGAAAATAATTTATGGCAATTTTCAACATCCAAAACCAAAAACTATTACCGATTAGAGAGAAAGCAATTGACTTAGAAAAGGACATTCAAAAGCTGACCGAAGAGAATTTGGAAACAGTTTTTGGTCTTCACTTTGTAAGTACAGAATTTTCTCTCCAAAATTTCCGCATAGATACATTGGCTTTTGATAAAGAAGCTAATGCCTTTGTAATTGTTGAGTATAAGCGTGATAGAAGTTTTAGTGTCATTGATCAAGGCTACGCGTATCTCGCTCTTATGTTAAATAATAAAGCCGACTTTATCCTTGAATACAGTGAAAAAACCAAGGAAAATCTAAAGCGAGACGATATTGATTGGTCACAATCAAGAGTTTTGTTTTTGGCTCAATCTTTCACAACCTATCAGCAAAATGCTATAAATTTTCGGGATTTGCCGATTGAGCTTTGGGAAGTGAAAATTTATGACAACTCAACAATTCTCTATAACCAGCTCCTTTCTCCAGAAGCAAAGGAATCAATAAAAACTATTACCAAAAACAAAACTGTTGAAGGTGTAGCGAAAGAAGTTAAGGTTTATACCCTTGAAGATCATGTTGAAAAAGTAAATCCAGAAGTGAAAATAGTTTTTGAGGAATTGCGAGAAAAACTTCTTTCGCTTGGTGCTGATGTGAAAGAAGTGCCAAAAAAGCAATATGTTGCGTATAAAGCAGGAACTAATTTTGCTGACTTAATTTTCTATCAGAAAGAAATCCGCATAACCTTAAACTTAAGGAGTGGTGGATTGAATGACCCGAAAAGCATTGCTACGGATTTTACAAAACCACCGAAAGGACATTGGGGAAATGGTGATTATGAAATTATCGTTCGGAAAGCCGATGAGATTCCTTATGCGATGAGTTTGATTGAGCAATCTTATCGTAAATCTCAACAGTAATGGGACGAATAGAAATCGTAGACAAACTAAATATATTTTTAGACAAGCACTCTCCATTTACGGAGGAGTGCCATGTTCTTTATACGCTAGTTGAAATAAGAAAAGTGCTTGACCGAGAAAATAATCGTAAATATCCGATACTACGATTTTACTGCAATTGGTCTGTTCACACCGATAAAGATTCAACGAAAGAAATGGAAGCAGTAATGAAGGATATTTACGAGGATATTGAAAAGCAAATTGCTAATCCTGCTCTTGTCGGCATGGGAGGAAAAACGAAAGTCATCGGTTTTATGTACATGGAAGATTTACAAGCGGAGATTCTAAAATTTTTACAAGAATATGAATTGCCAATTTCTCTAACAGAAAAAAGTAATTGGCTTGAATTTGTAAAATTGCTTGTAAAAATTTTAGCCGACCAGCCGATAAATACTCCCAGTGCCGACATTAAGCAATTTGCTTTTCTGCCCGCAGCCGACGGCTGCGTTCGTGGCAGAATTGATTTTGTTAAAAATATCGGTCAATATAGTTATTACCAATTTGGTAATGCTTATTGAAATTAGCCCGCCAGAATTTCGCCAAAAAAGAAAGCCGAAGCCCGCACGAATAGAATTGTCGCCCCGCCACCTGCCCGAGACCTTGAGGGCAGAACACCAAAGAAAAATATCCTTTCCTTTTTCAAAAAAAATTTCACCACCACGAGAGAGAAGCAAGGAACATTTTTCTTTGGTGTTGCCGAGTGAAGCGAGGCAGTGGCGGAACGATTCATTCCACATCGGGATTTTGTTGGAAAAAGGTTCGGATTTTGTTCAGGAGACACAGTCAATTTGATAAAATTATGATTTTGTTAAGGAGGGTAGAAATAATTTAACAACCGTTGACACTACCATTTGGTAGTGGTACTTTAAAAAATAGATGTTGTACTGAAAAAGCTCGGTATCCCACTGGAGGGTTCATTATGAAAAGGCGCCTTTTGCTTCTCGTTGTGTTGCTCGCCCTCGTGTTTTCGTTCTCTCACGAGAGACGTCCACTGCGTTCTTTCGCTGCAGACACAGGGATTGGTTTTTGCGTCCAAAGAGTCGAGCTCTCTGTTTTGGGGCAGGTGGTCGCCGAGTATGCCCTAACGGACATTCGCACCAGAGAAGCGGTTTTTTATTTCGAATCGCGGCCTATCGAGTGGCGATTTACCGACTACGACGGTGATGGAATTGACGACGATCTAGTCTATGTCGTTCCCATGAAGCAAGCGATGAATGTCGGTGCCCATAGAGGATTTCTCCGGCAGGTCGCTATCAACGTTGGGGATGGCCATTTTCGTCCATCGGAAACGATTGCAGTATTCGATGGACGCGCTTAAACGATCAAACAGGTCGGCATTCGCTTTTGCGAGTGCCGACTTTTGTTTTTGGCGTGCCATGGCGTATACTGTTTTTATGGAACAAAAACGATCGGCGGGGATCATCATAAAAGACGATACGATTCTTCTCATACACCGTGTTAATTACGGTGACGAATATTATGTGTTCCCTGGCGGTGGCGTTGAGGTAGGTGAAGACATATCAGAAGCGGCGGTTCGCGAAGTGAAGGAGGAAACCGATCTCGCGGTATCATGTCGGAAGCTTGCGTATCACGCTACCAGCCCCGAACGCGAAGAGTTTTTCCATGTATGTGACTATCAAGGAGGTGAACCGAAACTTTCGTCCGATTCTCCGGAGAGTGCCCGCATGAAAGACGGCGGGCAGTATTATAATCCGGAATGGATCCCTCTTGAGCGGCTTGGAGTACTTGTCGTATACCCGCTTGAAATCAGGGATGCGGTGGTTCATGATGCTAAGAACGATTTTGAAGAGATGCGTGAAATTATTCTGGGGACGTGATTCGGCTTTGCATGGTATAATAAAACCGCAATGATATGGTCTAAAAAAAGCACGTTTGTTGTCTTGTTTCTCATTCTTGTTTCGTTCGGGATAAGTGTATATTTCTACCCAACACTTCCTGAAAAAATGGTTTCGCACTGGAATGCGGGCGGGGAGCCGGACGGCTTCAGTGGGAAAGACTTTGGCGCGTTCATGATACCGACGATTATCGCGGCGCTCTTTCTTCTGTTTCAGTTTCTCCCTAAAATTGATCCGCTGGCGAGGAATTATGCAAAATTCAGAAAATACTACGATGGACTTGTTGTCGTCATTTCAGCGTTTCTTTTTTATATTCACGCACTCATGATCCTATGGAATCTCGGTGTTCGTTTCAGCATCAATATTGTAATGATTCTGCCAATGGCCGCGCTTTTCTTTTTCATCGGTATTCTTCTTGATCACGTTGAACAGAACTGGTTTGTTGGGATCAGAACACCGTGGACGCTTAGCGATAAAGACGTGTGGAAAAAGACGAACAGGATAGCGGCGCGACTTTTCAAGATCATCGGTGTCCTTTCTCTCGTGGGGCTTTTCTTTGGGGAGTGGGGCATTTTTTTTGTCATTGTTCCTGCGATCTGCGCGGTCTTCTACGCCATCGTCTATTCGTATGTGATCTATCGAAAAAAGGGCGTACGTCGCCAATAATGCAATTCCATGCGCTTTCACCCGCATAAATACAATCCGTCGTACATACATCACAACAACAGCGGTATCGCGAACAATATCCGCGAGATCGTCTTTGGCATGCAGGATGGGATGGTGTCAACACTTGGCGCGGTCACTGGCATCGCCGTCGGGAGCCATGATCATTTTATTGTGGTACTCTCGGGAGTAGCGATCATCGCGGTGGAGTCCGTTTCCATGGCGGTTGGCTCGTACATCTCGACACTCTCGGAGCGAAAAATGGTTGAACGCATATTACATGAAGAACGTGAAGAAATCAGAGACTATCCGCGTGAAGAGAGGCTTGAACTACTGGAACTTTATATTGCCGATGGATGGCCAAAAGACCTTGCGGAAAATATGACGCGCGTTGCCTCGAAAGACAAACACCTTATGCTCAAGGAGATGGCGTATCGCGAACTCAACATATCTCCTGAAGCGATGGAACACCCCATCAAAAACGGCATTTTCATGTTCTTTTCGTATATCGTTGGCGGCATGACACCGCTCACTTCGTATTTTTTTCTGCCGCTTTCAGTGGCAACGATCGTTTCGACAATAGTGACGCTGTGCGGATTGTTCGCGCTCGGAATCGGCATCGCGCGGTTCACAAAACAACGTTGGATCACCGCTGGTGCGCGCACGCTGGCTTTCGGGGGCATCGCTCTTCTCGTCGGCTATCTCGTCGGGATCGTTGTTCCGATAATCGGGATATAAGAAACAGGGTCGGTGCTGGCTATTGACGTATATCGCTTCTACTAGTACTGTTTCTTCCAGATACTCAGTGTCGTCTAACTCGCTGTAGGAGGAAGCGCCATGTTGGTCGTTCGCTGTATCGCAAAGTCATTCGTTTCTTTTCTTGTGGTCGGAACGATCATCACGATGGTCGTTCCCGTCTCGTTTGCGGATTCTCCGAAAAAGGATGCGCCGCGTGAGTTGTTTTCAATGAATCGGCTGAAGCTGATTCTCGCCCACGACGGTTATCCCATCGTGAAGACGACGGAGAAAAATGTCTTTTTCAAAGCCGAGGGATGGACATACTCTCTCGGTGCCAGCGAAAAAGCACTTTATCTAATGACAGTCATTCCCAGTTTTGGGAATGACTTCAACAAAGAGGTCAACAAGTGGAATCGGGATACGCCAGGATTCGCCAACGCCTTTATCGACAATGAGGGCGACATCGTTTTCCAGATGGTGATTCCCTTGATCTACGGGATAGCGTTGACCGATGAGGGTGTTAGAAATCTCATCAGTCTCTTCGCGATGGGCAAGACGCTTCTTCTCGCGAAGATAATGAATAAAATGTAGGTTGTTTCGACTAGCGGGGTGTTAATCATCCCCGCTAGTTTTTATAAATGATATACCACATCCTTTCGCTCGACGACAACCTCCCATTTATTGATCTTTGCATACCGATAGAGTTCGCTGTTTGGGTTGAAACAGATCGGTCGTTCGACAAGTTCAAGAAATGGGATATCATCTTTTGTGTCGCCGACACCGATTGAACCCTTGAGAGTGAGGCGTTCTTTTAGAACGGCGCGTTTGACGATACTTCCTTTATTTGCGATAAGGTGTAGATCAATGACGTTTCCGGTGAATTGGTTCTGCGGACCGAGCTCATAAAATCTGCCATATATTTTGTCAAAGCCCAGCCGTTTGCAAAATTCGTCGAGAATCCCTTTCGGCGATTGTGATATCGCCAACAAGAAATAGTCGTCTTTTTTAAGATCGCGGATTAGATCTCGCGTGAATATATATATGCGATCTTTCTTCTCTTCAACGACCGTTTTTACCACGTCATTGAATTCTCCGTATGGAATCCCTTTTATGTGTTTGAGGAACACGTCAACGACACCGGCGATGTATTCGTCGTAACCACCTTTTCTGTCGAGCCAGCGAGTGTATTGCTTCACATATCCCTCCGGGGCGCTTTTTGGGAACAGTTCGGATTTGATGAGCGCGTTGACCAGCTCAACAAGCAGGCTTGAACGAAAGACCGTGCCGTCAACATCGAATATGGCAACTTTCTTCATATAGTTCAATAGTTCAAGCATATCATATCTGACTCCGTTTCGTCTGTCCGTTAAATCTTTAAGCGTCTGTTTATAGTTAGATTTTTCGTGAGATCATTTGGCGTGAGTGTTGTCCCGCGTGCTTCGTCGTGGTACTATAAAAGGGAAAGGATCATTATGCACGTATAAGCGTAAAAACAGTATGATTGAATTTTTTGAACATCTCGTTTTCTTTTTTCACATTCTGGGTGTGGCGGGTCTTGTTGGCGGCCTCTTGGGGTAATTCAAGCAGAAAGAAA
>Ga0210042_1003100_pt1 | contig 12238 bp, 13 predicted proteins | sample CryGeymeta201518_FD_183982 | JGI IMG/M metagenome (GOLD analysis project Ga0210042, IMG submission 183982) | Groundwater microbial communities from Crystal Geyser aquifers in Utah, USA - Crystal Geyser metaG 2015-18 (SPAdes) (version 2) | ecosystem: Environmental > Aquatic > Deep subsurface >... | reverse complement strand
TCACGCCCTTCGAGGGTTCGAATCCCTCCCTCTCCGCCAAAATTGGAAATCGGAATCGGAAGCCGAAATGAGGTCGGCACTTCGTGCCGACCTCATTTCGGCTTGCCCCATCCGCATTAGTATTTTTAATCATTTGGATTTTGCGCGAAATAATTTCGAACTTTGTCCAGAACATACCTCCAGATTTCCAAGTTTGAACCGAAGTGTTTGCAAGGCTTTTTGAGCCTTTCGGCGGCTTAGGCGGTTCGATGTTGGAAACTTGGTCGGACTTTGTAAGTCCATCAAGATATCAAAGACTGGTGTCCAGATGGGCGTCAGTTTTTGATTTTTGACGATGAACCCATCGAAGCAAAGCTTCATGATGGTACGCTTTTGGTAGTCACTGCTTTTATGGAACACTTCCTCTGCGTGATCCGTGAAGTCCAGTAGCTCATTGAATTTCTGCACGAATTTGTCTGACTTACCCTCAAGTATCGCCAAACGATCCTGATACATCTCCTTCTCCCTCAAGAGCTCATCCTGAATCTTTACGAACACCTCTGCATCTATACACCAAGAAGCAGTTTTATGGCATATTCTTGACAAAACTCCTAATGTTTGCTATACTTAGACATTGAAATTAGTTCTTTGAATCAGCCTTATTTATGAGTCGAGCGCACTGGGCGTAAAGCCTTCCTTTATACCTAATGCGCTCGCCTCACACAGAGGCAGACGCTGGCCTGAGCGATTCAGGTAAGGCAAGAAAACCATAGGAGGTTGACGATGACGACTCAGTCGATCACGTCCATCACGGATGGACAAAAGAAGCAGTACCTGCGCTTTGTCGAGGACGCCGCCGAGCGTGCGCTCAAAGAGACGGTTCTCGACAGGGACGGCATCCAGAAGCTCATCGAGAACGGTGACGCGTTCCAATCCCGCATCGTGACCGGCATCGAAGAGCTCTCGGTGTCCAACCGTTTCGCCAACGAGGAAGTGCGGTCGAGCTACAAGTATCCCGAGGGCTACAAGGTCAAGTGGATCGCGGAGCAGACCAACATCCTGCGTAAGCTCTTCCCAGGGATCGGCTTCGCCAACGAGAAGCTGGCCAACCAGCCGATTCCCCCGAACGCCGAAGGGTGGTTCGCAATCCCGAGGTGGCAGATGTTCGCGCCGACCTACGTTGAGGCCGTCGAGAATGTGCTCGCGATGATCGTGTCGAAGCGGAATTTCTACCAATACTGTGACGGTCAGCTTGGAGCGGAGTACCTGCGACAGCAGGTCAAGACGGTGAAGATGTTCCAGAAGCTCGGCAACGAGCAGAAGCACTCCGACATCCTCGTCGTTCCTGCACAGTTCGGTCTCCGTCATAGGGGCCGTTCGGTGTGCCGGGCACGCGAGGTCTTCGCGGCCAACGAGTTCGGTCTCGGAGCCTTCGCAATCGGCATCATGTTGCTGACCCACCCCAAACGCGAGGTTCAGTGGGAACAGCTTCACGTCGACTGCGCTGGTGACGAGTTCGCTCCGGACGTCTCGCCAAACCTCTCGTACGCGCCGTTCTTCGGCTTCCGCGATAGAGGGGTCTGGTTCCGCGCCAACGGGCTCGGCCATGCCCACAGTAGCTTTGGCTCCGCGTCGGCCTTCGTCTTGCAGTAATCGACCATTGAGGTCTTGAATCATTGGATCTTTTGACTCCTTGTTAATTGATTCTTGAATTCCGCCGCAGGTGGTCGAAAAAATTTGGGGCTATCCACAACACATCGTGGATAGCCCCTTTCTCATTTATAATCTACCCAGTTTCAGACTTTTATAGTAAAATACTAATACAATTCAATGTGCCTAACCCCGTCAGCTTGCTGATTGGCATGGCATGAAATCCATCCAAGGTATAAAACCCGTCGTCAGGGTTCCTTGGATGGTTGCATGGGGAAACTTATGCATTCGGGCAGAAAGTTTCGAGCTCCTGGCGGCGGGATTTAAGGAAAATAGGGGAAAATAGGGATAAGTACAATATTTTTCATTCCGACAGCGACGCGATTGATTCGTAGCATAAAAATATTATACCATGTTTTCTGAGATTTTATTGTACTTATCCCTATTTTCCTCAGATGTCTTTATAAAGATTCAGGACGAGCTTTTAAGGGAGAAGGAGATGCATCAGAATCGGTTAGGAGAGCTCGAGGGAAAGTCGGACAAGTTCGTTCAAAAGTTCAATGAGCTGTTGGACTTCACTGATCACGCAGACAGAGTATTCCAGACCAGCGGGTTGCATCAAAAGCGTACATTGATGAAGCTTTGTTTTGAGGGTTTTATCGTCAGAAATCAAAAACTGACGCCGTTGTGGACGCCAGTCTTTGATGTTCTTATGGACTTGCAAGTCTCCAAGATAGAACCTCCGAAACCGTCACAAGGCTCAAAAAGCCTTGCAAACACTTCGGTTCAAACTTGGAAATCTGGCGTGTTCTGCCTTCCAAGTATTCAGGCAGGTGGCGCGGGGCTGTCCAAATTTGATTTCGCAAAGGAAAAGCGGAATTCCCCCCCCTTTTTTGCCCGCCCACTTGGACTTCGCCCCCAAAACTTTTCGGCGGGATGGAAAAGACAATTTCTTTGTTCTAATTATAAATCATTACCGGAATACGACAAATTAAAACTTTTATTAATCAAAGGAAAATCAGGAACAACATTATTAATACCAGCCTCTCCCAATACTGCCCAATTAATAAACGAAGGATCACGAGGAACAACCCGACTAATATTTCCGTTTGCATCGGTAGTGACAAAATAAACAATTTCTCCTCGCCAACCCTCAACTATGCTTATTGAAAAAGTATTTTTTGTAAAAACAATTTTTTTATTTTGAATATTGATATCTCCTTTTGGTAATTTTTCCAACGCGTCTACTATAATCTTAATTGACTCATACACTTCTTTAACTCGAACATGGAATCGCGCATAAACGTCTCCTTCTAACTCGGTGATGATTTCACCAAGAGAAAGTTCACCATAGGCTGCATATAGATAATCAATGCGCGCATCTTTTGTTATACCAACAGCCTTTCCGACAACTCCGGTTGCATCATGTATTTGAGCAGTCGCTAATGAAAGTATGCCCGTGCCCTTGAGACGATTTAAAAGCGAGGTGCTATTCTCAGCCACTTGCATAACTTCAGCAAAATCTTGGCTTATATCCTTTAATTCCACCCTTAACTTATTTTTTTCTGAATCAGCAATATCTTTCGTAACTCCACCGATTGTATTTACACCTCGCAAGAATCTGCTGCTGGTAAGTCTTTCGTTTATTTGCATAAGCATTTCTCGCAACCGAGAGCCTTGGGCTCCGCCAAAATTAAAGCCAGTATCCATCATAATTGCCCCGATATCGCCAAAATGGTTAGCCAGTCGTTCCAACTCAGCATAAATAACCCGCAAATATCGCGCCCGCGCCGGCACAACAGTGTTGTTTAATTTTTCCAATGTCTGACAAAAGGCTAGTGAATGACTAAATGAACTATCACCGGAAATTTTTTCTGATAAATTTATTTTGTCACCGATAGAAAGTGTTTCAAATAATTTTTCACTGCCCTTGTGCGTATAACCAAGGCGCGATTCAAGATAGACGATACTTTCTCCGGCAACGCTAAAGCGAAAATGTCCCGGCTCAATGATGCCGGCATGAATTGGTCCGACAGGTATCTCGTATATTCCCTCGCCTTCTGTTTTTTGAAATTGATATGTTCCTTGCGCCTCTTGAGGATGCGCATTCCAGGCAAAATCTTTTCGCAATGGATAAACATCAACTGGCCAATTTTCATGCAAAATAATAGGTCGCGTATCTAGATGTCCAATTGGATTTAGACCAAAAAAAGTCTTAATTTTCTTTTCATAGCTCCAAGCACTATGAACAACATTAGAAAGAGAAGGAAATTCGGTAATGTTTTTCAATTCAAGAAAAGGAACAATAAATACATTTTCTTTGGGATAAGCAAAGACATACCAAACTTTAAAACAATCATTTTCCGTTCTTTCGTCGGTGGCGGTAATAAGCTTGAGCGAAAGATTTTTATTAGCATACAACTCGCTAACCACCGCGACTATCTCCGAAGCAGGCACCGCAAAAGAAGCAATATTATCATGCCAATCGACCTTTGCGTTCGCATGGATATAAGACCTAATTTTTTCCTTAATCATATTATTTATAAATTACAGATGCATCATTTATTAAAGCAGATAAAAATGACGGGATATAGAAACTTAAAATAATAATACTAGTCAACAATAATATTGGTGGAAGAATCAACCAAATATTATTTTCACCGACTTCGATGCCTTTCGGTTTTTCTCCGAAAAACATTGCCAATGTGTGCTTCAAAAAACCCACAAAAACAAGGAGTGTAAAAAATAAAGCAATAATGCTAATGAGCGGATAGCTCTCGATGCCAGCAGAAAGAATTTGCATCTTAGTTAAGAATATTCCGAATGGAGGCACTCCCGTCACAACCAAAAAGCCCACAATAAAAAGTGTACTGGTAATCGGAGCGACATTTGTCGCCCCTTTAATATTGGCAATTCTTGCTGAACTATATTTCAACAATAAATTACCAGAAGAAAAAAACATAGCCCCCTTTACTAGTGAATGATAAATTAAGTGCAAAATAGCCGCCAAAGCGCCCATGCCACCAAATCCAAAGCCCAGAGCCATCACTCCGGCATTCTCAATACTCGAATAAGCTAATAATCTTTTATAATTTAGAGCATTAAACATTATTAGTGCGGCAATAACAATAGATAATAATCCAAACACGATTAATAAATGTTGACTAAAACCTTGACCAACAGCCGCATCGGTTATTCTCTTGAATTTCAAAATAATCATAAAGGCAATCGGCAACAGCGCGCCTGACAACAGTGCACCGATTGGATTAGGCGCTTTACTATAAGCATCTGGCTTCCACGTGTGCATAGGAGCCAGACCGACTTTGGTTCCATAGCCGACTAAAACAAAAACAAAAGCAATCTTGGCAACCACCGGATTTAATTGTGAGGCACTATTTAATAGCAACTGCCAATCAATAAGCCCACTCTCATCCGGAAATTTAACCGCGGTAAAATACAACATCGTTCCAAAAAAACCTAACAACAAACCGACTGAATTGATAATTAAATATTTCCAAGCCCCTTCAATAGCTGAGGGCTTATTATAAAAACTAATTAAGAAAGCCGTGGACAATGTTGTCGCTTCAACAGAAATCCAAGCAAGAATAGGATTATTAGCGCCAATCGCTAAAATCATAGCCAATAAAAAAGTATTTAACAAAGTGAAATATTGCCGCACCCGAGTAAAACCGATAATATTTTTAGCCGTTTCTTGACGCAAATAAGCTATTGAATAAATTGCAACTGTTAGATTTATAAAACTAATCACAAGCAAAATAATCACCGCCAATGAATCAACAGAAAATAAACCAAAAGGAGTATAATTGCCAACGCTTGAGACCTTCAAGGCAATTGCGCCAGACTCAAACAAAACCACCAAGGCAGTTAAGACAGAAAAAAATTCAATAACGCTTCTTCGCTTAACAAAAATGCTTATTGCGATTGTAATTATAATAGTTGTAAATATAAACAAAATTTCCATAACTTTAACCTTTTAAATTATTCATAGAAGATACATTGAGCGTTCCAAAGTGCTTTAAAATCATTGACATAAATATAGTTGCAATCAAAATCCAAATTCCTATATTAAACATAATCCCGATTTGCAATGCCGGATTCTGCTCCAGCCCGGCAAAAATAACAAAAGCGACAATACTATTTTCCAAAGACAGCACACCCAAAATTTGCGAAAGAGCGCCCTTGCGATTAATGATTAAGAATAGTGAAAGAAACATAGCGGAAAGCGCTAAAGAAAGCGAATCTTGATTGGCCGGAACAATGCTGGTTAACGGGGAAAATTTTTGATAATGAGCAATGAAGGTTAGAATAGCAATGCTAATAATCGTTAATGGCGTATTAAGATAGGTGCTAACGGAAAAAGCCAAGGCATTTTTCTTTATCAAACGAATAAAAAATAATGGCGCTAAAATAACCTTTACAATCAACATCAGGAAAACAACCAAAAGAATAGCTAAATTATTTGTTTCAAAAAAAGAATTCAAAAAAAATAATACAATAACCAGAGATTGAATACCATAGGCGATTGACGCCGAAAAATTTTTCTTGGAAAGATGTAGAAAAACAATCGTCAAAAACATTATTCCGAGCAAAAATTGTAAAAATATCTGATTCATAATTAACGAATGAGACCAATAGCAATAGCATTAAGAATAAAAGAAATTAACAAAAGGTCCGGTAAACGAAAAAAACGAAACTTAGCCATACTTGATTCCAGTAAAGCAATAAGCAAGACGCCTAAAAATATTTTTATCATAAAAATAATAATCCCCATGCTAATTGTGATTACGCCCGGGGTGTAAGCTAAGCCAATTGGAAAAAATAAATTTACCCACAAAGCTAAAAAAATAAACAGCTTATTAAAAGACGCCCACTCCATCAAGGCTAATTTTTTGCCGGAATATTCCAAAATCATCGCCTCATGAATCATCGTCAATTCCAAATGAGTAGCAGGATTATCATAGGGGAATCTGGCCGTTTCAGCCAATAGCACCACCAAGAAACCGCCAAACGCCAGAAGTGTCGGAAACAAATATTTTCCGTGTAAAAATATATCAGCGTTAGCAATAGCAAAAATATTAGTTGTTCCATTTATCAAAGCAATCGTTAAAAGTGAAAAAATAAAACCACCTTCAGCCAAAGCAGACAAAGTCATCTCACGACTAGAGCCAAATCCACCAAAAGCACTGCCAATATCCAATCCTCCCAACGCCAGAAAAAAAGTGCCAATAGCCAATGCATAAACGATAAGCAACATATCGCCGGTCAAAGTATTGGTCAAAAAAGAAGTAAAAAGAGGAATACTTGCTCCTATCAATAAGGTAATTGAAAAAACAATAAAAGGAGCAATACGAAAAATCCAAGAAGCATCTCGACTAATTATTTCATCCTTGTGTAAAAGCTTCCAGAGATCGCGATATGGTTGAAAAATACTCGCCCCTTTTCTATTTTGCAGTCTGGCTTTTATTTTATTAATAACACCAGCACAGAGTGGCGACACAAGCGGAGTTAGGATGATTTGAATTTCCAAAATTATAATTGTCATAAAACTTATAATATTGAAAATAAAGAAACAAGCAATGCTATTAAAATATATAAAACATAAATATTAGTATTACCACTTTGGATATTTTTTACTCGCATCGACAAGCTGGTAATCATTGTCAATATAGGTTGATAAAAATAAGACTTATAAACATCACCCACTCCCAATGATACTGTTCTAGTTCTTGGTAAGTATCTTGATTCAGAATCACTATAATCAATCGTATGCTGGATGCTTGGTTTTAGTATGCCCTTAAAAATAACAACAATAGAACGAGCAAAACCAGTCGAAGTAATTTCCATACGTGGATTTAAGTCAGTTCCGCAATCCCAAGTAGCGCCGATTTTTATTTTTTGACTTCTATTGATTATTAAATCAATTATAATAGCAACAACTATCAAAGCGCCAACCAAAGACAATAAAAAGGTCAAACCGGAGACAGAAGAAAAACTATTTTCTATCATCAAACCTTGACTATTGGACACTAAAATAGTTTCTGGAATTTTTTGAAGCACGTCAAAGCTTCGCCCTATTTTTTCCAACAAAGACACTGTCTGACTGGAAAAAATTCCAAACAAAAACGATAGCATTGCCAAAGCGCCCATACCAATCAACATTGATCGTGGCGATTCTTTGGCGTGAGTCACTTCCGTGCTTCTTGGGCGAGCCAAGAATATCGATCCAAAAGCTTTAACAAAACAAGCCAATGCCAAACCACCAGTAAAGGCCAACGCTCCAACAGCCAATATAAATAACCATCTCATTGAAGAATCCAAAATTGCAATTCCTTGAAATAAGGATTGAAACGTCAGCCATTCGCTAAAAAATCCATTAAATGGTGGCAAAGCAGATATTGCCATTGAACCAATCAAGAAAAAGAAAGCCGTTTGCGGCATATATTTAATCAGTCCGCCGTATTCTTCCATATTACGCGTATGCATTTGATTGATAACCGATCCGGCTCCTAAAAAAAGCAAAGACTTAAAAATAGCATGATTTAAGGTATGGAAAAGAGCCGCCACTAAACTCAAGAACGCTAACGCCGGCATACTTAATGACGAAAAAATAAGCGCGCTACCAAGGCCAAGCAGGATAATACCGATATTTTCAATACTATGATAAGCCAATAATCTTTTGATATCATGTTCCGTCAGCGCATATAAAACACCTAATAAAGAAGAGATTATCCCAATAATCAAAACAACAATACCCCACCAAATTGGAATTGGCTGAAGAATATCCAAAAATAATCTCATCATCATAAAAATTCCCGTCTTAATCATTACCCCGGACATTAACGCCGAAATATGTGAAGGCGCCGCTGGATGAGCGGCTGGTAGCCAAATATGCAAAGGAATAATACCTGCCTTGACGCCAAAGCCAATCAAAGCGGCTAAAAAGATAATATTTTTTGCTCCAATAGGAAGCAAGGCAACGCCACTCTTGATGGTCACAAAGTCGAAAGAACCGATGAACTTATAAAGTAATAAAAAAGCCACCACAATAAAAGCGGTACCGATATAAGTCATAACTAAATATAAAAATCCGGCTTTTACATTTTCTTGATCATCGCGATCATAAATAACCATAAAAAATGAAGCCACTGACATAATTTCCCAGCCGATCAAAAAGAAAATTCCATTGGATGCTGTTAAAACTAAAAGTATACCTAGAATGAAAAAATTATAAAAAAATCCCAAGGCGCCAATATTATATTTTTGATAATAATGTCTAACATAACCGACTGCATATATGGAACAGAAAAGTGCTATTAAAGAAATAATAAAAATGAAAAAGGCGGACAATAAATCAATATTGAAAGAGAAAGAAAGCAAAGGGAAAGGAGAACCATTAACCAAAAAAGCTGCGGTGTGTTCGGAAATAATTGTTGCCACAGAGAAAAGTAACCCCCACAAAGAACCGGCGATGGCAAAAAAATTACTCCAGATATTTGCCGAATCGTCATCTTTTCTTAGCAATAAAGAACCAATCGCGCCGACAAAAAACAGCGAGAGCAAAATAAAAAAACTTATCGGTGATGTGATAATTTCTAACATATTATTTTAATATAACTGGCTTTTTATCTAAATTTTCAAGAATATTCAGCAGGGAAAACAAGATTTTTTTGGGCGTCGGCGGATTGCCGGGAATTTGATAATTTACCGACAAGACAGAATCAACTCCTCCTAAAACTGCATAAGAGTCTTTAAAAATCCCTCCGTCAATAGCATCATCTCCCACTGCCACGACAATTTTTGGTTCAGGCGTTGCTTCGTATGCTCGCTTGACTGCTTCCGCCATATTGCGCGTTACCGGCCCAGTCACCAAAAGCATATCAGCGTGCCGTGGCGAAGCCACAAAATGAATTCCAAATCGCTCAATATCATAAAATGAATTAGACAAAGCGACCAATTCTTGTTCGCAGGCATTGTCAGAGCCGGCATCAATTTGTCGAATCGTCAAAGATCCACGAAACAATTTTTTTACTTTATTTTCTATTTTTTTCCCGACAGCCACGATACCTGCCTGATCAGAGTCCTTGTTTTGTAAGGGGATTATATTGCTGGGAGTTTTAAATATTTTTAAAAAAAGTTTAAACATATTTTTTATTTCATTAAATCATCGAGCAAAACGCCGAGAGCGTCCGCTATTTTTTTGACTGTGTCAATTGTAGGATTAGGAGTTGAGCCAGCTTCAATCTTGGCGATTGTATGAAAAGCTAAATCCGCTTTCTTTGAAAGCACATCTTGAGAAATACCGAGCTTGTTTCGGTATTTTCTTATATTGTCCCCAATTGTGGATTTTTCGTTTGGCATATTCGTATAGTTTTACTATTATTATTGTATAATAGTAAAAACATCGCTTATTTATAGTTAGTATATGGAATTTTTAGCATTTAGTCAAACAAAATTAGGGAGTTCCTTCGACATAACGCGCGCACGGGTAAATAAAGCAAGCGTTATTCCTCTTTTGTCTTCTTTTGTTTTTTCTGTCCCGCCGTCCCGCAGAAAAGTTTTGGGTGCGAAGTCCAAGCAGGCGGGCAAAAAGGAAGGGGGTTTGGGGAATTCCGCTTTTCCTTTGCGAAATCAAATTGTGGACAGCCCCGCCACCTGCCCGAATACTTGGAGGGCAGAACCCCGAAAGAAAAACACCCTCTCCTTTTTCAAAAGAAATTTCACCTCCGCCAAATCAGAAATGCAAGGAGTGTTTTTTCTTTCGGGGTTGCCGAGGCTCTGCGAGGCAGTGGCGGAACGATTCATTCATCACTGGGATTTTGCTCGAAATACATTCGAACTTTGTCCAGAACATACCGCCAGAAAACGAAATCGGGTTCGGATGCAAAAATATGGTCGGCACGAAGTGCCGTCTGTTCTGAATTCCCCCCAAAAAATCCTGAATCTGAAAGGGTTCGCCACGCAGAGCGTGGCTCCTCGTTAGCCAATGCAATTATATGAATAATCAAACTAGAAAATTTTTTATCTACACCAGAAAATCTACCGATACTGAATATCGGCAAGTGCGAAGTATTGGCGACCAAATTTCTGAATTACAAGAATTGGCGAAGAAAGAAAATTTAGAAATTGTTGATACTATCGTAGAAAAACAAATCGCCAAGAAACCTGGTCGCCCTTTGTTTGCCGAAATATTGAAAAAACTTGAAGCAGGCGGGGCTCTGGGAATTTTAGCGTGACACCCCGACAGATTGGCGAGGAATAGCATAGACGGCGGGCGGATTATCTATCTCGCAGATACTGGAAAAATAACCACGCTAAAATTCCCGACTTTCTGGTTTGATCCTACTCCGCAAGGAAAATTTATGCTTTCAATCGCTTTCGGACAATCAAAATATTATGTTGATAATCTTTCGGAGAATATAAAGCGAGGTCATCGGCAAAAATTGAAAAATGGCTTATGACCTCAAATGGCTCCTTTAGGATATTTGAATAATAAAGAAACAAAAATGTTTTATGTTGATAAAGGAAAATCGCCATTTATCAAAAAGGCATTTGAGGCATACGACACTGGAAACTATACTTTGAAAAATCTCCGAAAAATTATCAACGGCTTGGGACTTGTTGGCAAGAAAGGCAAAATGCTTTCCGTTTCAAATTATCAATATATGCTGAAGAACAAAATCTATTATGGAATGATTGAATATAATGGAGAATTGTATGACGGAAAGCATGAACCGATTATCACAAAGAAACTTTTTGATTTATGCCAAGAAGTGATGGCGAACAAGAGCAAGCCGAAATCGCCAAAACTGAAACCTTACATTTTTAGAGGATTTTTCCGTTGTGGAGAATGCGGCTGTTTCATTACCACCGAAACACAAAAAGGTCATAACTATTTACGATGTACCAAACGGAAAAATCCTTGTTCGCAAAGATACGCGAGAGAGGACGCCATCACTTCTCAAATAAAAGAAGAAATCAAAAAAGTTTCTTTGTCTTCCGCTTGGACAAGTGCTTCAATCAACTATTTTGAAAATGAAAAAATGAAACTAGCCCAAGCGGAAAGCTCTTTCGCCCAAAAAGCGAGAAATGAGCTTGTGGAGATAGAAACAAAACTTGATCGTCTGCTTGATTTACAACTGGACGGCAATTTGTCGCAAGCGGAATATACCGCTAAAAAGTACAAGCTCATTCTTGCTAAAAAAGATTTGGAAGAAAAAATATCCGCTTTTGGGCGAAAGAGCAATAATCGGTTCGAACTTGCCATTGCCTTTCTAAAAGAGGTCAACCAAGCCGAAAAATACGCTCAACAAGAAAATCCCGAAAGGATTCGGGAATATCTGCAAAAGATTGGTTCGAACTTCCGTATTGCCGACCGCACTTTGGTTTTGGATTTCAAAAATGCCTTCAAAATTGCGAAAAAATACCATGCCGAGGCGCTTTGCGCCGAGGCTGTTTCTTACGATTTCACAAAAAGTGAAAATTGGCGGAGAGGGAGGGATTCGAACCCTCGAAGGGCGTGAACCCTTACTGCTTTTCGAGAGCAGCGCCTTCAGCCACTCGGTCACCTCTCCCTATTTCTCGGCAGAGC
>Ga0210042_1003099_pt1 | contig 12247 bp, 12 predicted proteins | sample CryGeymeta201518_FD_183982 | JGI IMG/M metagenome (GOLD analysis project Ga0210042, IMG submission 183982) | Groundwater microbial communities from Crystal Geyser aquifers in Utah, USA - Crystal Geyser metaG 2015-18 (SPAdes) (version 2) | ecosystem: Environmental > Aquatic > Deep subsurface >... | reverse complement strand
TACCTGCTCGGCCCGACGGCCGTCAAGGGCTTCTGGGTGGCCTGCGCCTTCTGCGCTCACGGATTGGCGGGCGCGGGCGGCATCGGCAAGACGATGGCCGAGTGGATCATTGACGGGCATCCAGAGTGGGATGTCTGGCGGCTGGACGTGCGCCGCTTCGGCTCGAACTACAATAACCAGGATTACAGCGTGGCGCGCACCATCGAAACCTATTCCCAGTACTACGATATTCATTTCCCCGGCGAGGAGCGACTCTCGCGGCGCGGCCTGCGCCTTTCCCCCACTTATTATCGCCTGCGCGATCTGGGTTGTCACTTTGGGGAAAAGACCGGCTGGGAGCGCCCCAACTGGTTCCAGCCTTACGAGGAAAAAGCCCGTCACGGTCATGAACCAAAAGGCTGGGCGCGCCACAACTGGTCGCGCGCCATCGGCTACGAGCACCTGATGACGCGCCAGAACGCCGGCCTGTTCGACGAGACCTCGTTCAACAAGCTCGAGCTGCGCGGACCCGGCGCGCTGGCTTTCCTGAATTATGTCTGCGCCAACGAAATTGACCGGCCGGTAGGTACCGTCGTCTATACCGAGTGTCTGAACAAGCGCGGCGGGATCGAGTGCGATTTCACCGTCACCCGCCTGGCGGAGGATCGCTTCTTTATCGTCACCGGCACCGCCTTCGGGCAGCACGACCTGTCCTGGCTTTCCCTGAACATGCCCGAAGATGGCTCGGTGACGATCGAGGATGTCAGCTCGTCTTACGCCTGTCTCGGCCTGTGGGGACCGAAAGCGCGCACGATCCTGGAAAAAGTCACCAAAGACGATGTTTCCAACGCCGGTTTCCCGTACATGACCGCCCGCCGCATCACGGTGGGCGACGTACCCGCGCTGGCCTCGCGCGTCACCTACGTGGGCGAGCTGGGCTGGGAGTTCTACTGTCCGATGGAATACGCGCTGCGCCTGTGGGATACGCTCTGGGACGCCGGCCAGCCCGAAGGGTTGGTTGCCGCCGGTTACAAAGCGATAGACACCCTGCGCCTCGAAAAGGGTTATCGTTATTGGAGCAGCGAGATCAGCCCGGACTACACGCCCTACGAGGCCGGCCTGGGCTTTGCGGTCAGACTTGATAAAAGCAACTTCATTGGACGAGAAGCGCTGCTTAAACAGAAAGAAGCTGGCATAAAGCAAAAGCTCTGCTGCATGACACTCTCGGACAGCCGCACCGTCGCCCTGGGCAAGGAACCCATCCGCACGAAAGACGGCAAGATCATCGGTTGGGTGGCCTCGGGCGGATATGGCTACTCCGTGGGCAAGAGCATCATCTACGCATACCTGCCAATCGAATACGCCAAAACTGGCGTAGAATTGGAAGTAGAATTCTTTGGGGAACAGGTTGGCGCAGTTGTGGTGCAATCACCCTTATGGGATCCGAAAGGAGAGCGCATAAGGTCATAATCAGTAGAACACGAAAACGTAGTGACGACTTCAGTCGTTCGACAAAAAAGCGACTAACCCTAAAGGGTGCTTCGCGAAGTCGCCACTACGAGGCCTTTTCGTGAAGTTCTGATAATCCAGACTCTATGTTATTCAGGAGGCTCAAATGTCTATCGTAAACGCAAAAGAAATATTGATCGAAGCCGCCAAGGGCAAATACGCCGTTGGCGCCTTCAACATCACCGATCTGATCCAACTGGAAGGCGTGGTGGACGCGGCGGTCGGTAAGAAGTCGCCGCTGATCATCCAGACCTCGGTCAAGCCGTCCAAATTCCTGGGCACGGACGTGGTGGTCGCAATCTACAAAACCATCGCTGCCTCGGCGCCCATCCCGATCTGCCTGCACCTGGATCATTGCACCGAAGTGGATTACTGCAAGAAATGCGCTGACGCCGGCTACACCAACATCATGATTGACGCCTCGAAGCAGTCTTATGAGGAGAATATCCGCCAGACCAAAGAAATCGTGGATTACTGCCACAAGGTTGGCAATATCTCGGTCGAAGGCGAGCTGGGTACCGTCAGCGGCGTGGAGGACCAGGTCAAAGTAGCCGAGAATGAGGCTGCGCTGGCCAATCCGCTTCAATCGGTGGAATTTGTCGAGCGTACCGGGCTGGACCTGTTTGCACCCGCCATCGGCACAGCCCACGGCGTATATAAAACCAAGAACCCCAAGGTGGATTTCGAGCGACTGGCCAAGATCAACCAACTGCTGAACGGTAAAGGTATTAAAACTCCGCTGGTAGTGCACGGCGGCACAGGGCTGCCGGAAGATTACATCCAGAAATTGATCGCCGCCGGCGGCGCCAAGTTCAACGTATCCACCGAGCTGAAGCGCACCCTGATTGACGCAAAATACGATTACATCAGCGCCCACCGCGAAGAATACGATCCCGGTAAAGTTGACACGGCCGCACGAGATGCCATCCGCAAAGCGGTTGGGCACTGGATTGACATGCTCGGCAGCGCCGGGAAAGCATAGGAGATAAACGAATGAAAAAGATCGAAGAATATTACGTCCCCTGGGTAAAAGGCATCCCCATGTACATCTCCGGACATATCGAGCTTGCCTGGCGCAAGCCCGAGCTGCATCGCATGATGTCCAACGAGAACCCGAATCCGCCTTCCGACAAAGTGCTGGAAGCCATCCTCAAATACGGGAAAATGGCGAACCGCTACCCGGATCAGGGTCTGGCCGTGCGCGGCAAGATCGCCGAGATCAACGGGCTGGATGGCCCGGAAAACGTCATGCTCGGAAATGGATCCAGCGAAATCTTCGACAACATTTTCCGGTGCTTCCTCCAACCCGGCGAAGAGGTCATTCAGCATACCCCTTGCTTTGGGATCTATAAATTGCGCTGCAACATCCTGGGCGGGAAGCTCGTCTCCGTGCCGATGGTCTACAAAGACCGGAAGAGATTGTCCTTCGACGCGGACGCCATCCTGGCCGCCGTCACCGAAAAAACCAAGATCATCGTCGTGGCAAACCCGAACAACCCGACCGGCAACTTCATGGACGCCAGGGACTTCGTGCACATCGCCGAGACGGGTATCCCCTTCATCGTGGATGAAGCCTACGTGGAATATTCCGGGCTGGGCATGTCGCAGGTAAGCCTGACCAGGAAATACAAAAACGTGCTCATCACGCGCACCCTCTCCAAGGCGTACGGACTGGCAGGTCTGCGCTTTGGCTATGCCATGGGCGATAAGGATGTGATCGGGCAGATCTCGGCCGCCCTCCTGCCGTGGAACGTGGGTACCATCCCAATGTGGGCGGCGCTGGCAGCCCTGGAAGACACAGAAGCCCTGGCGTACCGCGTAAAGTTCAACAACAGCGAGGTGGATTTCATTCAGGAATCGCTCGCCGATGTCCCCGGGCTGGTCATCTTCCCCTCGAAGGCTAATTACATCCTCTTCGACTGCGGCGCGACCGGCAAGAAGGGCAAGGATATGGTGGCCTTCGCTGAGCAAAAAGGCCTGATCTTCCGCCCGGACAGCGAAAAATACGGCAGCGACGGCTGGTTCCGCATCACCATCGGCAGCAAAGAGGAAAACCGCATGGCGGTTGCGGTTGTTCGTGAGTTCCTGACCAGGTGATTTATTGCGTAGACCCTAAAGGTCTTGGAGACCTTTAGGGTCTACGTCAAATGGAGGCACATCATGGGAAAGATCAAAGCGATATTCTTCGATCAAGACGGCGTGATCATTGACACCGAGCGCGACGGTCACCGCGTCTCGTTCAACATGACTTTCAAGGAATTTGGCTTCGCCGACGAGTGGAGCGTGGATTACTACCACGAGCTGCTCCAGATCGCCGGCGGCAAAGAGCGCATGAAACATCACGCCCAAACGAAGGGATTCTCCAAGCCGATACCGGCCGAGGAACTGGACGAGCTGGTGAAAACCATGCACAAGCGCAAGACCGCGCTATTCGTCGAGTTGATCGAGACTGGCAAGCTGCCGCTGCGCCCGGGCATCCACCGCTTCATGAAAGAGGCCATGCAAGCCGGACTCATGATTGGCGTCTGCACCACCTCTAACGAGCAGGCAGCCAAGGCCATCACCGAGAAGATCCTCGCGGACATCAAGTTCGACCTCGTGCTGGCTGGCGACGTGGTGAGCAAGAAAAAGCCCGATCCGGAGATCTACAACCTGGCGCTCTCCAAGACCGGGTTGAAACCCGATGAGGTCATCGTGGTCGAGGATTCGAAGAACGGCGTGCTGGCCGGGAAAGCCGCTGGCGCACATGTAGTTGTAACCACCAACTACTACACCGAGAAAGAGGATGTCAGCGGCGGCGACATCATCGTCACCTGCCTGGGCGACCCGGCTGGCGAGAAAGGCCAAATGCGCAAGGGTAAGCTCGCATTCGACGGCGTGCTCCACGTAAAAACACTGATTGATCTCTTCTCGAAGTAAGCGCGTTTAGGCCGTCTAAGAAATGGGGCTGTCCAAAAAGGGCAGCCCCGTTCGCGATCTAGGTCTCTTCGACCAGTGGCTTGCGTACTGGTGTGTTCGAGAAGCGCGGCAGGAAGGCTGAGAGGCCTCCCATCAGGATCAATCCGCCGCCGATGACCGTCAGCGCGCCATGCCACACATCCGCGTAGTTGACCCCGCGGATGGTGTGCGTGGGCGCCATCAGGAATTGGATGGTCAGCGTCAGCAGGCCGCTGGCAGCCAGGGCAATCGCAGCGGCGTGCTTGCCGGTTTTTTTGTCGCCCTCCTGGTTTTCAAAGTTAACGCCTTGCCATATGGCGGGGATGCGAAAGAGCAGAAAAACAATCAACGTCAGCACGGTGGTGTAGACGACCGCATCCACCGGCATAGACGAACCGCGCAGGCTGCGCGAGACGGCCATGTGAATCCCGCCGACGAGGCTGCCCGCTACGAGCGCGATGAACGTACAACGATAGGCATTCTTCATCCCTTTGACCAGCAGGACAACAGCGCGCACGCCCATGATGCCGACGCCGTCGGGCATGGGAGCCCGACCTTCTTAACTAAACAGTATTGCTCCTAGTACAGGGTTTGAAGAATTGTGGAGATGGCTCCCATGCCGTCGGGCGTGGGAGCCCGATCAAACAATCGCTAGCCGAAATGGAAACCAGCCACGAACGCGGCGGTCATAAGCAGCAACAGGCCGGGCAGCACCTTGAGGATGGTGGCGCGCGAAAGGAGCGGTCTGCCAGCCTTGAGTAACGCCAGCAACAGCCCGCCGACGCCGATCAGCGCCCCGCCCACCCCGACCAGTGCGAAGCCCGGAGCGGCGCGCCCCGTCGCGGCGAAAACGATGGGGAGCAGAAAAATCGTCAGCCCGGCGATGCCGTGCACGATTGCCAACACGATGACGGGCAGTTTATTACGCAGGGGAAGGATACGGGTCAGCAGGATGGCGAGAAAGCCGACGATAACGAAGAGCAGGTAGCCGGTCCGAAAGGAGGCGAGGTGCTCCCAAACCAGTCCCAGCGACAGGCTGAGCGGGATGACCGTCGAGATGATGACCACGATGGGGCTGTCCAGCACGTCGAAACCCAGGATGATGAGCAGCAGCCCCGCCACGAGCAGAACGCCGAAGCCGACCGTGTAGGCGATGATGGGCAGGGTGCTCATCTTGTCAATCCCAACCGCAATCTGGTAGGCGGCCAGCAGGCCGGTCAGGAGCAGCAGGATGCGGTCGAGGATGGAGATTTTCACGGTTGCCTCATCTGGAACCCGTTTCCTTCGAGGAAACGGGGTTCCACACTAAACTGAAAGGAGTACCATCGCCGCCAGCATGTACAGCGAGGCGTATTTGAACAACCCGAAGTTGACCCGTTCCGACGGGCGCAACAGGCTGGCGACGGCCAGAAGCAGCAGCCCGGCAGATAGCACGGCCAGCAGGCGCACGAAGCCCCATTGCACGCCGATCAGGATGCCGGCTGCGCCGATGCACAGCGCGGCGACGATACTGGAGACGGCAATCGTGGCGCGCGTGACCTGGAACCCGTATGCCGACGGGAAGGTCGGGATACCCGCCGCGGCGTAGTCGTCGAAGTAGCGCATCGAGAAGGTCAGGATGTGGGTGGGAATCCAGAACAGGACGGCCAGCGCCAGCAGGATGCCGATGCCGTCTACGTGGCCGAGGCCGAAAACCCGTCCGGCCAGGATGGGCATGCCGCCCGAGATCCCGCCCCAGACGATGCTCCAGCAGGTGCGGCGCTTGAGCCAAAGGGTGTAGACCGCCACGTCGAAGAACAGCCCGGCAAAGACAACCAGCCCGTAGAGCGGACTCATCGCCACGGCCATGCCGACGCCTGCGGCGGAAAGAACCAAACCCAGGCGCAAGGCCTCGTTCGGTGTGACTTGACCGGAGGCCAGCGGCCGGTTGCAGGTGCGCTTCATTTTGGCGTCAATGTCGCGGTCGTACCACATGTTGATGATGGTACTCCCAGCAATCGCCAGGAACAGGCTCAACGCCAGGCCGAGGAAGTCGTACCAGTGCATCACCGGGCAGCGGGCGGACATATAGCCGGCCAGGCCGGTGGAGAGCAGGAGACCGGTTTGGAGGGATTTGGTGAGCGGCCAGTAGAGGCGGAGTTTGGAGAGGATTCTTTGCATGGTTTATTTTGGGTAGGAGATAGGGGGGTAGGGGGTAGGAGATAGGGGATAGGAGGGTAGGGAGATAGAGGATGGGGTTAGTGTTTTCCGAGGTTTTTGCGGTGGGCGGAGATGACACCAGCGATCATGGCGATCAATTGTCCGGTAAGGGCGGCGCGGCGTTTGAGTAAGTCCTCGGGCAGAAGCTGACGTGAGCGGAAGTACCAGCCACGTGTCTCACGCGCTTCGCCGAGGGAAATGCGCATTACACGGACGTAATCCGGCGTCCCGACGCCGCGTCCATAGGCTTCTTCCATGTTCGCGCCGATGCCTCCAGCGCTGCGGATTATTTGGCTGACGATCTCCCGTCCGCGGTAATCTTTCTTCAACAGATCACAATCCTGCCAAACGAGATCGTAGAGATACATTGCCATCCGGTAGTAGCCCGATTCCCACAATGGATCGCTTTTCATCCATACCGGAACGGCCTTCTGCCATTCCTCGAAACTCAACTCATCCATGCCAAACTCCTATCACCCTATCATCTTACCATCTTATCGTCCTATCACCTTACCATCCTACCATCTCATCCTCAATGATCTCTCGCGCACCGAAACCCCACCCCAGGCCCGTAGTACATCGGCGGGGCACTGTTGCGCACCCAGAGGCGCAGGTCCATATCATAGGTGTCCTTCGAGCCGCCGTGCATCAGGCGGTCGCTGAAGCCTTCCTGCTGCTGGACATCGCCGAGCCACTGCCAGACGTTGCCGGCCATGTCGTAGAGGCCGTACGGGCTGGCCGAGTTGAGCGTGACGTATCCGTCGTAGGTTTTGCCATTGTAGAATCCGACCGGAGACGTGCGCGAGCCGAAGGTGGACATGACCTCGAACGGATCGCGGCTGGCGTAGAAGTTGGCGTGCTGACGGGTGATCTCCTCGCCCCAGGGGAAGGGACGCGTATCCGCGCCGCGGGCGGCTTTTTCCCATTCCAGTTCGGTGGGCAGGCGCCAGCCATAGTAGTCACAGTAAGCCCAGGCGCCGAACCAGGAGACGTTCGTCATCGGGTGATTCTCCCAGCCGGGATTGACGGCAAATTTCTGCCCGTCGAAGGTGAATCGCGAGGCCAGGTCGTCGAGGGGGATGAGGATGTAATCGCCCGGGTCGATGCGAATCTCGTGCTTCTTGCCGTGGAAGGGATCGCCAGGGTAGAAGCTGAACAGCGCGGCTTTGCCCTGGAATTCGCCCACCTTGACCTTGCCAGCCGCCAATGCCTCGTTGGCGAAGGCGACATATTGGGCAACGGTCACGTCGGTGACCATGATCTCGAAGGCCTCGGTGGTTTCGATATCTTTATGCTGGCCGAAGTAGAACTCTCCCGCCGGGACTTGCGCCCAGGCGTTCGGGTCCACGCCTGTGTCGAAGACGGGAAAACGACAATTTCGCTCACGCTAACCTCCCGCAATCGGCGGAAAGATGCCCACTTCATCGCCGTCTTTCAACTGCCAGTCTTCAGTTTGGGCCAGGCCGTTGACAAAAGTCATCTTGACCTCCTCGTCCGGAACCTGCAAGGCGCGCAGCAAGTCGGCCAGGGTGGCGCCCTCCGGCAGGTCAACCTCGAAGGGCGTTCCCGAAGACAGGTCAGCGCGATAGCGGGTTAGAAAAGCAAACAGTTTCACACGCAGGCGCATGGCTTTACTCACGGGCAGCGGACAATATCCTGCGCCCACAGGCAATCGGCGCAGGAGGGGTTCCATCCCCAGCAGCCATTGTTATTATCGCGCAAGTCGCAGGTGGCGCGCAAGTCGCAGTTGGGGCAGGACGGAAAGTGAAAGCTGCGCACCTCGCTGCGGAAACGCGTGTAGGCTTCCGACATCCAGATTTCGGCCAGGGACTGTTCGTTGACGTTGCCCAGCACGTAGCGGCTGACTTGTTTCTTTTGGCCGTCTATGGCAAAGTAACTGTAATTATGGCACAGGGCATAACACGGGGCAAGGCCGCCATCCCAGCCGACGACCACGGCGCGATCCTGGACAAAGCGGCAGCGCCGCTCCGCGCCCCAGTGCATGCGAGGCAAATCCAAAGTCCCCCACATCACCCAGGCATCCGCCCTGACCGGCCAGCCCTGCGCCATGAACGGCGGGCGCGGCTCGTAGCCATAGAGCATCTCGGCTCGCATCTCTTCGCTATACGCCAGGACGTTGCTGACCAGGACACGCGCGGCGTTCAAATGGGTGGCTAACTCGGTCAGTTGGGGCAGCTCATCCAAATTGGTTTTCAGGGCGACAAATTCGATTCCCAGGGCCGGGTAGAGCGAACCCAACTGGCGTTTGGCCTCGTTCAAGCCGCGAATGTTGTCGAGGACCTGGGAGAGCGTCGCCCCGCGGATGCCAGCGTAGGTCTCCGGCTTGACGCCGTCCACCGAGATGACGACGCGCTCCACGCCCAGCCGCACCAGTTCGCGGGAGATTTCAGAGTTCAGCAGCAACCCGTTGGAGCCGAGCGTCACCGCCAGGCCGCGCTCGCGCACCGCCGCGATCATCTCCAGGATGTCAGAATGGACGAGCGGCTCGCCGAAGCCGGTGAAAATCACCCGTTTCAGGTCGGGCAGGGCCTCCAGGCTTTCGAGGATGCGGCGGAACGTCTGCATGGACATGCGCGCCTGCGGGTCTTCCCAGACGTTGCGGATGCAGGTGCGGCAATTCAGGTTGCAGGCGGTGGTTGGCTCGATATATAACTTGCGAATGTCGGGCAGGCGCGGGTGCAGGATCAAATCCCCCTCGCGCTCGTCCAGCCAGTATTCGGTCTGCGCAGCGATGTGCCTGCGCTGTAGAAATTCTTCGGGCAGGAGCAGCCTGCCCTGCTCGTCATTTTTTACGATGGGCATAATTTTTTAATATTCCCTCCCCCATTCCTGTAGTGCGAAATGGGGGAGGGTTTTGGGAGGGGGCATGGTTTACAACTCGGCATACACCGAATCCAGGGCCTCATCCGAAACGTCAAAGACCTGGTTGTGCGGCGGCAGCGGTTCAGTCCGCATAAATTCAGGTATGCGGTCGGTTTCCTTGCCCAAGCCGGCAGCCTCGTTAAAGGCGCGCTCGGCCTTCAAAACTTCCGCGCCAAGCCTGCCGATATCGGCCGTCGTCCACTTTGTGCCCAGGACGCCGTTGCACTCCTCCACCATCCCTTCCATGCCGCTGGCAATATCCAGGATGGCTAAGGCAATGAACAGGCAGTGACCGGAGGTGTCAATGAAGGCGGTGGCTGCCTGGAAGCCGCGGCTGAGCGCCGCTTTGCCTTCAGGGGTGAGCGGATCTTGTTTGCCGCTGACGCCCAGGATTTCGGGGGCGATGGTGTAACCGGCAGTGTGGTCGGCGCCCATCGTGCTGGTGGCGTAGGTGATGCCGATACCCTTGACCGCGCGCGGTTCGTAGGCGGGCATGCCCTGGCCTTTGACCGCCGGTACGCGGGTCATGCCATAGGCCTTGCCGGCAAATGCCGTCCCGCCGCCCAGGATACGGCCCAGCGGCGTTCCCTTGCCCATTTCATGGATCAGGTTGATGGCGCCCTGGCTGTCGCCAAACGGAATCACACCGGCTTCCATGATCACGCCGATGGTCGCGCCGGTCTCGATGGTATCCAGACCGTAGCCATTGCACAGTTTTATCATCGTGGCGATGTCGTCCAGATTGTCAATGCCGCAGTTGGCGCCCAGCGCCCAGTCGGATTCGTACTCGACGCAGGAGGCGGCTTCTGTCCCGTCCGGGTTGTGCCAGGTATTGGAACACTGGATGATGCAGCCGGGGCTGCAAGCGTGGTTATAGAGTTCCTTGTCCAGACGCTGCTTGTTGCCCTCGAAGATGGCTTCGCCGGCGATCTTGGCAGCCCCTTCGAAGCGTCCGCTGGAGAAGTTGCGGGTGGGCAGGCCGCCCGCCTCGTTCAGAATATTGATCAGCACCGCCGTGCCGTAGGTATTCAGCGCGCCCTTCGGCTTGGTGATGTCGTGGGTGCGCAGGGCGTCAATCATCTTCTTGCGCCCCTGGTCGAAAAGGGCTTCGTCCGTGATCGCCACGCCCGGCGTTCCTGCGCGGCTCAAGACGATGAGCTTGAGTCCCTTGCTGCCCATCACCGAGCCGAGGCCGCCGCGCCCGGAATAACGCGTCGGGCGTTTGGCCGGGTCGTTATAGACGATACTGGCGTTGCCATAGCCGTATTCGCCCGAAACGCCGCAGCCGGATATGGAGATCTTATCTCCAAACTTTGCATAAACCTTTGGGAAGACTTCGAACAGGTCCTTGCCGGCGTACTTGGTGGCGTCGAAGAATTCCACCTTCGGTTGGCCGGCGGCGGCATCCCAGGCCAGGTTAAGGCCCCAGTACTTGCCATTCTTTTTCGCCTGCCCCTCGATGACCAGCGCCCTGACCTGCATATCGGCCAGGTCAGCCGCCCAGGATGAACCGCCGTTGCTCTCCTTGATTCCGCCTGTGAGCGGCGATTTCGCCCCGGCGGAGACGCGGGCAGAGGTTGGGGCGGGGGTGCCGGTCACAATGCCGGGTGCAAAGACCAGTTTGTTGTTCGGCCCCAGCGGGTGGCACAATGGCGGGACTTCCTTCGCCACGATGGTTGAGGTCATGCCGCGCCCGCCCAGATGTTTATAGGCATCCGGGAGCGGCTCCACCCTGCTGGTCAAATCGGTCATATTAACGCGAATGAGCCACATGTTATCCTCCGTTGAATGACGAAAAAAGGTTAAACTCTATCCCGAGATAATTCTATTCGTATCGTCCCTTGCGCCTCCTTTTCTGATCAGGATCACAGCTTGCTCCATGCCGGAAGCAAGCGTAAATTCATCAGCGCGTACAAAATCATTATAGAGATATTGAATAGGCTTGTCAACTGGCAGTTGCATCTTTTCGCCACTCATAACTGCTCACCCACCTGCCTTTTCGCTCTTTTCAGCGGGTGGAAGCCCTGCCTCAGTACACAGAGAGCATAAAGCGGCCTCCAGCCGCAACCAAAGCGGGGGGATAGAATCCCCCGCCTCATTTCATGGAAGTCGGTTGAAACCGACTCGCGCGATCAGCCCACAGGGCTTCCAAGCTCTGAGGCGGGGATTTCCAATCCCCCGCCCCCTTCGAGGAATTCTGGGCCTTTTTATTTGACTCTGTCGAGAACCTGCACTATCATGATAGCAAATGAGCATGGCGTATTTTGATCTCCAGCCGGAGTTGCATTGCTTCCTCCCCCGTGATAAGAGAAACGTCACGATCGCGCTGGCTTTCAAGGGCAGACAATCCCTCAAGCACCTGATCGAATCGCTCGGCGTGCCGCACACGGAAGTGGGACAGGTGACGGTCAACGGGCAGGCGCGGGGGCTGGACAGCGTCCCTCATAACGGCGACCGGATCGAGGTCCGCGCCGCCGCGCCTGGTTGTCCCATCGAGCCGCGCTTCCTGCTGGACAGTCATCTCGGCCGGTTGGCTGCCTACCTGCGCATGTCAGGCTTCGATTGCCTGTACAATAACGACTATCACGATGACGAGATCGCCGGCATCCTGGCCGAAGATGCCCGCATCCTGCTGACCCGCGACCGCCGCCTGCTGATGCGCAAGGTGGTGCAATACGGTTACTGCCTGCGCTCGCTCGAACCGCCGCAGCAGTTGACCGAGGTGGTGCGGCGCTTCGAC
>Ga0210042_1003097_pt1 | contig 12253 bp, 10 predicted proteins | sample CryGeymeta201518_FD_183982 | JGI IMG/M metagenome (GOLD analysis project Ga0210042, IMG submission 183982) | Groundwater microbial communities from Crystal Geyser aquifers in Utah, USA - Crystal Geyser metaG 2015-18 (SPAdes) (version 2) | ecosystem: Environmental > Aquatic > Deep subsurface >... | reverse complement strand
TTTAGCTACTCTGTAGCTCTAATAAAGTTCATTTTTGAGGTTCTACAAAGGTTACGTTGCGCTGCAACTGAAAATCAAATACTTAAAAATGTCACTCATGTTGTTATTTATAAAGCTCCTTATTCTGTCGTAAAAGACAATCTACCTTCTTTACAAAATAGTATATCAAAACAAATCTTAAAAATATTTTTACAGAATAATATACTCAAAATGAGTGTATTAGCAAAATAATAATTGGAATGGTAGTTGTAATACAAAACCTTCTTTTGATTTTTTACGTAAATATAACCATAACCACTTTAAGTGTTATCTTTCAAAAATTAAAACTACTTTCTAATTATTTGGATGCAGTTTGGGAAATTTTAAAAATAAATCTTGTTTATTTCTATATATTTAGATTTAATTTTATTCAGAACTCATTTTGCTGCTTAACTAAACACACTCTTAAAAAAATACAACCATGAACGAATTAATCACACTTTTAGAAGCTCCCTATAACTTAATTTACGGAGTATTGGGTGCAATTTCTGTCGGAATATGGCTTATTTCTGCAATCGGTTTGTTTAGTCATAGTGCTATAGAAGGTTTTTTTCCACATCCTCACGTTGATATTGATTTAGATACAGATATTGATGCAGACGGATTGTCTTTAGGAGATGGATTCCTTACTTTTTTGAGTGTCGGACAAGTTCCTATTTCAATTATTCTGACCATCTTGTTTTTTATACAAGCAATTATCGGAGTTTGGCTCAATCAATTTGCAATTAATCAATTAGAACTTTCTGTTTCTTGGCAATTTTGGACAATGTTTTTTGTCAATTTTGGAATTTCTTTTTTTGTAGCCGTTTTTATAGCTGGTTTTGTCTTGAAACCTATAAAACCCTTTTTTAGAGATTACGGAATTGTCAGAACGGCAAATAGCCTAGTAGGAAAAGTAGCCATTGTTTCTTCTTCAGAAGTTACGGACAAATTCGGAACTGCTATCTTTAAATTAGATGGAGGAGATATCGTCGATATTTCTATCCGTGTAGCTGAAAAAGGTTCTGTATTCGTAAAGAAACAAGAAGTAGTCATTGTAGATTTTGATAAAGAAAAAAATCTATATTTCGTGATGTTAAACTAAAAAATACGTATAACTATTGGTAAATGATTTGGCTTCGCCGAGCTATCGGTTTTATGATTATAAGATGAATGAAGATAATACACTCTGAAATATTATTTTTTAGTATTCATGTCATAACCTTCTACCTTCGTAATTCCGTATTTTCAGACTTCTACCTTCTGAATTCTACCTTCTCAATTTATATCCCAATGTGAACTTTATATGCCTTCGTTTTGCGAAATTTATTTTCGTACTGCTTTTCTTTTGCTAAAATTTTCTTTTCTTGTAAAGGAATCTATCCAAAAGGAAAAGCAATCAAATTTATTTATCTACTTTTAATTTAATCAAAAAAATATGAACGCAATTATTTTGCAATCAAATGGCATAAGTGGTATGCCTACTTTTGTATTTGTCGCTGGTGGTGTTATTCTTCTCTTAGTCTTCTTGGTAGCTTTGCTTAGAGCATTTCTAAAGAAAGCAAGCCCTGGTACTGCACTTGTCAAGACAGGTTTTGGGCTTCAACAGGCTTCTATCTCTACCAGTTCGGCAATCGTTATTCCTCTTCTTCACAAAATCGAAACGATTGATTTGACTGTCAAAACGGTCAGAATAAGAAGACGTGAACATGAGAGCCTTTCTTGTAAAGATGGTATTCGTGCAGAGGTAGAAGTTGATTTTTATATCAAAATCAATGCTATAGACGAAGATATTCGTCGTGTGGCAAGTGCTGTGGGCTGCGCAAGAGCTTCTGATATTAGTATTCTTAGAGAGCTTTTTGAAGCTAAATTTTCAGATGCTTTGAAAACGGCAGGTTCGAAACTGACTTTTGATTCTCTTTACCAAAACCGTACAGAGTTCAAAAAAGAAATCATGAAGGCGCTAGGAGAAGATGAAGATTCTGATGTAATTCTGAATGGATATAAACTAGATGATGTAGCTATTCAGTATTTGGAGCAACTTCCTCTTTCTCAACACGATGACCAAAATGTTTTGGACTCGCAGGGTATCAAGGAAATTGCACAAAGAACGGCATCACAAGCAGAGGCGGCCAACCTTCGTTTACGTGAAAAAGAAGTTCGTATTGCAGAGCAAAATCAAGCTGCCGAAACTCGTCAGTTAGAGATTACGCAAGATTTGGAGTTTAAAGGCGAAAGACAAAAACGTGAAATTGCTGAAACAAGATCTAGAGAAAATGCTTTAGCTGAGAAGACCAAACAAGAGCAAGAATCTATCGAACAGCAAGCAAGTATTGCTAGAGAATTAGCAATCAGTTTGGCAAATCAGCAAAGAGAACAAGAATCGACTGTCGCTCAAAAAATGAAAGAGCAAACGATTAGTGTAGCCGATGAAACCAAAGAAAAAGAGATTGAACTAGCTCGTATTCGTAGAGAAAGTGAAGTAGCCGAGCAGCTTCGTGAAAAACTCAAAATGCTAGAAGAAACGGCAAAACAAGAAGCCGAAAAAATCAGAGCAGAAGAGCAAGCAAAGACGGTTCAAGCTGTTGAGATTGCAAATCGTGAGAAAGAAATTGAGGTTATTAAGGCAGAACAACAAGCACAAACACAGGTTACCAACCAACGTGTAGAAGCTGATATTAAAGCCTATAACTTGATTAAAAATGCACAATCGAAACAAGAAGCTGCTGATTTAGATTTGAAAACGGCTGACAAACAAGCTCAAATCGAGGTTATTGAAGCAGATAAAGAAGCAAAGAAAGAACTTATCGCTTTCAATGTTGATGTAGATGCAGAGGCATACCGTTTGAGAACAGTTGCACAAGCTAAATTAGAAGCTGCTGAGTTAGAAAGTAAAGCTGCTGAGTTGCAATCGCAAACTATCAAACAAATTGGAGAAGCTGAAGCACACGCACTTATGCTTAAAATTGAGGCTCAAAATAAAGTGGGCAAAAATCTTATTCTTGCAGATGCAATCAAAGAACTTATTCCTTTATTGCCTACAATTATGGAGAAACTTATGGCACCTGCTGAGAAGATTGATAGTATCAAGTTTTTGAATATCAATGGAATGCAAGGAGCTATGGGACAAAACGGAACTAGTTCAGGAGCTGGTGGAACTGGTTTTGGAGGAAATGGTTCTTCGCCAATGCAAAGCATCATGGGAACGGTTATGGGAGTTGGAATGGCTGTTCCGATGCTCAAAGAAGTTGTCAAAACCATAAAATCAGATAATGAATATGGCGATGTTTTGGAAATGGTAAGCAGCATTCCGGGGGGCGAAAAATTGCTTAATTTCATTGAGAATTTCAATGAAGCTGAAAAAGCAAAAGAAGAAGAAAAGAAAGATGATGATTCGGCTGCTGATGTAGAGTATCTATAATCTATCTTTAGCTTAAACTTTATACTTTTATTTCTACTCTCAGAACTACTTTTGTAGTTTTGGGAGAGATTTTTTTTTGTCAAGGTTAAAAAAATGAGAATTAAATAAATTGCTGGTTTTGCAAGTCGTAATTGGTACTAAACCTATTTTTTCTGTAAATTGTCCTAATTATTAATTAAAAAAAGAAATTTATGAAATCAACTAATAAAATACTCTCTTATTTTTGTTTAGGTATTTTTAATTGTAAGAAAAGGTGTTTGGCAGTTAGATGAACAAACAAATACGATTATTTTAGATGAAGGAATTGAAGACATACACAACTGGAAAATTATTTCTTCTAACAAAAACCTCCTCCAAGTGCTTTCTATTGGAGTGGAGGGAGCAACTTCTCCTAACGACAATTCAATCTTAAAATTAGAAACAACATACAGCTTTATATGATGAAATCAAATTTTTTAATATACGGTGCTTACGGATATACAGGCGAACTTATCGCAGAATTAGCTATCAAAAATGGACTTAAACCTATCTTAGCAGGACGGAATGTAGAAAAAACAAAAGCCTTAGCTGACAAACTTGGCTTAAAATGGATTACTTTCGAAGCTAAAGACAAAACGGCTGTCAAACTTGCGCTACAAAATGTAGATATTTTACTCAACTGTGCAGGACCTTTCACACAAACGGTCAAAGAATTTATTCCTGCTTGTATTGCTTCAAAAACGCATTATTTAGACATTACAGGCGAAATTGAAGTTTTTGAATATGCCAAAACACAAGACGAAGCAGCCAAAGAAGCCAAAATTATGATTATGTCAGGTGTTGGTTTTGATGTTGTTCCGTCGGATTGTTTGTCTAAATTTTTGAAAGATGAATTACCTACTGCTACACATTTGGAACTTGCTTTTATGGGTTTGGGAGGCGTTTCACAAGGAACTGCAATCACGATGATAGAAAATGCAGGAGATGGAGGAATGATTCGTGAAAATGGAAAAATCAAAAAAGTAAAAACGGCTTATCAAACAAAAGTAATTGATTACGGAGTAAAGAAAATGAATTCAGTTACAATTCCTTGGGGCGATGTTTCGACGGCTTTTCATTCCACACAAATTCCGAATATTAAAGTTTTTATGGCGCAACCTCCAAAGGCGATAAAAGCAATGGAAGTAAGTGGTTATTTTTCGTTTGTGCTAAAAAATGATTTTGTAAAAGGTATTATCAAAAAGAAAATCAAAGAAAGAGAAAAAGGTCCCAATGAAGAAAAAAGAAATACTAATTACAGCTATTTATGGGGAAAAGTAAGCGATGCAAAAACTACCGTAGAAGCTAGATTAATCACTCCAGAAGGTTACAAACTGACTTCAATTACAGCACTTTTGATTACTGAAAAGGTTATGAATAGAGATTTTAAAATAGGTTTTCAAACTCCGTCTAGTGCATATAGCAAAAAATTAATTTTGGAAGTAGAGGGAACAGAAATGACAACCGTTTAGGGATATGGGAATTAGGGCATGGGAATTAGGATATGGGAATTAGGAATTAGGACATGGGAATTAGGATATGGGGTATGGGAATTAGGAATTAGGACATGGGAATTAGGATATGGGGTATGGGAATTAGGATATGGGAATTAGGAATTAGGACATGGGAATTAGGACATGGGATATGGGAATTAGGATATGGGGTATGGGAATTAGGGCATGGGATATGGGAATTAGGATATGGGGGGCGCATCTCCAATTGTCGTTTTTTCAATTTTTTGGCTACTTTAACATACATAGACAGGGTTAAAACCCTACTGTTTACCCACATGTTTTTTGTAAAACAAAAAACAGTGAATTTTGAATAAAAATGCTGTATTTGTAGGGAAAAGACATGTCTTTTCCTGTATTTGCATTTTATGTTTTACCTAAATACACAATATGTTTAGGAAAAGGCATGCCTTTTCCCTACTCAATTTCAATATTTTGACTATTTTACTTTAAAAAAAATCTATTTTAGACTATGGGTAAACGATAGGGTTTTAACCCTGTCTATGTATGTTAAAGTAGCCAAAAAATTGAAAAAACGACACCCAAAGAGCAGCGTAGCTAATTTGTTATACACCCTTACGTTTTTTATTCAACATTTATAACTAAATTCTCGTATATTGTAAGACCTACTCTAAACCTCTAAATTTTTTTTTAGAAAAATAGGAGATAATTACTCTGCTTTAGTTTACCTATATTTTTTACTCTTAAATGCCCTTATCTTCTCGTAAATCTTATACGTTCAAATATTCCTTGTTTGGTATAGCCTTTGGTTTTTGTTTTCCTGTTTTTTCTTTACTATTTGATGGATTATTTCTCAAAGAGCTGCCTTTTAGTATTGAAAGTTTCATAAATGTTCATCATCTCAACCCTCTTCATTTTATTATTGATACTGCACCTATTTTTTTAGGAATTGCTTTTGGTTTTGCTGGTCGTAATATTGATGAGGTAACCGAAGTACGTCAAGATATAGAAACTTACAATGAAGAGCTTTTGCAACAAAATCAGATTGTTACACAGTATTCGCACGAACTGCAAGCACAAAGTGATAAAATAAAAGACCAACGTGTACAGGTAGAAAAACTTTTTTCAGATATACAGGCAAGTGTTCGTACTGCTGAGAGATTACAACTTGCGCTTCTTCCAGACCTTTCACACATGAAAGCTGCTTTTGAAGAGATTTTTGTTTTTTATAAAGCAAAAGATATTATTAGTGGTGATTTTTATTGGTTTAGAAATATTACTTTAGAAGATAATAATTATAAAATAATAATTGCAGCAGATTGTACAGGACATGGCGTACCAGGGGCAATCATGACGATTGTAGGCTATTTTTTATTAGAACGAATTATAGAAAAAGAGAAAATTGTAAAGCCACATCAAATTTTAGAAGCTCTTAATGAAGGAATTACAGAAGCATTTATGTCGTCGTCTTCATTAGACCAAACAGTAAAAGTCAGAGAAGGAATGGACGCTTCTATTTTAGTTATTGAAAATGAGCAAAAGATATACTATGCTGGCGCAAATCGTCCTTTATATTATAGAACTCCTAGCGATGAAACTATCCAAATCATAAAAGGAAGTCGTGCTGCTTTAGGAGGAGAAAGAAGAAAAAAAGAAAAAGTATTTACGCTTAATACTTTAGAGTATCAAAAAGAAACTCAGTTTTATCTGTTCTCTGATGGCTATCCTGACCAATTTGGAGGCAAAAATGATAAAAAATTTGGTAGTAAGCGTTTTCGTCAGCTTCTCAATGAAAACCCTTCTGAATCTATGAGTCAGATGCATACAGAAATTCAATCAGCATTTGAAACTTGGAAAGATAAAACTGCACAAACTGATGATGTAGTTGTTGTAGGAATTAAAATTTGATTTGTATTAGAGCTATCAATTTTCCCTGCCTTTGTTGGTATTTTTGCCTACTCCTCATTTTTCATTTTTTAAGAGTATAGTTGTATTTAGATTGCTGCGCTTCTTTACTTGTTGCCGTCTTTCTGTCAATTACCTAAGTGTTTGATTCCTAATTTCTTAAATAGTACCCTCAAATACATTAATTATTGAGTAGTTTTTGAAGGTTTTAAGAAAATAGAAAACTGAATTTGACTAATCTTTTCGTAACTTGCACCCCAAATTGTATTGTCTTAAATCTATAAAATACAAAGAGCATAATTTTTTGTTCAAAAGTATCAAACCTATTTAGACATTTGAAAGTAAGTTGAAGCAACCAAAAGGAAAGCTAAAAGGGAGGCAAACTATGAAATCAGTCAAAAAAGAATCCGCCAAAAAAGAAACAAAAGAACTTGAAAACTTTACAGCATTTGTTCCATTATCATCTCGTACAAAAGAAGAAGTACAAGGATTATTGAATAAAACTCGTATGCCTTCTCATGTTGCTCTCATCATGGACGGAAATGGAAGATGGGCAAAACAACGAGGTTTTTCTAGAATTTTTGGTCATAAAAATGCCGTAAAAGCAGTCAGAGAAGCCATAGAAGGGTGTGTAGAAATGGGTATAAAATACCTAACACTCTATACATTTTCTACTGAAAACTGGCAACGCCCTGAAGATGAAATAAACGGATTAATGCAGCTTTTGGTTTCAACATTGCGTAGTGAGGTAAAAGAATTGAGCGAAAAAGGTGTGCGATTGGGTGCAATAGGCGAACTAGAATCGCTTCCTGATAAATGCCAAATACAACTTGATGAATCAATTGCCAAAACAGCACACAATGATAGACTGGTCTTGACACTTGCTTTGAGTTATAGTGGACGTACAGAAATGAAAACGGCTATTCAAAAAATTGCTCAAAAAGTAGAGCAAGGAGAAATCAAATCAAATCAAATAGACGAAGATTTGATTGCCAAACACCTTTATACAGCTTCTATTCCTGACCCAGAACTTCTCATTCGCACAAGTGGCGAAATGAGAATTAGTAATTTCTTGCTTTGGCAAGTGGCTTACTCCGAACTCGCTTTTTTAGATGTACTTTGGCCCGATTTCAGAAAAATACATTTATTCGAAACACTTCTAAATTACCAAAACAGAGAAAGACGTTTTGGTAAAACAAGTGAACAAATTTAAAATAAAGTAAAACAACAACAATAAAAAATATTTAAAAATTAATGTCCTACCAATTTAAGAAAATAAAAAAACAGAGGACAAACTTTTAACAAAACAAAAAATCAAGCTTCTATCATTCAATTTATGAAAAAGCTACGCTATTCTACTCATTTACTATCTTCAGATTTTATGTATTCATATAATTCATTGCATTCTATATTTAAAAATAATCACGCAAAAACGATTGTTTTTTTCTGTATTATTTTCTCTTTATTTTTTGCTAGTTCCGTATCTGTTATTGCTCAAACAACTCCTTTCAAAGGTTTGGGAGGGTTTTCTACAAGTTCAACTACTTCAACAAAAGATTTTGATTACGCCAACCCAAAAGAATATACCATTGGAGGAATTAGCGTAGAAGGCGCAAGTTATCTTGACCCAAATGCACTAATTTCACTTACAGGTTTGCGTATTGGAGACAAAATACTCATACCAGGAGAAGGTATTGGACTTGCTATTCGTAAACTTTGGAAACAAGGTCTTTTGGGAGATATAAGCATAGATATAGATAAAATTGAAGATGAAAAAGTATTCTTGAAACTTGTCTTGACAGAAAGACCAAGATTATCTCGTTTTGATTTTACAGGAATTCCAAAAGGTCAAAAAAATACCTTAAAAGACAAAGTAACGCTCGTTCGTGGACGTATTGTAAACGATGTTATCATCAAAAATACAGAAGTAGCTATCAAACAGCATTACATTCAAAAAGGATTCAGAAATGTAAAAGTAAATATCGTTCAGAAAAAAGATACTACTCTAGCTAATAGTATTCGTTTAGAAATTGATGTCGATAAAGGCAAAAAAGTAAGAATACAAGAAATTGAGATTGAAGGAAATGAAGCCATCGCAGACAAAAAACTCAAGCGCAAAATGAAAAAAACGAAAGAGTTTGCGCCGTGGAATATATTTAGGTCTTCTAAATTTATCCCTAGTGAATTCAAAAATGATAAAAACGCATTAATTGCTTTTTATAATAAGGAAGGTTATAGAGATGCTTATATCATTTCAGATACTGTTTCATCAGTAGAAGACGGTGTCAAAATAAAAATGACTGTTAATGAAGGAAATAAATATCACTACCGAAATATTACTTGGTCAGGTAATTATATACATTCGGATACACTTTTAGCTTCTGTTTTGGGAGTCAGAAAAGGAGATGTTTATAATCCAGAAGATTTACAAAAACGTATGTCGTATAACCCAACAGGTTTGGATATTACGTCGCTTTATATGGATGATGGTTATTTGTTTTTTAATATTCAGCCGATTGAAATTAGAGTAGATAATGATTCTATTGATATAGAAATGAGAATTTATGAAGGCGACCAAGCGACTATCAATAAAATAATTGTAACAGGAAATACTCGTACAAGAGATCACGTTATTTTGAGAGAAGTTTATACATTACCAGGGCAGAAATTTAGTCGTTCGGCTCTTCTTCGTACCCAACAACAACTTTCTCAATTAGGTTATTTTGATGCTGAAACAATTGGAATCAATCCAATTCCGAATGTAGCTGACGGAACTGTTGATATTCATTATTCCGTAGATGAAAAACCAAATGACCAAATCGAACTCTCTGGTGGTTGGGGAGGTGGAGCAATTGGCTTCATCGGAACGCTAGGACTTACATTTAATAACTTCTCTTCGAGTCGTTTATTTGATTTTAGTTCGTGGTCGCCACTTCCACAAGGCGATGGGCAACAAGTTTCTTTGCGTTTTCAAGCTAGTGGTCGTCAGTTTCAGACCTATTCTTTTTCTTTTACAGAACCTTGGCTGGGAGGTAAAAAACCAAATTCATTCTCTATCAGCTTACAACATTCAGTTCAGACAGATATTAACACTTTTACAAGAAAGAGTGCAGGAAACTTTCAAGTTTCGGGTCTTACACTTTCTTTGGGTCGTCGTTTGAGAGTTCCTGATAATTATTTTACACTTAGCAATTCACTTTCTTATTTGCGTTATAGTCTTAATAACTATACAAGACTTGGTTTTAGAGGGATTAGTGATGGAACATTTAATAATATTGTTTTTAACACAACACTTTCTCGTTCAAGTATAGATAGTCCAATTTATCCTCGTAATGGAGCTAGTATTTCACTTAGTTTGGCACTTACACCACCTTATTCAGCATTCAGAGATATAAATTACGAAACAGCCGAAGATGCAGAAATATTCAAATTTGTAGAATATCACAAATGGATGTTTGATAATTCGTGGTACACACCAATCGTAGGCGACCTTGTATTTAGTGCAAGAGCGCACATGGGATTCATTGGTTCATATAATTCTTCTACACCAACAAGTCCGTTTGAACGCTTTATTTTGGGTGGTGCAGGTTTAGGATTTGGAAATTTACTTTTGGGTTCTGATATTATTGCTCTTAGAGGTTATGAAGACAACCAAGTTGTTCCAAGTGATTCAAGACAAGAAGGGGGAGTGGCTTACAATAAATTTGTAATGGAACTTCGTTATCCTGTTACACTTAATCAAGCAGCGTCTATTTTTGTTCTTGCTTTTGCAGAAGGTGGAAATAACTGGGGTAGTTTCAAGACCTTTCAACCTTTTGATTTGAAACGTTCGGCAGGAGTTGGCGCACGTATATTTATGCCAGCATTTGGTCTTTTAGGAATTGACTGGGCGTATGGATTTGATGATATTCCTGGAAACCCAGGTGCAAATGGAGCGCAATTCCACTTTACTATTGGTCAGCAGATACGTTAAGCAGTAAATAGTTATCAGTTAATTTTAATGAAATTACAAATTTCTAAGAATAAGGATTTTCATAATTAACTGGTAACTGTTAAAAACTGGTAACTAGTAACTGATTACTAGTAACTCTAAAAAACTTGGCAATGATTTTGAATTTTATACTTATATATGATGAAAATGTATTTAAAAACTAAAATAAAAAAACATATCGCTTTTGCTTTTTCTACGTTGCTTTTTGTAGGAATAATGGCTTTGAGTAGCGTTAATACGGCTTCGGCACAGCGTTTTGGGTATATTGACTCTCAAAAAATATTGGAGCGTTTGCCCGAATATTCACAAGCTAATACAGAGCTTGAAGAAATGACCAAACAATGGAAAGCTGAACTAGCCAAAAAACAACAAGAAATTTTGGACAGCCGTACCAAATTAGAAGCTGAAAGAGTGCTTCTGACAGAAGAAATGTATGCCAAAAAACAAAAAGAAGTTCAGAAACAAGAAAGCGATTTGATTGCTTACCGAGAAAGTATTTTTGGGGCAAATGGAATGCTTTTTCAGAAAAGACGTGAACTTATTCGTCCGATTCAAGACAAAATAATGGAAGCTGTTCGTATTGTTTCCTTACAAAAGAAACTCCATTTTATGTTTGATAAAGCAAGTGATTTGCACATGCTTTTCTATGATGAAACTTATAATTTTACTGATTTTGTCTTAGAAGAATTAGGAATACAAGACCCTAATATTTCTATTGATAAAGGATAAATTTTAATCCAACAATAAAAAAATTTTAATAATAATCCCTTCAAACTCACTTTTAAAACAAATTACATCAAAATTATGAGAAAAATAATTTTATCTCTAAGTCTTTTATTTGCTTTTGTAGTATTCCAAAATACACAAGCAACAGCTCAAACCCTCAAAATTGGATACGTACAAGTAGATTCGGTAGCTAGTATGATGTCTGAATACAAAGCAGCCAGCTCAGAATTAGAAGGATTGCAAAGAGTCATTCAGAAAAATCTAGAGGGAGAGGCTCAAAAAGTCCAAGCAAGACGAGCAGAACTAGAAAAAACAGCAACTACTCAACAATTACAAGCACAGGCGCAACAAGAATTACAGGCTTTGTATGCTCAATTTGAAGAAAAGCAAAAACAAGCCGAAGAGCGTTTTAATAAAAAACAAAATGACTTGCTTTTTCCTATTTATGCAAAAATCCGTGAAGCGATAAAAGAAGTAGGAAAAGAAAATAACTATGTTCTTATTTTGAATGAATTAGACGGTACAAACTCTTCGTATATTTTGTATTCGGCAGAAGGAACAGATGTTACTGGTTTGGTTGTCAAAAAATTAGGTCTGTAATAATAACATGAGTGACATTTATAAAATCTAAAATAGTCCTTTCCTAGCAACAAAGTTGCGTAACCTTTGTAGAATGATAATAAAAAATAAATTTCAAAAGCT
>Ga0210042_1003076_pt1 | contig 12336 bp, 10 predicted proteins | sample CryGeymeta201518_FD_183982 | JGI IMG/M metagenome (GOLD analysis project Ga0210042, IMG submission 183982) | Groundwater microbial communities from Crystal Geyser aquifers in Utah, USA - Crystal Geyser metaG 2015-18 (SPAdes) (version 2) | ecosystem: Environmental > Aquatic > Deep subsurface >... | reverse complement strand
GGCACCGGTCAAGCTGGCCTACTCCGCCAAAAACCTCTCGGCTTCAATCCGTATTCCCTACGTGGCCAACCCCAAGGGGCGTCGTGTCGAGGCACGCTTCCCTGATCCGCTGATGAACCCCTACCTGGGCTTCTCGGCGCTGCTGATGGCGGGCCTGGACGGCGTGGAAAACAAGATTCACCCGGGCGAAGCCGCCACCAAGGACCTGTACCACTTGCCGCCCGAAGAAAACGCCAAGATTCCGACGGTGTGTCACAGCCTGGATCAGGCACTCGAGTGCCTTGATGCAGACCGTGCGTTCCTGACCAAAGGGGGCGTCTTTACCGATGGCCTGCTCGATGCCTACATTGAGCTCAAGATGGGCGAAGTCACGCGCTTGCGCATGGCCACGCACCCGATCGAATTTGACATGTACTACTCGCTGTAATTGCCTCTCAGGGTCAAAAAAAGGACGGCGCATGCCGTCCTTTTTTATTGTGGGAAACTCACAACCCATGCATTTGACATTGACGCCTTGGGGCCGCAGTGCCGTTGTCAATCAGAGAGACTTGAACCGTTATGACACAAATCACCTGGACAGGCTTATTGCTGCTGGCGCTGTGTGCCAGCGCGCAGGCACAAGACCGCATCTACCGCTGCGGCAATGCGTACACCAACACCGTAACGCAGGAACAGGCCAAAAAGTGCAAACTGGTCGAAGGCGGCAACATCACGGTGGTGCAGGGCACAAGCCCGGCCAAGGCAAACTCGCCCGCCAATTCGGTCAGTGCAGTCAGTGCTGGCAGCTCAGGCCCGCGCGTGACTGCGGCCGAACAAAAGTCACGTGACACCGATACATTTCTTATTCTGCAGTCAGAACTGAAAAAGGCTGAAGCGCTGCAAGCTGAGTTACTCAGGGAATACAACAACGGGCTGCCCGAAAAGCGCGGCGATGAAATGCGCAATGAGCAGCGATACCTCGACCGCGCGGTTGAACTCAAAGCCAGACTGGCGCGCAATGAGAGCGATATCGCCGGTCTTCGCCGCGAACTTGAGCGTCTGCCCGCCAGCCAAGCCAACCGATAGGCGAGTCTGAGCACATGGACTTGAAGCTGCCGTTTCCCAAATTCCGACCACCGCAAATGGGCAAGCCGAGCCAGCGTTTTGTCGCCTTTGATTTATTGGCTACGCTGGTGGCAGTGGTGCAAAGTGATGGCACGGTGGTGTTTGCCAATGCCGCGCTGGAAGATGCCATGGGTATCTCTCGGCGCACCATTGTGGGTTCGCATTTACCCAATTCCTTTACCGAGCCCGCTCATTTACAAACCGCGCTGCAAGGGGCTGGCAGCAACGAGTTTGCTGCCCTGCGCTACGACGCCGGTCTGCTGCGCCTTGGGCGTGAGGTGCTGCCGGTGCATGTGATCGTGACGCAGACCGAAAGCGGCGACATCATTGTTGAGTTGCTGCCGCTGGCGCAGCAGGCGCGCCAGGACCGTGAGGAGCGCCTGGCTGAGCAGGCGCAGGCCAACAAGGAGCTGATTCGCAACCTGGCGCACGAAATCAAGAACCCGCTGGGCGGTATCCGCGGTGCCGCGCAGTTACTTGAGCTTGAAATGTCCCAGCCCGAGCTCTCGGAATACACCCAGGTCATCATCCATGAGGCGGACCGGCTGCAGTCGCTGGTGGACCGCCTGCTGGCGCCGCACCGGCGCCCCCATGTGGTGGGCGATGTCAACATTCACGAGGTCTGTGAGCGGGTGCGTTCGCTGATTCTGGCGGAGTTCCCCAAGGGACTCACGGTGATTCAGGACTATGACGCCTCGATCCCCGAGTTTCGCGGTGACCGTGAGCAGCTCATTCAGGCCTTGATCAACATCGCCCACAATGCGGCGCAAGCACTGATCGAGCGCATCAGCTTGGGCGATGGGCAAATCATTTTTCGCACCCGGGTGGCACGCCAGACCACTTTTGGCAAACAGCGCTACAGGTTGGCACTGGAATTGCATGTGATTGACAACGGGCCTGGTGTGCCAGACTCGATCAAGGACCGTATTTTTTACCCGCTGGTGTCGGGGCGCGAGGGTGGCTCGGGGTTGGGCCTGACATTGGCGCAAACCTTTGTCCAGCAGCACCATGGTTTGATCGAGTGTGACAGTGTGCCGGGGTGTACTGATTTCAAAATACTGATTCCTCTGCCCTGAACGCAAGTTGGCTGAACCCCATTGCGGCTGGGGTCAAACTTAAGGTGAGACAACGTAATGAAGCCCATTTGGATCGTAGATGATGACCAGTCCATTCGCTTCGTGCTGGAGAAGGCACTGCTGCGCGAGCAATTGCCCAGCCGCAGTTTTACCAGTGCGCGCGAGGTACTGACCGCGCTCAATGAAGACAAGGCGCCGCAGGTGCTGGTCAGCGACATCCGTATGCCGGGCGGCTCGGGGCTTGATCTGCTCGACAAGGTCAAGGCCAAGTACCCAGGCCTTCCTGTCATCATCATGACGGCGTATTCTGACCTTGACAGCGCCGTATCGGCCTTTCAGGGAGGGGCCTTTGAATACCTGCCCAAGCCGTTCGACCTGACCAAGGCGGTCGAGCTGATTCGCCGCGCCGTGGAAGAAAGCCAGCGCGAAGAAGTGGCTGACGAAGCCATGGTCGAGGCGCCAGAGATGCTAGGCCAGGCACCCGCCATGCAGGATGTGTTCCGCGCCATTGGCCGTCTCAGCCAAAGCAACGTCACCGTCATGATCACCGGTGAATCGGGCACGGGTAAGGAGCTGGTGGCGCGCGCGCTACACAAGCATTCGCCGCGTGCCAACGGGCCGTTTGTGGCCATCAACACGGCGGCCATCCCGAAGGACCTGCTCGAATCCGAACTCTTCGGCCACGAGCGTGGCGCCTTTACCGGCGCGCAAACCATGCGCCGCGGCCGCTTTGAGCAGGCTGACGGCGGCACGCTGTTTTTGGACGAAATTGGTGACATGCCCTACGACCTGCAAACCCGGCTGTTGCGGGTGCTCTCAGACGGCCATTTCTACCGCGTTGGTGGTCACAGCGCAGTCAAGACCAACGTGCGCGTGATTGCCGCCACGCACCAGGACCTGGAGCAGCGCGTCAAGGACGGCGTGTTTCGCGAGGATTTGTTTCACCGCCTCAACGTCATCCGCCTGCGCTTGCCGAACCTGCGCGAGCGGCGCGAAGATATTCCCATGCTGACGCGCCACTTTTTGCTGCAAAGCGCGCGCCAGTTGGGCGTTGAGCCCAAGCGCATCTCGGATGCGGCGCTGGTGTGGCTGGGGCAGTTTGCCTTTCCCGGTAACGTGCGTCAACTGGAAAACATGTGTCACTGGCTCACCGTGATGGCGCCGGCGCAAGTGATTGAACCCAAGGATTTGCCGCCTGAAGTGGGGGTGTCGCACGCAGTGTCTGCGGTGCCTGCTGCGCCGTTGACACCCGAAAACCATGATCCGTCCGCAGCGACGGCGACACCGCAAGCGCTTCCTGATTTTCCCGTGTTGCCAGATTTGCCCGCCTCACATGCTTTAACCGCCACACCGGTGAATGGCTGGGAGCAGGCGCTGGAGGCCGAGGCCAGTACCCTGCTAGCCACCGATCGCACCGACGTGTGGGACACGTTAACCGCCCGCTTCGAGTCGCGCCTGATTCATGCCGCACTGGCCGCCACACGCGGGCGCCGCATCGATGCGGCGCAAAAGCTCGGCATTGGCCGCAACACCATCACCCGCAAGATTCAGGAGCTTGGGCTGGAATAAGCCATGCAACTGATCAATTCAGTTCGATGACCACGGGGGCGTGGTCGCTGGGGCGTTCGTTTTTGCGCGGTGATTTGTCGATCCAGCAGGCTGCTACCTGATCTTTTAGCGCGTTGCTCACCAGAATGTGGTCGATGCGCATGCCACGGTTGCGCCTGAAACCAAAGTCGCGGTAGTCCCACCAGGAATAGCTTTTTGGTGGCTGCGGGAACAACCTGTGCGCGTCATGCAGCCCCAGCGCGATCAGGGCGTTCAACTCGTAGCGCTCCTCATCGGTGCAATGAATCTGGTCTTTCATGCCCACTGGGTCCCACACATCGGCGTCGTCAAAGGTGATGTTGAAATCACCCATTAGCACCAGCCTGGGATGGGTGAGCAGCTCGGCGCGCAGCCAGTCGCGCAGCCCCTTGAGCCAAGCCAGTTTGTACTCAAACTTGTCACTGCCGGGCTCCTGGCCGTTGGGGAAATACGCGCCAACAACCCGGATGTCGGTTGACGGCTTGTCCACAGAACCAGGCGCTAAGTTACCTTCGGATTCAGCCTCGGACACAAAAGTTGCGCTGATCACGCGCGCCAACTCATCGCTGAAGCCGGGGATGTTACGCACCACGTCGCGCGCGGGTGTCTTGCTGATCAGCGCCACGCCGTTGTAGGTTTTCTGGCCAAAACAGCTTGAGTCATAACCCGCCGCCGCAAACGCGGCATGCGGAAACTTGTCGTCGCTGAGCTTGAGCTCCTGTAGCGCCAGCACATCGACCGGGTTGGCAGCCAGCCAGTCCAGCACTTGCGGCAGGCGCACGGTGAGCGAATTGATGTTCCAGGTGGCGAGCTTCATGGTTGATTTGATCTCAGGGTTGCTTTTTGTAGGTGACAAAACTGAACGGCAGACCGCTGCTGCTGATGTGGGATTCACGGGCTACTTCCCGCCACTCGGGACCAAAGTGAGGGGCAAAGGCATCGCCTTCAAAGTCGGCATCCAACTCGGTCACCACGGCGCAGCTGGCCAGCGCCAGCGCCTGGGCGTACAGCTCGGCGCCGCCAATCACCCAGGCCGTGCTGTCGGCAGGGCAGGCGGCGCAGGCGGCCTCCAACGAATTGACCACCACGGCGCCTTCCCCCCTCCAGTCGATTTGCCGCGTCACCACCACATTGAGGCGGCCGGGCAGGGGGCGGAATTTGACCGGCAGCGAGTCCCAGGTTTTGCGGCCCATGATGACCGGGCAGCCCAGCGTGGTGCGTTTGAAGTGTGCCATGTCCTCGGGCAGGTGCCAGGGCAGGGCGTTGTTGGCGCCGATGACGCCGTTGCGGGCGCGCGCCAGGATCAGATTGAGTTTCATAGAGATTTTGCAGGTTTGCGCGGTGGCAGCAGCACGGCGGCAATGGCGGCCATGACGCACAGCACGGCCACCAGGTCTTGCCAGCCCGGCACTTCGCTTACGATCAGCGTGGCGCTCAGGGTGCCCACCAGCGGGATCGCCATGATACTCATGGCGCTGGTGGCGGGCGGCAGATGGCGCGCCATGCCAAACCAGATGATCTGGGCAAAACCGTAGTTGATGAGCGCGCCATAGACCAGGCTACCCCACATCGGGGTAGAAAATTGCCAGGTGGGCCAGGGTTCAAGCAGGGCGGCAAAGACCCACAGACTGACGCTGGCCAGAATCAGCATCCACACGGTGAGTGTTTCCATGGGCAGCGTGAAATGCGCGCGGCGCATCATCAGTGTGCCCGCAGCCCACGACAGCGCGGCCAGTTCCATCCAGACAATGCCCAGCGGTTTGCCGGTGATGGCGGTGAGCTCATTGAAAGTGAGCAGGCCAATGGTCAGCGCCACAGCCAGCATGGCAAAAACGATGCGCCGGGTGAGCTTTTCCTTGAACACCAGCACGCCCAGCAGCACAGTCCAGATTGGCATGGTGAAACCCAGAATGGCGGCGCGGCCGCTGGCAAGCTCCTTCACGCCCAAAATCGCCAGCGTGTGCCAACCCAGCACATTGGGCAGCCCGAGCGTGATAATGCTGCGCCACTCGCCACCCTGCGGCCACATGCGCACGCCTTTGAAGCGGTAATAGCTGAACAGCCAGAGCGCGCCAAAGCTCATGGTGAGCGCCCGAAAGTACAGCGGCGAGAGCTCGCGCAAACTGTACTTCATCATCGGCCAGTTGATGCCCCACATCAGCGTGAGGGCGACCAGGCCCCAAATCTGGCGGCGGCTGATCACACGGCCACCGGCGCCTTGATGGCGGGGTGACACTGGTAGCCGATGACTGCGAAGTCTTCATAAACGTAGTCAAAGATCGAGTCGGGGCGACGCTTGATGTCCAGCGTCGGGAAGGCAAACGGCGTGCGACTGAGTTGCAGCGCCACTTGCTCGGCGTGGTTGCTGTAGATGTGGCAGTCGCCGCCGGTCCAGATGAAGTCGCCCACCTCCAGGTCGCACTGCTGCGCCACCATGTGCGTCAGCAGCGCGTAGCTTGCGATGTTGAAAGGCACGCCCAGAAAAATGTCGGCACTGCGCTGGTACAACTGGCAGCTCAATTTGCCCTTGCCGCCCGGTGTGGTTGCTGGCGCCACGTAAAACTGGAAAAAGGCATGGCAGGGCATGAGCGCCATTTTGTCGAGCTCGGCCACGTTCCACGCGCTCACCAGCATGCGGCGCGAATCGGGATTGCTTTTCAGGGTATTGATGACCTGGCTGATCTGGTCGATGTGACCGCCGCCCGGCGTTGGCCAGCTGCGCCATTGCACGCCATAGACCGGCCCCAGGTCGCCGGTGTCGGGGTTCGCCCACTCGTCCCAAATGGTGCAGCCGTTGTCCTGTAGCCACTTCACGTTGGCGTCGCCGCGCAAAAACCAAAGCAACTCGACGATGATCGCTTTTAAAAACACCTTTTTGGTGGTGACCAGCGGAAAGCCTTGGGTCAGGTCAAAGCGCATCTGGTAACCGAAAACGCTCTTGGTGCCGGTGCCGGTGCGGTCGGCTTTGAACACGCCGTGGGTGTCTGCGTGGCGCAGCAGGTTTTCGTATTGGGTGCTGGGTGATTGGGGCATTTTAAAAAGGGCACGCGGCCCTTTTCCTTGTTTCGCTGAGGTGACGGATTCTAGCTTTCATGGTGTCGGCCCCTCCTTCGCCACCACCGTGTCATACAGCCCGATGTGCGCCAAGCCCTGGTGGCTTTCGATGCCGGTGTAGCGCAACGATGCGTCCTCGTAGCGCCGAAACGCAAACACCGCCTGGTTCATCTGCTCGGTGTTAAACACCTTGAGCCGCACCAGCAGGTGAAAGTCTTGAACGCTCAGCCCGGTCACCGTCAAAAACAGCGCTGGCTCCAGCTTGGTGATCACGTCTTGCAGCGTGTTTTCGCGAAAGTCGGTCAGGTACATGAACGCCGGGATGCGCGTGGCAAACTTGATCAGCTTTTCTTGCACCAGTCGGCGTTTGGACTTGTATTCTTTTTCTTCAGCGGAAAGCTCTTTTTTCTCTTTATCCGTCAGCTCGCCGTCTTTGGCCCTGGTTTTGAGGTCTTTGACCTTTTCGCTCTTGTTGATGATGGTCTCGATGACGTTATCGCCCAGCGAACGCCAGCCTTCTATGCGACCCACCGCCGCCATCGCCTCGGGGTTGTTCAAAATGCGGCGCAGCGTGCCGTTGTCCACATTCACCAGCAGCGCGCTCTCCCACTTGCGCGCCAGCAGCGTCGCCGACGTGCCCGCCATGGCCATGTCCAGAATGCCGCCCGCGTCGATCTGCGTCATGTGGGCGCCATCAAACGCCAGCACCGGCAAAAAGGCCACCAAATCCCGCACCGCGTTCTCGGGGTTGGACTCATTGGGCGAGAGGCCAATGCCGTATTCCGACAACTGGCGCAGCGCCCGCGTCGGCGCAAAGTCGAACACAAAGCACACGGGTTTGAGAATTTCTTCCTCGTTCGGGTTGTCGCCGTTGGGGTTTTTGATGGACCACGGCGACTGCACCCGAAACGCCGCCTGAAAGTAACTCTCGGGCGATTTCAGATTGCGCAGCATCAGAATGGCCGACCACTGCGCCACCGTCACGCCCGTGGTGAGCTTGCCGCACGACAGCGTGATGGTTTTGGTGTCAAACCCGCTGCCAATGGCCCTGCGCACCGGCGGCAGCGCGTCCAGCCCAATGCCTGCCGCAGCACCTGCTGCCACGATGACTGTGTAACCAAGCCAAAAGGTGTTGTGCCGCTCGGCCAGCAAATTCGCCATCGCATGGCAGGCCGCCACATTGGGCAAAAACCAGAACGAATGCTGCAAATAGGGCAGCAGGCGCACGTCGGAGTACGGAAACGGTGGCCGTGTGCCGGTTTTCAACAACTCCGCCGACTGTGCTGCATAGCCACCGCGAACGATGTCCAGCCACTTCTGCACGTCGCATTTGTGCTTGAACTCGGCGGCGGTGCCGGTGCCCTTGGCTTCAAAAAACGCATTCAGATCAAACTCGTCAAACTCTCCACCGCTGGCAATGGCCAACAATTCGTCGGGCATCTGATAGGTCAGCAAACGCATTTGCGGCAGGGCCGCATAGGGGTTGCGCCTGGCCGGGTGCGTGGCGGCAAACGCGGCCTTGGCACGTTGCTCGTCGGTGTAAGTCCAGTTGAAGATTTGCTCCTCAATGAACTCGCCCGTGGCCAGCGCCTTGAACGGCGTGCCCGACAGGTACAAATAGGCACGGGTCGTGATCGGTAAAAAATCGGTTTCCTGGTTGGACAGCACGGTCAGGTCTTCGTTGATGCCGTCCAGCTCACCCGCATATTCCAGCTTGGCCTCTTTTTTGGCGACAGCATCATCCTCGCCCTCAAACAACTCCTTGGCCGTGTCGCGCCAGGCACCAAAGTGATATTCGTCAAACACCACCAAATCCCAATTCACCGTATGTAGCCACTCGTTGCGCGGCTTGATGTTGCCCACCGCATCGCGACCCAGCAGGTCTTGAAACGAGCCGAAATACACCACCGGCCGGTCGCGGTCGATCTGCGTCGGGTCGCCCCCCGTTGATCGCGACAGGTATTGCCAACCGTCAAAGTCCCCATGGTTTTCCAGGTCAGATGCCCAAGCGTCTTCCACCGCCGGTTTGAAGGTCAGCACCAGCACGCGCTTGGTCTGGAGCCTCTTGGCCAACTGGTAGGTGGTGAAGGTCTTGCCAAAGCGCATCTTGGCATTCCACAAAAAGCGCGGCACGGCGTTGGCATCTTCAGCCCAAATAGAACGGTAGTAGTCCTGGGTTTTGTTGACCGCGTCAAGCTGCTCGTCGCGCAGGCCAAAGGTCTCGTGGTGTGTGCCACCCAGCTGCTTTCCTGTGCGCAACTCGGCCAACACGGTTGCCACATCGGCTTTGGCGCAGCGCACCCATTCCAGCGCGGTGTTGTTGAACCCCTTTTTAACCAGCGCAGCACGCACTTCGTGGTCGGTGAAGATGGAACCATCGTCCCGCTCGGCGGCCTCATCCAATTCGATGGTGAAATTCTGGATGGCGGCTGTTTTGAGCTGCTCGGCGACCCGCCGCTTCACATCCCGGGTGGTCTGGCCTACTTTGAGCAGACCCGCGTGCGCCTTGTCGTCAATCGCGTAGGCGTAGATGCGCGGGCGTGCATCCGGCTTGAGGGCGAGGACTTCGTCGATGGAGGGTTTATTCATCGGCGCGGTCCTCCAGGGCCGACTCGATCTGGTGCCGTTCCCGCTCAATCTCCAGTTGGAGCTGCTCTTCCGTCGGCAGATTTTGCAGGTATTTGGCGGCAAAAATTTGCTTGCTCTCGTTCAGAATCGAGTACTTGGCAACCGCTTCGCTTTTGTCTGAACACAGCAGCAAACCAATGGTAGGGTTGTCGCCTGGCACTTTGAACTGGTCTTCAAACAGCCGCACATAGCCGTCCATTTGCCCGACATCGGCGTGAGTGAGCCTGCCCATTTTCAAATCAAGCAGCAGGAAGCACTTCAGAACGTAGTTGTAAAACACCAAATCAACGAAATAGTCTTGGTCACCGAACCTGATGTGTTTTTGACGAGCCACAAACGAAAAGCCCTTACCCAGTTCCAGCAGAAAGGTTTGAAGGTTGTCGATGATGGCTTGCTCCAGCCTGCTTTCGTGCAAACTGGGCGAGACGGGCAGGCCCAGAAACTCCAGCACCATCGGCGACTTCAACACCTGCGACGGCTGCACCAGCTCGCCGGTCAGGCGATCGCGCCCTATCGGTAATAGCCCCTTCTCGCCCTGGTTGGCGACGATGCGCTCAAAGTAAAAGCTGTGAATCTGCCGCTCCAACTGGGCTTTGGACCAGCCACAGTCAATGGCCTCGCGCTCGTAAAAATCGCGCGCCGCAAGGCTATCCACCCGCATGAGTGCCCGGTAGTGCGACCAGGTAAGCTGCGGCGCAAAGCCTTGCAGAGATTCGCTACCCAATGGGGCGCTTTCGCGGGAGCGGGACAATGCTCTTCCCGACGGGGAGAGAATTTCCGGGGCGAGCGATTCTCTTCCCGGCGGGAAGAGAATCGTGCCCCTCTCGGAATACGCCAGGTAAAACTGCCTGAAACTCCACAACACTTGAGCAGAATAGCCCTGCCCATACCGCTGCGTTAGTCGCTGGGACAAGTCAGTAACGATGCCTTTGCCATAAGCCGCCCGCTCTTCGCCGCCCTGCACGGCTTGAACAATCTCGCGCCCAATCAGCCAGTAGGCCAGCACCATCTGGGTGTTAACCGCCCGCACCACGTTGCCGCGCGCTTGGTCCAGGATGTCAGCAACAAGGCCAAAAAGGGCATTGGGCTCGACGGTAACCATGGGCTGTTTTGACTTGCTGGCCGCTTTGGCTTTTGGGGGTACTTTGCTCACAATGGCCTTTCGATAATTTGCCAATGGCCGGACTTGTCTGAACCTATGCGCTGGATGCGGCCTTGCTCACGCAATGCTTTGAGGTGGCGCTTGATAGTCTTGTCCGTCACGCCCAGCGCGAGTGCCATCTTCTGAGCCGTCATCTTGGGGTTGGCTCGGACTAGCGTCAAAATCTTGTCTGAGAGTTCGCCTAAACCGACATTTAGAGGAACATTTACAGGGACATTTACAGAGACATTTACAGGGACATCCACCACCGTTTGCGTGGCCACATCAATGTATTTGTAAAGCGAATTGGCGATGGCATCCAGCATAAAGTCAATGAACGGTCGGCAATCCACCTCGGCACTGGCGTGTGAATCCTGCAAGGCCTGGTGGTACAGCGCCTGGTTGTGGTGCACCAGCGTCTCCATTGGCATCCAGGCAAACAACGGGTTCCAATGAGGGTGACATACACGTAAGCCATGACGGCTAGCAGTTTTTGGGGTTGGATTCCAATAAGACCGCGAAGCGCCCGCAGGGATGCCCGAAAGGCAGGTCTTTTTGGCAAAACCCCAAGTCAGGGACTCTGCCCCCAATAACTGCGGGTTCAAGGCAGCACAGAAGCTATGCAGTCTTCGTCTTCCCCGGTTTTTGGGGGTCAGATTCCAAAAGACCTGTATCGCGTCGCTCTGGTGCAGTGTCCCTGGGCCTGAGCGAAATTGGCCAGACTCGCCAATGAGGGTATCCGTCAGGTGGGCATGCGCCCGCAGCAAGTCGTCCACCGACCAGGGCGCGTAGCCAGGTAGTTTGTTGTAGGCGTGCCAGGCGTTTTGCACCTCCTTGATGTCTTTGGGTGGCCCCCAGACTGGTTTGCCGTTGATGACATCCGTCACCTGCCCCAGGGTGAGCTGGTTGCCTTCAATGGCCGTGGAGGCATGGACTGAAAGAATGCGGCCCCGCTTGCGCCGGTGCAGCACATCGCCCGACTGCTCCTCACTGATCTCGACGCGCTCCAGCACCGCGTGAATGGCACCGATTTTTTCGTGCCACTTGGGGGGTGCTGCGAAGAATTTTTCCAGCGGCTTCACGGCTTGTCTCCGGGCGACTTTGGCGCCTGAACATTACCGATAGGTTTACGCATCGTCACGATCGTCCACGGTGACGTCGCCCAACAGGTCACTAGTCAAGTCCATCGGGCGCACAACCTTCTCAATGAACTCAATCTCGCTCGCTGAAATGCCATATTTGGCGTACAGGTCTTCGTCCGTCCAGCGCCGAGCCCAGTCTTGCGTGGGCACAAACGTATACACCTTGCGCGTGGCATCTTGCGACGGCTTGTGCAAAAGAATCAACAGACGCGTCAAGCGGCAGGTGAGGTACGACAACGCGCTTTCAGCCTGCGCCTGCGTGTCAAACGGGCCAATGCACAAATAGGTCTCGGAACAAATGCTGCCCGGCTCACCAATAAACGGCGTGCTCAGGATGCGGTGCGGGTAGCTGTCGCGGTTGCCCGTGCCGGGCGCTGCGCGACCGACGTAAATCTTCCACTTGTCGATGAGGTCGGTGCCTATTTCCACTTCATTGCGTGCGACATAAGCTTTTCCGCCGTTTTGGTAAACCACTACATCCTCTGTGCGAGCTTGCTTGCGCCCTCGAAAGAAGGTTCGAAATCCGAATGGCCGGAGTGAGCTGACCAGCCGGTCGAATCGCTGACTTTCTGGCAGCAAGAGAGATTGCGATTGACCCGTTTCA
>Ga0210042_1003055_pt1 | contig 12388 bp, 14 predicted proteins | sample CryGeymeta201518_FD_183982 | JGI IMG/M metagenome (GOLD analysis project Ga0210042, IMG submission 183982) | Groundwater microbial communities from Crystal Geyser aquifers in Utah, USA - Crystal Geyser metaG 2015-18 (SPAdes) (version 2) | ecosystem: Environmental > Aquatic > Deep subsurface >... | reverse complement strand
CCGCCACTTGTCGTTGGGGTAACCGAGGCCATCTTTGGAGCGCCGCTTGTGACAGGCCGATAAGCCGGGTCATAGCGGCCCCACCACATCGGGACAAAGATCGGGCCGGTGAAGACGCGCCGCGTGTGCTCGTCGTAATTCTTGTCGAGCATGGTCCATTCGAGCGCTTCGTCGTACATCTGGCTCTTGACATCGGGCGTACCGGCCGCTTCGATCTGCTGCCAGGCGCGTTCCATGATGCTTTTGTAATAATCCATCGTCTCTTTGCGGCTGAAGCCCTTCATTTTTTCTGAAACCGACTTGACCAGGTTGACGGTCATCTCCTGCAGGCTTTTGCGCCGGGCAGCCAGGTCGGGGGCGGCGAAGGCGGTCAGGAAGTCCTTTTCATATCCCTGCAGCCCTTCGGGCTGGGGTTGGGTCACCTGTAAAGCCAGCGGGTCGCGGGTGATAACGGCGGCCGCGTTCTTCTTGACTACGCCGAACAGGATCATGGTCATCACCTTGTCGAGCGGCTGTTCCGTCAGGATGGCGGCTTCGACCGCCGTCAGGCCGCGTTTGATTCCGTGCCCTTCGATGGAGATCTTGGGTGGCAGGTATTGCATTTTGCGCCGCCGTCCATTGATCGCGCTCAAGAGCGGTACGCCGACGAAGAACAGGCCGCAGCAGGCGAAAAAGCCGAAAGAGATGAGCGTATCCGCGCTGATGCCCAATTGCTCCCAAATCGAAGGTTGGACAATCGCCGAAGCCGGCACGTACTGCTTGGGGAAGGACATGCCAAACGTGTATTGGGCGTAGCCGTTGGCCGAGGCGCTGTTCCAGGTATAGGTGACGCGATTCTGGTTGTCGTACGCCGCCTGGGGCGCATCGTTCCCCGGCCAGCCGCCAGCCGGGTTGTGGTAACGCGGCTCGCCTGGCGGCATGTCCGGCGGCAGGTGGAAGACAACCGTCAGGTCGGTTGCGCCGTGCGCCGTAGTCCAGTATGCCGGTGAGAACTCACCGCTGGCGTAGGTTTTCGGCTCGTTCGTGTCGTTGTAGAGCATGTGGGTGATCCGCCCGACAGCGATATGAACGTGACCCGCCTCTCCAGGCTGGATGGCGTACGCGCCCATATCCACCGAAAACCCGTAAGGCCCATCTCCCTGGAAGTCCGAAGAGATGTTCAGCGATTTTCCATCCACGTCCGCCGTGATGCTGCTGAAGTCGTAATCGCTGTTCGGCATACCCACGTCCACGAAGTCAATCACGTGTGCGCCAGGGTCATTGGTAAATACGAAGTAATAATCCAATGAAAGCGTGCCATCGCTGTTCCAGAATACGTGGACGATTTCCTGGTTGAGGTTGAAGGAATATTCCTGGGCGGCCGCGCTGCTCGTCGTTACCAGCAACAGGACGGTGACGAGAAGAAGGATAATTCGTCGTTTCATGGCTACCTCCTTAGTCTGTGCTCCAGTATCAAGTTTTCCGGTGTCACGTATCTGCAAAAGCACACCGTTCGCCTGCACTGGCGCAGGTGCAAGCGTGCCGCGAACACCAGCGGCATCAGCGAAGCGATCCTGTGGACGCCGGTGCGAGACGGCAGGTACATATGACACGGAAACACTGGAGCACTTGACACTGATTTACCACTTTGGCTCTTCTGTCAGTTGATAGATCGTATTGCAATACGGACAGGTGACCATCGGCGCGCCATTGACCAGTTTGATGTTGTCGGCGGTCAACTCACCGCCGCAGGAACGGCATTTCATGGCTTCGATCTTGGTCTCGCCGGGCAGGTCAATTTTCAGGGTGACGTTCTGCGCGGCTTCCTGTTTCTGTTTGCGGGCTGCCAGGACGATCAGTACAATCCCGCCGACCAGCGTAATGGCGCCAATGCACATTCCAGCGCTTCCAATCCCTGTTACGCCCTGTGCTCCGCCAGAAGCGCCAAGGAGAATAAAGCCTCCCACGCAAATGCCGGCGGCGGCGAGGAGAATAAGAATGACTGCGCCAACATACATCCAGGTTGTAGGTTTCATGTTTGCCTCCGTAATCTAAGGTGATATACGTTCCAAGATATACAACGGTTTAGATTAGAAAGTATCCAAGAATCTAGAATACGGGAACGCCTGCCAGGAGGTCTTTCTCGGCGGCCTGTTCGGTGGTGATCACGCCTCTTCCACCACGCGCCAGATATTGCACCGCCTCGCCGACCTCGAAAGTGCTGGCCCAAAATACCTTCCGCTGACCGGTAACGAATTGCTTGCCTCGTTTCAACCGCGCCGCCAGATCCCGCCGGTCGAGCAGGATGCGGTCCGACCAGGTTGCGCCGCGTCGTTCGTAGAGGCGCGCCAGGGCGATTTTCCCATCCGGCGCATAATGCACGGCCTCGATCACTGCATCGAATTTCGGACGTTTCATATCGCTGATTCCTCTGTGACAATTTTACTTCTCTTTAGCTGATTTAACCTAACCGCCGAGAGCCTGAATGGTCTCGGCGGTCTCAGTCGGGGTGGGCGGACTCGAACCGCCGACCACCGCGTCCCAAACGCGGTGCGCTGCCAACTGCGCTACACCCCGGCGGATGTGAGTATAATGCGAACCATGCGTGGAAGTCAAGCGGCTCTTGTACTTGTTTCAGCGGTTCTTGCCGGACTTTCAGCCTGCGCGCCGGTTGTGACGCCGACTCCCCCCCTCCTTCCTCTCACCTCTGCTCCCCTGCTCTCCCTCACCCCTGCCCCCCCGCTCCCCCTCACCCCTGCTTCCCTCACCCCCTCGCCTGCCGCTGATTGTCTCGCCATCCCTGGCCGGATCGAGGCCGATAGTTTGCCCAGCCAGCACCTGCCAGAGACGTTGGATTTTCTTATTTACTTGCCGCCTTGTTACGATGAGAATGTGAGCCAGCGTTACCCTGTGCTTTATCTTTTGCACGGCCAATACTATAACGACGACCAGTGGGTGCGTCTCGGCGCGCCTGCCACCGCCGACCGGTTGATTGCGGCGGATGATGCGCCGCCGTTCATCATCGTCATGCCCCACGACCCCTCCTGGAAGCAGCCGACAGAATATGGTTTCGCCGAGGCCTTGACTGGGGAGCTGATCCCCTACGTGGACGCCCATTATCGCACCATCGCCTTCCGCGGGCAGCGCGCCATCGGCGGGCTTTCGCGCGGCGCGGGCTGGGCCATCCATTTTGGCCTCACCCGTCCCGACCTGTTCGCCGCGTTCGGGGCGCACTCGCCGGTCGTCTTCTGGACCGACTTTCCGCACCTCGGCGATGGGCTGAAAGCCATCCCGCCCGACTTGCTGCCGCGCGTCTACCTCGACATTGGGGAGGACGACCACGAGTTGCAATCCGCGCTCGAATTGGAAGAACTCCTCAACCAGCAGAACATTCCCCACGAATGGCATCTGTATCCCGGTTTCCACGAGGAGTCCTACTGGCAGGCGCACGTGGAGGAATACCTGCGCTGGTATGCGGCGGGATGGCATTGAAAAGTTGATTGACGGAGTCCAACGTCTCCCGACGCTGGAACAATAGACGTTTTCACGTATAATGTGACCCATGCCCCTCTCTCTCGAAGAAGTCGAACACATCGCTATGCTGGCGCGGCTGGAATTGAGCGCGGAAGAAAAAAACCGCTACCGCCAGCAGCTTTCGGCCATCCTGGATTACATCCGCAAGCTCCAGGAATTGGATACGACAGACATCCCCCCCACCTCCAGCGTGTCGAGCGGCGCTGGTCACCTGCGCGCCGACGAGTCGCGTCCCGGCTTGAGCCGCGAGGCCTTGCTCGAGAACGCGCCGGAGGTGGAGCGGGGGCAATTCAAGATACCGCCTGTGTTCGAGTGACGTGTGACGTGTGACGTTTGACGTTCGACGTTTGACGTGTGCTGATGGAACTCACTGACTTTTCTCTCACGCAAGCTATGGCGGCCCTGCGGCACGGCGAAACCTCCAGCCGCGAGCTGACGCGCGCCTGCCTGGCGCGCATCCAGCGATTGGAGCCATCCCTGCACGCTTTTCTATACCTTGCCTCTGATTCCGCGTTGGCGCAAGCCGCTGCGGCCGACCGCGAGCTTGCCGCACTGCGCAAGGCAGATTCCCAATCTACGCAGCCCTTGCTTGGTATTCCCATTGCAATCAAAGATGTACTGGCTGTCGAGGGTCTTCCCTGCACGGCTGGCTCGAAGATCCTGGAGGGTTTCATCCCACCCTTTACGGCTACGGCAGTGAAACGTTTGCAGGAGGCCGGGGCGATCGTTATTGGTAAGACCAACACCGACGAGTTCGCAATGGGCTCGTCCACCGAGAATTCGGCCTACGGCGTGACACACAATCCATGGGACACGTCTCGCGTCCCGGGCGGCTCATCGGGCGGGAGCGCGGCAGCCGTGGCGGCGCGCCTGATCCCCGCCGCGCTAGGCACGGATACGGGCGGCAGCGTCCGGCAGCCGGCCTCGTTCTGCGGCGTGACCGGCCTCAAGCCCACCTACGGGCGCGTCTCGCGTTACGGGCTGGTGGCTTACGGCTCCTCGCTGGATTGCGTCGGCGCGTTGGCGCGCACAGCCGAGGATGTGGCGATCTTGTTCCAGATCATGGCCGGCCGTGACCCGCTGGATGCGACCACGGCGGATGCCCCGGTTTCGAAGATTGAATTTGTGGGGGCGGATACCCGTCTGCCCCTGCGCGGGTTGCGCATCGGCGTCCCGAAGGAATACTTCGTGCGCGGCATCCAGGCCGAAGTCGAGGCAGGTGTCCGGCAGGCTGTCAGCGTGCTGGAAGGCCTGGGCGCGGAAGTCCACGAGATCAGCCTGCCGCACACCGAGTACGCCCTGCCGGTCTATTACATCCTTGCCCCGGCGGAGGCCTCGGCCAACCTGGCGCGCTACGACGGCATCCGCTATGGGCCGCGCATCCAGGCCGAGAGCATGTGGGATATCTTTTATCGCACGCGGGGAGGCAAGTTCGGCGCGGAGGTGGAGCGGCGCATCATGCTCGGCGTTTACGCGCTCTCGGCGGGCTATTACGACGCCTATTACGGCCAGGCGCAGAAGGCGCGCACGCTCATCCAACGTGACTTCGAGCAGGCCTTCGAGCAGGTGGACTGCATCGCCGCGCCGGTCGCCCCGACGACGGCTTTCCCCATCGGCGCGCACGGCGACGACCCGCTGGCGATGTACCTGGAGGATGTGTTCACGCTGCCTGCGAATTTAGCTGGCGTGCCCGGTCTGGCTTTCCCGGTCGGATTCGACCGCGCTGGCCTGCCGGTCGGAATGCAGTTGATGGGCAAGCACTTCCGCGAGGCTGTTCTGCTGCGCATGGCGCACGCCTACCAGCAAGTCACGGATTGGCATTTGCGAGCGCCGTCATTGTGAATTAACTTGGAGAATCTCATGAATATCTTTGTCACCGGTGGGGCAGGCTACATCGGCTCGGCCACTGCGGGCGCATTGCTCGAAGCCGGGCATACCGTTACCGTGTATGATTCGCTCGTGACCGGTTACCGGCAGGCTGTGCCAGAAGGGGCGCGCTTTGTCCACGCCGATCTGGACGACGAGGCGGCCCAGTCCGCTGCCCTGTCTGCTGAAAAATACGATGCCGTGATGCACTTTGCCGCCTTCATCGAGGCTGGCGAGAGCATGAAAGAGCCTGGCAAGTTTTTTCATAATAACCTGGTCAACTCGCTGCACCTGATCGAGGCTGCCACTCGCGCTGGCATTGGCCGTTTCGTGCTCTCCTCGAGCGCGGCTGTCTACGCCTCCAGCGATGAGCCGCTGACCGAGGATTCGCCTCTCGATCCGGTCAATGTTTATGGTTTCACCAAACTGACCATCGAGCAGGCGCTGGAATGGTATCGCAAGATCCACGGGCTGCGTTACGCCGCCCTGCGCTATTTCAACGCCGCCGGCGCGCTGCCCGGGCGCGGCGAGGCGCACCAGCCCGAATCGCACCTTATTCCCTTGGTGTTGAAAGTAGCCCTCGGCCAGGCAGACGCGGCTCAAATCTACGGCACGGACTATCCCACGCCGGACGGCACCTGCGTCCGTGACTACATCCACATCGCTGACCTGGTCGCTGCGCACCTCTTGGCGTTGGATGCGTTGAACGAGAAGGATAAGTTGATCTACAACCTCGGCAACGGGGCGGGCTATTCGGTGCGCCAAGTGATCGAGACGGCGCACCGCGTGACCGGGGGCCTGATCCCGGTAGTCGAGTCGCCGCGCCGCCCGGGCGATGCGCCGCGGCTGGTGGCTTCGTCCGAGAAGATCCGCCGCGAGTTGGGCTGGCAGCCCCAGCATCCCGACCTGGTGGAAATCGTCGCCTCTGCCTGGGACTGGCACCGGTCACACCCAAATGGGTATACAACATGCAAATAGGCGTATAATGGTTTTAGTATGTCACCGAAACCAAATGCGCTTCGCCTGGCTAAGGAATACCGCCGCCGCCTGTCTGCAGTTCTGACGCAGCCGGTCGAGGTTACTCTTTTCGGCTCACAGGCGCGCGGTGATGCTGTTTTCGGATCAGATATTGATCTGTTCGTGGTGCTTCCCAATCTAGAAAAGGCCACGCTCGATACCGCTCTCGATATTGCCTGGGAAATAGGTTTCGAGGCTGGCGTGGTGCTATCGGTCGTGCCTGCTACTAAAGGGGAAATTGCACGCCTGTCTGCTTCACCGTTTTATCAAGCCGTCCAGCGTGAAGGGGTAACTGCATGAGCGATGAGACTTTCGATAAACAAGGTTTGATCGCCTATCGCCTTGAACGTGCCGGAGAGACATTACAGGATGCAGAACTTCTATTCGAGCAGGGTGGTACTCCCGCGAGTGTCGTGAATCGTGCTTACTATGCCATGTTTTACACGGTATTGGCACTTCTGATTACGGTAGGCGCGGGAAGCTCCAAACACAGTGGAGCAATTGCTCTCTTCGATGAACATTTCGTTAGATCGGGAAAATTTTCTAAGGAAATGAGCAAAACGTTGCACCGCGCTTTCGACTTGCGACAGATTGGGGATTATCGCGAATTGCTCACCCTGGATGATACACAGGCGGAAGAAATCCTTGGTGCAGCGAAAGTATTTGTCCACACTGTGGAGCAATTCCTGACAGGGTAGATTATCCTTGTCTTGCACCTGGGACTGGCGCCAATCGCACCCGCACGGGTATAGGGAGGCGGGTGTTTAGTGGCCTCTGTCAATGGAGGATCTATGTCTGCAATTCAAATCGGTCATTTGCTGCGCGCCGGCACGACCGGCTTCGTGGCCGGCTGCTCGGTTTCGCAATTGGAAGCTCCGGCGACAACGAATATGGCGTTCGGCGCGCTCGTCCGCGCCCCGCTGGAGGAGGAATACAGCGTCTACGGCCTGATCACCGACATCCACATTGACGAAGACGGGCTGGTGCGGCAACTGGTCACGGCGGAGAATGTCAGCCAGGAGGTCATCCGCGATAACCGCGAGCGGCGCATCGTTCCGGTGGAGATGTCCGTGCTGACGGTGGGATACGAGCAGAACGGAAAGGTTTCGCACCTGCTGCCGCCGCGTCCGCCGCTGAGCCTGGATGTGATCCACCTGTGCTCGGACGCCGAACTGGTGAAGTTCACCAGCGCGGGGCGCTTCGGCTATTTCCGGCACGTCTTGCAGGCCAAGGATATTCCCATCGGCGAGGTGCTGGCAGCGCACATCCTGGAAGTAAAACTTAAGACGAAAAACGTAAAGTGGGTGGAGGAGGCGGTCCAGGAGTTGATTACGCTGCTGCGCGATGACTATCCCACCCTAATGTCCGTGCTGGGCGCGTTGGGTGAAGTGATTTAAACATCCCTTCGTGAGCCTTTGTGCCCTTTGTGTTTAAACATGACAAAACGCAAAACCACCAAAACCTCCGCTTTCGGCACCCCGGGCCGGGTCGGACATGACTCGTCCGCTTTTTACGCTGGCAAACTCTACAACAACCAGCCGCGTGGACAGGACGTGCCGTACCTCGAAAATCCCCTCCCGACCGAGTCCCTCGACCTCATCTTCTGCCACTCCGCCGAGGCGATGACCGAACTCCCGGACTGCTCTGTCCACCTGATGGTCACTTCTCCCCCCTACAACGTTGGCAAGGAATACGACGAGGATTTGTCGCTGGATGATTACCTGGCCTTCCTCCAGCGCGTCTGGGCTGAAACCTATCGTGTTCTCGTCCCCGGTGGGCGGGCCTGCATCAATATTGCCAATTTGGGGCGGAAGCCCTATATTCCCCTGCACTCATTACTCATTACTGATTTACTTCATTTGGGCTTCCTGATGCGCGGCGAGATCATCTGGAACAAGGCCGCCAGCGCCTCCCCGTCCACGGCCTGGGGCAGTTGGAAATCGGCGGGCAACCCCACCCTGCGGGATGTGCACGAGTACATCCTGGTTTTCTGCAAAGATACCTTCAAGCGCCAGAATCCAGAGAAACGCGCCAACACCATCACGCGCGACGAGTTCCTGGAATACAACAAATCCGTCTGGAACTTCGCCGCCGAGCCGGCGCGCAAGGTGGGACATCCGGCCCCGTTTCCGGTCGAGTTGCCGCGGCGGTTGATCCAACTCTACACCTTCGAGGGCGAGGTTGTGCTCGACCCCTTCATGGGCAGCGGACAGACAGCGATTGCGGCGGTCAAGAGTGACCGGCGTTATGTTGGGTATGAGATTGATGAGAAGTATGTGAGATTGGCAATCCAGCGCATCGTAGCAGGCCGATGATGCTTTCGCCCCTCAAAATCACTTTTCAAGCGATTGCCAGTTCGTTACCACATAGGTGGTTGTACCTTTATCAAGTACCATGTGCATCTGACGCGCGTTCTCGATGCCAGGTACGGCGACGCTGTCCGGAAGGAAATTTGTCACCAGCACCTCTTTGTTGAGTACGCGTTCGCTGCCATTTTTACGGGTTGTCATGCCGGAAAAAGATTGAACCGGAACGACATAATATGGAGCGTAAAGATCACGCACTTCTGGAGTGTCATACGAGGAAAGGATCCACTTGCATTGCGTGTTGCCTAGCCGATCAGCTAGTTTTTGATGGGCGCTCCACTCGCGCATATTGTAGGCATAGTTGACGCCGTTATCTGGATAAGGCGGATCTACGTACATTACGGTATTTGAAGTATCATAGCGGTCAATGCACGCCTGCCAGTCAAGGTTCTCGATAATGACTGTGCGTAAACGTTCATGAACGGGTTGCAAACGCTCTCGTAACGTCTTGAGTGCGCCGATCAAACGATTGCCATGACCGCCGTCTTTGATGCTGGTTTGAAAGCGAGGATACCGGAATTCGCCGCCCCAACCGGCCATAATCAAATAATAGAAGCGATGGGCACGTTGAACGTCGGTGAGTGTTGCAGGGTCTAATGACGCCAGGCGTTGAAATTCGGCGCGGGAGACTAACTCCCATTCAAATGATGCTGCCAGTTCTTCGGGCTTTTCTTTGACAACGCGGAAGAAAGTGACGAGTTCCTGGTCAATATCATTCAACACTTCGACATCGCTCGGCGGTTTGGCAAACAGCACCCAGGCCGCGCCCGCGAATGGCTCGACGTAGCAGGTATGTGGAGGCAGCAGAACAACAATATGTTTGCGAAGCCGCGACTTGCCTCCGACCCACTTGAACGGACTATTGACTATCTTATATTCGTTGACTGTTACCATAGCGCCTACTTACGATGTCTCTAACAGAGACATTTTACCAGAACATTTTTGCACTGTCAAGTAGAATATAGCACAGGATTTCTATTATGCAAAGATTTGGAGAGAAACTGCGCGCCTTGCGGACATCAAGTCACATGACCTTGAAAGAATTGGCGCTTGCTTTAGGGCATGTGGCACATGGTTATATCAGTGAGATCGAGTCCGGCAAGAAAAAGCCGACTGCTGAGTTCGTTCTCAAAGTAGCACGTTACTTTGATGTAGCCACTGACAAGCTCTTGAAGGACGAATTGGATATTCCATGAGGAGGCTTGTATGAGCATGGCATTTGTTGACCGCAATCCCACACAGGCGGAAATCGAAAGATTGAGACTTGTATTGAGCACTTATCAGGATGGCAGCGGCCAATTGGTTACAAAAGAGGGCAAAACACTGCCAGGGTGGCGAGACTTCGAGCGCGCCTTTGCCGCATGTTTAGGCGGGGAAGCCCAGGAGAGCAAATTCATTTTTGACGTTTTGCTCACAGATGCCAAGAGGCCAGGTATTCATTATGGCATCTCGTGCAAGATGCGAAGAACTCTTAGCGATACATTCAGAACAGGGCGCGTAACACTGGAACTGTCAAATTCGTCCGGTCAATTTTGGAGGGCGCTTGAGCAACGTGGTTTGAACCAACAGAATTACAAGAATAATCCGCGCTTGGCTGGGGAAGTATTGATTGATCTGGTCAGGGAATGGCATGATGCTGTTGGTCTTGAGAGGGGCGGGAGTATTGACCTTTCAAAAAGTTTCTATCTCGCTCTTTCGTGGAATAAATCTGGACAATATCAGTTGTATAAGTTCGCTCTGGCGCTGCCCGACTCTGATACTTTACAGTGGGATTTTCCAAATGCAGAAAGCAATGGTGAAACACATACAGGGCGACGTTTGAGGGGAAAGGATGAACTTGGAACGCTGTTTGAATGGTATGGCGAATCTGGCGGGCAATTGAAATATTATCCACTTGTGAGTAATGCTCTATGGACATCGGACGTTTTTCGACTTGAGCCTCTGCCTGAGGAGAATATCGAGCAATACGGTATTTTAGCAAAAGCGCGCGCATATTTTCCGAAGCAATGGAAGTCAATTTTATAAGTTAGGAGAGTGAACCATGAAAGCCGGTAACTATATCCAATGCACCGATTTCCCCTGCCTCGACACCCGCCGGGAGAGTTACCTCGTCCCCGCGGTTGACATTGATCCGGCGAAAGTGTCCATCCTGCTCATTTCGGAAGCCGCGCCGGAAAACCCCGCCGATTACTACTATGCTGGGGAAAACGCCCTCTTCGCTCAGACCACCGTGCTGGCCTTCCAGGATGCGGGGGCGAAGGTGCAGTCCGTGGAGGATATTCTCGACCTTGGCGTTTACCTGACCACAGCCGTCAAGTGCGGCAAGACCGGCTACGGCATTGCCACTGCCACAATCCAAAATTGTTCGTACATGCTCGAAAAGGAGATTGCCCTGTTCCCGAATGTCAAAGTCTACCTGCTGATGGGTGACGTGGCCATCAAGGCCGTCAATGTGATCGCCAAACGGAATGGGGAGCCGCGCGTGATTCCTGCCGGTTCGACGTACAAAATTCGCGGCGGAGAGTTCGCCTTCCGTGGGGCGCGGGCGATGCCATCCTACGTGCAGGCGGGACCGGCGTTTTTCGTGGAGAAGGTCAAGCGTAGGATGATCGCCGAAGATATCAAGCAGGCGCTGAAAATTGTTGGATATTAGATTCTGTAGAGGCGGTTCCTCGCGAAGCACCCTGCGGGCATGCCGCCGGACGGGCGTGGTAGCCCGTCCCGACAAGCCAGGAGAGAAAAATGGAAAATCGGCCAATTGGATATATCGTTGGTGGTGGATTGAAGGAAAGTTTTCGGGCGCGGTTGACTGTCCCGTCTCAAGAAGTACAGGAAGGGGCATTCGTCGTCATCGAGAGCGGCGACTGGCAATTCTATGGTTTGGTGACCGATTTGCAGCTCGGCGCGACCGATCCGCGCTTCGCCGACGAGCAGACCGAGACGCGCCTGCCGCCCGCCCTGGCCCACGCCCTGCATGGACAGACGCTCTACACCAACCTGGAAATCCTGCCCGCCCTGATGCTGGAGCGCGGACCCGAGCCGGGTTCAGCGGAGTACGCGGCCTGGATGAAAGAAAAGGCCGATAAAATGCCGCGCCCTCTGCCGGTCAAGACCGTGCCGCCGCACCACGCCGAAGTCCGCATGGCCGGGCCGGGCGACATCGCCGAGATCTTCGGCGACCAGTCCGAGAAGGGCAACTTCGTCATCGGCTACACGCGCGAGCAGGGACATCCCGTCTGCATCAACCTCGACAAGTTCGTCCAACGCTCGGCGGGCGTCTTCGGCGCGACCGGCACGGGCAAATCCTTCCTGGCGCGCGTCGTCCTGGCTGGGCTGGTGCATTCCAACAAGGCTTCGGTGCTGGTCTTCGACATGCACAACGAGTACGGCTTCGACGACACGGCTTCGGACACTGGCCTGCGCGTCACCGGGCTGAAGACCAAGTTCGCCAGCCGAGTGCGGGTGGTGGGACTGGGCGCGGGCGCGCAAATCCGGGGCAACGCGCCGGACTTCAACCTGGAAATCGCCATGCCCGATATCACCCCGGCGGACATCGAGCTGCTGACGCGCGAGCTGAATCTCAAGGAGACCACGCCCACCACGCTGGAGGCGCTGGTCGCCACTTT
>Ga0210042_1003047_pt1 | contig 12399 bp, 9 predicted proteins | sample CryGeymeta201518_FD_183982 | JGI IMG/M metagenome (GOLD analysis project Ga0210042, IMG submission 183982) | Groundwater microbial communities from Crystal Geyser aquifers in Utah, USA - Crystal Geyser metaG 2015-18 (SPAdes) (version 2) | ecosystem: Environmental > Aquatic > Deep subsurface >... | reverse complement strand
TAATGCCTTTGGAAATCAGCAGGAAATCAGGGGAAATCCCCCCCTGTTCGCAGGCGAACATCGTTCCTGTCCTGCCCATGCCAACGGCGATTTCGTCCGCGATCAGATGCACGCCATACTGGTCGCACAGCTCGCGCGCCCGGCGCAGATAAACTGGGTGATACATCGCCATGCCCGCCGCACCCTGCACCAGTGGTTCGATGATAAAGGCGGCAAGCTGTGCGTGGTGCTGTTGCAAATGAGCTTCCAGCGCCTCTGCGCAGCGCAGCGCAAAAGCCTCATTGGTTTCGCCCGTTTCGGCATTTCGCCAGTCCGGGCTAACCACCGTCGCCTGCTGGCGGATCAGCGCGCCGTAGGCATCGCGGAACAGTGCGACATCCGTGACCGACAACGCGCCCAGCGTCTCGCCGTGGTAACTGTTTTGCAGACTGATGAACTGCGTCTTGTCCGGCTTGCCTGTGTTGCGCCAGTAATGCGCGCTCATCTTGAGCGCGATTTCGGTAGCCGATGCGCCGTCCGAACCATAGAAGCAATGCCCCAGCGGCGCGAGTGCGCGCAGCCGTTCGGAAAGTTGCACCACCGGCTCGTGGGTGAAGCCCGCCAGCATGACATGCTCCAGCGTTTCCAACTGGGCGCGGATGGCGGCGTTGATGCGCGGGTTGCAGTGGCCGAACAGATTCACCCACCACGAGCTGACCGCATCCAAATAGCGTTTATTATCAAAGTCATACAGCCATGCCCCCCGCCCACGCGCAATCGGCACCAGCGGAAAGGTTTCGTACTGCTTCATCTGCGAACAGGGATGCCAGACGGCGGACAGGCTGCGGCTGACGAGATCGTCGTTGGAAGTTGAGGGTTGCTGCATCGAAAAGTTATCTATTTAATCAATGAGTTAGAAATAGTTTTGGCCGCTCATAATTCAGTTGCACCGGCAAGCTGAAACTTGAATGTCCTCACCGGCCTGAACGCTTCGCCGCACATTCTTCATTTCTTTTCCCACGGCGCGAAGCCGATGGGGTGTTTCTTGTTCGGGTCGGCGGGTGTCATCAGTTGGTGGATGGCCTCAAAGATGGCTTTGAATTTGATGTCGTAGTTCTTTTCCATCGCCATCAGTTTGCGCGATAGCTCGGCGTTGGTGGATAGCATTTGTCGAAGTTGCACGAAGGTACGCATGATAGCGATGTTGACCTGAATAGCGCGACTGCTGCGCAATACGCTGGAGAGCATCGCCACACCTTGTTCGGTGAAGGCGTAGGGTGGATAACGACGACCTCCCCATCTTGAGGTGCCAAATTGGAACCTCAAGTTGTCAAACTCTTCGGCGGATAGCTGAAACATGAAGTCATCGGGAAATCGTTCAAAATTGCGTTTCACCGCACGATTTAATTCCTTGGTTTCCACTTCATAAAGTTCTGCAAGGTTTGCGTCCAGCATGACCTTCTGCCCACGGATGAACAGAATCTTCGATTCGATGTTTGCCATCACAACGTGTGCTTGCTTGTCAGTCATCGCCAATCTCCTTGTTCATTCGCAGCCCCAATGTCTTTGCATTGGGGGGGCACAATTTGCGCCCCCTCGGCGGTGGTTAGTAATTTTCATTTTTCTTTCCACGGCGCAAAGCCGATGGGGTGTTTCTTGTTCGGGTCGGCGGGTGTTGTGGCGTTTTCGTCATGGCGCGCATTATATCAGCCCTGTTTGCATGAACTTGCCGTTGCGTGAATTCAAAAAAGCTATGTCGTCGTTAACTGTTGTTATGGGGATAGGAAATCATAAATTACCGCTCATCACGATGTCAGCTCCACCCCATCCCCACCCCAACCCTCCCCTTGAAGGGGAGGGAGTAGGCGGGTTCGTGAAACAAAGACACCGCCGGACTCCACCCCAACCCTCCCCTTGAAGGGGAGGGAGTAGATTCCTCCCCCTTCAAGGGGGAGAGCGTTAGCGAGGGGGCAATGAGGTAGGGGATGGTGTGGCGGCAACGCTGAAGCGCCACTATGGTGATCGGGTTTCGATGCGGGTTGAGTGGATACAATGTTAGAGGGCTATTTGTACTTATTGGCCGACATTCAACTCTCCGTTGATAGGTGTTGTGCGCTTGGTGACAGGATAAGGTACGCATTTTTCGACAATATCATTGCGACTATGTGGGCTTTGCTTTGAGTATTAGCCTATCTGTGGCATTCTGCGCACCTTATGTTTACAGAACATAATTATTTATAACGCTCTGATTATAAAATCCAGGGCGACCGTTGGAGGATGGCAGTAATGAAATGTGTTGATGATTTTCGCTTGCGCTTTGGCAAACGTGAAATAGTACCGATTATTGTAGGGGGGATGGGGGTGGATATTTCCACCGCCGAATTAGCTTTGGAAGTGTCGCGTCTGGGCGGGATCGGGCATATTTCCGACGCGATGTTGCCGACGGTGACCGATCGCCGCTACAAGACCAAGTTCGTCAGCGACAAGCAAAAACAATACAAACTCAACATCCATAAGGCAGATAAGTCCATCGTGCAATTTGACTTGGCGCAAGTCGCCGAGTCCACCCGTTTGCATGTGAGCAAAACCATGGAAGCCAAACGCGGCAAAGGGATGATTTTCGTCAACTGCATGGAAAAACTGACCATGAACCTGCCGCGCGAAACGCTGCGCGTGCGGCTCAATGGCGCGCTGGATGCGGGGATTGATGGCATCACCCTGAGTGCCGGCCTGCATCTCGGTTCGTTCGAACTAATGAAGGATAATCCGCGCTTCCGGGATGCCAAGCTGGGTATCATCGTTTCATCGTTGCGCGCCTTGATTCTGTTCTTGCGCAAGACCGCGCGCTTGAGCCGTTTGCCTGACTTTGTGGTGGTCGAAGGCCCGTTGGCAGGGGGTCATCTGGGTTTCGGTATGGACTGGGCACAATACGATTTGCATACCATCGTGGCGGAAATAATTGCCTACATGAAAGCCGAACATCTGGATATTCCAGTCATCGCCGCTGGCGGTATTTTTACCGGCACAGACGCGACTAATTTTCTGGAAAGTGGTTGTGCGGCCATTCAGGTGGCGACCCGCTTTACGGTTTCCGAGGAATGTGGCATTCCCGAAAAAGTTCAGCAGGAATATTACAAGGCAACCGAAGATCAGATGGAGGTGAACACCACTTCCCCTACCGGTTATCCGATGCGCATGATCAGCACCAGCCCATCTATCGGGGCGGGGGTACGTCCGAACTGCGAGGCTTACGGTTATCTGCTCGATGGTAACGGTGGCTGCGCCTATATTGATGCTTACAACAAGGTGGTGGCGCTCAATCCCGATGCCAAGAAAATTTCCGTGTTGGAAAAAACCTGCTTGTGTACCCATATGCGAAATTACGATTGCTGGACTTGCGGGCATTACACTTATCGCCTCAAGGACACCACGCATCGCAATGAAGATGGTACCTATCAAATTTTGAGTGCCGAACATATCTTTCATGACTACCAGTTCAGCAAAGACAATAAAATTGCCCTTCCTGCCATCAATACGGTTATAAAATAAATTTTTCATTCGCCCTTGAAATCGCGGGGGGCTATCCCCATTGTTAGCCCCTGCGAGCGGATGATTCTATCTCCCTCCCTGGGAGTCTGTCGGACTTAAAGGAAATCTACTGCAAATTCACCTGAACGGCGCATATTTCACCGTTTTCTTGGTCAATAGAATAACTATTGACCTGCGAAACCAGCAAAATCTGCCCTCGCCCAGCCAAATTTTCGCTACGACTCTTCAAGTCCGACAGACTCCTGGTATTTAATTCAACCCCTTGATTCAGGAGATATAAGTATGAAAGTTCGTCCTTTAAGCGATCGCGTCATCGTTAAACGTATGGAAGAAGAGCGCAAGACTGCTTCCGGCATCGTGATTCCAGATGCGGCTACCGAGAAACCAGATCAAGGCGAAATCGTCGCCGTGGGTAACGGCAAGGTGAACAACGATGGCAAGCTGCAAGCCATGAGCGTTAAAGTCGGCGACCGCGTGTTGTTCGGCAAATATGCGGGGCAATCCTTCAAAATGGACGGTCAGGAATACATGACCATGCGCGAAGATGACATCATCGGCGTAGTTGAAGCCTAAGTCGGGTATTCCCTGCGGGAATTCTTTTGATGGCTGGATTCCGGATCAAGTCCGGAATGACGGTTTTAAATAAGTTTAGGAGAATAAAAAATGGCAGCTAAAGACGTAAAATTTCACGAGGCAGCTCGTGCCAAGATGGTAGTCGGCGTAAACATTCTGGCCGATGCAGTTAAAGTAACGCTCGGCCCTAAAGGCCGTAATGTCGTACTGGATCGCTCCTACGGCGCACCGACCATCACCAAGGATGGCGTATCTGTCGCCAAGGAAATCGAACTGAAAGACAAGTTTGAAAATATGGGCGCGCAAATGGTCAAGGAAGTCGCTTCCAAGACTTCCGATGTAGCCGGTGACGGCACCACGACCGCGACCGTATTGGCTCAATCCATCGTCATGGAAGGCATGAAGTTCGTAACCGCCGGCATGAACCCGATGGATCTGAAACGCGGTATTGACAAGGCAGTGATCGAAGCTGTTGCCGAGCTGAAGAAACTTTCCAAGCCCTGCACCACCAGCAAGGAAATCGCTCAAGTCGGCAGCATTTCCGCCAACTCGGACAGCGCAGTCGGCGACAAAATCGCTGAAGCGATGGATAAAGTCGGCAAGGAAGGCGTTATCACGATCGAAGATGGTTCCGGTCTGGAAGACGAACTGGACATCGTCGAAGGGATGCAGTTTGATCGCGGCTACCTGTCACCTTATTTCATCAACAACCAGGATCGTCAGCTGGCTCTGATGGAAAATCCGTTCATCCTGTTGCATGACAAGAAGATTTCCAATATCCGTGACCTGCTACCGGTACTGGAGCAAGTCGCCAAGGCTGGTCGTCCCTTGTTGATCATCGCTGAAGACGTAGATGGTGAAGCACTGGCAACTCTGGTGGTGAACAACATCCGTGGCATCCTGAAGACTGTTGCCGTCAAGGCTCCCGGCTTTGGCGACCGTCGCAAGGCCATGCTGGAAGACATCGCGATTCTGACAGGCGGTACGGTAATTGCCGAAGAAGTCGGCCTGACACTGGAAAAAGTAACCTTGGAAGAATTGGGCCAAGCCAAGCGCATCGAAGTGGGCAAAGACAACTCCATCATCATTGATGGCGCAGGCCATGAAGACGCGATCAAGGGTCGTATCGCCCAAATCAACAAGCAAGCCGAAGAATCCACCAGCGACTACGACAAGGAAAAACTGCAAGAACGCAAAGCCAAGCTGGCTGGCGGGGTTGCGGTCATCAAGGTCGGTGCTGCCACCGAAGTCGAAATGAAGGAAAAGAAAGCACGCGTTGAAGATGCCTTGCACGCAACCCGTGCCGCAGTTGAAGAAGGCATCGTCCCTGGCGGCGGCGTAGCATTGCTGCGCGCCAAGGCGGCGGTTGCGGGCTTAAAAGGCGACAACCATGACCAGGATGCAGGCATCACCATTGTGTTGCGCGCCATGGAAGCCCCGTTGCGCGCAATCGTGCAAAATGCCGGCGGCGAAGCATCCGTTGTCGTGAATAAAGTGCTGGAAGGCTCAGGCAGCTATGGTTACAACGCGGCAACCGACGTATACGGCGATATGCTGGCGATGGGCGTAGTTGACCCGACCAAAGTGACACGCACCGCATTGCAAAATGCGGCATCTGTTGCCGGTTTGATGCTGACCACTGCTTGCATGGTTGCTGAATTGCCAGAAGACAAGCCTGCTGCCGGCGGTATGGGTGGCGGCATGGGCGGCATGGAAGGCATGATGTAATTTGGAAGGGGCGATTTGTCGTCCCTTGCAAAATGACAGTCATGTTTTTAACATCAAAACCCCGCTTTGGCGGGGTTTTGTCATTTGTTGTCTTGCTGTTTTAAAAGAAATGGGTATAATGCGCCGCTCTCAAGGCTTCTGGCAGCGCAAAGAACCTGAGCAATGTTAAAAATGGCCTGGTAGCTCAGTCGGTAGAGCAGAGGATTGAAAATCCTTGTGTCGGTGGTTCGATTCCGCCCCGGGCCACCAAAGAATTCAAGCACTTAGAGTTAATCGCGCTAGGTGCTTTTTCTTTTGTGTGACACTGACGTGACCTGCCGGAAAAAACACCCGCCGCATTCGCTTTTCTGCGCCCTCTCAAAATTCCCGGCAAACACCTGTAAAACGTCACTTTTAGTCGCTGACCGCCCGTTGCGCCATCGCGCAAGTAGCACGAGCGCGGTTATAATCTGCACTCCATTATTTCCAGGCGACCAGACATCATGAATACTCTCATTTGCGGCTCGATGGCTTTCGATACCATCATGGTGTTCAAAGACCAATTCAAAAACCATATCCTCCCGGAACAGATACACATCTTGAACGTAGCATTTCTGGTACCAGAAATGCGCCGCGAATACGGTGGCTGCGCGGGCAACATCGCTTATAACCTGCAATTACTGGGTGGCAAACCTCTGATCATGGCGACTGTCGGCGATGACTTCGCGCCCTACGCCAAGCGTCTGGAAAAACTGGGTATCGCCCAGACGCACATTCGCCCTGTGCCGGACAGCTTTACCGGTCAAGCCTTCATCACCACCGACCTGGATGATAACCAGATCACCGCGTTTCACCCTGGCGCAATGGGTTTTTCGGAACGAAATAAAGTCAATGATGCCAGCGGCGTTACACTGGGCATCGTTTCTCCCGACGGGCGCGACGGCATGATTGAACACGCCGAGCAATTTGTCGCGGCAGGGGTTCCCTTCGTATTCGATCCTGGTCAAGGGATGCCGATGTTCTCCGGCCCTGATCTGCTGCGTTTCATTGACCAAGCCACCTATGTGACAGTGAACGATTACGAAGCCAAGCTGCTACAAGACAAAACCGGCAAAACGCTGACCGAAATCGCCCAATCAGTGACCGCTCTGATCGTCACGCTGGGCGGCGATGGTTCCATGATTTACGCTGACGGCAAACAAATTGCTATCCCGACTCCCAAACCTGCGGCTCTGGTTGACCCGACAGGCTGCGGCGATGCCTATCGCGCAGGGCTACTGTATGGGATTCAGGCGGGCTGGGATTGGGAGACGACAGGACGCCTCGCATCACTGATGGGTTCGATCAAGATTGCCAGTCGCGGCGGACAAAACCATCTGCCAAGTCGTGCCGAAATCATGGCGCAATTCAAGCAACACTTCGGTTTTTCTATCACACTGTAAATGATGTGCCGACTATTGTTTTTCCTTGCCCTGCTGCTAACCGGCTGCGCCAGCGGTCAGCACGGTGTCAATGCCAACAATAAACCCAAGGAAATCATCGAACTGGGCGTAGTCGAAAGCGTCACGCCGATTGACCTGGACAACAGCTCTGGCGCAGGTTCAATGGCTGGCAGCATCTTCGGTCAAGTGGGCGGCATCAACACGGGTGGGGGACGCGGCACCGTAGTCGGCTCGGTTCTCGGCACGGTAGTCGGCGGCACGCTCGGGCAGCAAGCCGGCATCGCCACCCGCCCCGGGCTGGAAATATGGGTAAAACTGGATAACAAGGAACAAAGCACTTATGTCATGCAACCCGGCAAAGCCGATACCTTCAAGGTCGGCGACCGAGTGCGCGTGTTAAGGAAACAGGGCAGCATGATGGTCGAACCCGATACACCACCCGCAACAAAACCAAACCCAGCACCACGCTAACTGAAGAAGCGCTTGCACGCCGTTATCCGCAACAAATGCTGCGCAGCGCTGTTTTGTGGCGCAACAGATAGCAAAGACAATCACTATCTGTAAAAACCTACGAAGAATCCTGAAAAAAGCATTTGTCCACGAAAAAACGAACAAATTCAAATCCCTATCACGATTAACGCCATCAACTGACGGGAGAATCGCTAAATACGCGTAACCTATTGATTTATTTGGTTATTTTGTATTTTTCAGGGACGAAAAAGGTTTTAGGATAATCCGCATCACCCCCTCTCCTCCGAAATCTGCCGACATCAAGTAAGCATTCACGGGTAAAGCCTGTGTTACCTCAGGCAATTATGGGGGGGCGATGAATCGCGCGACTACAGCTCCACCACCACAGGCGTGTGATCAGACGGTCTTTCCAGTTTGCGCGGGGTTTTGTCTATGATGCAGCTTTTGCAAAGCACTGCCAGCGGGTCGCTGACGAGAATATGGTCTATGCGCACCCCTCTGTTGCGGCGGAACGCCATCATGCGGTAATCCCACCAACTGAAGGATTTTTCGGCTTGCTCGAACAGGCGGAAGCTGTCTTGCAGACCCAGCGCCAACAAAGCCTGAAAGGCTGCGCGTTCCGGTTCACTTACCAGCACGTTGCCCACCCAGGCCGCCGGATCATGCACGTCGCGGTCTTCCGGCGCGATATTGTAGTCGCCCAGCAGCACCAGCTTCGGGTAGCGCAGCAACTCCTGTTTCAACCAGTCATGTAAGGCCTGCAACCAGCCCAGCTTATATTGATACTTGTCGGAATCAATGCTTTGCCCGTTCGGGATATAGACACAGACGACCCGCACCCCGCCATAACTGGCGGCGATGACGCGCTTTTGTTCGTCGGCAAAGCCAGGGATGCCAATTTGCACGTCTTCACCGGGCTCGCGGCTCAAAATCGCCACGCCGTTGTAGGTCTTCTGCCCGGCAAACACGCTGTGATAACCCGCCGCCGAGAGTTCTGCATGCGGGAAGTCGGCATCCTGTTGCTTGGTTTCCTGCAAGCACAGCACCTCGATAGGATTCGCCGCCAGCCAGTCCAGCACCTGCGGCAGGCGCACTTTCAGCGAATTGACATTCCAGGTCGCCAGCTTCATCAGGCCGTTTCCGTCAGGCCGTTGTGCCGCAACAGCGCCTCCATGCTGGGTTCCCGGCCACGGAATGCGGCAAACGACTGCATCGCGGGACGCGAGCCGCCGACCGCCAGTATCTCGGCGCGGAAGCGTGCGCCGACATCGGGATTGAGTACGCCGTGTTCCTCGAACAGGCTGTAGGCATCGGCGGACAACACTTCCGCCCACTTGTAACTGTAATAGCCCGCCGCATAGCCGCCTGCAAAAATATGTGCGAAGCTGTTCGGGAAGCGGTTGAATTCGGGTGGAACAAGCACCGCCACCTCGGCGCGCACTTCGTCCAGCAGTTGCAATATCGTCTTGCCGCCGCCCGCCTCGAAATCGCTGTGCATCAGCATGTCGAACAGGGAAAATTCGATCTGGCGCAGCGATTGCAGCCCGCTCTGGAAGTTCTTCGCCGCCAGCATCTTGTCGAACAACGCGCGCGGCAGCGGCTCCCCGCTCTCTATATGTCGCGTCATGTCCAGCAGCACGTCCCACTCCCAGCAATAATTTTCCATGAACTGGCTGGGCAACTCGACCGCATCCCATTCCACGCCACGGATGCCGGACACCCCCAGGTCTTCCACTTCGGTGAGCAGATGGTGCAGGCCGTGGCCGCATTCGTGGAACAGGGTGATAACTTCGTCGTGGCTAAACACCGCAGGTTTGCCGCCCACCGGTGCGGAAAAGTTGCAATTTATATACGCAACCGGAGTCTGGATCGTACCGCTTGCCAGACGGCGGCGGCTCACCACGTCGTCCATCCACGCCCCGCCGCGCTTGCTGTTGCGCGCATACAAATCCAGATAGAACTGGCCGATCAGGGCATCCTGCTCGTCGCGGATGTCGAAAAAACGCACCGAATCGTGCCAGACGGGTGCGCTGGAAGCGGTGATATACAAGCCATACAGGGTGGCAACCAGTTTGGAAAAACCCGCCAGCACGGCATCTTCGGGGAAGTACTGCTTCACTTCCTGCTCGGAAAAAGCATAGCGTTGCTCGCGCAGCTTCTCGCTGGCGTAAGCAAAATCCCAAGAATGCAACGCTTTCAGCCCCAGCTCCTTGCGCGCAAATTCACGCACTTCGGCCAGATCTTTTTCCGCGAAAGGCCGCGCACGCTGCGCCAGTTCGCGCATGAACGTCGCCACCTGCTGCGGTGTTTCCGCCATCTTGGCCGCCAGCGACAACTCGCCAAAATTGGCAAACCCCAGCAGCCGCGCCTCTTCACCGCGTAGCGCGACGATCTCGTCCATCAGCGGCGTGTTATCCCACTTGTCCTCACCAAACTCCGACGCGCGCGTGCTATAGGCGCGATACAGCTTTTCGCGTAAATCGCGATTGTCGGCAAACTGCATCACCGGCATATAAGACGGCGCTTTCAGCGTAAACAGCCAGCCCGTCTTATTGGCAGCCTTAGCCGCCTCCTGTGCCGTCTGCAAGACATCTTCCGGCAAGCCGCCCAACTCACTTTCGTTCTGCATCACCAGCGAAAAATCGTTGGTCGAATCAAGCAAATTGTCGGAAAAGCGCGACGACAACTCGGACAAGCGTTCCTGAATTTTTAGATAACGCGCCTTTTGGTCTTCAGGCAACTCCGCCCCGCCGAGACGAAAATCGCGCAGCTCGTTCTCGATAATCTGCTTGCGGGTCGCGCTCAAACAGGCAAATTCGTCACTATTACGCAACCTCTTGAATTTATTGAATAAATCAATATTTTGACCCAGTTCGGCGTAATACTGGGTCAACACGGGCAAGGTGGTGTTGTAAGCCTCGCGCAATTCGGGGGAATTCATCACCGAATTCAGGTGACCTACCGGCCCCCATGCACGCGACAGCCGCTCATGCGCATCCTCCATCGGCACGACGAAATTCTGCCAGGTAGGGGATGCCGTATCGGCCAGCAGCCGCGCAATCAGCGCACGGTTTTCCACCAGTAGCTTTTCAATGGCAGGCGCAACGTGTTCAGGTTTAATCTCCGCGAAACGCGGCAGACCGGAGAAATCTAAAAGTGGATTCATGGCATTTACAAGGGTAACAAAATTAAGGTTTTAGCGAGCCAACCGGATGAACGCACCGGAATCGGGAAAAATGGTTACGCTTGATAAACAATCTGTCCGTCAAGCAGGGTGTAGCGCACGCGCCCCTGCATCTCGTAGCCGTTGAACGGGGTGTTTTTTCCCTGGCTTTTCAGCGCGGCGGGCGCGACGACCCAGCTCGATTGCGGATCGAAGATGCAGATGTCGGCGTGTGCGCCCACCGACAAATGCCCCATCTTCTGTCCCAGCAATTGCGCCGGGTTGAGGGTGATACGCGCCAGCGCATCCAGCAACGGCACGCGTTGCTGTTGCGCCCATTTCAACACCAGCGGCAGCAGCAACTCAAGACCCGTCGCGCCCGCTTCGGCTTCATCAAACGGTAATTGTTTGGCATCGTCGTCCACCGGGGAATGGTTGGAGCAGATGGCATCTATCGTGCCGTCCAGCAATCCGGCGAGCAGGGCGGCGCGGTCGCGCCCACTTCGCAACGGCGGCAGCAAACGGCAGTTGGCATCGAAATAGCCGATGTCCATTTCCGTCAAATGGACGTGATTCATGGACACGTCACAAGTCACGGCCAGCCCTTCGCGCTTGGCGGCGCGCAGCATTTCCACGCCAGCCGCGCTGGAAATGCGGCAGATGTGCAACGTGACACCCGTCTCTTTCGCCAGTTGCAAGGCGGTCGCCAGCGCGATGGTCTCGGCCACCACGGGGATCGGCGGCAAGCCCAGACGGCTGGCCACTTCACCATCGTGCGCTACGCCAGTTTTGGCGAGGAAGCTATCTTGAGGACGCAGCCACACCCGATAACCGAAGGTCGCGGCATATTGCATGGCGCGCATCAACACGCGGGTATCAGTCAGCGGCGCGTCGGCCTGACTAAACGCCTTGCAGCCAGCCTCGGTCAGCTCGATCATCTCGGTCAGCTCCACCCCCTTGAGACCAGTAGTTAGCGCACCTATCGGGAACACCCGGCACTGGTTCAACACGCGCGCGCGGCGCTTGAGCATCTCGACCAGCGCGGGTTCGTCCAGGGGGGGGTCGGTGTCGGGCGGGCACGCCAGCGAAGTCACGCCGCCCGCGACAGCGGCATTCATTTCCGATTCCAGCGTCGCCCGGTATTCGTAACCCGGCTCGCGCAGCCGCGCCGCCAAGTCCACCAACCCCGGCATGACCATCAGCCCTTCGGCATCAATCTCCAAAGCGGCGACAAATCCCTCCGGCCGCTTGCCGATAGCCACGATACGGCGCTCGGCAATAAACACGTCCTGCCGCGCATCTATATGATTTTTCGGGTCTATCAGGCGACCGTTCTTGATATGAATTTTCACTGTATTCCTCCGCTAACTTTTTGCCGTTCATACGCGGCACGGATGGTACCGAGGAGATTTCTAGGGGCGGATTCAAACTGAACGAACTCGCCTAGGTTACTGTCTTTGACATGTATTTGGCCTTCACCCTTGTTACCTCTGTGCTGACCTGTTGAATAGTATT
>Ga0210042_1002974_pt1 | contig 12575 bp, 8 predicted proteins | sample CryGeymeta201518_FD_183982 | JGI IMG/M metagenome (GOLD analysis project Ga0210042, IMG submission 183982) | Groundwater microbial communities from Crystal Geyser aquifers in Utah, USA - Crystal Geyser metaG 2015-18 (SPAdes) (version 2) | ecosystem: Environmental > Aquatic > Deep subsurface >... | reverse complement strand
GCGTAGGCAATGTCGGCTGCCACAATGCGCGGCAGCGGCAGCATGGGGTAGAGCACCATCAGCGCGGTGACGCCAATGGCACCGGCGCCCACCGAGGTCAGCGACACCAGCGTGCCGATGAGCGCGCCAAACAACAGCGGCAGGCTCCAGTGGCGCGGTGTGGTGGCAGCAGCTTCCTGGCCAGCGGCAATGCGTGTTGGGGCGGCCTTGCCGCGCAGCGCCTTGTACAGCGTGGCCGCAGCGGTGAGCAGCAGCGCCACACCCAGTGTGGAGGTCATCAGGTGTTGAACTGCGGCGTCGGCCGGGCCCACGGTTTTAAGCACCCACAGCGTGATCAGTGCGGCCGGAATGCTGCCCGCGCTCAAGAGCAGCACCACGCGCCAGGGCACCAAGCCAGAGCGCGCCATTTTCACGGTGCCGCCCATTTTGGTGAAGGCAGCAAAAAGCAGGTCGGTACCGACCGCCAAGTAGGGTTTAACGCCGAAGACAAAAATCAAAATGGGTGTCATCAGCGAGCCGCCGCCCACGCCGGTCAAGCCAACCACGATCCCCACAAAGAACCCGGCAAATATGAAAGCGATGTCATGCATGGGGCGGACTTTAGCGCGATCAGGATATATTTCAAACTACATTTAAATGATTATCATATTCTGCAAAGACATATAGAAGACGCCTTGCGTTGGTCTGGATGCCATTTCATCAAGGTATCATGACGCCTCGTTTTGCAACGGCCTCCGTTTTGGCCGTTTCGCCTTGTTCAAGCTGTCTTTACAGATTTCCGTGCGTCTCAATTCCATCAAGCTATCAGGCTTCAAGTCGTTTGCCGAGCCCACCAATTTTTTGCTGCCCGGGCAACTCGTTGGCGTGGTCGGTCCCAACGGCTGCGGCAAATCCAACATCATGGACGCCGTGCGCTGGGTGCTGGGCGAGAGCAAGGCGTCGGAATTGCGCGGCGAGTCGATGCAGGATGTGATCTTCAACGGCACCACCATGCGCAAGCCCGCCAGCCGCGCCAGCGTCGAGCTGGTGTTCGACAACGACGACCACCGCGCCGGCGGCCAGTGGAACCAATTTGGCGAAATTGCCGTCAAGCGCGTGCTCACGCGCGACGGCAACAGCAGCTACCTCATCAACAACCAGGTGGTGCGCCGGCGCGACGTGCAGGATGTGTTTTTAGGCACCGGGCTGGGGCCGCGCGCTTATGCCATTATCGGCCAGGGCACCATCAGCCGCATCATCGAAAGCAAACCCGAAGAATTGCGCCTGTTCCTGGAAGAGGCGGCGGGCGTGTCCAAATACAAGGAGCGGCGCCGCGAAACCGAAAGCCGCCTGGGCGACACGCGTGAAAACCTGACGCGTGTTGATGACATTTTGCGTGAGCTCAATGCCAACCTCGATAAACTTGAAAAGCAGGCCGAAGTGGCGCAAAAGTTCAATACCCTGACCACCGACGGCACGCGCAAGCAGCACCAGCTCTGGTTTTTGAAGCGCGCCGAATCGCAGGCCGAGCAGGAGCGCATCCAGGCCGACGGGCTGGCCGCGGTGAATGCGCTGGAGGCCCGGCTGGCCGATGTGCGCCACATCGAGTCCGAGCTGGAAACGGTGCGCCAGGCCCATTACGCCGCTGGTGACCAGGTCAATCAGGCGCAGGGGCTGCTGTACGAAGCCAGCGCCGAGGTCGGCCGACTGGAGGCAGAAATCCGTTTTGTGGTGGAAGGGCGCCAGCGTGTGGCGCAGCGGCTGCGCACCTTGCTGGAGCAAGCCGCCGAGTGGGACACGCGCCGGCAAGATGCCCAGACAGCGCTAGAAGACCTCGCCGAGCTTGAATTGCTGGGCGAAGAAAAGAGCGAACTGCTAGCCGCACAACTGGAAGAGCAGGCGCAGCACCTGCCCACGCTGGAAGAGACTTTGCGTCACTCACAGAATAACGCCAACGCGCAGCGCGCCAGCGTCGCCCAGGTGCAGCAACAGATTGGCGTGCTGGCCGCCGAGCAGCGCGGCATTGAGGAACAGTCGCGCCAACTGGGTACGCGGCGCGAGCGGCTTTTGGTCGATCGCAACAGCTTGGTCGCGCCCGATGAGCGCAAATTGACCGAGCAGCAAGACCAACTGTCGCAAGCGCTGGCTGAGCTGGATGTGGCGCAGGCGCGCCTGGAGGAACTGACCGAAAGCGCCCCCGAACTTGATGAGCGCAGGCGCCAGCAGCAGCACACGGTAAGCCGTGAATCGGCGCAGTTGGCCGAACTCTCGGCCCGGCTGGAGGCGCTCAAGGCGCTGCAAGACAGGGTTAAAACAGACGGCAAGCTACAGCCCTGGTTGCACAAGCATGGGCTCGACCATTTGCAGGGTTTGTGGAACCGCCTGCACATAGAGCAAGGTTGGGAGAACGCGCTGGAGGGCGCTTTGCGCGAGCGCCTGGGCGCGCTGGAAGTGAGCCGGCTGGAACTGGTGCGCGCCTTTGCCCAGGACGCACCGCCGGCCAAGCTGGCGTTTTACAGCCCGCCGTTGGCATCCACTGCACCGCCCAACGCCAACCTGCCGCGCTTGTCTGATTTGCTGCGGCTGCACGATGCCGGCCAAAAAGCCGTGCTTGATGACTGGTTACAGGGCTGCTATGCGGCAGCCGATCTTGAAGATGCATTGGCCAGCCGCGACAAGCTGCAGCCTGGCGAAATCATCTACGTCAAATCGGGGCATGCCGTCAGCCGCCACAGCGTCAGCTTTTACGCGCCTGATTCCGAGCAGGCGGGTTTGCTGGCGCGCGCCCAGGAGATTGAAAACCTGGCAAAAGAGCTGCGTGCCCAGGTGCTCATCAACGACGAGGCGCGTGCCGTGCTGGTGCGCGTTGAAGCCGCCTACGCCGACGTGGCGCAGCGTCTGGCAAGCGCCCGCAAAGATGCCACCGATGCCCAGCAAAGGTCGCACGCACTGCAAGTGCAAACCCTGCAATTGAGCCAACAGGCCGAGCAGGCGCGCAGTCGCAGTGCCCAGATAGCCAGCGACCTGGCCGAGCTGGAAGATCAACTGGACGATCTGCAAGAGCGCCGCATCACGGCTGAAGCCCGCTTTGAGGAACTTGACATGCACCTGGCAGACGCCCAGCAGCGCCACGCCGAGCTTGATGACCAAGTGATCGACGCCGAGCGCAAACTGGCCGCCAGCCGTGAGCAGCAGCGCAGCCTGGAGCGCCAGGCGCAAGAGGCCACGTTTACCCTGCGCAGCTTGGACGCCCGCAAAGCCGAGTTGTCGCGCAGCATTGAAACAGCCACAACGCAAGCCGCTGCGGTGGCCGCCGAGACCCAGCGCGCCCAGGATGAATTGGCCCGTTTGAACGACGCCGCTGCCCAGGGTGGCCTGCAACAGGCGCTAACGATCAAACTTGCGCGCGAACAAGACTTGGGCGAGCGGCGCAGCCGCTACGACGACCTCACTGCCAAGCTGCGCGCCAGCGACGAGCGCCGCCTACAACTTGAGCGTGAGCTCGATCCGCTGCGCGCGCGCATCACCGAATTCCAGCTCAAGGAGCAAGCGTCACGCATCGGTTTTGAGCAGTACAGCCAGCGCTTGACCGACGCCCAGGCCGATCTGGAAGCCGTGGCGCTGTCCATTACACAAGGCAACGTACGCCTGACGGGCTTGCAGGGCGAAATCGACCGCATCAACCGCGACATAGCCGCTTTGGGCGCAGTCAACCTGGCCGCCCTTGACGAACTGGCAGCCGCCCGTGAGCGCAAGCAATTTCTGGATGCGCAATCGGCCGACCTGGTGGAGGCCATGACCACGCTCGAGGATGCCATCAAAAAGATCGATGGTGAAACCCGCGAGCTGCTGTCAGACACCTTTGACAAGGTCAACGAACACTTCGGCAAGATGTTCCCGGAGCTGTTCGGCGGCGGCAATGCCCGCCTGGTGATCACTGGCGACGAGATTCTGGACTCGGGCGTGCAGGTGGTGGCGCAACCACCAGGCAAGAAAAACCAGACCATCCACTTGCTCTCCGGCGGCGAAAAGGCGCTGACCGCCATCGCGCTGGTGTTTGCAATTTTTCAGCTCAATCCGGCGCCGTTTTGCCTGCTTGACGAAGTCGATGCGCCGCTCGATGATGCCAACACCGAGCGCTATGCCAAACTGGTGGCCAGCATGAGCCAGAGCACCCAGTTTTTGTTCATCAGCCACAACAAGATCGCCATGGAAATGGCCAAACAACTGATTGGAGTGACCATGCAGGAACAAGGCGTGTCGCGCATTGTGGCGGTCGACATGGAAGCGGCCCTGTCAATGTCTGAATGGGGAGAATCATGATGTCTTTGCAGTTGGGCCTTTTGTTATTGGGCATCTTGGTTCTGCTCGCCATGGCGGGCTATTACGCCTGGCTGGCGCGCAAAAGCCGCCCGCGTCAGGCGCAGCCGTCCGAGCCACGAACCATGGAACAGGAAGAGGACCGGATTGAGCCGCATTTGATCGACTTTCCGCTTGCCGGCGACGCCCTGGCCAGCCCGCCCCCCGAGAAAAAACCGGGCCTTGATGCCTTGATTGATGCCCTGGCTCCCATTGCGCTCGAGGCGCCGGTGTCGGGTGAGGCGATCCTGGCGGCGCTGCCTTCCACACGCCGGGTCGGCAGCAAGCCGTTTGCCGTTGAGGGGTTCAACACCGCCACGCAGCGCTGGGAGCCGCCCACGGCGGGGCAAAGCTACAGCCAGTTACAGGCCGGTGTGCAACTGGCCAACCGCTCCGGTGCGCTCAACGACATCGAGTTTTCTGAGTTTGTCATGAAAACGCAAGAATTTTGCGATGCCATCAACGGCACGCCAGACCTGCCCGTGATGCGCAGCGAGGTCAACCGGGCGCGCGAACTCGACCAGTTTGCCAGCGGTCACGACGCGCAACTGGTGCTGATGGTGCAGGCGCGCCGGGTGGCCTGGAGCCCCAGCTACATCCAGCAGACGGCCGCAGCGCACGGCTTTGTCATGGGTTCGCTGGCTGGGCGCCTGGTGATGTCTGCCGCTGCGGCCGGCCTGCCGCCGTTGGTGAGCCTGAGCTTTGATGCGCAGGCCGCCTTGGCCGATGACCCGACGCAATCGGCCCTGCGCCAGATCACCCTGGGCTTGGATGTGGCCCAAGTGGACCGCAACGAAAAACCGTTCGAGCACCTGCGCGCCGTGGCCGAGGCACTGGCCCAGGAGATGGACGGCGTGGTCACCGACGACCAGGGCGCAGCCCTGTCGCCAGAGGCCATGACGGTCATCGCTGCTGAACTGGAGCAGCTCTACGATATTCTGGCGCAGCGTGAACTGGCAGCGGGCTCGCCCCTGGCAAGACGGCTATTTTCCTGAAAGCTTTGGTGCATGACCACGCCTGATTTGTTTGCCGCCGAGCGTGACGACGCCACTGCGATGGCGCACCTACAGCAAATGCGCCAGACGCTGCATGAGCACGCCCATCGCTATTACGTGCTGGACGCGCCAACCCTTCCAGATGCCGAGTACGACCGGCTGTTCCGGCAACTGCAGGCGCTCGAGGCGCGCCACCCTGAGCTGGTCACGCCCGATTCACCCACCCAGCGCGTGGGCGGAAAGTCGCTCGCGCAGTTCGCCCAAGTGCGCCACGCCGTGCCGATGCTGAGCATTCGCACCGAAACCGATACCGAAGCCAGTGGCGCTGAAAATTTTGATGCCCGCATTCGTCGTGAATTAGGCCTTTCCCCGACTGACCCGGCCATTGGCTACGTGGCTGAACCCAAGTTTGACGGCTTGGCGATGAACCTGCGCTACGAGCAAGGCGTGCTGGTGCAAGCTGCTACGCGCGGCGACGGTGAAGTCGGCGAGGATGTCACGCAAAACATCCGCACCATCGGCCAGATTCCGCTGCGCCTGCCCACTGAGGCGCCGCCGGTGCTGGAGGTGCGCGGCGAGGTGTACATGCGCCGCGACGACTTCGAGGCGCTCAACGAGCGCCAACGCCAGCGCATCGCCGCTGGCGAGCGCGGCGAAAAGACTTTTGTCAACCCGCGCAACGCTGCAGCCGGTGCGGTGCGCCAACTTGACCCGGCCGTTGCCGCCCAGCGACCCTTAAGTTTTTTTGCTTATGGCCTGGGTGAAGTCACCCCGCCAGAAGCCGGCGGGCCGGTCTGGCAGACGCATTTTGAGCTTTTGCAAAACTTGAAGTCCTGGGGTTTTCCGGTATCCAGCCTGGTCAAGCTTGCTCAGGGTGCTGCCGAGTTGGTGGCGTATTACACGTCGATTGGCGCCCAGCGCGATGGCCTGGGTTTTGACATCGATGGCGTGGTGTACAAGGTCAACCGCCTGGCGCTGCAGCGCCAACTGGGCTTTGTCACGCGCGAGCCGCGCTGGGCTGTGGCGCACAAATTTCCGGCGCAGGAGATGCTGACCACGGTGCTGGCGATTGACGTGCAGGTGGGCCGCACCGGCAAGTTGACGCCAGTGGCCAAGCTGGCACCGGTGTTTGTTGGTGGCGTCACCGTGACCAACGCCACCCTGCACAACGAGGACGAGGCCCGGCGCAAAGATGTGCGCGTGGGCGACACCGTGATCGTGCGCCGCGCCGGTGACGTGATTCCCGAGGTGGTGAGCGTGCTGCTCGACAAGCGCGTGGATGACCCCGCCATTTTCACCATGCCCCGCCAGTGCCCGGTGTGCGGCAGCGCGGCATTGCGCGAGGAGGGCGAGGCCGACTACCGCTGCACCGGCGGCCTGTTTTGCAGTGCCCAGCGCAAGCAGGCCATATTGCATTTTGCCCAGCGCCGCGCTGTGGAGGTTGAAGGTCTGGGTGAGAAACTGGTCGATCAGCTGGTCGATGCGGGCATCATTCACACGCTGCCAGACCTCTACCGGCTTGGCTTTACTGCCCTGGCAAAGCTGGCGCGCATGGCCGACAAGTCGGCGCAGAACATTCTGGATGCCCTGGAAAAGTCCAAGCAAACCACGCTGCCGCGTTTTATTTTTGGCCTGGGCATACGCCATGTGGGCGAGGCCACGGCCAAGGCGTTGGCGCGCCACTTTGGCAAGCTCGATGCCATCATGGACGCCAGCGAAGAAAACCTGCTGGCGGTGGCCGACGTGGGACCCATCGTGGCCCAGAGCATTCGCACTTTTTTTGACCAAACCCATAACCGCGAGGTGGTCGAACAATTGCGCGCCTGCGGTGTCACCTGGCTTGAGGGCGAGCCCGCGCCGGTGACAGCGCAACCCTTGAGCGGCCAGACCTTTGTGCTCACCGGCACCTTGCCCACTTTGGGGCGCGAAGAGGCCAAAGCCTTGATCGAGGCCGCTGGTGGCAAGGTGGCGGGCTCGGTCAGCAAGAAAACCAGCTTTGTCGTGGCAGGTGCCGAGGCCGGCAGCAAGCTCGACAAGGCGCAGGAACTGGGCGTGGCGGTGATCGATGAAAGTCGCTTGAAGGAGATGCTCGATGGCGCTACGTGACATTCTGAAAATGGGCGACCCGCGCCTGCTGCGCGTGGCGCAACCCGTGACCGCGTTTGACTCGGATGCACTGCATCTGCTGGTCACCGACATGCTCGACACCATGCGCGCGGCAGACGGGGCCGGGCTGGCGGCGCCGCAAATTGGCGTCGATTTTCAGGTGGTGATTTTTGGCACCAACAGCGTCAACCCGCGCTACCCGCAGGCCTCGCCCGTGCCCCGCACGGTGCTGATCAATCCGGTCATCACGCCGTTGTCGTCTGATGAAACCGAAGATTGGGAAGGCTGCCTGTCGGTGCCCGGCCTGCGCGGCAAGGTGCCGCGCTTTGAGCACATTCGTTACACCGGCTTCGACCAGTATGGCGACCCCATCGACCGCACGGTTGACGGCTTTCACGCCCGCGTGGTGCAACACGAGTGCGACCACCTGATCGGTAAGCTGTACCCGATGCGGGTGCGCGACTTTACGCAGTTTGGTTTTACGTCGGTGTTATTTCCTGAGTTGCAGTAAGCCATCCGCACCAACCTCAGGGCAGCGCTGTTAGCCAGTGTAGATGCCGATCAAAAGGGTCGATTGCAATCATTGGCATGTCGGTTTTGACACTGCCGACTACTAGCGACATAATCTTGTTGAAATTTTCAACAATCAAGGATTCGCCATGCCCACCGTGAATTTCAGCGTGCCTGAAGACATCAAAAACGCCTTCAACATTACTTTTGAAGGTCAAAACAAAAGCGCCGTCATTGCTGAATTGATGCGCGAAGCCGTAGAACGTGTGCAAAGCCAACAGCGAAGTCAGGATGCTTATCAGCGTATTTTGGCGCGTCGGCAAAATGCGCCCCGCATCACCGAAGAACAATTTCGCACGGCTCGTGAAGAAGGACGACCGTGATTGTGGTTGTAGATGCCAGCGTGGCGGTCAAGTGGTTTTTGCATGACAGCCCGGATGAGCAACACACCGACTTGGCATTGCGCTTGTTGGAGCAATCGGTGCTTGGCTTTCTGCCAATGGTGCAGCCGAGCCACTTTGTGGCTGAGGTGTCTGCGGTTTTGGTCCGACTTAAACCAGTGCAAGCGCATGACGACCTGATCAATTTTCTGGACCTCAGTTACCGCACTCAGACCAGTCCAGAAATTTATGCCACGGCGATGGTATTGGCCTTGCGTTATCAGCATCACCTGTTTGACACGCTCTACCACGCTGTGGCGTTACACACTCCGGGCGCCGTATTGGTGACGGCCGACCAGCGCTACTACAACAAAGCCCGGCTTGAGGGACAAATCAGCTTGCTGGCAGATTTCAGATTCCCATGACCCCGCTGAGTTTTCGTAAAGAAGTGTTGGGGAAAAACAAATTAAGCCAGCGCTTCCAGCAGTTCGGTCTCAATGGCAATTTGCGCCTTGTTTTCTTGCAGTTCTGGGCCGTCCACCAAGAAGGTGTCATCGACGCGTTCACCCAGCGTGTTGATCTTGGCCAGCTGCACGTTGACCTTGTGGCGCGCCAGAATGCGGGCCACTGAGTAGAGCAGGCCGACGCGGTCACTGGCCGAGATGTTGAGCAGCCAGCACTGGCCTTTTTCATCGGGCTGCAAGCTCACGCGCGGGGTGACTGGAAAACTTCTGACGCGCCGTGAAACCCGGCCTTTGCCAGGTGCCGGCAGTGGGTCTTTTTGCAAAATGGCGCGAACCAGCTCGGCCTCCACCATGCTGGTGAGTTCATGGTAGAGCTCTGGCATGGCCTCGGCTGTGATCTGAAATGTGTCAAGCGCATAGTGGTTGTACGCGGTGTGCACGCGCGCGTCCAGAATGCTGAAGCCCCGGTGTTCAAAGTAGCCACAAATGCGGGCAAACAAGTCGGGTTGGTCAGGCGTGTAAACCAGCACTTGCAGGCCTTCGCCGAGCGGCGACAAGCGGGCCCGCACAATAGACTTGCCTGAATTGACATGGCGCGAAAGCTGGCGCGTGTGCCAGGCAATGTCGGAGGCATCGTGGCGCATGAAGTAGCCGACATCCACCGTGTTCCACAAGACTTTGTGCGCCTCAAAGGGTTGGGCGTGTAGGGCCAGTTGGATCAGTGCCTCGCGTTTGCGGGTTTCCACTTCGACATGCGGGTCGGGGGCGTGGCCGCCGAGCACGCGCAGCGTCAGGCGGTACAGGTCTTCAAGCAACTTGCCTTTCCAGGCGTTCCAGACCTTCGGACTGGTGCCGCGAATGTCGGCCACGGTGAACAGGTAGAGCGAGGTCAGGTAGCGTTCATTGCCCACGCGTTTGGCAAAGGCGGCAATCACGTCGGGATCGCTGAGGTCGGATTTTTGGGCCACGCGGCTCATGGTGAGGTGTTCTCGCACAATAAAGGCGATGAGGTCGGTGCTGTCGCGGTCAACATTGTGCTGCTTGCAAAAACGCAGCACCTCGACTTCGCCCAGCTGTGAGTGGTCGCCGCCACGGCCTTTGGCAATGTCATGAAACAGCGCCGCCACATACAAAATCCAGGGCATGTGGCAACCACTGGCCAGTTGCGAACAAAATGGGTACTCGTGGGCGTGTTCAACAATGAAAAAACGCCGCACATTGCGCAGCACCATCAGCACATGCTGGTCCACTGTATACACGTGAAAAAGGTCGTGCTGCATCTGGCCGACGATTTTGCGAAACGCCCAAAGGTAGCGACCCAGCACCGAGGTCTGGTTCATCAACCGCATGGCATGGGTGATACCGCTGTTCTGCTGCAGTATTTGCATGAAGGTGGCGTGGTTGACCGCGTCGTTGCGAAAGTCACCGTTCATCAGGTCACGGGCGTTGTACAGAGCGCGCAGGGTTCGCGCAGACAGTCCATTCATGTCAGCGGTCTGAAACACCAGGAATGTTTCAAGGATGGCATGCGGTTCGCGTTGGTAGAGGTCGTCACTGGCTACCTCGAGCATGCCCGCCTTGTCGGAAAAGCGGGCGTTGATGGGGCGTGGCTCGTGTGTGCTGGGGCTCAGTCGCTCCTCGATGTTGAGCAGCAGAATCTGGTTGAGCTGGGTCACCGCCTTGGCGGCCCAGTAATAGCGTTTCATTAGCAACTCGCTGGGCCGCGCCAGAGACCGCCGGTCGGCGGTGGCTGGAGGCGCTTCAAAACCGAAGGCCTGCGCCACCGCGTTTTGCATGTCGAAAACCAGCCGGTCTTCACGGCGTTTGGCTATCAGATGCAGCCGGGTGCGAATCAGCCACAGCAAGGCCTCGTTGCGCTTGATTTGTTTGACTTCAAAAGCGGTGGCCAGGCCATTTTTGGCCAGTTCGTTCCAGTTGTTACCCAGGCCAGCCGCTTTGGCCACCCACAAGATCATCTGCAAATCGCGTAGCCCGCCAGGCGACTCCTTACAGTTGGGCTCTAGCGAATAGGGTGTGTTGTCGTACTTGCTGTGGCGCTGGTGCAGCTCCAGGGTCTTGGTAATAAAAAATGCCTGCGGGTCGATGGCGGCAAAAAACTGACGTTTGAACGCGTCATAGGTGGCGGCGTCACCAGTGATCTGGCGCGATTCGAGCAAGGACGTTTGCACCGTCACGTCCTTTTCGGCCTCGCTCAAGCATTCGGCCACAGAGCGCACGCTGGAGCCGATCTCAAGCCCGGCGTCCCAGCAACTTCCAATAAAGCCCTCAATACGGGCTTTCAGGTCGGCGTCTTGCTCGAGCACGATGTCATCGGGCAACAACACCAGCACATCAATATCTGAATAGGGAAACAACTCGCCCCGGCCATAGCCACCCACGGCAGCCAGCGCCAGGCCTTGCGTGAAAGCAGCGCGCTGCCACAGGGTTTTCAGGGTTTGATCGGCCAGGGCAGAGAGCTTGCCAAGGGTAGCAGCAACACCGCGTGCGCTGCCGCCATCTGCCAGAGACTGAAACAGCGCCGTCTTTTGGGCGCGAAAAGCCTCACGCAGCATCTTCAGGTCGGTCATCGGAGCTCCAGAAACGTCAGCCATCAGGCGTCTGAAAGGGCTACTGCGGGCGTAGCTGGTTTGACAAATTCAGGGATGGCCGGGCTGTTGGCAGACAGCGTCAACACTTCATAACCGGTGGGCGTCACCAGCACGGTGTGCTCCCACTGGGCCGAGAGTGAACGGTCTTTGGTGACAATGGTCCAGCCGTCGCCCAGTTCCTTGATTTCCTTGCGGCCGATATTGAGCATCGGCTCGATGGTGATGGTCATGCCGGCCTTGAGTTGCTCCAGTGTGCCGGGCTTGCCGTAATGCAGCACCTGCGGATCTTCATGAAATTTTTGACCAATGCCGTGACCGCAATACTCGCGCACCACACTCAGGCCATGACCTTCGGCAAAAGTCTGAATGGCATGGCCAATGTCGCCCAGGTAAGCGCCATCGCGCACCTTCACGATGCCCTTCCACATGGCCTCGTAGGTGAGGCTGCACAGGCGCTTGGCCGCAATGGACACGTCGCCCACCTGGTACATGCGGCTTGAATCGCCATGCCAGCCATTTTTAATGACCGTGACATCGATATTGACGATGTCGCCTTTTTTGAGCGGTTTGTCATTGGGAATGCCGTGGCAGACTTGGTGGTTGATCGAAGTACAGATCGATTTGGGGTAGGGGGTGTGGCCACCCGGCGCATAGTTCAAGGGCGCCGAGATGGCGCCAAGCACCTGCGTGGTGTAGGCTTCGGCCAGACGGTCGAGTTCATTGGTGGTGATGCCAGGTTTGACAAACTGGGCCAGATGGTCCAGCAATTCAGCGGCCAGGCGGCCGGCGATGCGCATGCCGGCAATGCCGTCGGGGTCTTTGTAAGTAATCGTCATGGGACAAATTATCACATCGCGGTCAAGAACCGTTTTTCAAAAGTGTTTCCGGCCGTAAGGCCGTGGTGCTAAAGCAGGGGAAAATGACAGGCTTCCACTTAACTCGCCCAAACTTCCGTGATCAGCCACAAAATCTGCGTTGCGCCCATGCTCGATTGGACTGATCGCCATTGCCGCTATTTTCACCGTCTGTTGTCAAGGCACGCCCTGCTGTATAGCGAAATGGTAACCACTGGTGCCTTGATCCACGGCGACCGGGCCCGACATCTTGACTACAACGCTGCCGAGTTGCCGCTGGCACTGCAGCTGGGTGGCAGTGAGCCCGCTGATCTGGCCC
>Ga0210042_1002893_pt1 | contig 12758 bp, 14 predicted proteins | sample CryGeymeta201518_FD_183982 | JGI IMG/M metagenome (GOLD analysis project Ga0210042, IMG submission 183982) | Groundwater microbial communities from Crystal Geyser aquifers in Utah, USA - Crystal Geyser metaG 2015-18 (SPAdes) (version 2) | ecosystem: Environmental > Aquatic > Deep subsurface >... | reverse complement strand
TCAGTTCTACTTCGCCCCCAACACCACCAATATCTGATAACCTTCGCCGATTAAACTTTGCGATGCTTCTTTAATTTCTTCTTCGCGATCTAGGTCGTTGGCAACTAAATCAGCAATTTTTTGACTGCCTGATAAATAATAAACTTGCGTTTTTGTATATTTATAATTTGCGTTTGCCACCGCCCCGACTTTATAACCCTTGGCTTCGAGCTCGGTTTTAACTTTGGACGCGTCGCCAGCTCTGCCATTGCCGTTGAGCACGCGGATATTAAATGATTGCTTGCTTATTTCTTGTGCTGTTGTTTTCTCGGTTGGCGGAGCAATTGCCTTGATTTCATTGCTTGATAAATTTGGCTTAGTCGGTTCAAGCGCGGGCTCGTTGCTTTTTGGAGCATCGGTCTGGGCGGTATCAGTTTTTTCCACTTCAAATTGACTAAAGGTTGGCGATTTTTGAAGGGTTGGTTTTTTATTGATTTGCGCTGAAATAATTCGCGTGGTTAGCATAGCCGAAGTAAGCGCCACGATGATAATAGATCCATAAATAAAAACGCCTTTCAAACTCAAATCTAAAAACTCCCACCGTAATTTTAAAATATTCTTTTGCCTGGATAAATGTTTGCCTATCTTGTGGCGAAAAGTTATTAGAGGTGGGTCGTCATTGATTCTGACCCGTCTGATATCAAAATATTTTTGCTCTTCCATGTCCCCTATTTAAAACATTATAGCATACATTACAAAAAAACAAAATCCCCGAACATTTGGGGATTTTGCGCGCTTACCAGCGAAGTCGCGGAATTGATTTAGCGGTAGTTTTGGTTTTGCTTTTTTTGTCAGCAATTTTGGTTGTTTTGCTAACTTGCTGAACCGCGGTTTTTTCACCGCGCGATTTGAAAATATTTATCCGTTTTGATTTTTCATCAAAGTTGACGCTTACATCGTCGCCTTTTTTCCAGCCAAGTTTGTCAATAGCTTTTTTGGGCAATGTGACACAAAAACTATAGTTAGAAAATTTGATAATTTTTCGTTTAGTTCTAGTCATATTTCCTCTATATTTTTAGTATTTAACATATATTGTCTCGACCTATACTTTAAATATATACGGAAGTGTTATATTTGTCAAGTGTCAACAAACTATACTTCAACAAAAAAATTTTGAGATTTGCCCGCTCTTTAGCGATACTTTTCGGGGAGATTCAAATTTTGAGATTTGAGATTTAAATTTTGAGATTAGTTTAATATATCTAATCCGATTTTAGGATTAAAGGCGCGGGTCAGTTTTTTATCGTATCGCCAAATAATTATTTCTGCGGTTGGGCTGACAATGGCAGATTTTAAGTGTCCGCCATAGGTTTTAAAGAGATTGTCAGAAAAAACTGAATGCAAATGAAAATGTATTTCGTCTTTACAAATTGAAATTGTTCCAGACAGCGAAGCGATTTCCAGCTGTTTGTTTAAAGTTATTTCGCTATACTTTTTTCCCTTAGGATCAAAATGTGCTAGCTTTACATTTTTCATCGCGCCAATAGCCTGTAGCCAACCAGCTTTGATATTGTGTTGTTGGCAAAAATAAACTAATTCTGCAATAAAATCCGTTTCTGGTTTAAGTTTAAAAATTTTAGGTTTTAAGTTTTTCATTTTTGTGTAATTTTATATCAATCCAAAATACTGGAAAATAATATATGTGACAATCGGTGGCACAAGGGTTCCCATTGCTAATTGGGTTGGCGTATGGCGATCAAGCGACAGGCGCGCCCACCAGATAACTGGTAAAATTCCAATTAGTGACCAATAAATCGGGCTAATGTAAAAACTCAAAACCGCGACTAAAAAAATAAATCCTTCAGCATGGGCGGAAATTTTCCAGAAAATACTGATAAGACCCGATAAAACCGCAATCGTGATAAGCGATAGCATAATCGCCATAATTGGCTGAATAGAACCAAATTGAGCGACTAATGCGGTTTCAGCAATGTAGATTAAAAACTCAGGCATCAGCACAATCACACGCATTTTTTGCACAGTTTTATTTTTTAAAGTATCGTCTATGCGAATGCCGGTTTCTTCTAAAAGTTTTCTCCAGTAAAAAAGTATGAAATAGTTGAAAATAATTATCGCAAAACTGGCGTAGAACTTATTTGACATCGAAGCCGGGCTATACGAAACACCGATAATTAGAATTAAAGAAATTAAAATATCGGGATTTAAGATAAAGGAAATAATTTTCGCCCAAGTTTTTTTTGAATATGGCATGGTTTGGATGTCAAATGTCAGATTTTAGATTTCAGATGTCAGATGTCAGATATCTGACTTTAATTTTTGATTCTAAATTCTTCAAAGTAAATTTGTTTTTTTGCAATAATGCCTTTGATTTCTTTCTGTCTTGGCGAAAGCCCAGAGCCAGCGGATTTAAATTCCATAAAAATAATTTTATCATTTTCAAACTGAACTCCATCCACCGGGCTACCTAAAAATCTGAAATTTTGGCTGTTATAAGGGAAAATTGACAAAAAGGGCATAAATTGTTCGCTCATTTTTCCATATTTTGATGATAAAGATTTTTTGGAAAATTTTTCTTTTTTGAGAATTTTAACTGCCCGTCGCCACATCAAAAATAAAATTACCGATATGCCAAAAAGACAAATAATTGCCAGCCATAAATTTGATTGAGTAATTTCCAATTTATATTTTACGCAAATTTTCTGATAACGCCCAGTACCCTACCTTGGATGGTCACTTGTTTGACGCGGATGGGCGCGTAATTTGAATTAGCCGGTTGCAAACGGATATGATCCTTTTCTTTGAAAAATCTCTTTAAGGTAACATTTTCATTGTCAAGCAGTGAAACTACGATGTCGCCGTTTTTCGGCTCAACAATTTTTTCTATTATAACATAATCGCCTTCGTAAATCCCATCGTCTATCATTGAGTCGCCACGAACCTTGAGCGCAAAAACATTTGGTTTCATCATATCGCGCGGGATGTTGATTGTTTCATGGGTGCGAATCGCTTGGATTGGGCTTCCGGCTACGACCGTGCCAAGAAGCGGAATACTAAAAGTTCTTTCGTCCCAAGTGGGCGTAAGCTGGATAGAGCGAGCCAAATTTTTAGCGGAAGTTAAATAACCTTTTTCTTTTAGGTTCTGAATATGGTCGGAAATTGTGGCAATAGAGGAAAGCTTTAAGCCACTGGCAATTTCGCGAAAGCTGGGGGCATATTCATGTTTTTCTAAATATGTTTTAACATAATTTAAAATTTGACTTTGCCGTTTAGTGAGTTGCTTGGTTTTTGTTTTATTCATTTGGAGTATTTATGTTTTTTGTTCGTATTTATATTATTACGAACAAATAGCGAACTTGTCAAGGGTGTGGGTAATTTTATTCATATTTATAATTAGTTGCTTTTTGCCAACAAAAAACCGCCCTTATAAGGGTAAGGGCGGGAGAGTGAAATTTAGATATGACGAAACCATAATGTATATGTCGCAATCAGATAATAACTCCTTTTTGAAACTAGAAATTGAATACAGTTTTTCAAGCGATCGTGATCGGTGGCGAATTTTTTCCCGGTGTAAGCATAGAAGTCGTCCATTACTTTGTCATAAATTCTGTATGGCGGGTAGTTAGCGGGCACAAGCAATAGATAAATTGGCGAAATACAGCCGTTTTGTCGTAAATTATAAATGGCATCGTCAATTTTATCACTAGTCACAATTCGGCTAGATTCCCAGCTAGAATCATTGTTTCCCAAAATAAGATAGCTTCGTCTAGTAGCTTGGACGCAGGGCATTCGCGACCTCCTTGTCAAGTAGCGATAGTCTTTCCGGTGGTAGCAATATCAAGGCTTAAGCAAAAATGGGTAAAAAAAATACCCACTGGGTATTTCATTGAAGCAACGATAGATAGTGTAAATTTTTGCCTTTGCGATTTGTAAATACATTTTTCATCTAACTAATAATAAAAAATAAATGAATTTTTGTCAAGAGTTGGTTTTTTATTCGCGACCGCTACCTTTCCCCACAAAACCCTGGGCTATTTTAATTTCTGGATCAATGAGTAAGGTTTGGGCTTTAAAAATAGATTTTTCACCAAAGCGATCGTTGATTTTATCCAGCGCTTGGCAAAGTTTGGTTTGTTGTTTATCTTTGGCGAAAAGTGATTGGGTCATAAAATTTTGCGACGACAAATCTGCTACCCAAATTCCGATGAGGCGAACAGGCGGTCGTATTTTTTGTCCGTCAAAATTTTGCGACAGCAATTTCAAAATTATTTTTTTTACTCGGGTAAAAATTTGGTCGGTTTCGTTAATATAGCTTGCGAGTGTAATAGTTTTTTCTTGGCTGGAAAAATCAGAAAATCTGATATTCACTCCAATTTTTCGCGCGCACATTTTGCGCGTTCTGAGCCTCCGCCCAACTTTGTGGGTAAGGCGCAAGGCAAGGGCGAGGATTTTATCTATCTTATTTACATCTTGTTTTAAAGTTTCTGAGTGACCGATTGATTTTTCCTCGGTGGTAATCCAATATGGCGCGATGTTATTCTCTCCTTTTTCGCTCACCCAATTTTGCAAATGTAGTCCCATTATGCCATAGCGCCGACGGAGTTGATATGGATCGGCTTTTTGTAAGTCAGAAATAGTGTTAATGTCAATTTCAGCCAGTGATCTGGCGGTTTTTGCCCCGATTCCGCAAATATCAGTCAATTTTTTCGACTTTAAAAAATTATTTGCGATTTCTGGCGGAACAATTACCAGACCGTTTGGTTTTTGGTGTTCAGAAGCCAGTTTGGCGATGATTTTGTTTGGGGCGATGCCGATTGATCCAGTAATATACTCCCCTACTTCGCGCCTTATTTTTTCTTTAATGTTTAGCGCTATCTCCCCCGCCTTGCGCCAAGTTGGTGGCAATAAATGCAGATCGTTTTTTTCGTAAAATGTTCTGGCAATTTTTTTAATTTTGCATTTGAAATTGTCATCCCCCAACTTCACTCGGGACAAGCTTTGAGATTTAGATTTTGAGATTTGAATTTTTAAAAATGCTTCGTCAATACTAAAAACCTTAACATACGGTGTGAACGAGCGTAGAATTTTAAAAATTCTTTGACTCACGTCAATGTATTTTGCCATATTGCCGGGGACAATAATCAAGCTAGGCAGAATTTTTTTTGCTTCCCAAGTGCTCATAGCGGTTTTAATGCCTAATTTTTTAGCTTCGCGCGAGGCGGTTGCCACAATCGTGCGTTCGCCCGGTTTGCCACCGATGGCAATCGCTTTTCCTCGTAGCGCGGGGTTGGCTTGTTGTTCTACCGAGGCAAAATACGAGTCCATATCAATATGTAATATAATATTATTTGGCATAAATTAGTATTTTAGTTTAAGATAAATTTTACACGATTTACACAAAACTTCTGCTGATTGTTATTCCCGACTTATCCTTTGTCATTCCCGTGAAAACGGGAATCCAGTCTTTGTATTCTCTGGATCCCCAGTCAAGCTGGGGATGACCCCGTATAGAAAACAAGCCGTTTTCTAACGGGGATGACGGGAGGGATGGATCCCGTATCAAGTATGGAGTGGCACAGGGGGTAAGTGTAAGGAAAATTAATAAATATTTTTTAGTTTCCAGCCAAGCGATTGGTTGTCAAAAGTCAATTCGTAGTTTGCCCCAACGTTGGAAACATTGAAATAAAAAAGTATTTTCTCCCCCCTTTTTTCTGTATGCCGTAGGTTGATTTTATCAATTTTAATCACGCGCCCATTCCATTTAAATGCTTTGATTTCAATATTTTTTTGAGAAAATTTAACGAGCACTTCTATTGGTTTGTTGACGGAATTATTTTGATTATTGCCAGACATTATAATTTTTTGTTTAAAATATTTTTGGTTATTACAAGACAGGGTGAATACCCGATCTCCTATAGCGTAAAAAAAATACCTGGGAGTCTGCTCTGTAGGATTCTTTTTATTACGAACATAACACGAATAGCTTTTTTGTCAAATAAAAAAATGCGATTATTCGCAATAAAATTAACGATCAATCAGGGAGTCAATTATCAGATAATTTTTTTAAGCTTGCCGAATAATTTTTTGAGGAGCACAGTGGATTGAGAATTTTTTTCTAAATCCTTGATGATAATGCTATTTTCAAACACCTCGCGCTCGCCGAGAATTAGCGCAAAACGGATTTCTTTTTTGTCAGCCAGACGGAGCTGGGCTTTGAGTGATTCTTTGCCGGAAGCGATAAAAACGCGAAAACCTTTTTTTAGTAAAACATCATATAATTCAAGCGCGCGCGCTTTGGCTTTCGGTCCCAGTTGAATCAAAATCATTTGCGGACCAGCCACTTCTGGCACGGAAATTTCTTTTTCTTTGATGAGCTCAATAATTCTTTCAGTTCCCAACGCCACGCCAATAGCTGACGAGTTGCCACCGCCCAGTCGCTCGGATAAACCATCATAACGACCACCTCCGCCAATTGATCCAGCGCCTGCATCATCAATGATTTTTACCTCAAAAGCGGTGCGCGTGTAATAATCCAGCCCGCGAACTAATTTAGTGTTCAGCTCGTATGGCACTTTGAGAATTTCTAAATTTTCTAGTGTTTCACGGAAATGTTTTTTGCAAGTTTCGCAGGCAAGATCGATCGTTTCGGGGCTTCCTTCGGCAATTTTTTTACATCCAATCTCTTTGCAGTCCAGAATTCGCCGAGGGTTAGTTTGCAGTCGTCTTTTGCAATCATCGCATAGCTTTGCTCGAAATGAGCTAAAGTATTCAATCAATTTTTGAGTAATTTCTTTGCGACAAGTTTTACATCCTAAAGAATTGATTTCAATTTTAATAAAACGGCTAAGCCTTAATGATTTTAATAATCGATAGGTAGAATAAATTACTAGCGCGTCGCAAGAGGGGCTGGCATCACCGATGATTTCAAAACCGATTTGGTTGAATTGGCGAAGTCGTCCTTTTTGCGGTCGTTCGTAGCGAAATAGCGGTCCATAGTAGTATAGTTTTATCGGCTGGGGAATGCTTCCCATGCCAGTTTCTAGATACGCCCGCATAATGCTGGCAGTGTATTCAGGTCGTAAAATTAACTCATTGTAGCGATCCTCACGCTCGACGTTGTCATCGGTTTTTCGCCCTACACTAAACATTTGTTTTTCTACGATGTCAGTTTGGCTACCCAGCGGTCGCTCAAAAACTTCTTTGTATTCAAAAATTGGGGTTTCAATCCTTGAAAACCCCTCAGCCTTAATTTTTCGTTCAAAAGTTTTAACCACAAAGTCCCAATATTTTTGTTCGCTGGGCAAAATGTCCTGGGTTCCCCGTGGTTTTTGAATTTTTTCCACAATATTGAGATTATACTTGCGATACGATCGGTTCGTTTATTTGTTAGTTTATTTGTTAACTAAACTAAAAATAGCTTGCCCTCTCACTGCCAATTATACTTGCGTTTAACCAAAAGTCAAGCTGGCGATTCGATTAGCTATATATGATTTGCCAAAATGTCATTACCACATTAACCAGAATGTTGGAATGTTTTGGCAAAGGAATTAAATCGTTTACCATAAGGAGATAGTTCGTGGGAAACATACCTGCCTCGATATTTTTTATTAACCAAGCCAAAAGAGGTAAGTTTGCGAGTATGTTCGGAAATTGTTTTAAAATTTGCATTTAGATACTCAGCAATGCCTTCAACCGTAATTCCTGGATATTTGGCAATGGTGTCTAAAATATCAATTCTCCAATGATTCGCCATTCCTTTAAAATACTTTTCTATATTTTTTGCTTGTCTATGTTGATAAATTCTCATAATTTGATATTACCACATTAACCAGAATGTTGGAATGTTGTGTTGGTTTGTGTTGGTTGTTGTGTTGTGTTGTATTCTCTAAATCCTTGAGATTAGGTGGAATCTGGTAAGATGAATCTAGTGAGCGTGGAAATTTCAATCTAGTAGGCGTGGAAATCTCAATCTAGTAGACGTGGAAATTTCAATCTAGTAGGCGTGGAAATCTCAATCTAGTGAGCGTGGAAATTTCATACAAATCCGAAAAAATTAGAAAAGTCCAGAGTAAAAGAGAAACGTCCCCTTGTTGAACCTTGTTGAACTTGCTTCCCCTTTATATTATGTTTCACGGAAAGTTCATTTATCTATCTACGGTTATGGACTTATTCACCAGAGAGATATTGGGCTGGAGTATTGCTAATAATCATGAGCGCTATCTGGTAATAGATGCCTTAAATATGGCGATTAGCAAAACTTGGGTGCTACCGCGCTATCACCACTCAGATCAAGGCAGTGAATACGATTCAAACGACTACATTAAAATATTGAGCGATAACAAAATTATCGTCTCAATGAGTAAAAAGGGTCATCTATGGGAGAATGGCTTCCAAGAGTCATCTTACTCTCAATTCAAAGTTGATCTTGGTCGACCGGATCAATACGAGACATTGGGAGAACTGATTGAGGCAATTTATCTACATATAAACTACTACAACAAAAACAGAATTCACACCACACTAAAAACTTCCCCAATAAAATTCAGAGATCAATATTATTTAAAATCATTAACAATTAGCAGTCCCCAGAGACAGAGACAACTTGTTTAAAAAAGGGGTACTTGACAATGTGCTTGATTAGAACAAATTTGCCATTTATCTTTTGACCAATTTGAAAACAGGTTGATTTTCTTGATTTAGTTTTTCTGATGAACATTGTGCCATCATAATACCATTTTCAGTGTCCCATTTTCAAACAAAAAGCAGTCTATTTGAGAGTAAATATTTGCAAAAATCGAATAATTGGGTAAACTGCGCTGAACTCAGGAATATTGATGATACCACAAGATATGTTTTTTCACAAAAAAAAAGGCAGAACGCAAACAAATGCGCCCTGCCTCGACAGCACTAATGCTTTGTCCAAAGACCAACCGGATCAAAAGATCCAAGGGGCTAAGATACCAAGCTAGAACGGAACTCCCTCGACTGAGGCGCCCACACGGCTATCGACACCCATGGGGATCCACCAGCGCCAGTCGATGTCGAGACCATATTCGGAATACCAGCCAACACTGAGGGGGCAGCCGTCAATGATTGACGATGTCCTCGACCATGTTCTCTTATGGAACCACACGCCGTTGATGGCGAGCAAGTTGCACATAAGAGCATACTGGGAAGCGGTCATGATCGACATCTCGCGATCCCGTGCCAGCTTTTGCTGGTAACTAAAGCAGTACATGATTGTCCACCTTGGCAATTCGTAGCCCACAAGCCAAGTGGGCTCGGTGACTGCGGGTTCGAGCGCACAAGGATACCTGTGCTCAACGAACCAATTTGACCAGAACGGATCCGAGCGCACTTGGCCCCCAACAAGATTGTCGTGGGCGATTCCCCACAACTCGCTCTGCCCCATGAGGGAGGTCAAAACTCCGCCAACCTTGGGCAGAGCCAACCACAGTACCACCCTGGTGTTCCACTCCGGCGCCTTGGAGAGTTCGACGAGTTGCCTCATCTGCTCCACCGAGTAGGGCACCTGTGGGCAGGGACACCAGTTTTGTGAGAGACAGAGAGGATTACGATTCTTGTACCCACCGCCACGCACCGCCTTTTTCCACTCAGCGGGACCGATGACTATCAGGTCCTTGATTTCACGGAATTCGGAGAGTGGGTCTTGCGCAAAGTCAACGGAAATAGCTTTCGACACCATAACAAGCAACTCCTTTTTCGTGCCCGCCACAACGGTGGTCGGGACTAATAAGCATTATAACACGATAGTTCCTATTTGTCAAACCCACGCCTCAAGCGGGCGAATTCCATTTACACTGCAACACTTTCGTAGGATAATCAATATCTTGCGAAAGGAGCAAAAATGACAAATAAACGTATTAACTTTTACGAACGCCAGCTAATTGAGTATTGGTTGAAAATTGGTAAATCGCACCGCAAAATAGCTAAACTTGTCAAAAGAAACAACAGCGATATATCGCGTGAGATAAAGCGCAATTCCAGCCCTTACTTTCCCTACAACGCCATCATCGCACAAAAAGCTTGTGATAGAAAAGCCAGGAAAACAAACAAACGAAAATTAGATCAAAATCTGCCTCTAAGAAATTGGGTAGCAGAGCGTCTTAAAAACGATTGGAGCCCACAGCAAATAGCTGGACGGCTCGCGCATTTTCCTCTACCCCATCTGGCTGGAAAAACTATCGCCTACGAAACTATTTATCAATACATCTATAGCGGAGCAAGGAGCATAAACGGAGATTATTGGCATGAATATCTCCGCCGAGCCAAAGATCACAGGCGTCCCTGGCTAAAACAGAAAACCAAGATTTTCATACCTGATAGAGTGTCAATCTCTGAAAGACCAAAAATAGTTTCCTCTAAAAAAAGAATCGGTGATTGGGAAATAGATATGATGGAATATTCCCGTAGAAAACAAGGCACATCTACCCACTATGAAAGAAAAAGTCAACTAGTTAAAATTTACCAACTAGATAGCAAGAAAGCCAATGATACAACCGAAGCAATTAGAACCACTATTGAATCTCTGCCAAGCAATTTTTCCCGCACATTTACCTTTGATAATGGATCAGAAAATTTCCAACACATTGACATTAAAAATGAGTATAAAGTTAAAACATATTTCACCGATCCTTACTCATCGTGGCAAAAAGGCGGAGTGGAAAATATGAATGGTTTGATTCGCCAATACTTGCCAAAAAGCACTGACCTTGATATGTTAGATGATATAGCCATCAAAGATATAGAAGACAAGCTGAATAATCGTCCAAGGAAAACACTTGGCTACCGCACGCCATATGAAATTATTGAACAAGAAAAAATAAAAGTGTTGCACTAAATTATGGAATTTGGCGAGGCACGGGAACAACTGCTGATCTGGCAATTTACACCAAATGTTTGAGTAGCACCGCATCAAGTCCCAAGATGGTTTCATCGTTTGATATTTATGTCAACGGGGTTAAAAAACAATCTGTTTATGGTGCCGATCATGTTGTAATGACTCCCAACCCCAACGGCAATATTCAGTTGAAAAACATCAAGGGATGTGTTTCTGGCACTAGTCCGGATACTTACACCAGGGGTTCCATCGGCGTCACTCGGCTTGACTTTGAGATAAGATAAATAAAACAAATCAAAGGTTGCCCCAATCCTAACTCTGATGGTTATAACAATGAGCCAAGCGCGCAAAACGCTAATGGACAAAAACGGTTGGACTTTGTTATCCAATAATTATCTAGATACTACCAAACTCCCACACCTTGTTGGTAGTGGGAGGTGGAATTCTGACGGAGCAATTGTTTTAACCTCGCTCTAGTGCTATAATAATTTAAAAGGAGGAAATAAGTGCCAAGAGGGAAGGTTGTCAGTATAGTGGCAGGAAGTTTTATCGGAATTTTAACATTCGCGACAAGTTTTGCATTGGTAAAAGCGCAAGATTACAACGACATGCTTAATCAACGCAACACTCTTTCGCGCGATATAATTCGCAATAAGCAACTGGCTGACGAAAAGAAAAAAGAAGCCACCAGAATTAGCGGAGAAATTAAGTCTCTGGAAAAAGACATAAGTAGCACTCAAAGTAAAATTGATTCGCTCGATGGACAAATTAACGATACCAGAAATCAAATTGATGAAAAAATTCGCATCATCCGCGAGAAAGAAAGCGATCTGAAAAAACAACAAAGCGACCAAGCCGAAGCATTGCGCGCTATATACGAATCATCTGATGAAAGCTTTGTTTATCTTTTATTTTCATCCAGCGATCTGTCCGAAGTGATTGACCGCACATCGTATATGGAAGCGCTGGAGGTAAAAATAGATTCAAATGTTAAAAAAATTATTAAACTGCGCGACCAGTTGTTAAAAGAGAAAGAAGTTTTAAACAGTAAAGAAGCAGAGCTGTCTGGGTTGAAAAAAGAAAACGAAACTTATCAAAATAATTTATCACATCAAAAAAATCAAAAGGACGATTTAAAAAATATGACTCTTGCCCAGCAGAAGAGCTATCAAGATTTAGTTGAAAAATTAAAACAAGAAATGACCAGTATCTCAGCGAAAATTTATGAAGAGAGGCAAAAAAGATTGAAAGGCGGGAAAGAAGCGTTAGGGAGCAGGAGCTCTGGTTATCCTTATTCGTCTATTGATAGCCCTGATCCGTGGAGTTTTTTGACTCGGGAATGCACTTCGTATGCGGCGTGGTATTGGAATGTTTTGCTGGGCAAGGAATGGACCAACACTCAGCCCGGGCAAGGCGACGCTAGGAATTGGGCAAATATGGTTTCTGCCAACAACCAAGAATTCGGCGCTAGTTATCGGGTGAGTAATACTCCGCAAATCGGCGCGATTATTAGCTGGTCTGGTAGTTCACTTACTTCCTCGCACGGGCATGTGGCGATCGTTGAAGCGATTAATCAAGATGGCACAATCGATGTGTCAGAGTATAACTGGCTGGCATATCAGTATTCTTACCGTCAGTTTGTTACCCCCAGTGATTATGGAAATTATAGTTATATATACTAGAGTCCGCCCCAAAACACCATTTTGACTGCAAATTTCAAAATTCTACTGTAATTTATTTTTAACTCCTCTGCTTATCGTTTCCGATAGGCATCGTCGTTAAAAATAAATTCCGTTATGAATTTTGAAATTTTCGTTGCAAAAGCACGTTTTGGGGCGGGATCTTACTAATAAATTTTCAACTTACACGACATACACAAACCTTCCGTTTATTATTATTT
>Ga0210042_1002881_pt1 | contig 12775 bp, 14 predicted proteins | sample CryGeymeta201518_FD_183982 | JGI IMG/M metagenome (GOLD analysis project Ga0210042, IMG submission 183982) | Groundwater microbial communities from Crystal Geyser aquifers in Utah, USA - Crystal Geyser metaG 2015-18 (SPAdes) (version 2) | ecosystem: Environmental > Aquatic > Deep subsurface >... | reverse complement strand
AATTTGAGAAGTTATTTTCTTGGCAAAAATTTCTATGGCTTCATTATCAACATCAGGAGTTTCTGGAGTGTCTTTTTCCGATTTAACACTGGAAAAAATCAAGTCATTCAATGAGGCCAACAATTCTCCACCTAAAGTACTACGTCTAATGGCTTCACCAGTTTTCATACCCTTTCGGATTCGTTTGATGATTTCTTCATAAGTCTTCCGATAAGAATATTGGGGATGACGGATAACGAATTGGAGGGCAGCTCCGCCGCCCTCCCGTTCAATTTTAGAAAAAGCATTCAAAATAACTGCCAATGGATCCGAAGAAAAAGCATCATGGGTTTTAATTGGATAAATAGGATGCTTTTTTAGGCGCACTTCACTTACTAAAGTATGACCACTATCAACATATATATTGTAATCATGTATCTGTTCTACAATGACAGCATGAGGAAACAAAGAAAGAGTTTGCTTTTCAAACAATGTCACAAAACTATCAGGAACAGCTACATAAAAAACAATATCATCACTATTGTCTGCCACGGCAATTTCAAAAACAAAATGATTTTCCTTTTGTCTTGAACCAATAGTACCTAAACCAGCAAACAACTGTTCCATCATACCGACCAAATCTGCTAACTGATATTCTTTATCATTAGCTCCTTTTAATTCAGGCAAAGTTACCTCAAACAAAGTTAAGTGCATAAGGTGCCAAGGTGGAACATTTTCCTTTAAATCCTGCATATTTTGTCCCTGATGAATATGCTCAATCAAACGACGATGGACTTCATCAATTATATAAGCATTATCAACTTTTTCCAAAACGGACAAGGCATTACGGATTCCCTTTTCATAAGCAATGTTTAAAATATCCTCTATCGGATCATTAGTGGTCGTTAAGTTTTCTACTTGAGCCATTAGTTCTGGACCCTCTAGTCTATGACTAGGATCCAAAATAATTTTTGGAGTAAAAGTACCATATTCATGCAATTCTTGTCGGGTGATTGTCTCCCGATCGGCGTTGTCTATTTCTGTGGTTCGACTCAGTAATTCTCGTTCCCGTAAGGCCACCTGCTGACGCAAATATTGTAGTTCTTCTTCTGGCGAAGAAAATTGTTGAGGTATTCCTTCAGTCATATAAATAATGTATTTATATTATACAGTGCCGTGACTCTAAATAGAGTCACGGCACTGTATAAATAGTGGACAGAAAATGAAAAATAAAAACACCCTAAAATTAAGACCTAGAGGTATTAAAGGACAATAAAATTTTTATATCGCAGTTAACTGCGATATAAAAAAATATCTGGCTAATTTATTGGCATCAGAATAAATAAATACTATACCGTAAATTGACCTATCTTTTAGTTAGTATTGCTCGTTTATAAGTTGTCAGATGCTCCAAAGCCAATCCGGTTCCTTTAACTACACAAAATAATGCCTGGTCAGCCAAAATAGCTTTTACGCCAGTGCGTCTTTTGACCAATTCGGGAAAATTTCGCAACTGCGAGGTGCCTCCCGTCATAATCACTCCGCCATCAATAATATCTGATGCCAACTCTGGTGGTGTTTCCTGAAAGACTTCTTTAATGGCTTTGATCATATCCCGCAACTCCTTATTAATAGCGCGGACCACTTCATTGGTGCGAATTTCTGTGGTGCGAGGCAAACCAGTAAAAACATCACGCCCTTTAAGATCCATCACCAATTCTTCTTCTAAAGGTAGCGCCGAACCAATTTTTATTTTTACCTCTTCAGCAGTTTTTTCACCAATGGATAAATTACGATTTTTTCTCACAAAATCAATAATGGCGGCATCAATGCGATTGCCTGCACATTTGACCGAATTAGCCGCCACAATACCTCCGAGCGAGATCACCGCGACATCAATGGTACCACCACCAATATCAACAATCATATGTCCTTGTGCTTCATAAATTGGCACTCCCGCTCCAATCGCTGCCAAAATTGGCTCCTTAACCACATAAGCATTTTTTGCTCCTGCCTTCATAGTGGCCTCAACCACTGCTCGCCTTTCAGTTGAGGTTACACCAGCGGGGACTGACACCATCACATCCGGTCTAAAAATATTAAAACGTCCCAAGGCTTTTTTCAAAAAATAACGCAACATTGCTTCAGTGATACGATAATCAGCAATCACTCCATCTTTCATCGGCCGATAAGCTCTGATACTTTCAGGGGTTCTACCGATCATCTGTTTGGCTTCAGTTCCTACTGCCAACACCACATTATTTTCAGATATAGCCACAACTGATGGTTCGTTAAGAACAATTCCTTTACCGGGCACAAAAACAAGCACGTTAGTCGTTCCTAAATCAATTCCAACTTTGGGGGTAAATCTATCAAACATATAAAGATAAGTGACCACAGTTTACGCGTTTTCCACCATTACACAAATGACAAGTATATAGCATGTATGCTATATATGATAGGTATGGAAAATAATATCGGTAAAAGTATCGCAGACGTGCGCGAGAGTCGTGGAATAACTCAAGCTCAACTAGCCAAAAAAATAAAGACCACCCAAAGTGCTATTGCTAGGTTGGAGACTGGTAATCAAAATATCAGCACTGAAATGTTGAAGAAAATTAGCCATGCTCTAGGAAAAAATCTGGTCAGCTTAAGTCCCGGTACGGTAAACGTGGCCATCAACGGTGGCAAAAAAATATCTGGCACGATAGAAACAAACACTTCCAAGAATGGCGCCGTCGGACTACTCTGTGCTTCACTTCTCAATCGCGGAAAAACTATTCTTCACCACATGCCGAGAATTGAAGAAGTACACCGCCTTATTGAGGTTTTAGAAAGTATCGGCGTCCAGATTACTTGGAGCGGTTCAACGATTACTATTGTGCCTCCAAAAAAATTTGATCTGAAGCATATTGATGTTGAGGCAGCCCGCAAGACAAGAAGTATTGTAATGTTTATCGGTCCCCTAATTCATCATCTAAACAATTTTTCCCTACCACAATCTGGTGGTTGCAAACTCGGCAGTAGAACAGTCAGGCCACACTTTTTTGCTTTGGAAAAATTTGGAGTCAAGATTGAAACGACTGGTGACTCATTTAAGGTAAACTACGAGCCTAAAAGGCCGGATGAAATTATTCTTTATGAATCAGGAGATACCGTAACCGAAAATGCTCTCTTTGCCGCAACTTTATTACCTAGTCAAACTATTATTAAATATGCTTCTGCCAATTATATGGTCCAAGAAGTTTGTATTTTTTTGCAAAAGCTTGGAGTGAAAATTGAAGGTGTTGGCACCACCACCTTAACAATCACTGGGATGGAAAATATCAATCAAGACATTGAGTACACTTTGGCCGAGGATCCAACCGATAGTATGTTTTTTATAGCGACAGCTATAGTCACTCATTCCAATTTAACCATTACTCGTTGTCCAATTGAATTTCTTGAGCTTGAACTTTTAGTACTGGAAAAAATGGGATTGCAATATTCTAAATCAAAACCCTATCTTTCTCATAACCAAGCTACTAAATTAGTTGATTTAAAAATAAAAACTAGTACCCTCACCGCCTCTCCCGAAAAAATCCATTCAAGACCATACCCGGGATTAAATGCTGATAATCTACCGTTCTTTGCTGTTATTGCTACTCAGGCCATTGGTCAAACTCTGATTCATGATTGGATGTATGAAAAGCGCGCCATCTACTTTACCGAACTAGATAAACTAGGTGCTGAAACAGTCCTAGCTGACCCCCACCGTATCTTTATCACTGGTCCTTCATTGCTTCGTGCTAATGAGCTTATTTGTCCGCCAGCACTACGTCCTGCCACTATATTGCTGATTGCCATGTTAGGAGCTTCTGGTCGCTCCGTTTTGCGTAATACCTATAGTATTAGTCGTGGTTATGAAAATCTAGTAGAACGATTAAGCGGACTCGGAGCTGATATTTCGTATTTAGACGCCTTTTAGAATTAACGGCGGTTTTAATGAAAAAATAAGGGCGGTGCGGACCTTGGTCCACACCGCTCTTATTTTTTCATCTCTTTAGTAGTTTGCTATACTGTCACCATGTTTGTTATTGAAATAATTCCCTTAGTGCGCGGTAGCCAAATGGAATCTCTTTCATATTTTTCTGCCACCGAGTATAAACTGGGAACTTTTGTTAATATACCAGTGCGAGGGCGGATGATTAACGGAATTGTTATTGATAATAAGCCGGTTTCATCAACGAAGACAGCACTTAAAGCTGCTACCTTCTCTTTACGCAAATTACCGATTCAAAATAAAACTACCAGCATTCCCGCTCATCTTTTAGATACCGTTATTGAAATACAAAAACAAAACCCCGCCAAAACCAGTGCCATTCTTTTTTCTATTCTTCCTCCAGATATTCGTAACGGGTTAGTATCATATCCTGATATGGGCAATTCATTAAGTAATGAGGATAGCAAACCACAAATTATTGCGTCCACTTCTGCCGAACGATTTATAGCGTACCAAAGTATTATTAGAAGCGCTTTTGCGCATCGTGGTTCGGTACTCTTAGTTGTGCCAACTACCCCAGCTATTGATACTGCCTTTAAGATCCTGTCACCCGGCATAACTGATAGAGTAATTATTTTTTCTTCAACCCAAACAAAAAAAGACCGGCTGGCATCATATTCAGCTTTTTCTGATCTTTCCCTTACCACTCTCACTATCACTACTCCTAATTTTGCTTATTTGGATAGACCTGATTGTACCTGTATTATTATTGAAGAGTCTGCCAGTAATCATTATGTAATGCGAATTAGACCAAATCTGGATCACCGTGAAATTCTAAAAAAACTTGCCCAAAAATCCAAGCGGATGTTGATATTAGGTGACATTGTTACTCGGCCCGAAGATGAATATAAAAGACGGGAAGATATTTATCAAACCTATAATGAACATCCTAAACGCTTATTTCTAGCTACCAATCTGACCATCATTACCCAAACCGACAAACCGACAATTGAATCGCCCTTTAAGCTTTTTTCTCCCGAATTAATAACGAGAATAAAAAATACCATTGAAGCCAGAAGAAATGTTTTTTTGTATTCAGCCCGACGGGGCATAGCTCCTATAGTTACCTGTTCCGACTGTGGTTATATTTTTCGTTGCCCTGATTCTGGTACTCCCTATTCACTTTTACGTACCTTTAATAACAAACAGCTAGAGGAAAGGTGGTTTATCTCTAGTACTTCTGGTAAGCGTATCCGCGCTGCTGATGTTTGCCCAAGTTGTGGCTCTTGGCGTTTACGTGAACGAGGTATTGGCATTCAACATATTTACGATGAGTGTCAAAAATTATTTCCCCGCATTTTAATTACTGTTTTTGATCATACTACAGCCACTACCCACAAAAAAGCTCTCACTATTGTTAAGGATTTTAGCGAACAAAAAGGTGGCATCATTCTCGGCACGCAAATGGTCTTACCCTATTTACCAAACAACATTACTTTGACTGGAATAGTTTCCTTAGATGCGGTTAGAGCTATCCCCACTTGGCGGGCCGACGAGGTGTTATTTCGGCTTCTTCTTAATTTACGCGAAAAAACAGAAAAGGAAGTAATTGTGCAAACTCGTAGCGAAACAGATGATTTATTACTTTATGCCTCACGTGGAGCGGTGGAGCGGTTTTTTGATGATGAACTAGCTTTGCGTAAAATGTTAAACTATCCTCCCTTTTCTACTTTTATTCTTATTTCTTGGCAAGGTAATCCAGCCACGAACCAAGAAAACGAAAATTTTGTTCAAAAAATTTTATTCCCCCATAAACTTAAGGGGCAATTTTATACTAATCCCAATTCAACCATTCATAAACCACTTCGCCATTGTTTGCTTCGGATTGATAATCTTACGGATAACCAAACATTAATTCAATCTTTACGCCTTTTACCTCCCCATATTGCAGTTAGTATTAACCCTGATCGTATTGTATAGAGAAACGGCGGTTTGCTTCGCAAACCGCCGTTTCTGTGTTATGGTACAATCATATTATATGGCAAAATTAGTACCAGAAAATCATCCTGCCTTGCACGCTATTGCCGAGGAAATAACTCCCGAAGAAATAGCTAACGGCACGGCTAAAAAAATTATCAAAGATTTACGTTCTGCTCTTCACACTTACAGTGTAGATGGTTTTACCGCAGTAGCTATAGCCGCTCCACAAATTGGAATCAGTAAACGAATTTTTATTATAGAAGATCAAAGTAAAGAGCGAGATTCCTTGCCTAGTCTGGTAGCCATTAATCCTAAAATGACCAAAATTTCTAAAAAAACTTTTGTCGGTGGTGAGGGTTGTTTATCAATTCCTGATTATTACGGCCTCGTCAGGCGAGCTACTAATGTAACTATAGAGGCAACCGACGAAGATGGAAATCAGTACAAACGAGGAGCGGGTAAATTCTTGGCGCAAATTATTCAACATGAATATGATCACCTAGATGGAATTCTTTTTACTGAGCGAGCGGAAAAAGTTTGGCATAAGGATGAAATGGAAAAAGAAAAGCAAAAAACAAAAATGGGTTAATGGAAATGAAAATATAGAAAATTAAAAGGTTAATTTTAAAAAGTAAAAATAAACTACCAACAAAACTCTTAAATGTATAATGTTAAAAAAAAACGATTAGGACAAAATAATTCTTAAAAAAATAGTTATGAAAAATACCAGTCACTCCAATCCTAAATTTGTTTTTTTTGGTACCCCAGATATCGCTGTTACCGCCCTTGCGGAAATGGCTAGTTTTGGTTTTATTCCCTCGTTAATTGTTTGTAATCCTGATGCTCCTGTCGGACGAAAACAAATTATCACCCCCCCTCCGACTAAAGTCTGGGCTGTAGCACATAACCTTCCTGTCCTCCAACCAGCCTTTCTCCCTAAAATACCTCCCCCCAATGACGGTCATCTGATGACCGTCATTGGGGGGGATGATTGGGATTTTTTTGTGGTGTTTGCTTATGGTAAAATTATGCCCGAATGGTTAATTAATCTACCTAAATATGGGACCATCAATGCTCACCCCTCGCTCTTACCGAAACTTCGTGGAGCCAGTCCAATTCGTAGTACGCTTCTCACTAACTTGTCAGCTGGTGGCGTTACAATTATTCAGATGGACAAAGAACTAGACCATGGACCAATTCTAAAGCAACAGAAAGTTGCTCTGGTTGAACCAATTTCTGGTGAAGATTTAGATAATAATCTAGCCCACATCAGTGGTAATCTGTTGGTTCAAGTCATGCAAGAATTACCATTAGGTAGCATTATCCCTCGACCTCAAAATCATAATCAAGCCACTTTCTGTACAAAAATCAGCAAAGACATGTCTTTGCTGAAGATAGATCCGACTAATCTTCCTGTTGGAAAAGAAGCAAAGGAGATTTATCAAAAAATCTGCGCCTTTGCCGGTTGGCCAGGAACCTTCTTTTTTTATCATGATAAACGGATCAAAATCAAATCTGCTCGTTTAACAGAGACCGGCCAGCTAGAAATACTCCGTATTATTCCCGAAGGAAAAAACGAGACTGACTTCCAACAATATTTTCAAATCAAAAAACAATAAAATACTTCTATATGTAGAAGTATTTTATTGTTTTGAATAAAAAGCGGAGGGAGGCCTTTGGCCTCCCTCCGCTTTTTATTCAAAACAATTTCAATTTTCCCTACCGTCCAAAACGCATCATTTCTTTAATTCGTCTGGCCCCTTTTAAAAATCTGTTACTACGTTTTTCGTGTGCTCGGTTAAGCTCTTTATCAAGTCCACTTCTAACATCATCAATTGCTTTTTCAAAATTTTCACTAGTTGCTTCGGCTCGGTATAAATTTCCTTTTAACCACAAATTGGCTTCTATTCTATAAATATTTCCGTTTTTTTGCGGTGCCACTTTTTCAAACTCCACCTCTAGACGCACATCCGTTTCATTACCAATATATTTTTCTAGTGATAAAAATTTCTGTGTAAGTAAATCCTGTAACTTATAATCAACATTAGTATTCGTATGCTTGTAAGCGATAGTTGGAAATGTCATATTTGCTAGGTCTTAAGCTAGTAATACATCAACGACTTTGCGTGGGCTATGGTGTCCAGTAATGATTCTTACCTTTCCCACCTCTGTATTATACCACCTTGCTAAAATTTCTCTCATTCTATTGTTTGCTAGATTATGCTCAGCTGGGACCTTAAGTTTAATCTCAAAACTATTTTTGCCAATTTCTTTAATTACTTCCTTTCTATTATCAGCATAGATATGAACTCGCACATACATAAAATATGAAATAAAACCTAATCAATTGGGCAGACATTATTAATCGGTGGAATGTCAGGTACACTGCCTGACCCATAATATTCAGATAAATAATCAATAATATCAGCGGATTCGTACATTGATATTCCTCGGTCAGAATCCTCCAAATACGGTACTTGACCCTTGCCACCTTTAGCTATCAATTCGGCGCGTGTGCTCGTACTTGCAGTAACGTCCAACAAATTTAGCTTGGCTCCAATTTTTTCATTAGCTAGAAGAACACGATTACAATAAGGGCAGACTGGACTGTAGTATAAATTTAACATAACAAGTATTTGTTTAGTATCTTAATAACGGAAATTTAATAAGTTATTTGGTTGGTACAGTCGCTCTTTGGTAGCGACCAACTAATTCCGTTTTTTTAATCATCATTTCCGCCGCTGCTAATTCAAGCTCATCTAGAGTTGGCGTCTTAATGAAATTTAATATTCCTGAGAGAGCATATAAACGAAAACTGTAGTGGTGTTCGGTTGGCTCATAATTGGCTGGCGGACATGGTCCAGTATAGCGCATTTCCCCGATTCCATTTTCACCGGCGTTAAAATTTTCTAAATTTGAAATTTCCGTTGTTTCTGGTGGAATATTATATAGAGCCCAATGATCAAATTTTTCAATTCCCTGAGCTTCTTTTATCTCTTTGGGAATGTCAGAATCATCCATTACTAAAACCAGCGATTTTGTACCAATTGGAACTCCACTAATTATTAGAGGCGGTGGTGTATTATCACCATCACAAGTATATTGGGCCGGAATCATTTCACCATCAACAAAAGCTGATGAAGATAAAGAAAAAGAGTTTGACATAATATTTTGATTATTATTTTTATCAACTACCACTATTGGGTCAAGTACAATTTGTACACCCACATACAACAAAACAATTATTACAACCAGACCACCAACGACAAATAAAAGCTTATTTCTCATATCCCCTATTATACCATGTTGAAATATCTGCAATTATCTGTACAATACACCCACTTACTTAGTAATAAGTAAGTAGTAACGATCTTTTAAATTAGTTAAGGTGGCAGGGTAGGCGGTGAATTAATACCACCCCTCTACCTCATTAGTTACTTTTATTTAGGGATGCTATCCCTAAATAAAATCTCTAAAAAGTTTCTGATAAAGTGTCACCTGATAAAAATTGAATAATTTGTTTGCTCCGCGGTAGCTCAGCGGTAGAGCAGTCGCCTGTTAAGCGATTGGTCGCAGGTTCGAATCCTGCCCGCGGAGCAAACAAATGATTCCACTAAGCGATTGGTCACAGGTCAGAACGTCCCTCACCCGGCGAAGCTGTCAAAACACAAAATACGTCCTTATTTATAAGAGCGTATTTTGTTAATAATGATTTACTAAAGACAAGATTAGCTCATCTTTGGTGGGTGGCTTTTCAGTTGCTAAAATTAAAAGTTTGTTTTATCTACTCTAAATGATGCTAAGGATTAGGGTATAATTTAGCCCAACCAAAAGCTCGAAATGCGTCCTTACATTCAAAAATATTAGCCCGATATTTTAGGAACGGAACAAGCTGAAATATCCACAACCGGCACTGTGGCCACAAGCCGAGAAATTCCTGATATAAATATAATTCTCTTATCTCATCATTTGTTGATAAAAAAATACAAAACTAAAAATTCAATTGACTAAATATGATATTCTTAATGGTGACGAAAAAACAATACCTTACTTAATAAATTTTTTAATAATCTTTTCATGAACATTCATCCATTATTTGTCCATTTTCCAATTGGGATTTTGGTTCTTTATACCGCTTTGGAGATTTTTCGTTTTAGTTTTATTACCAATCGCCATTCTTATTTTGAAATAAAAACTATTTTAATCATCATTGGCACCATAACCGCCTATTTAAGCGCCTCTACCGGAGATATGGCCGAGGAATTAATTAAAATTACTGATCCAGCTAAGATACCGTTGGTGGAAATTCATAGTTTATACGCTGGTCTTACAATCACAATTTTTTCGCTCCTAGCTAGTGCTTATCTAATTGAATGGTGTAAAAGAAATAATATTCTTGAAATTATTACCAAAATAAAGGTTCTGTATCAAATGGTTACTATTATTTTGAAATTATCACCTCTCTTGGCTTTTATTGGTCTAGTTACTATCACTATCACTGGTGCTTTGGGAGCGGCCATTGTCTATGGACAGAATGTAGATCCAGTAGTTAATTTTATTTACAGAATGTTTTCTGGTTTATAAAAAGTATTAGTAATTTATTATGAAAAAGGTTTTTGTTAAGGATTCTTTTCAAAATAAATATGAATATGTTAGAACAAAAAAAGCTGGTCAAAACTTTCATCACGACTTCAAACCTCAATTAACTCCAAAAGAAATGCTAACGATTGGTGTTTTTGGAGGATTATACTTTAGTGATAAACCGACTGAATTCCCACCAACTTGGTTCAAGAAGGCTAAGTTGTCACCAGATGGTAAAAAACATAAGGAACTAAATTTTTATGGGGTCAACGCCGGCCAATCACTTGTGCAGTGGCAGAATAAAGGGTGGATTCATCATGATGACACCCGAGGATGGTTTCAATGGTATTGTCGCTATTATCTCGGGCGCCGTCACGATGATGATGGACGTCAAATTAAACGCTGGCAAGCCATCAATCGCCACGCTCAGCAAATAATCAATAACTGCCGAACTGGAGATCAAAATTGTAGACCAAGACAAAGGCAAACTCTGCTACATTGGGCTTATGATTCAAGAAAAATGTAATACTAAATCGGTGTTTGATTGTTCCTTGATTCGGTCTTTTCGGTTATTTTGGGAGTTTTTATAGACAAATACCATTGAAAATATCTGAAAAGGTGTTGCAATAACTATATTTTATAAAAGGCGTGTATAACTCAAATCCGACAGCTTTTTGACCATGTTAAAATATTACTACATGTACAAAGATAAATTTGATATTGATTTTGAATTACCTGAAGTAATCACCAATGCTCCAACTAAACCAAGAATTCATGTTGGCAGTTCGGTTTGTACTAGTTGTGAAGGATAATTATTAGTCTTTAAAGTCACTAATAAAAATAACCCAACACTATCCAGTGATGAGTTATTTTTATTTTTGCTGTACACTTTAAATATATGGATTCAAAAAGAGCAATCTGGCTGGGCGCCATCATCGGAGGTGCTATCGGCGGTTATGTTCCAGTGCTGTGGGGGGCTGGTTATTTTTCTTTTGCCACTATTTTATTTAATGCCATTGGCGCTATTATTGGTATTTGGATAATGTTCAAACTGACTCATTAAATGGCTTTAAATATTTAGTTTAATATTTTGGTAGAAAAGAAATAATGCGTATAATGTATTCATGCCAGAATTACCAGAAGTTGAAACTGTCAGATTGCAACTCCTTAACAAGGTGGTCGGCAAAAAAATTAAAAAAGTTGTTGTCTATAGGTTGCGAACCGTGGCCGAAGATTTTTCTTTTGCTACCAGATTGAAAAATAAAACAATTAAAGGCATTAACCGAATAGGTAAATTGTTAATTTTTACCTTTTCAGAGAATTCTGATTTATTTTTACTAGCCCACCTAAAAATGACTGGGCAGTTTTTCTACATTGATAAAAAAGGTCAGGTGGTCGGTGGTGGACATGGCAACAAAGATAATGAGAATATTATTTTTCCCCATAAACATAGCCGGGTAGCGTTTAGGTTCGCAGATGAAGGTATCCTTTATTTTAATGATATGCGCTTGTTTGGATATTTAAAAATTGCCAACAAATCTGAAATGGAATTAGCTAAAAGTCGCTTTGGACCAGAACCAATTCATCCAGAATTTGATACTAAATGGTTCATCACCACTCTGCTCCAGAAAAAAACTGCAGTGAAGGTTGCCCTTTTAAACCAACAATTTGTCGCTGGACTCGGGAATATTTATGTGGACGAAACATTATGGTTGGCAAAAGTATTACCAACGAGAAAATGTAATACTTTGACTAAAAAAGAGGCGGCGGCTATCGCCACCGCCTCCAAGGAAATCATGAATGAATCAATCAAGGTTGGTGGTACCACCTTTCAACACTTCATTGACACTAATGGTAACAAGGGAAACTTTTCTAAGTTTCTCAAAGTTTTTGGTAAACAAGGTACTCCTTGTCCGCGCTGTAAAACCATCATTCAAAAAACCCGAGTTGCTGGTCGTGGTACACATTTTTGTCCAAAGTGCCAGAAGTGATAAAGGTATTAAAATTTTGGTTTGCCACGCTTTGCTCATAAATACGATTAACTAGCTAATTTTTTACACAAAAACCTTTCATTCAAATGAAAGGTTCTTGCCAGCATTTATAAAAATAATTCAAAGAAAATTGTTTTGTTCTATAATGTCATTTTAGGTGTGCTAAATCAAAATTGTGGCGTGGTTGTCGTGAACCTCTAAAGTACCACTTGTTATTTCATGCGTAACGACTGATTCATCTGCTTGTTTGATGGTAATTATT
>Ga0210042_1002875_pt1 | contig 12786 bp, 5 predicted proteins | sample CryGeymeta201518_FD_183982 | JGI IMG/M metagenome (GOLD analysis project Ga0210042, IMG submission 183982) | Groundwater microbial communities from Crystal Geyser aquifers in Utah, USA - Crystal Geyser metaG 2015-18 (SPAdes) (version 2) | ecosystem: Environmental > Aquatic > Deep subsurface >... | reverse complement strand
GACGTTGCAGGCAACGTCTCCGCGGTGCGGGGCAACGTCTCCGCGGTGCGGGGCAACGTCTCCGCGGTGCGGGGCAACGTCTCCGCGGTGCGGGGCAACGTCTCCGCGGTGCGCAGCCCCCTCTCGCCGGCAGCCCTCACTGTCCCTTCGCCCCCGCCTTACCCTCCGGCACGAAGAACGCCACGTCATCGAGCCACAGGACGTTTTCCCCGGGCTCGCCGGCGGCCCCCGACAGATCGACCACCAGGAGCTGCCGCATCTGGTTCACATCAAGCTTGCCGTTCTCGTCCACTTTGTCGTCTGCCAGGGCGAAGTCGCTGAGGGCGAGTTCGTGCCGTTGCCACTTCTCGCCACCGCCCACTTCGACCTGCCGGTTGTAGCCCGAGCCGTCCCGCTCTTCCACTTGCAGCATGAGCTTAGCGTCGAACTTCGACTTGATCCACAACCGCAGTTGCGTCGCGCCTCCAAGGGGGGCATTCCCCAGCGAACGTAGAAGCGCAACCAAGCCGCCTTCTGGGGCGAAGTACTCTACCCGCAGTGCTCCCTTGCCTTCGGCGGCGCCCTCGTTCACCACGTTAACCTTGGTGCTCTTGTCCAACGCGAGCGTCGGCGTGCCTTGCGCGAGCCCGACCAGGGTGAGCGACAGCCACTCCGAGACGCCCGCCTCGAAGCTGTCCACCACGACCTCCACACCTTGGGCGACAGCGCGCGTCGCGTACCGGGCAGGTGGCTCCTCCTCGCTGGCCTCGATACCGTCGAGCCAAAGCGTTCGCTGATTCGCCTCACCGGCTGCGGCGCCGCCGCCGAACATGGTGGCCACGTCGAGGAACCCCATCGAGTTCACTTGACCGCCGTCCAACTGCTTGTTCTCGTCCGTCGATTCGTTGTCGAGCGCGAAGTCGCTCAGACCCAGCCGCACCTGCTTCCACTCGCCGGCTGCCGTGGGCACCGTTGCCATGTAGCGGGAGCCATCGCGTTCCGACAGCACCCACGCCAGCATCGTCGGCACGCTGGTCTTGATCCACGCGCGTACCGAGCGAGGCTGCTTCACCCGGAGCGTGGTTGAGCCGAAGAGCGCCGTGGTGGTCTTCGGGTCCGCTGCGTACTGGTACTCAAGCGCGCCCGCCCCCTCTTTGACGTCCCCGTTGGCGATCTTGAGGACCGCGTCTGTCCCAACCTCGATCTCGTCTTTGCCCTTGATCCGAATCGCCGCCCAGCGGCCGCTCAGCTCCTCGAATCCCTCAACAAGCGCGTGTCCGCCTTCGGCCGCAGGCAGTCGCGTCTCCGGCGAGAAGGCGACTTCGTCGATCCACATAGAGCGGGGTCGCACCTGCCCGTCAGCCGGCGCGGCCTTCATCACGTCGCCATCGACCAGCCCAACTGTCGAGAGCTGATCGGCGTCCAGGACAGCGTTCTCATCCTTCGAGTCGTCCGAAAGCTGCAGCTCGTCAAGGTCGTAACTCACCTTCTGCCACGCGTTGGTCCGAGTGCCGAACAGGACGAAGTAGTTGGAGCCGTCCTTCTCTATGAGCGCCAGCCCAAACATCCCCGGCCGCGAAGTCTTGATCCAGAAGGACACCGACTTCGCTCCCGCCACCGACAAGCCACTGCGGCAGAGCACACTCATGACGCCCTGCTGGACGGGGTACCCATACCGCAGCGCCCCCTTCCCCTCCTTGACTGAGATCGGCGCCGTCTCGACGCTGACGCCCGCATCGCCGTCCAGCCCACGCCAGCCGTCGGTAGAGCCCTCAAAGTGGAAGAGCAGCTTCCCGTTCACAGAGGCTGCCGGCGGGAAGTCCAGCCCGTCGAACCCCGGTTGCGCCAGCGCCAGCCCACCACTCAGCAGCACAGCAGCCACCGTCACGACAACGCCTCTCCCCGTCCGCAATCGACAATCAGCAGTCTGCAATCCCAACACAATTCACCTCTGCCGGCGTAGCCAAAGCAGCTCCCTGGCCGCGCCGTGGCTCTGGCAGATTGTACACCCCGCCAAAGGCGCAGGTTTCAGGTCAGTCCCCAGCCCGAGGGCAGTTCGAGAAAGGAGTTACCCCCGCTGCGCCGAACAAAGCACCGCGCCCGAGACGCGAACACACAGATCGTCAGTTCGCCCGTGCTCGAGGACCTCGGCGAGGTGGACATGGGCGATCCGGCGCAGCTTCAGGGATTCCTCGCGTGGGCCGCCGCAAACTACCCCGCGCAGCACTACGCGCTGGATCTGTGGGACCACGGCGCCGGGTTCCGGAGTCGCAGCCGCCCATCGGCGGGACTCACCCGGGGGTTCTCCTACGACGACACGCAGGGCACCCACATCCTGACCACGGCCCTCCCGGCCGCCATTGCGACCGTCCCGCCGCTCGATGTGCTTCTGTGGGATTCCTCGCTCATGCAGATGGTCGAGGTCGCCCACCAAGTCGGGAGTGCGGCAACCTTCATGGTCGGGTCCGAGGCATCGCCGCCAGGAGAAGGGTACCGCTACGACACGTTCCTGCAGGACTTGGTCACAACTCCGACGCTCAGCCCCGAGGTGTTCTCGACGCTCGTTGTCAATGAGACCCTCACCACGCTGGGGGGCGCCTATGACCTGACACAATCTGCAGTGCGGCTCTCGGCGGTGCCCAACCTGGTCCAGGAGCTGCACTTTTTCGCCGGGGCTCTGACCGGCGCGCGCAGCGAGTACGCCACCCAACTCGACGCCGCCAGGACCCAGGCACAGCGCTACGGCAGCGGCGCCTACACGTACCGCGACTACAAGGACTTGCAGGACTACGCTGAGAAGATCAAGACCGGCATCCCGCTGCAGTCCGTTCAGGGCCGAGCCGACGCGGTGATCCAGGCGCTCCACGCGGCCATTGTGGCAGAGGGGCACGCCGGCGCTTCCGTCAGCCGATCCCACGGGCTGTCCCTCTATGTGCCGCCCCTGATCGACTATGTCGCGCTCTACGACACGCTGGCGTTCGCGCACGATACCGGCTGGGACGAGTTCCTCAAGGAGCAGACCCAGCCCCTTACGGTCACCGCCCCCAACGGCGGCGAGTCGTGGAACTGCGGCTTCCTCCGGGAGCTCCAGTGGCAGGCTTCGGGCGACGTCGGTCAAACCGTGCGGATCGAGCTACTGAAGGGGGGCGTCCTGCACCAGGTGCTGGCCGAGGCCGCCGACAACACCGGGCGCTTCGAGTGGCCCATTGCCACCGACGAACTGCTGGGCGGCGACTTCCGCGTCAGAGTGGTCCCTGGCGCCTCACCGCGCCTTCTCGACGAGTCTGACAGCGACTTCAGCCTCGCGACCGTCGGTCCCGACCGCGACGGCGACGGTGCCCCTGACAGCGCAGACTGCAACCCGGACGACCCGAGAGTCAGCCCGTACGCGGCCGAGATCTGCGGCGACGGGATCGACAACAACTGCAACGCGGTACCAGACGAAGGCCAGTGCCTCGCACCCGCGGACTTCGGTGACGCCCCCGACCCGCGCTGGAACCTCCCCGGGGCATACCCGACGCGGCTGCGCAACCACGGCGCTTACCACACCCTCGGCGGCCCGGTACTCGGCGCGGTGGTGCAGTCCGACAGCGACGGGTACCCCTCCCCCAGCGCCGACGCAGACTACGGCGATGACGGCGTCACCGTCGGGACGCTCTTGCCGGGCGACGCCAATGCCCGAGCGACAATCACCGTCAGCAACGCCGCCGGCGTGCTGAACGCGTGGATCGATATCAACCACGATGGCGACTGGGACGACCCGGGCGAGCAGATCTTCACCAATCGTTCCTTGACGGCCGCCGTGCACGACCTGACCTTCGCCATACCCCCGCAAGCCCTGCCAGGCTACACCTACGCCCGGTTCCGGCTCAACAGCGCCGGCGGGCTCACGCCCCGCGGGCCCGCCGACGATGGCGAGGTGGAGGACTACCGCTTCTACCTTGGCGACGAGGTCGTGGTGACCGCCCCCAACGGCGGGGAGGTGTGGCGGCGGGCCACGACCGCCCAGATCACCTGGACGGCCAGCGCCCTCGTCGGCAGCCTCGTCAAGTTGGAGCTGTACAAGGGAGAAACCCTCGACAGCACCATCGCCGCCAGCACCGAGAACGACGGCGCTTTCGACTGGGCGATTCCGGCCGAGCAGCAACTCGGGACGAACTACCGCGTCAAGGTCGCGTCGGTCGCCAACGACGCGCTGCAGGACCAGAGCGACGCCGACTTCGAGCTCGCGGCTGCGCCCTCGGCGGACCTCAGCCTCACCAAGCAGGTGGACAACAACCGCCCCGCAGTGGGCGGGAACGTGGTGTTCACCATCGCGGTCGCCAACGCCGGCCCCGATGCCGCTACCGGCGCGGTGGTGAAGGACCAACTCCCGCAAGGGCTGACGTTTGTCTCCGCTACCCAGAGCCAGGGCGCCTACGAGGAGACCACGGGGCTGTGGACCCTCGGCAGTCTGGACAGCGGCGCCAGCGCCGCCCTGACTGTGACAGCCGCCGTGGCCGTCTCTGCGGCCGTCGTCAACGTCTCCCAAGTGCAGGCAGTCAACGAAGCCGATCCCGACTCGACGCCCGCCAACGACGCTCCCGGCGAAGACGACCAGGATAGCGCCGCAGTCAACGCATGCGCCGGCTGGCAGTTACCGATCCACCTCAGCGCCGGTCAAACGACCGACGACCTGATCGCCGGCATGAGCGACTGCGCCACCGGTGGCTACGACGCCAACCTCGACTTCCCGCACGCGCCCAACCCGCCCGAGCCCTATGTGGCGGGGTACTTCTACCACGAGTGGGGCGTCCCGGAGGGCAACCGATTCCGAACCGACATCCGGCAGTTGAGGACGCTGACCGGCAGCGCCACCGAAGTGTGGGTGAGCGGCTGCGATTTCCGCGTCGAGGTCAGCCAGAACAACACCGAGGTTGCCCTCACCTTCGACCTGGCGGAAGTGCCCGGCGGGTACCCGGTGTACCTGCACCGGTGCGCGGACAACACGTCAACCGACCTGCGCGCCATTAACGGACAGTACACCTTCAACAGCGGCGCGGACCAACTTCATCGATTCGAACTCGTCGTCGGGCAACACACCGAGCAGCACAGCTACGCCGCCGCCGGCTGGACGATGACCTCGGTTCCGCTGGAGCCCGGCGACCCGGCACCGGGGACGGTGTTCGGGAGTGACTTCAACCCACTGGTCTTCTACGGCTGGGGCTGCACCAGCTACGCGTGGCTGCCGGAGGTTCACTTCGGCTCGGGCTACTGGCTCTTGGTGCCGCAGGTGAACGCCACGGCCGCGGTGACCGGGCCGCCCGGCCCCAGCGAACTCGCCCTGACTTGCGGCCCCGGCTGGCAGATGCTGGGTTGCGTCACGCAGTCCGGCGACGTGACGTTGTCAGACTGCACGCTCCGCCGCGCAGCCGACACCAAGACGTGGGCCGAGGCAGTCACTGGCGGCTGGATCGCCGACCTCGCGTACGGCTGGAACGACGCAACCCACGGCTACGTCACCCACGCGCCCGCTTCGCAGTGCGTCATGAAAGCGTGGAAGGCGTACTGGGTGCTGCCCCTGGTCGACGGCTTGACGCTGCTCGCTCCCTCGCGCGCCGCCCCGCCCAAAGCGCGCGTGCCCGCACCACCAACAGAAGACGGCTGGTCACTCCAGGTGGAAGCCTCCTCCGCCAGCGGCTCCGACACCATTGAGGCGCAGGTCCGCTCCACGGCAACCCCCGGCTTCGACGGCTACACCCTCGACCTCCCCAAAGCCCCCCCCGCCCCCGGTGGCCTCACGGTCGAGTTCGCCCATCCTGAGTGGCAGGCAAGCGGCGCAGCGCCTCTCAGCCGCCTCCAGACCGACACCCGCGCGCCCGTCGGCAGCACCCCAACCTGCTGGGACTTCCAGGTCCGCGCCAACAGACCCAACACCGGTCTCGACGTCGTCCTCACCACCCCCGACCTCAGCGCCCTGCCCAACCACCTCACTGCAACTCTGCTCGACCTCGACAGCGGGAAGACGCAGTACCTGAGGACAACGCGCTCGTACCAATTCACGCTGATTAGCGAGACGCCGCGACAATTCCAGTTGATCGTGGAGCCGCGCTCAACAAGCGTGCTCCGCCTCACCGCGATCACAGTCGTGCCGACGCGCGGCGGGCTGACAGTGCAATATGTACTCAACAGGCCGGCGACCGTACAAGCGCAGATCCGGTCGGCGGCGGGGCGCCTTGTTGGCGCGATGGTCGCCGGGCGCTCTGGCCGTGCGGGCAGCAACACGCTAACCTGGAGTGCTCGCGCACCGGGAGAGGCACTGCCGCGTGGTGTGTATCTGGTAGAGCTGACGGCCCGCACCGAAGGCGGCCAGGCAGTTCGAGGGATCGGCACAGTCTCCTTGCGTTAGCCGGAGTCAATGACCCACCAGAGGCCCGTGGCCGACTGAAGCCCTTCGCGCCGATACAGCGAGGCAGTACGAGCGACCACGACCTGCACGTGCAGCACCCGCCAACCGGGCCCCCCCCCCGTGACGTGCCGTCACAGAGGCGGCTCGACCCCACCGTGGACGGCAGGTTGGGCGCTGCCGCTCAGTCAGTACGTCTCCACATGCACCGCCGGGCCGAGGTCCACCAGCTCCACGTCGTCGTACCAGAGCGTGCCGGTTGTCCAGCGAAGCTGGAACGTGAAGGCACCCCATTTGGCGTGCTCGTCGGTGACGAAGGTGAACTGGCGCTGCTCCCAGTCGAAGGTGCCATTGGGGCGAGGGTCGCGCTCGTAGGCGTTGGTGCGGGACCACTCGCCGTCCTTCTGCGACTGGTAGAACATCATCATGATCGGCCCAGTGCCGCTTGGTTCGACGTTCTCGCCCTTCACCCACCAGCGCACCTTGTAGCGGCGGTTCGGTCGGAGGTTGTGCGGGTCGTCGGGGTCGGCGGCATACCGCTCGGTGGAGTACTGCACGAGGGCGATGTCTTTCATGTCGCGGTTGTCGATGCGAACCGACCGCGCGCCTGAGTGCTTCGTCTCCTCGTCCAGGGTGATGGTTGCCGTGCGCGTCTGGTCCCTGGTCAACTCGCGCGAGGGGATCCAGCCGACCGGCGCGGTGCCGGGCGGGACCAAGTCCACGTTACGCACGTCTTCGCGCTGCGCAGTGTTTGCGTCCAACGTGCCCCACTCCTCGAACCCACCGTTGGCGAGGAGGTTGGGGCGAGCCGCGGCTCCTGAAGCATCGTCCGCGTGAACGATGCCGGGCAAGGACAAGCACAGGCAGACAACGCACAAGACGGCTTGGGAGCGCATTCAGCTCACCTCCGACACGGTGCCGAGGCGCACGCTCTTGACGACCATTCGCTGTTGCGCGATCTCGCTGGGCGAGCGGCCCCACAGCTCGATCCGGTTCACTTCACCGGGCTTGATGAAGGGGTAGAGATTGACCTGCATGAGGTTGCCGTAGGGATGCAGGAAGGCGTTGTAGGCAATGGCGCGCCCATTGACGACCACCAGCCCCACCCACCGGTCGCTGACTTCCCACTCCAGGAAGACGCTGTCGTTCTTCCACGTCGCGGGGATAGTGACCTCCGTTTCCAGGTACCGCCCCGTCGCGTCCAGCGGTACAGTGGCCGGCGTCCACTTCTGGTTGTCGGCGTAGAGCTTCCAGTCGGCCGTCAAGTCCCTGGCGTCCTGCAGGTTCTCCAGCGGGAACGCCACCAATTGCCCGAGGTACCCGCCGCGGACCTCGCTGGCTTCGACGAGAACGCCCAGGTCGTTGTCTCCCTCTTTGAGAGAGGGCGTGATGTCGAGCACGTCGAAGTTGGCCCATGGATGCCCCTGGTACTCGCCCGCGGGCTTGCCGTTGACGAAGAAGGTGGCGTGTTCGAGGAAGACGGGGTAGTCGAACGACACGCAGGCCAACAGCACCCGAGGCCCCTGCCACTGCGCCGGCGCGCGGAAGGTGCACCGGTACAGCCCGACGCCCTTGGCCGGGTAGCCGAGTTCATCCCAGAAGCCGTAGCCGAGATCCTTCCACGCCGCGCCGTCAACTGGCTCGGAGAGCCACGCGAGGTCGGTCTTCGCCCCGGCGTCGGCCGGGCGGAAGCGGAAGGCGTTCAGCAGCACGGACGTTGGCGCGGGCAGGGGCGTCCGCGACTCGGCGCTCTTGGCGACGACGGGACGTGTTTCGTAGTGCCGCTTCTCGCTGAACCAGTGTTCGACTGCCCCGAGGAGACCTCGGCGCGCAATGGCGAACACCTTCACGGCGTTGAGATCGAGGTCAATGTCGGGCACGCGCACGGCGCCCTCGGCCCAGGTGAAGGGCACCGGCTTGCCGGTCTCGACGCCGCGCACGGCCGCAGGCTTGGTAGCAGCGGGGAAGGAGAGCGTGCGACCTTTGACGGCGCCGCGGCCGGCGTTGTAGGCCATCACCCAGTCTTCGAGCCCGTTCTTCGTGACGAGCCGGCGCACCCACACGTCTTCGCTGTCAACGTCGGCCTGGCGGCGGATGCCCAGACCGGCGAAGAGGTCGCCGAAGAAGGTCGTCTGCACCGAGCCGTTCAGCGAGATGCCATTGCCCGCGCGGTCGGACATGCTGCGCCAGAACGAGGAACCGAGGACTATCACGCGCCCTTTGCCCAGCCGGCGCATTCCCACCGCGGCCGTGCCGTCTTCCCAGCGCGCCAGGACCGTGCCGTCGCCCTCCTGGGGTCCGAGTGCCACGGCGCCGTCGGCAAGGTGGTTGACGCCCATCCAGTTCACCGCGATGCCGTTCCCGTCGAACGTCATCCCCGCCAGGTGCTTGAGGAGCGGGTTGTCGGGCAACACGGTGACATGCATGTTCTCCCGCTCGCCAAGGACCTGGAAGCCGGTGAGCTTCTGGATCGGCCAGGCATCGGCCTCCAGCGGTGTGTGGCGGCCGGTGACGTTCACCGCGACAAAGGTGCCGCCGGCGGACGTATCGCTCGAGGGCTGCCAGCGCCTCGTCGCCCAACACCAGGCTGCCGCTGTCGAAGACGACGGGGTAGTCGTCGGCCAGCCCCGCGCGCAGTTCGGCCTCCGTCACGTAGACGTTCTGGTAGTGGGCCGCCTGCAGGCTGCTGCGACCGAGGTCCCAATCGTCGGCAAACGCGCTGTAGGGGAAGTAGTTGTCGGTGCGCGCGGCGCGCAACACTGCGACGGGCGGCTTCTCCCACGTGGACTTGCCCAGCAGATCGAGCAGTCGCGCGTTCTTGGAGAACCACTGCGTCTTCTCTTCGATGCGCACGTAGTCCCAGGCGTCGTAGTAGTAGTTGTGATGCCCTTGCGCGTCGAGAAGCATCCAGGCAAGCTCGCGGCTGAGGGTGGGCGCGGCCCAGCTCGTGCCGCCCTCTTCCGAGGTCCCGTACGCGCCCCAGACATAGCCCAGCCCCGACCACCACGGCATGTACGACGAACCGCCGCCGGTGTGGTGCAGGCTGGAGATGCCCAACTCCGTCTTCAGCTCCAGGAAGTGATCCCAGAACTCCTTGGAGCCGCCGGGCACGAACATGAAGGGCGTGTCGGGGTCCTTCTCGCGGACGAACCGGGCTTCGCGCTTCCAGCCCCGCGCGAGCTTCTCCGCCTCCCAGTCGCGCAGGTCGATCCAACGGGCGTTGCCTTGCGGACCGAGGTAGGGGTAGCGCTTCGGCTGCTCCGTGGTCAGGAACACCGGCCCGCGGATGATGCCGTCCTGCACCTTCAGGCAGAGCACGTTGCGGCCTGGCTTGACGAGCGCTGTGGCGTCGAAGGCGATGGGGCCGCACCAGACCGTCTTCGGCTTGATCGGGCCGAGGTAGGCGTCGTTGAGAAACACTCCGACCGGCTGCGTCTGCGAGTCGCCGACCTGCGCCACGACGTAGACCCGCCGTCCCCGGTTCTTCGCCAACCAGGCCGACGGGTCGAACTCCTTGCGGAACCAGGCGACGGTGCTCTTGCCTTCACGCAGTTCCTTGTCACGGGTGGAGCCGAAGAGGAAGAGCTGTTTCATGGATGGCGCCAGGTCGGTGGGGGTCCACTCGTCTCCGGGTGCGTAGTCGGGCTTCTGCCAGCCTTCCTCCTCTGCGGTCTGGCGGTCGGGACGCCACAGCCAGCCTTGCCGGAGGTCGAGCGAATTGTCGCCGAAGGCGCCGAAGAACTCGTAGTTGGAGGGCAGCGTAACGTCGTCCCACGACTTGAGGTGGTTCGCGTCGCCATACCAGCGCTGGCTCAGAGCCGGCAGGTCGAGCTTGCGCGTGTCGCGTAGCCACTGGCGGAAGGCGGCTTGCCCCGCCTCGCCGTAATCCATGAACTCGGTGCTGAGATGGTGCAGCCCCATTTCGTCGCCGGGGTGGCCGCCGCCGACAGCACGAATGCAGCCCAGGTTGTCGCCGGCCGTCGCGTGCAGGCGGTCGAGCGCCTGCGCTGCGAACCGCTGCGAGTAGGCGAACGCTTGGTCCGAGGCGAACTGGCTGAGGTAGGTCCCGGCCATAGCCTCCAGCGGGTTCCAGCCGCTGATCGCGTTGGGGTCCCACTGGATGATGTCGCGCGGGAACCGGTTGCGCATCCACCACGGCGCCCAGTGCAAGCCGAAGTGGTTCATCACGATCTGCCCGCGCGCCACCGCCAGCTTGACGCAGTACTCCATCGGGAACGTGTGCCCCGCGCCGTCGGCCAGTTCGTCGCTGCCGAAGTACGGCAGGAACCGGCTGTAGCCATAGCCGGACTTGGCCCAGAAGTCGGCCGTGCGTCCGAGGGGTTCGCGGTCATAGCGCTTCCACCCCTTCTCCATGTCGCGCACGTTCATGCCGAGGTAGTACATGCTGACCGGCCGCAAGTCGAAGAAGTCCAGCGACAACGGGTGGGGCTTCTGGGGCAGGAACGTGGCCTTGGCGAGACCCCGGCGCGCGAGCAGGGGCTGAGCAGCGTCCGCTGTCGGCGCGCTGAGGACGTACACAGCCTTGTCACGGCGCGCAAACACCAGCACGCCGCGCGCGCCCACCGCAAGCGCCGGCGCGCCGCCGGGCAGCGTGATCGCGCGGACCTCCGAGAGCTTGTCCCAGGCGAAGTCCGCACGGAGCTTGCTGAGCAAGCGGTCCGCGTGCTGGGCATCCTGGCAGGTGAACGTCGCCACTCCGCTGCCGGCCGCCCCCGACTCGACCGACAGCGCGAGGCGGCCATAGCCGGACAACTCAGAAGTCAACGGCGCGGCAAGGACGGGAAGGACTGCAAGGACTTGAAGGACGGAAAGGGCAGACAGCACGGCTGCTTGGTTTGGGGTACGTTTCATGTGTGTCGGCCTCGGGGTCGCGGCGGCTACGCCAACGGCCGGCGCGGAGTCACTTGAGTGCCGTGAGGTTCGCCGGCTGTCGGGCAGCAGCCTTCGAGGCAGCGGGTCAAGTGGTCCGGCGCCCTGCGCAAACTGCCTCTGGATTCAGGGCGCAGCCCGCGACACAGCGCGGGTACAATCTGCAACCACCACCCGCGAGACGATGGCTGTCTGCCGGCATGGGTTCGGGCCCTCGCCGCAAAGTAGGTACACCATGGTACTGCCAGTTTTCCTCGCCCTGCTCACCCAACCCGCAGCGGCTGCTCGTCAGCCGTCGCCGAAGGAGCGTCGCCCCGTGACAATTGCCCCCGAAGTCGCCCTGAACCGCCAGTGGGCGGAGCGTGTGTTCGCCGAGGCGCCGCACGACCCAGCGCCAAGTGACCGGTTGACCGTCGTCCATGAAGACGTTGCCGGGGACACGAAGATCGGCCGGTGCGCGGCAGGGCCGCCGCTGCGGCTTGGCGACAAGGTCTACACGCGCGGGATCGGCGTGAACTCGGTCAGCGTCATGCGCGTGTCCCTGGGCAGGCCGGCGGCGCGGTTCGTCGCGGACATCGGTCTGGACCGGAACGTGGAGGGCACGGCAGCCTCGGTGCGCTTTCACGTGAGCGTCGGCGGGAAGGACCTGTTTGCGACCGACGTGCTGCGTCCCACCGGGGCGGTGCAGCATATCGACGCGCCGCTCTCGGGAGCGCAGAGCTTCGACTTGACTGTGGACGATGGCGGCGACGGCCGGGGGTGGGATCAGGGGGACTGGGCGGACGCGCGAGTGGTGCTGCAAGACGGCTCGGAACTGTGGTTGGACGACTTGGCGCGCCAGGCGACGCTTGGGGCGGAGCTACCGTTCTCGTTCGTGTACGGCGGGCGGCCTTCCGCGGTGCTCCTCGGTACGTGGCGGCGCGAGGAGACGGACGAGGAGGTGGACGCCTCCAAGCGACGTCGCACGCTGACGCTCACCGACCCTCAGACCGGGCTGGAGGTCCGCGCTGTCGCCACCGTCTACACCGACACGCCGGGCGCCGACTGGACGCTGCACTTCACCAACAAGGGCTCGGCCGACACGCCGGCTCTCGAACAGGTCAAGGCGCTCGACGTGGGTGTCACGCTGAGGATGGACCAGGGGGCTGTATTGCACCGGCTGCGCGGGAGCACCTGCGCCGCGGACGACTGGCAGCCGTTCGATCAGCCGCTCGCCCGGGGAGCGCAGGTCGAGTTCGGCGCGGTCAACGGCCGGTCGTCGGCCGATTGCCCGTTCTTCAACCTGGACTGGGGAAGCGGTGGAGTCGTGACGGCCGTCGGCTGGTCGGGGCAATGGCGTGGGTCGGTTGAAGCGAGCAAAGACGGCGAGGTGCGGACCCAGGTCGGGATGCAGAACCTTCACCTCCGGCTGCGACCGGGAGAGAGCATCCGCAGTCCGCGAATCATGCAGCTCTACTGGACAGGCGCGGACCCGCTTCGGGGCTGCAACCTGTTCCGCGAGACCATGCTGCGGCACGTCGTCCCCCGGATCG
>Ga0210042_1002871_pt1 | contig 12808 bp, 13 predicted proteins | sample CryGeymeta201518_FD_183982 | JGI IMG/M metagenome (GOLD analysis project Ga0210042, IMG submission 183982) | Groundwater microbial communities from Crystal Geyser aquifers in Utah, USA - Crystal Geyser metaG 2015-18 (SPAdes) (version 2) | ecosystem: Environmental > Aquatic > Deep subsurface >... | reverse complement strand
ATAAAAAAAACCGTTGTAATGATCGGTGTTGGGATGACTTAAGATGGCTAGTTCAATCTTCCGGTCCCAAAAAGGCATATATCTACCAAGACAGCTTAAGATTTTCCGATCCGGCCCTGCATCAATGACAATATCTATCTTATTTTTGATCCTAATATAGGCACCGTCGCCCTGTCCGACGTCGCAAAAGACGATTTTGGTCGTTCTGTCAAGATAATTTAAGAAAAACAAACAGACGAGAATTATTAAAGAAAAGAACAAAGTTAATATCAAATCGCGGATTTTTATCGGCGAATCGTGCATGTTTATTTTCGATAATTGATATCCTGATTCCAAAAGAGAGGATTTGTTTTTATGTATTGACGTATTTTAATTAATTCGTTTTCGTTTTGGATTATATGTTCATAATAATTGCGTTGGAAAATTTTTTGACCAGGCGTATTTCGTAATTTATTAATTTGTTTTGTACATTCCGTTTTAAACATACCAACGATAAAACCCAACGTTGTAGGGGCGCGGCGTGACGCGCCCAAAACAATATGTAAAATAAAATGCACATGATTTGGCATTATTTGAAATACATCCAATTCAACAGAATGATGGTTAGGTAATGATTCCCATACGTTTTCAATGATTTTTCCGTATTGATTTAAAATCATTGAAATGGGTCGGTCACGCCCGACCCCTACATTATTGTTGATGATATTCCCGAAAATACATTCACGATTTTGTGTACAGATGGTAACAAAATATAATCCTGATTGGGAATAATCATAATTCTTTAATCTGATTGATTTTCGGTGTTTTGCCATATTTAAAATTGCAAAAATACAAATGGTAATTTTGACAGCGTCTCAACAACCCAAACCATATAAGTCAATAATCCATAACAGACATAAGAGGGAATTAATCCTAAAAAATAATTAATCTTTCCCAAAATCGCTGTTAAAAAACCAAAAATCATCAAAGGCGGAATAACTGGAGCGACCAGCAGATTTGACAGAGGAGCAATCAGGGAAATCTGTTTAAAATAGATAAAAATAATTGGCGTTGTGAATAGCTGCGCCGCCAAGGAAACCTTTAACTCTCTCCATAACTGATTTTTTGAAGAAGTTTGACCAAAAAAAATAATTCCCAGAGTGGCTCCATAGGAAAGCAGTAGTGATATCGACGTCAACCACCTGGGAAAAACAATAGCGATAAAAATTACAGACAGAAACAAAGAATATAAGACGAGATTTTTTCTTCCTGTCAGAATAGCTACGAGCGTGAGAAGTCCCATAAAGCCTGCTCTGACTATTGGGGCTTGTGGTCCTACAAATAAAATAAACAAAATAATAGTTAGTATCGTTATCAGAATAGATATTTGTTTGCCAAAAAAAGACGTTATGGAGCCAATAATTGCTGCCAGTATGGTTATATTCATTCCCGAGAGAACAACAATATGGAGCAATCCAACAATCTTTAACTGTTCATAAAAAATTTTAGTAGTTTTCAAATTAACTCCGAAAATAATTCCGTTCAAAAGAGACGCTTGGGGTTCGGAAAGATAGTTATTAATAACAGAGCTAAAAAAATAAGAAGAAGACATTTATTAAATTGTTATTAAATCTTTAATATTTTCGAAGACAGATTTATTAACAATCTTTTTATTTAATAGTTCTTCCAGAGCCCCAAAAGGACGATTGTCAATAATTTTCTGGGCAGTGACTTTTCCGACGCCAGGAAGTGTGTCTAGTTCTTCAATCGTGGCAGAGTTGATATTGATTTTATTATCTGTAGGGGCATTGCTCGCAATGCCCCTACCTGGCGAATTGTAATCTAACATTTGTTGATTCTCTACGAAATAACCATTACCGACTTCCCAAACCGACGGCACATAAATCTTTTCCTGATCAGACACTATTCTTGCCAGATTGAAGTTTCTCGCAAAAAAACTTTTATCGGCACTGTCAGACAGACCGCCGGCCTTTTTAATCAGATCTTTTAGTCTTATGCCGTTTGAGGCTTCGTATGAGTCCGGTTTATTAACACTACCGGAGACGTCAATATAGATTTTTGCTTGCCCGCCGACTTGTTCCTCGAAGCTCGAAGGGCGGAGTGAGAAGTCTTGAATTTCTTCATCTGTCTTTTGATAGGTATTTAAAAAAATTAACAAAGAAACAATTGCTATTAAAAAAGCAATCGTCAAAATGACAACCTCAATCCGATATTTTTTTAGTTTTTTCAATAATTTTTCCATACTTCCCATTGTCATTCCGAGCGAGCGAAGCGAGTCGAGGAATCTTAAAAGACGGGTCGCTCAGGACGACATAATAATTAAGGTATATTTATGTCGTCTTGTCAACGGACTATACGCTACAAAGGAAAGGTTTTAGCAGATATTAACAAGCAGATTTTTGCGATATGCCACCAGTATTAATCTTCGTCTTCCTGAGTGGAGAATTTTCTTATTACAAAAGTGGTTATTATTATTACAACAATCAATCCAACAATTAGCTTAAAAGGCAGGGCCAAGAATGAAGTTGAGGCAAAGACGGTCGGCGAATTTTCACCAAAAGTCAACTTGGTTGACAGTCGGTATAGACCGACAAAAAATCCAGACAGAGTCAGGCTGACTGGTTTTTCAAACTGAGCAGAAGGAGTGGCCTCGACCAGTCTTTGTGACATTGATAGAATATTTTTAGGAATGATGTCATATTTTATCTCTTCGCCGAAATTTCCCTTGAGAGTGATTTCGCCTTCGGGCTTGATCATATTTTTACCTTTGTTTTCAACGATAAGAGTTAGAGGAATTTTGTCAAAACTATCGTATATTTTTAAATCTCGGTCAAGGATTAATCCGCCCAAGGTGGAGAAAAGAGCTATCTTTGGTTTGACTTCGACAGACCCGCTTTCTGTCACGGTAATAAGAATATTACTGCCAATGTCAACCCGAGCTTGGGCGCTGCCAATGCCTTCAGAACTTTTAGGCGGAACAGTTTCTGCTAATAAGGTATAATAATAATCGCCTTCAGGCGCTCCTTCAGGCAGCCTGATTCTTAAAAGCAGCTGCTGCGAGTCGCCGGTTTTCAAAAAAAACGGTTGCTCAAGTTGTAGATCAGCATTGTCAAGACCAAAGCGGACCGGTCCATCGAACTCTTTTTTTATTCGGATATTTCCCAAATTATCCTTGGGTTCAAAAGGAAGGATTTTCGTTGTCAAAATGGTTGGGTCACCCAAGTTTCCCACCCGGTAGGCAACCATAATCGACTTACCCGGCTTGATGACAAGTTCGAGGATAGGAGGAGAGATTGAGAGAGAGACCTGTTGAGCATTTACAGAAGAAGTCAAAAGTAAAAATACCACCCCCACTGTCATCCCGACCAAGTCCCGCCAAAGGCGGGACGCGTGGAGGGATCTTTTTAAGATTCCTCGACTTCGCTTCGCTTCGCTCGGAATGACAAAAGGTATCATATTAAAAACTCGGTGTTGCCACAAAATTAATAATTGTCTGATAACTTCCGGCCGGCTGGATTGGCGATATATTTACTTTAAAAGTTAGAGTAGAAATGCGATTTTTACCGACGTTAATACTAGTCATTACAGTTGCCGGAGATTCGGCGGCAGTCCGATCGGGAAATGGTCGAAAGTAAGTTGCGTCAATAAAATCAGCCGGAATATCATCACCACTCATGCCATAGCCAAAACCATAAGCTGAGACAGAATCCCAAACTTTTGCTAATGATTCACTACAGGTATCTCCGCCGCCATTACAACTGGTATCAGGAATGGCGTTTCCAGACTGAGTTTTAAACGGACTTTCCTCAATCGCTGTGACCAGATATTGTCCGGCAGCGCCAAAATAGACTGTTAATACTGTCGAAGCAGTTACGGGAACATTAGGAGTTAATGTGCCAAGGGCAACATTAATATCTGAAATAGAAAAGCGAAAAGGAATAATAGAATGAAGATATTGAAATCCAGCCTTAACCACGTATCCGGTTGAAGAAAACTCTCCGGCAGCTAGTTGACCGATCGTGTCAGATAGTTTGTAGTTAGTCGACGATTTGTTTCCGGCGGCAGAATTAACATTAGCTGAATCAATGCGAAACCGCGACGATTCCATATCAACAGCCGATACCGCCCCTCCTGTCATTCCGAGGAAGAGCAAAGCGACGACGAGGAATCTAGCGAAGCGTAAATTCATATTAGCTTTTTTCAAACTTCTCAATCAATTTTTCCATTCTCGACGCAGATTTTTTAATAATATCTAATTCGTGGTCACCGACGAAGTTTTCCACCGCCTCCTTAATATTTTTCAGATGGTTTTTCAAAAGAAGAGAGACAAAAAGAAAAGCATCCTCTTGCAACTTTTCACTTTTCACTTCTAACTTCTCACTTCTTTTATACTCTTCACCCAAAAACATGGCAAAAGGAGTGATAAAAGCCAAAGAAATGATCGGGAGGAGATTTTTCCAGTTCTGGCCCTGGGGGACTGAAAGTAAAAAAAAGACAACGAGAGTAATTGTAGTTGTTATAGAAATAATCGGCTCAAGGAGCAAAGATAAAGAAAAAAGAAGAAAATAAATCAGAAAAAAGAATAAAGAGTTGACGCCGCCAGTTGAATTGACGATACCGACGATGATTAGGGTAAAAATTACCGATTCGATTAAGCGAGATGAAGAACTTTGAGAAACAACTAATTTTTTTACCAGATAAAGAATGACAAAAAGTCCGGCAGTAATCTGCAGTTCATAGTTGGCGAGATTTGTTTTTGGGAAAATAAACGCTAAAACAATAGTGGCAATTAGAATTAAAGAATGAATGATTTCTTTGGTCATAATTTAAATATAGCAAATCATTAAGTTTAAAGACTCGGCAACGTAATTTTTATCACACGAGAATCTCACCACTTCGTGGTTCCCTCGAAAGTGAAAAAATCACATTGCCTCGTCTTTATAAAAAAAATATTGCGGGTGTCGAGAAGAAAGGGATCCCGGACGGCCTGCCTGCCGGCAGGCAGGCGCGCAGTCGAGGGGTATTGTTCGAAGCGAGCACCGGCGGGAATGAATCCGAGACAGGCCCCGCAAAGATACTAAAATTTCGGTATCGAGCTTTTAACTTTTATGCTACAATATCAAAATGGCAAATCAAATAGCAAAACCCAACTTTGCAACCGATGTCGTCGATGAGCTCAAAAAAGTCAGTTGGCCCTCCCGGGCCGAAACAATCAAATTAACAGCAATAGTCATCGGCGTTTCCTTGATAATTGGATTATATGTGGGTATAATAGACATCTTGTTAACTAAGGGACTGGAATTCGTGACGAAATTCAGATAAAATCTCAAATGTCAAAATTCAAATCTCAAATCTACATCTAAAAACTCAAATCTTTATTAATTAGATTTAAGATTTACGATTTAGATTTGACATTTACGATTTAAGATTTAAGATTTTCTTATGAATCAACAGCAAATTACTGAAGAAAAAAAAGAGGTAGAAAAAATTATCAAAACCGTAGATCCCGCTGCTAAATGGTATGTCATCCACATCCAGTCCAGTTATGAGATGAAAGTGAAGCACGCCCTTGAACAAAGAGTTAAATCTTTGGGAGTGGAGGATAAGATTTTTGAAGTCGTTATTCCGACCCGCGAAGTCATCGTCGTTAAAAAAGGAAAAAAAACCAAGCAGACAGAGAAAGTTTTCCCCGGCTATGTCTTGGTAAAGATGATTTTAGATGACAACTCATGGTTGGTGGTGCGGACGACCCAGGGAGTGACCGGTTTTGTTGGCGCTGGCCTAAAACCAACTCCTATTTCTGACAAAGAAGTGGTGGCGATTATGAAGTTTGTCGAGCAGGAACAGCCGAAGTTTAAGACGAAGTTTTCGATTGGTGAGGCGGTTAAAATCACCGAAGGACCGTTTGCCGATTTCTTAGGCACGGTTGAGTCGATTGATGAAGAAAGAGGAAAAGTTAAAGTATTAGTGTCAATTTTTGATCGAGAAACACCGGTAGAACTTGATTTTCTTCAAGTAACCAAGTTATAAATAAGAAAATCAAGTTAAATTACAAATTCTAAGTACCAAATCACAAATAAATCATAAATTTAAAATTCCAAACAGTTTAGAATTTAGTATTTTGAATTTAAATTTTATTTGGAACTTCGGATTTAGAATTTAGAATTTTTTTATATTATGTCTAAAAAAGTAAAAATAATTATTAAACTTAATCTTCCAGCTGGAGAAGCGACCCCGGCTCCACCTGTCGGTCCGGCCTTGGGTCAACACGGCATAGCGATCATGGACTTTATCAAAGAGTATAATACTCGGACCGCCAAGATAAAGGGTCAGGTGATTCCGGCAGTAATTACGATCTATGAAGACCGGAGTTTTACCTTTATTACCAAGCTGGCTCCCGTGGCAGCGATGATTAAAAAAAAGCTGGCATTACAAAAAGGTTCGGGAAAACCGAATACGGAAAAAGTGGGTAAGTTGACTAAAGCACAGGTGGAAGAAATCGCTAAAGATAAGATGGCTGATTTGAATGCGAATGACATTGAGGCGGCAAAAAAGATTGTGGCTGGAACAGCAAGGTCAATGGGCATTGATGTTGAAACATAGATAAGATGCCAATCTACGAATAAATTCTAATCAACGAATTCGTAGATTAGCATAAATTAGTAGATTAGAATCTTATTTTAAGGAACTATGGGCAAAATTAAAACACGATTAATCGGCATCGAAGAGGTAGAAAAACAGCAAAAAAAAGAGCAAAAAGAAAAAGCCGCTCAAAAAAAAGCCGATAAAAAGAAAACATCTGTCATTGCGAGCAAAGCGAAGCAATCTCAAAAAGACCTGCCTGCCGGCAAGGCAGGGACTGCTTCGTCGCCTGTGGCTCCTCGCAGTGACAAAAAATCTCCCAAACGTCACAAAACTATCAGTGTTAAACCTCGTGGAAAGCGCTACCAAGAAGCAAAAAAAATAATTTATTCTTCGAGCGAAGTCGAGAAGAATAGTTCTCGACAGGTTCGAACTATAAAGGAAGCAGTTAAACTTTTAAAACAAATTCATTATGCAAAATTTGATGAGTCAATTGAACTTCATTTGCTCGTTAACGAAGTTGGTCTAAAGGGCGAAGTGGAACTGCCCCACTCAACAGGTAAAACTGTAAAAGTTACGGTCGTTGACGATAAAGTTTTGGAAGAGATCGAAAAAGGCAAGATTGATTTTGATATTCTAGTTGCTCATCCGTCTTTCATGCCGCGCCTTGCGCGCTTTGCCAAAGTTTTGGGACCAAAAGGCTTGATGCCAAATCCTAAGGCCGGAACGATTTCACCTAAACCTGAACAGCTGGTAAAAAAATTTGCCAAAGGGCTGCTTAGATGGAAAACCGAAGCAAAATTCCCTTTAATTCATCAGATGATTGGAAAAATTTCTTTTAAAGATGAAGACCTAATTGAAAATGGAGAAAAATTTATCACCGTTGTCGGGCCAAAGCACATTACAAAAGCCTACATTAAATCAACCATGAGTCCTTCGATAAAACTAAAATTAGATTAATTCGTAATAAACAAATAAGCAAATCCGACAAATAAACAAATAAATAATCAAATGTATGAATGATTAAATCATTTAAATTATTTAGTTTATTTAAACATTGATTTGTTTATTTATATCTTGAACCTTCTTTTTGCTAGGTCAACGATAATATCAGTGGCGTCTTCAATAGTTAGGTTTGGATCGGTACGGATGACTATATTATAGTGATGAGATTTTTTTTGGTCGTGGTTATAAAGTGTTTGGACAAACCTCCGTCTTTCTTCGTCAGAATCGTCAATTCTTTTCATGGCTTCGTTCCTAGTGATTTGTTTTTGAGTCATCAGCCAGGTAATTCTATAATTCATTTCAGCAATAATTCTGACTTTTAGAGCATGTGGGAAAAAGAAGTTGGCCCCCCGTCCCAAAATAATCGCATAACCTCGTTGACCAATAAGAGAAAGGACTTTGATCAGATGTCGATAGTAGGAGGACATATTCAAGAATCTTCTGCCAAAGATTTCGGTGATTAGCTCTTCGACTAGAGGAAGTTTTTTATCGTCAATTGATTTGATTAATTTCTTTTCCAGATTACATTCTTTGGCGATTTCATCGATGATTTGCTGATCGTAGACCTTCCATTTTTCACCCAGTCTTTTTGCAACCATATTGGCAATCGGTTTTCCTCCCGACCCCTTTTCCCGTGAGATGGTGATGATAGGGAGAGCTCCCTTTATCAACTCTTCTTTTTGAGGAAAGATTCTTTTCAGCAGATTTTTTTCAATCAGCTGATAAATCCTTTTCATAGAAAAATTATAACATATTTTTGCTATTATTAAATTAAAAGCTTGATACCGCATTTTCTCATTAAATTAAAGAAAATTCGAAAATGGATATCTTCGCTTTTTTCTGAAAAGACGAGGTAAGAGTAATTTTTTCACTTTCGAGGGGACCGTCCCGCGAAGCGGGATGGTGAGACTCTCGTGTGATAAAAATTACCTTACCGAGTCTAAATAATAATTATGGATAAACTTAACACCTTAATTTTGAGAACCAGCGATTTTTGGCAGTATCTGTCACAAAATCAGAAAGATCTGATTTTAGAAGGCCAGTATCTGATGAATGACATCATTAAAGACCACGCTTACCAGTTTAAAGACTATTCGTTTTTGGTCTTTCCTTTTGCCAAAGCCTATGAAGGATTTCTTAAACAGCTTTTTAAAGATGCTAAACTAATCAGCCATTTAGATTACATTTCCGACCATTTGAGACTGGGAAAATTAATGTCACCCAATCTGATCGGTCGCCTTGGGGATAAATCTCTTTATAAAAAAATAAAAGAAAGAGCTGGGGTTGATTTGGCGGAAAAAATATGGACTGTCTGGAAAGTTGGCCGCAACCAGATTTTCCATTACTTTCCCCACAATCTTAAAGCCATAAGTTTTATTGAGGCGGATAAAATAGTGGGAGAGATATTGAGGATGATGGAAGAAGCATACTATAAATTAAGCTCGAAATACTAAATCCGAAATTCGAAACAAATTATAAATAATAAATGTTTAAATATTAAATAGTTTAAAATTTAATTATTGTTTCGGATTTCGATATTCGAATTTCGAATTTTATTATGAAAGGACTTACATCAGCTCAAACAAACGATTTTCTAAAGCAATACGGCTTAAACGTTATCTCAGAGCCTCCCAAGAAGAATATTCTCTTGAAATTTATTGAACAGTTTAACAACTTCTTGACGGTTCTTTTAATCGGTGCGTCGGTTTTTTCATTTTTTCTGGACGAAACAGTTGACGGTTCTTTAATACTCGCCATCGTCATTCTTAATGCTTTTTTTGGTCTGTATCAGGAAGCAAAAGCCGAAGAATCGTTGAAGGCTCTCAAGAAAATGACCGTCACTAAAGTTAGAGTGATAAGAGACGGTCGGCAAATTGAAATCGATAGCAAATTTCTGGTGCCGGGTGACATTGTTTATCTTGAAGAAGGAAGTAAAGTGCCGGCTGATGGAAAGGTGATGGACACAATGAATTTAGAAGTTAATGAGGCGGCTTTGACCGGTGAGTCTTTGCCGGTCGTGAAAAACAAACATGAAGAGGTTTTCTCCGGAACGATTGTCGTTAAAGGAAGAGGTTTTATTAAGATAACAAAGACTGGGATGAACACAAAGTTTGGCCAGATTGCGGAAAATCTTAGCTTGATTAAGGATGATAAGACACCGCTTCAGAGAAAATTAGAAGGTCTGACAAGATTAATTGGTATTTTTGGCATTTTTTTATCGATTGTAGTGTTTGTCATTTCATTAGCCGAGGGTTCAGGTTATTTCCCCGCTTTTCTTTTAGCAATTTCTTTGGCTGTGGCTGTCGTTCCCGAGGGTTTACCGGCCGTTATGACAATCACTTTGGCAATAGGCATGAATACGATGGCTAAAAAAAAGGCGATCGTAAGAAAACTATCAGCGATAGAGGCTTTAGGTAGCATTACTTTAATCGCTACTGATAAAACCGGAACGCTGACGACGAACAAGATGATGGTCAAAGAAATTTGGGCAGAAGGAAAAATTTTAGATGTAGGGGCGAAATTTATTTCGCCCGATAAAAGGGCGATTCAAGAATCGCCCCTACAATTATTAATCCTAAACGGCATTCTCTGTTCCACCGCTTCCCTTGTCTACATCCACGACCACGGCAGTTGGGATGTTTTGGGAGATCCAACCGAAGGCGCTCTTCTTTATTTAGCTCAAAAATTAGGGATTAATATTGAAGAAGAAAGAAAAAACTGGCAGCTAATGGAGGAAAAACCGTTTGACAGTGTGACGAAAATAATGACAGTAGTAGTAAAAAAGAATATTTATTCTTCGAGCGGAGCGAAGCGAAGTCGAGAAGATAGTTCTCGACAGGCTCGAACTATAACTTTTTCTAAAGGCGCACCAGAATCAATTCTTGATATCTGTGAACTAACAGCAGTAAAAAGAAAAGAAATAGAAAAACAGGTAGCCAGCTGGGCAGAAAAAGGATTAAGAGTATTGGCATTTGCATACTTAGATTACACCCCCGGGGTGTCATCTAACCTAAGTCTCACCCCGGGGGTGTTCCTGGGAATGGTGGCGATTCATGACGCCCCGAGATTTGAAGTCAGCGAAGCGTTAAAAAAAACAAAAGAAGCAGGCATAAAAGTCGTCATAATTACTGGAGACAATGAAAAAACCGCCGAGGCAATCGGTGTTTCTATCGGTTTAATCCGTGAAGGAAATGAGATTCTAACCGGACGGCAAATAGAAGAATATAGCAACGAAGAACTATTAAGACTTTTACCTAAAGTAAAGATCTTTGCCCGGACCAATCCGTTTCAAAAGCACAGGATTGTCAAATTATATCAGCAGTTGGGGGAAATTGTTGCCGTGACCGGTGACGGCGTCAACGACGCCATTGCCTTAAAACAGGCAGACGTCGGAGTTGCCATGGGGCTCATTGGTACCGACGTTGCCCGGGAAACGGCCGATATGATTATCACCGATGATAATTTTGCCACGATTGTGACTGCAATAGAAGAGGGTAGAGGAATTATTAATAACATTAAAAACGCTATTAAATATCTTTTGTCATGCAATGTGTCCGAGGCACTTTCCTTGATTGTTGCTTTAATTTTAGGTCTGCCGACTCTTTTTTATCCAATTCAGCTTTTATATATAAATTTAGTCACCGATGGTTTACCGGCTCTAATGCTTTCTTTCTCACCAAGAAGTCAACATCTAATGACTGTCTCGCCGGAAAAAGAAATGGTTTTATTAAAAAATAAAGATCAATATTACATTGGAGCGGTTGGAATAATCGGAGCGATTTTAGTAATTATTTCTTACTTTATTTTCGCCGGCCAGAAATTGGGAGGTACAGCTGTCTTTTCGGTTTTAACATTAATTCAATCTTTTGTCTTTATCGATTTATGGCTAAGTCATCGTCATATTCATCAAAATTTATTTCACCTGGTTTCGCCGCTTTTTTTCCTAGGCTTTGCTATTCCTGTGGTTTTACAGTTTATTATATTGAGCCATCCATTTTCAGCCTCTCTTTTTAAAATTAATTCAGTTTCGCCGTTAATCTACATTCAATTTTTACTGATTTCGTTTTTTGTCTTAGCAGGGATAAGAGTAGTTAAAAAAATGGTAAAATTATAGTATAATAGTTCCTTAAACATGAATGAAGCCGTATGATCCTTACCTAAAGTTAATCCTTATGAACAGCGCTTAAAACGCATGGAGATTCCATTAGATATTCCAACCAAGTATAAAAATACTCTTAGTTCTTTAACTGAAAACAGCAACTTAACAATAGATGAATTGACAGGCTTGCCTTTAGAAACAGATGAGGTTAGAAGGAAAGTAGCTAATCAATTAGGAAACTGTTTGAAGGCGGGAAAAAGATTTGCAGTTATTTATACTGATGCTGATAATTTAAAACAAGCAAACACAGTTCATAGTCGAGATCTTGGAGATATGGTTATCAAGTACGGTGCGGCAGTAGCCTCTGATGTTATCGAAAAAGCGCAATTTGATTCAAAAGTGGAAGTTTATTTTTATAAACCAACATATGCAGCCGACGAAACAATAACCTGGGTTTTTGGATTATCAGACGAAAATATAAAAAATATTAATAAATCAATAGATGAAATTAAACCTATTAAAATAGATGATCCGAATTTTGTCTTTTCTACGACATCATTAGTAATAAATTCACAACACCCAGATATTGCTGCCGTTGTTGACGAAACAACAGCCTGGTTGAAAGGAAATGAATCCAGAATACCATTTGATTTATATCAGGAAGTTGAGGAAAAAGCCGATTCAATAAATCATCAGTTAAAAATTGATAAAGATTTGAATAGACTATCTCCTGAAGAATTAATTAAAGCAGATAATTTACAAGAAATAATTGAAGTATTGACTCAAGACTTAGGTGATAGCAGGATTAGCGCAGAATTATTAGAAGTAATCTGTAAATTGGTTAGCATTGAAACCGCAGAAGTGCTATCTCGATCTGAAGAATTAAAACAGGGATTTGTTAATTTTTTAGCCGAAATTGGTGTAGATAAAGATCAACTAAATAAAGCTAAATCTTCAAGCGAACTACTAGCGTTATTCCAAGAACTTTTTGGCAGATTACCAGAAGACAGTCCTCTTTAAAGACAGTCTTTCTAGAAGAGAGTCCTTTATTTATATATCTCATGCGTTCCGATGTCGATAAAACCAACCGTTTCTTCATCAATAAACTCAAAAAGGATTCTT
>Ga0210042_1002869_pt1 | contig 12812 bp, 9 predicted proteins | sample CryGeymeta201518_FD_183982 | JGI IMG/M metagenome (GOLD analysis project Ga0210042, IMG submission 183982) | Groundwater microbial communities from Crystal Geyser aquifers in Utah, USA - Crystal Geyser metaG 2015-18 (SPAdes) (version 2) | ecosystem: Environmental > Aquatic > Deep subsurface >... | reverse complement strand
ATCCCCGTCCCTTCTCCCGCCAGCGGGAGAAGGGCGTATTAAATCGCCATACCCAGGGTCAAGGGTCAGGTCTTGCATTGCAGCATCACGTTTTTGTTGCGAGCTCAAAATTTTTAATCGTTCGGCTCACAGTCGAATAATGCACTCCGAAGTGTTGCGCAATGGCTTGCATGGAATGCTGTCCGGAGAGATATGCCAGTGCCATGGCCTCGTTACGGGGATAGCGCTCTTCAAATTGCGACAAAGGTTGCGTAATTGCCCGACGCTGTGCGCGTGGAATCTCAGTCAGTGTGGGTTTTTGCTCAATCTGAGACTGCATCTTCTGCACAAAAGCTTCCGAGCCCAAATAAATTTGCCCTTGCAACTGCGTCCATACACTCGGCAGTCGCGCGCCTTCATGGACGAAGCTGACATATTTGGCAATGGCGCTGGAACGGTGCGCTCCAAATTGCCCAAGTATCCAATCCGTTTGCAACCAAGAAGGAGAAGCCGCTTGCCCGCAAGTTGCCAAAAAACTACTCCACGGCCAAGCCTCCAGATGCTTCACCATCTTCGCCCGCAACGGATTCAACACCACATAGCGCGCCAGCTCCAGCAAGTAACTATCCCGCTCAACCATAATGGCTTTATAGCGCCCTTGGAATACATGTCCGACACGATCATGTGAGCGGTTGAAGCGTTGCGTGTAAACCCCGTTAAGCTGGCGCATCCCCTGTGCCAGATTCGCCTCCGGTGTTTCGACGAGAATATGGTAATGGTTCGACATCAAACACCATGCGTGGCACACCCAGTTAAAACGCGCGCACACCTCCGCGAACACACCAAGCCACATCTCCCTGTCCGCATCAGACAAATAAATATCCTCGCGCCGATCGCCACGCGAAGTGACGTGGTACACCCCACCGGACAACTCCAATCTTAAAGGTCTAGCCATGGGCTTGATAATAGGGGCTAGGATGCGTTAATGCAAGACCTGACCCCCCATGTGACCCCCCATGCGCCCTGCGGCTCAGGCCCATCAGCAGCCAGGCCAGCAGCAGGATGATGATGCGCAGCAACTCCTGCGGCAGATGCAGCCATTCGGCAATTGTTTTGGTATTTATGTTGTGTCCTGTGTTGTTTCCGAATGGGGTGCTCAGTCCGCCAGCCAGCAGCAGGACAGAGCGGGTACAGCGATCGCATCGTTCTCGATCGCGATCGTCCTGCCGCCGCACAGTTCCCGCATGGCGTTTTGCAGAAAGAACCCGTAAGGTTGCAGCGTATCAAGCGTCAACACTTGCGCTTCGATGTTGAAGTTGGCAATGACCAACACCCGGTTACGTGGGTTTTGCGGGTCAGACCGAATGTAAACCAGCAAGTTGGGATTTTCCACCGCAATCAACTGGCGGTTGTCGAAATCGGCGAAGGCCGACAATTCCTTGCGCAACGCAATCATCTTCTTCAGACCGCTGAAGAGGCGCTGCTCGACCGTGCCGTTCTGGTGGCGTTTTTCCGCTTTGGCCCAGTCGAAATTCGCGCGATTCATCCAGCGATTGTCGGCGGCTTGGGCGGGATCGGCCAGATACTCCAGACTGTTCAGCGTGCCGATGCCGTCGCCGTAATACAGCAAAGGAATGCCGCCGAACGACAGAATGACGCTGTGCAACAACAGGATGGTTTGTACCGCCGAGTCGATCGCCTGCGCATCATTCTGTTCCAGTGCCGCTTCCAGTCCGGCCAGTGAAGCCAGCGAGCCGGAGATGCGCGCATCGCCGGTCTTCGGATTTTCGCCAAAGGGCAGGCCGCGCGCCGATGAACCCTCGAAACGCCCGGTAAAGTAGTCGATCAGGAAGCGGCGGTGTTTTTGCGGATCGTAGCCCGCCAGCCGGGCATCTTCATCGGCAAAGCCCAGCCCGATGTCGTCGTGGCAGCGCGCATAGTTGAGCCAGGTTGCGCGCTCCAGTTTGGCCGGCAGATGCTGGATGCCCAGATTGAGCAGTTTGGCATTGCGGGTCGCCACCCCGTCCCACAGCAGCGACATCAGGGTGGCGTTGTAGGCGATCTCGCATTCCTTCGCCATGATCGCATCCTCGCCGAAATACTTGCTGATCTCGCCCGGTGCGACGATGGCTTCGGCGATGAACAGCACGCCCGGTGCCGTCACCTGGCAGCAATCCTTCATCAACTGCAACAGCAAATGCGCCTCGCGTTCGTTCTGGCAGGTGCTGCCGAGTTTCTTCCACAGGAACGCCACTGCGTCCAGGCGCAGGATGTCCGCCCCCTTGTTGGCCCAGAACAGGATGATGTTGATCATCTCGATCAGCACGGCAGGATTGCGGTAATTCAGGTCCCACTGATAGGTGTTGAAGACCGTCATCACCCATTTGCCCATCGCCGCATCCCAGGTGAAATTGCCGGGCGCGGTGGCCGGAAAAACCTCCGGCATTGTCTCCTCGTACACGTCCGGCATCTCACGGTCATCGAACACGTAGTAGTAATCCTGATATTTTTTATCTCCCCGGCGCGCCTGCTGCGCCCACTCGTGCTGATCCGAAGTATGGTTGACCACCACATCCAGCACCAGCAGCATCTCGCGCTTGCGCATGGTGGCGGCCAATGCCTCGACATCTTCGTTGCTGCCGAAACGCGCATCCACCTTGCAAAAGTCGCGCACCGCATAACCGCCATCGCTGGCGCTTTCCGGACAATCCAGAATCGGCATCACATGCAGCAGGTTGACGCCCAGATCCTGCAGATAGGGCAGTTTGGCGCGCAAGCCCTTGAGATCGCCGGCAAAACGGTCGCAGTACAGCGCCATGCCCACCCATTTTTGGCTGAGAAACCAGTTGTAGTCGCGCTCGCGCGCTAGGTCGGTTTTGCGCAGATGCGGTGCGCGCTCGATGTAGCGTTGCGCCAGCGTCTCGACCAGACTGACCATCTGCGCCTTGAAGTCGGGGCGATCCCCGTAAAGCAGGTGGAACAATGAATGGATGGTGTAGAAATTCCCCCCCAGTCGGGTGTAGAAGTGGCGCAGCCGCAGCTCGCCGATCTCCGGCTTGAGCTCGTGTAATATCTCGTTGAGCATGGCGTGTGAGGCTTGTTCGTACATTGTCAGCTTTCCTTGTCAGTCTGTTGCCGCAGCCAGCCATCCGCTTCCGGCCAGAAATGCGCGGCCCCTTCGAGTATGCCAGCGCTGTAATTGCCGTTCATGCCGAGATAACCGCCCCAGGCAAAATACAGCGACGGGTGATGGGCAGCACCGGCCAGCTCCCGCACCTCGCTGGCGGCATTGGCCACCAGCACGCTCGGCACTTCGCTCAGCAGGACATCCAGATCGTTGCCGCTATCTCCGGCAAACAGGGTGTCCTTCAGCGCGAATTGTTTGGTCTCCATCAGAAAGCGGATGGCATGCAATTTGTTGGCACTGGCCGGCAGCACATCGAGCAGTCCCAGCGCGGCCGCCTCATCAATGCTGTAAATCAGGTTGGCTTTGATTCCTTCCCGCGCCAGCACTTCATGCAGGCGTTCAAGCAGTGCCGGAATGTCGGCATCCAGATCAAGATAGAAGCTGAGTTTATGGCGATTCTGTTTTTCCTGTTCCTGCAATGTCAGCGCGGGCGAAATTTGCACCAGGTCGCGCAACGCGTCATGAGATAGCCCTCGCCAGTCGGGTGCGATTTGCGCCTCCCATTCCTCCCAGATTTCCCAACTCCCCGCTTTCACCCGATAGATCGTGGCACCCACATCGGCAATGGCGTAATCGGGCTGCGGCAAATCGTATTCTTCGATCGCCTGCTCGATCAGCGCCCGGTGGCGACCGCTGACATAGGCGAGCGTGACTTCCTCGCGGCTTGCCAGTTGATGGAAACGCGCGCGCGCGCGGGGCGATTCGGCTTGCACTCCGTTTGGAACCAGGGTGCGGTCAAGATCGGTGCACAACAGCCGGCGCGTCATGGTGCATCCCGTTTGTCGGCGAAGAAATCGTAGTGAGCGATCGCTTCAATAATTCCGGCGGCATGCTGTTGCTGTGCAAAATAGATACTGTCGATGCCGGCCAGATCAGACAGTTCAGCCACATGCTGACTGGCCACGACAGCGCCCAAGGTATTGCCTAACAGCATGTCAGTATCAGCCGCTGTCACCCCGCACGCCAGCGTGTTTTCCAAGGCAAAACCCAACTGCTCTGCGCACCAGCGCAGAGCCAGGCCTTTGGAAGCGCGCAACGGGACCACATCCAGATACTGGCCAAAAGAAAATATGGTATTCACCGCCTGTTCGTTGCGTAGCAGGGTCTGGCGAATTTCCTGCGCGTTCGTTGCGGCATGATCAATGTAGTAGCTGATCTTGAACGGGCTCTGAAAAGATTTTGGCTGCAACAGCAGGCCGGGCATCTCGGCCAGAACCTCCATAACCGCCTGCGGATTCCACTGGTAATTGATATGCCGCCGCCATACTTCGGAACGGGTCAGATTTTGAGCATAGTAAATCTCCGTGCCCTGATTGGTAATCAGCACATCAGGTTTTGGGATGTTGTTTTGACGCAACTTGACCAGCGCGTCATCCAGACGGCGCCCGGTGGCGATGCCGAACAGGGTCGTCTTGCGCTTCTCCTGCATGAGCTGGAGGAACGCTTTCAGTGCCTGCCCGTCGCCGATCATATTCAGGTCGATGCTGGTGAAGATCGCCCGGTCGCGGAAGAGAACGGGGCGGCGCTTGCCGCTGATGGCGGCCACCGGCTCGGATTTTTCCAGCAGCGGTCGGATCACCCTGAGATATTTTTCCACATGCGCCGGCCATGAGTAGTGTCGGCTCACCCCGGCAATGCCGTTCTTTGCCAGACGACTCCATGCGCGCCGGTCTGTGAGCGTATCGAGGATCGTTGCCGCCATGGCCGGTTTGTCGAGCGGATTGATCAAGCGGCCGTTTTCGCAGTTGCGGATGATATCGCTCGGCCCGCCATCTTCGGTGACCACGATGGGCAAACCGCAAGCCGCCGCCTCAATCAGGGTCAGGCCGAACGGCTCGGTCAGCGCGGGATTGACGAACACCCCGCGCGTGGCGGCAGCGAGGCGATACAGCAAGGCCACTTCTTCCGGCGCATGGTGTTTGGGATAGGCGACTTTGCCGTACAGATCATACTTGTCGATCGCCAGCAGAATGGCATTCAGCACCCCGCCGGCACCTTCCTCCATCTCCTGAATATCGTCGCGGTTGCCTGCCACGATCACCAGATTGGCCTTCTCCTGCAAGGCTGGTGATGCGCCATAAGCCTCGACCAGGGAGACGATGTTTTTTCTGGGATCGGGGCGCGACAGGGCGAGGATGATCGGCTTGTTCGGCTGCGCCAGAAAACGTTTCAATTCCTGCGCGATGCGGCTCTGTTTCTCGTCCCCCTGCGGCGGAAAGAACTGCGTCAGGTTGGTGCCGGGCGGGATCACCCGCATCCGCTCCGGCTGGTAGTAATCATACAAGCCGTATTGTTGCTCGACTTCCTGCTGCGTGCTGGTGATGACGCGCTCGGCCACGCCCAGCGTGGTCTCCTCCGCCTCGATGCGGCGGGAGATGTGGTAGGTGTCTTCGATCTCGCCGCGCTTGATCCCCGCCGCCAGCAGTTGCTTGCGTTTGCTGCGCCCGAGCGAGTGGCCGGTATGCACCAGCAGAACCCCGAGCTGGTGTGACAGGCGCGAACCGACATAACCCGCATCCGCATAGTGGCTGTGAATGACATCCGGCATGCGCGGACAGGTCTTGAGAAACGCCAGCGCGTTGTCGGAGAAGTTTTCCAGCGTGTCCCACAGCATCTCCTTGCGCAGATACTTCGGCTCGCCGCATTCGATGCGCACGATGCTCGCCTTGTCCGACAGCGGCTCGACCACTTCCGCATAATCCGCACTGACCTGCTCATCAATGACACGCCGCGTCAACAGAATCACCCGCTCAACATCCGCCCGTTCCCCCAGTGCCCGCGCCAGTTCGACCACATACTTGGTCTGGCCGCCGGTGTCGGCATCGCGTCCCAGCTCCAGATCGTGTCCGCGAATCAAACCGTGCACACTGATCAGCAGGATGAAAAGCGGTTGCGCTGCTGTCGATTCCGGATTTTTCATGACTGCCACTCGGCCAGGAACGGCGCGTAGAAATCATTATCGTCGGGAACTGCCCCGCGAATCCCGCAGACCGCCGCGGCAAACGCATGCGCGCGCTGCAAAGTGAGCGCGGCAGGCCAGCGCTGCAGCCTGCCGAGAATGAACACGGCAGAAAAACCGTCACCCGCGCCGACCGTATCGATGATGGAGATGGCTTGCTCCTCCGGCTGGACGCGCACCACCTCCTTGTCTTTCTCCAGCAACCAGGCACCGGCACCGCCGCAGGTGACCAGCATGCGGCGCACGCCGAAAATCTGCATCAGCGACCCTGCCTGACCCTGCGGCGTATCACCCGGCAGCGCGAACATGTCCGCCAAAATCGTCATCTCTTCCTCGTTCAGCTTGACCGTGTCGGCCTGCTTCATCGAGCGGCGCAGGACTTGCGCGTCATACCAGGGCGCGCGCAAATTGACATCGAAGAAGGTCGGGGCGCGGGTGCTGTTCAGCAGCATCTTCAGCGCGCTTCCGGACAGATTGTGTCGTTGCGCCAGCGTGCCGTAGTACACCAGTGCCGGGTGGATGGACAAGACAACCATCCGCGCCACCGAGGCATGGATATGGTCATAGGCCTGATCCGGCAGGATTTCGAAGCGATGCCCTGCCGGCTCGAGATGCACCTTCACCTGTCCTGTCGGATAAACCGGATCGGACTGCACCCCGAGCGTTTCCATGCCGCAGGCGGACATCGTGCGCAGCAACTCGTCGCGCAAGGCATCGTTGCCGGTACGGGTAATCAGGACGGGATTCAGGCCAAAAGCCTTCAGGTGGCGGGCGACATTGAAAGGTGCGCCGCCCAGCACGGCACGATCGGGAAAGACATCGGCAAGCACCTCGCCGAACAGCACAACGGTAGCTCCCTTGCGACGGGATGAAGAATGAATAGAGCGTGTCTTTACTGCCGGATCTTTCATGGGCGTATTGAACATGCCGCCACATAAGTTTCGCGACGAACTAAATGATGAGCGATGACGGCATTTTACACGAATTAGCTGCTCGTTTGAATTAAAGGCTCTATGTGATTTGTAGTGGGTAATGCGATAATTCTGACGTGAACAGCTCAACTTTATTGAGCATGGCGCTCGGTCTGCAATCGACTTGGCAAGTGAACGATATTTCGTTTTCTGCCGATGAATCCACGCGCAAAGAACTTCACCTGCATATCGGTTTTGTTCGTGGTTCACGCTTCCCAGATGAGACAGGTGTTGCGTGTCCTGTGCACGATGCGGTGGAACGGGAGTGGCAGCATCTGAACTTCTTTGAGCACCACTGTTTCCTGCATTGCGCTGTGCCACGCATCACAACAAGCAATGGCAAAGTGACAACTATAGCCAAACGGGGCAACAATATCGTTGCCCCGGCAGGCTAAAAAACGTCAGTGACCGGAGAGAATTTACAGCAATTTTTGGACTTGACCCCATTTTATTCTCAGGGGTGGCAATATGCCATGCCCGTTAGTGATAATCAACGATTTCAACGTCGCATTCCCCCATTAAGCATTTGTTTAACAAGCAAATGCTTCGGGTAACCGTTCTACTTCTACCTTACCGCCCCACAGCAGCGACATGATGCGCGAGGCTTGAGTCGTATCACCGCTGGTAAAAAACCATTCTGTAGGTCGGGTGAGGCAGTCTGAACGATCAGGTAACTCGGTCAGCAGGCGGCGTTGCAGTTGGCGGGCGACGGCAGCCCCCGTATCTATCAGCGTAATGTTGTCGCCCACCACTGCGCGAATGAGGGGAGCCAGAAAGGGGTAATGGGTGCAGCCCAGTATCAGGGTGTCTGCGCCGCGCTCCAGCAATGGCGCGGTGTAGCGGGCGATCAGCTGGCGGGTCTGTGCGCTGTGCAGGTCGCCGCTTTCCACTTGTTCGACCAGGCCGGGGCAGCCTTGGGCGACGATTTTCACTGTTCCGGCGTAGCGTTCCAGGAGTGCGGCGAAGCGCGCGCTTTCCAGTGTGCCGATGGTCGCCAGCACGCCGACCACGCCGCTTTTACTTGCTGCGACGGCGGGTTTGACGGCGGGTTCCATGCCGATGATCGGACATTTAAACTCCTGGCGCAGGGTCGCGGCGGCGGCGGCGGTGGCAGTGTTGCAGGCGATGACGATAGCCTCGGCACCCTGGGCAAGCAAAAACCGGGTGAGGGCTAAGGAACGCTGTTCGATGTATTGCGGGGATTTGTCGCCGTAGGGGACATGTGCGGAATCGGCAACATAGATCAGCCGCGCGTCCGGCAGTGTTTGGCGTATATGGCGCAGCACCGACAGCCCGCCCACACCGGAATCAAAAACGCCGATTGCTGCCATGTCTGAACGCCCCTCATCCCCGTCCCTTCTCCCGCCAGCGGGAGAAGGGTGTATTAAATCGCCATACCCTGATCGCGCAGATATTCTTCGTAAGTGCCGTGGTAGTCGGTTACGCCTTTGGCAGAAATCTCGATGATGCGCGTCGCCAGCGAGGAAACGAATTCGCGGTCGTGGCTGACGAAGACCACCGTACCCTTGTATTGGTCGAGCGCGGTGTTGAGCGATTCGATGGATTCCATGTCCATGTGGTTGGTCGGTTCGTCCATCAGCAGCACGTTGGGTTTGAGCAACATCAGTTTGCCGAACATCATGCGGCCTTTTTCGCCACCGGACAGGATTCTGACGTTTTTGTGGGCATCGTCGCCGGAGAACAGCAAGCGTCCCAGCGTAGCGCGCACCACTTGGTCGTCATCGTTCGGGCCGCGACAGTTGATCATCCAGTCCATCATTTCCTGGTCTTTGGCAAATTCCGGGCCGTGATCCTGCGCGTAGTAGCCGATTTTTGCCTTGTCTGTCCATTTGATCGCGCCGGTGTCAGGCTGCAGGTCGCCCGCCAGACAGCGCAGCAAGGTGGTCTTGCCGATACCGTTCGGACCGATTACGGCAACCTTGTCGCCCGCATCAATTCTAAAATTAACGTTAGAAAACAATACCTTGTCGTATCCTTTGGAGAGCTGTTGCACTTCGACGGCGGTGCGGTGCAGTTTGTCGCGTTCGTCGAATTCAAAACGGATGAAGGGGTACTGGCGGCTGGAAGGCTTGATGTCTTCGATCTTGATCTTGTCTATCTGGCGCGCGCGCGAGGTGGCCTGTTTCGCTTTGGAAGCATTGGCCGAGAAGCGCGCCACGAAGGCTTTCAGTTCGGCGACTTTTTCCTTAGCCTTTGCGTTGTCGGCGGATTGCTGCTCGCGCGCTTGTGCCGAGGCCATCATGTAATCGTCGTAAGTGCCGGGGTAAGTGGTAATTTTGCCGTAGTCCAGATCGGACATATGGGTGCAAACGCTATTCAAAAAGTGCCGGTCATGCGAGATGATGACCATGGTGCAAGTGCGCGCGTTAAGGATGTTTTCCAGCCAGCGAATAGTGTTGATGTCGAGGTTGTTGGTCGGTTCGTCCAGCAGCAGGATGTCAGGGTTGGAGAACAGTGCCTGTGCCAGCAGCACGCGCAGCTTGAAGCCGGGCGCGACCGCGCTCATGGTGCCTTGGTGCAGCTCGATATTGATGCCAAGACCCAGCAGTAACTCACCCGAGCGCGCCTCGGCGGTATAACCGTCGTATTCGGCGAAGGTGGCCTCCAGATCAGCGGCGCGCATGTAGTCTTCTTCGGTAGCATCCGGGTTGGCGTAAATCGCGTCGCGTTCCGACATCGCGGCCCACATTTCGGCGTGACCCATCATCACCACATCCAGCACACGCATGTCCTCGTAGGCAAACTGATCCTGGCGCAGCTTGCCCAGCCGTTCGCCCTTGTCCAGCATCACCTCGCCTGAAGTCTGTTCCAGATCGCGCCCCAAAATCTTCATGAAAGTGGATTTGCCGCAGCCGTTCGCGCCGATAAGGCCGTAGCGGTTGCCGTCGCCGAATTTGACGGAGACGTTTTCGAACAGGGGTTTCGCCCCGAATTGCATGGTGATATTGGCGGTGGAAAGCATGAAAAACTCGATTAGGAAAATTTTTGAAGCGCGATTTTAACACTGTGCTGTCCTTGTGCTGGTAAAAATGCAGAACTGCTGTTACGTACTGCCCGTGAAAGGCTAGAATGCAACAAATAATTCATCCGGCTGAAATCATGGTTCCTCATCTCACTACTGCACTTAACGGCCCGCTGCTCGATCTGGAGCGGCGTTTTTTGTCTGCCATGCCGACCATCGAACACTGGTTTCGCAGCCAATGGCAGGAAAACGCCGTGCCGTTCTATGCTTCCGTGGACTTGCGCAACAGCGGTTTTAAGCTGGCACCGGTGGACACCAATCTGTTTCCCGGCGGTTTCAATAATCTCAACCCCGATTTTCTGCCCTTGTGCGTCCATGCGATGCAGGGGGCGGTGGAGAAGATTTGCCCGGAGGCGCGCGGGGTGTTGCTGATTCCCGAGAACCACACGCGCAATCTGTTTTATCTGCAAAACGTCGAGCAGATTGTCACCATTCTCAAGCAGGCGGGAATGCGGGTGCGGGTGGGCAGCCTGTTGCCGGAGATCACGGCGGTAACCGAGATCGCCTTGCCGAATGGCGGCACGGTGCGGCTCGAACCGCTAGTGCGGCGGGGCAATCGTTTAGGGCTTGAAGATTTCGATCCCTGCGTGGTGTTGCTCAATAACGATTTGTCCGGCGGTGTGCCGGAGATTCTGAAGAATCTGGAACAGGCGATTTTTCCGCCCTTGTCGGCGGGCTGGTACACGCGGCGCAAGTCGCAGCATTTTGCAGCTTACGACCGGGTGGCGAACGAGTTCGCCCAGCTATTGGACATTGATCCGTGGCTGATTAACCCCTATTTTGCGACTTGTAGCCAGATCAATTTCCAGGAGCGCGTCGGCGAGGAATGTCTCGCAGCCCAGGTGGATGGCATCCTGCAAAAGATGCGCCTGAAATATGCCGAATATGGCGTGCAGCACGATCCCTTCGTCATCGTCAAAGCCGATGCGGGCACTTACGGCATGGGCATCATGACGGTCAAGGATGCCGCTGAGATTACCGGCCTGAACCGCAAGCAGCGCAACAAGATGGCGGTGGTCAAGGAGGGCTTGCAGGTGCATGACGTGCTGGTGCAGGAAGGCGTCTATACCTTTGAAAACATCAATCAGGCGGTGGCCGAGCCGGTGGTTTACATGGTGGATCACTTCGTCGTAGGCGGTTTTTATCGCGTGCATACCGGACGCGGCGTGGACGAAAATCTCAACGCGCCGGGAATGCATTTTGTGCCGCTGGCGTTTGAAAGTTGCTGCACCCTGCCCAATCCCGATTGTGCGCCGGATGATACGCCGAACCGCTTTTATGCTTACGGCGTGGTGGCGCGGCTGGCGCTGCTGGCGGCTTCGCTGGAGCTGGAGGGTGTGGCTGCGTGATGGCCGTTCGATATGTCTGGTGTTGGATAGCACTATGCAGCTTGCTTGCACTGAGCGGATGCGGCAAAGAGCCGCTGTATCAGGAGCAGGGGTTTGTGTTCGGCACGCTGGTAGAAATCAGCATTTATGGCGAATCCGAGATACACGCCAAACAGGCTGTTGCGGACGTAATGCACGAGTTCCAGCGTCTGCACAACAGCCTGCACGCCTGGCAGCCTTCGGAATTAAGCGCGCTGAACACGGCTTTTGCGAACGGGGAAACTCGGGTCGTGTCGCCTGAACTGGCGGCGATGTTGCAGGACGCGGCACAGCTCTCAAAACAATCGCAAGGCCTGTTCAATCCGGCTATCGGCGGGCTGGTGCAAGTGTGGGGATTTCATGCCGACGAGTTCAAGCCCGTGCAGCCGGATGAATCGCTCGTCGCGCAATGGGTGGCAAGCAACCCGCAGATGAGCGATCTGGTGATAGGTGCGTCTGATTCCTCCTCTGATAAAGGGGGATTGGGAGGGGTTGCGGTTTTTAGCAACAACAAGGCGGTGCAGCTCGATCTGGGCGGCTATGCCAAGGGTTATGCACTGGATCGGGCGGCAGCCATACTTTACCTGCGAGGCATCCATCATGCGCTGATCAATATCGGGGGAAATATAATTGCGCTGGGGCAGCACGGCGAACGTCCGTGGCGGGTCGGCATCCAGCATCCGCGCCAGTCGGGTGCGCTGGCGACGCTGGAACTGCATGACGGAGAAGCCATCGGCACGTCGGGCGACTATCAGCGTTATTTCATGCTGGGCGGCAGGCGTTACTGTCATCTGATAGACCCGAAGAGCGGGCATCCGGTGCAGGGCGTGCAGGCGGTGACCGTGTTGACGCGCGGGGTGCGGGCGGGCGTGTTGTCGGACGTGGCATCCAAGCCTTTGTTCGTCGCGGGCGCGCGCGGGTGGCGGGCTGCATCTGCGCAGATGGGGGTGCCGGAGGCGATGCTGGTGGATGCGCAAGGCGCGATTCATCTCACCCGCACCATGCAGAAAAGACTAGAATTCAGCGACAAAAAATTACGGCTTCAGGTGGAGTAGCAGGTCGGGCATAGCCCTATTCGCGTTTAACATAGCCGGTCTTGCCTTGGCTAAAGAGGAGATGGAATTGGTCGGAATCCTGTTGGTAACACACAATACGCTGGGCGCTAGTTTGGCGGATTGCGTCGCTCATGTGCTGGGCGCAGTCCCCAAAAATCTGAAAGTGTTGTCGGTGCTGGCCAAGGACGACCCGCAGCACAAGCTGGCCGAAGGTGAGGAGCTGATCAAGGAACTCGATAACGGTAGCGGTG
>Ga0210042_1002860_pt1 | contig 12825 bp, 12 predicted proteins | sample CryGeymeta201518_FD_183982 | JGI IMG/M metagenome (GOLD analysis project Ga0210042, IMG submission 183982) | Groundwater microbial communities from Crystal Geyser aquifers in Utah, USA - Crystal Geyser metaG 2015-18 (SPAdes) (version 2) | ecosystem: Environmental > Aquatic > Deep subsurface >... | reverse complement strand
ACTTTCGAGATTGTGTTGCAACGGATACGAGAACGGTTCTTCTCGTAGGCGCTCGAGGAGGATCTTTATGGCTGTAATTGCCCGTATTGGGGTCGCCCTGCGTTATATCTCGACACGGTGAGCGAGAGACGAACCGTCGATTACCATTCTCGATTGTGCCGTCCCGGTTGACTCAGTCCATCACGAAACGCGGTCAGCCCCAATATGAAAAAACAATGTCCATCCATCCCCGGTTGCCTGCCCTAATAAGCTTTTGGTGGGGCTTCAGTCAGGGTTCGACAGGGAAAGAAAAATGAAAAGAAATCAACTCGTAAAGCATTTGAAAAAGCAGGGCGCCGTGTTGATACGAGAGGGGAGCAGGCACAGCATATTTCAGAAAGGCAACCGAAAAACGCAAGTTCCCAGGCATAACGAGATTGTGGATGAGTTGGCGCGCAAGATTTGTAAGGATTTGGACCTTCCTTTTGTGAGGTAAAGCATGGAGTATCGAGCCGTAATCAAAAAAACAAATGATTGGTGGATTGGATGGTTGGTGGATCTGCCAGGTGTAAATGCCCAGGAAAGAACGCGTGAGCAGGTCATCGAGTCATTACGCGTTGGCGCCCAGGAAATGCTGGCGACAGAGGTGCCTTTTGAAAATGAAGGGCTGATGACCACCATCGAGGTGCCTTTCCTGGCGAATCCCTGATCGTACGTGAGTACTGTCGTCTCCCTGGATACAGGGAGAGCGAAAAAAAACAACGCATCGGCTTCCTCCGGGGGAAAGCAAGCCGGTTCGTTGTGGTCATAACAAGTTTTCCCTTTTGACACGCTTCGCGATGCGCAATGTCGAAAGGGCGGAGGCTGGATTGATGTCGAGTCTCTTCGCGGTGTTGGCAATGGATTGGCGGCGAAATAGCGGGGAGGATGAACAGGAAGATAAGAAGGATGTAAGAAGGATGCAAGAAGGATGAAGAAGGGATCCCGTTTGCAGGTGATATAATGTGCGGCGTAGTTGTCCCGCAAAAATGATCCGCCTATTTCAAAAACAAGGAGATGAACAATGGCTAAAGTTGCAAAGAATATCGTTTTGTACGGCGCCAGCGGAAGCCTGGGTGACCAGTTGGTTATCCGGCAGAGAAAGGGTCAGACAGTGCTTTCGGCCATGCCGCGTGTGGATGCCAACCGGCAGGCCACGCCCGCGCAAGCCGCCAACCGCGCCCGCTTCCAGGAGGCGATCTTCTATGGCAAGGCACAGTTAGCCGACCCGCAAGCCCAAGCCGGGTACCAGGCCAAAGCCGCCGGCACGCCGCGCTCGGCCTTCAACGTGGCCGTGGCCGATTTCTTCAACGCGCCGAACGTGGACGAAGTGGACCTGACCGGCTACCACGGCGCAGTCGGCGAGCCGATCCGCGTGCGGGCTACTGACGATTTTCAGGTGACGCAGGTGCAGGTTTCCATCGTCAACGCCGACGGCTCACTGCTCGAAGAAGGCAATGCCATCCGCCAACCCAACAGTATTGACTGGGTGTACGCGGCTACGGCCGCCAACGAGTCGCTGGATGGCGACAAGATCGTCGTGCGCGCCAGCGACAAGCCCGGGCACGTGACCAAGGTGGAAGAGGGGGTATAGCCGGGTATAGGAGGAGTATACGAGGAGTGTACGAGAAGTAACCCCGCCTCCGCCCTGGCGGGAGGCAGGGAAACTCTTTGGCCGCTCTCCCCGACATGGCCGCACAAGAGAAGACTCTCTAAAAAGATAGGACCCTGGCGCAGGGCAATCTCAATGCCCGTATTGGGGTTGCCCTGCGCTATTTTCAAGTTCATCCATCCGAAGAGGATGTAAAGCGTGAAAGTGGCAAAGAGCGCGTGCGCGTTTTGCTTAAACTCCTGCGAGGCAGGCAGATGCCGCTGGCGGTTGTTGATGGTTCGTCTCGCTCACCTGCACTGGCGTGCGGCGCAAGTGTTGCGGCTCACCCTGTCGAGACATGCCCAGCGGGCAGATTGAGCGAAAAAAACAACATTCTTGATTGCTCCGTGCTCCGCGAAGAGCAAAAAGGTTCGTTGTGGTCATAACAGGTTGTCCCTTTCGACATTCATGCGGGATGTCGAATAGGCGGATGCTGGAAAAAAATAGATATTATCCCAGGCCAGCCATAAACGAAATTCAAAGGTGATTGCACGAATTACTCAACTCGATAGAGGAGAATGAATCATGGCAATTCGAATCCACCCAACTGCTGAAGTTTCAGACAAGATCGAAATTGGTGATGGTTCAAGCATCTGGCATCATGCTCAGGTGCGCGAAGGGGTTAAAATTGGCACGAATTGCATCATAGGCAAAGGCGTCTATGTGGATGCAGACGTACCGATTGGAAACAACGTCAAGATACAAAACTACGTCTCCGTGTATCATGGTGTGAAGATCGAAGATGGTGTCTTTGTCGGACCCCATGTATGCTTCACCAATGATATGCGCCCACGCGCTATCAACCCGGATGGCTCACTCAAGGCCGCTGACGACTGGGTATTGAGTGAAACCCTGATAAAAAAAGGCGCGGCCTTGGGCGCCAACTCGACCATCCGCTGTGGTATCACGATTGGCGAATGGGCGATGATCGGTTCGGGCAGTGTGGTTACGAAAGATGTCCCCGCGCATGGATTGGTGTACGGCAGCCCGGCGCAACTGCGCGGTTTTGTCTGTGCGTGTGGGACGAAATTGGAAGAAGAAAGCCGCAAGGGAGCCGCGGTGGTGGCGAAATGCCCAAAATGCTCCCGCAAAGTTGAAATTTCTGCGCAAGATTGGAGAGGACAAAATGATATACATGGCAAAACCCCAAATCGGGGATGATGAAAAGCAGGCTGTAATGGAAGTGCTGGATTCGGGCATGATTGCCCAGGGTCCGCGCGTGAAAGCCTTTGAAGAAGCCTTTGCGCAGATGTGTAGTACCACCCATGCTGTCGCCACAACATCCGGCACGACCGCTTTGCATGTAGCAATGCTGGCGCATGGCATCGGCAAGGGTGACGAAGTGATTACTTCGGCATTTACCTTCATCGCTTCGGCTAACAGTATTTTATATGTTGGCGCCAGGCCGGTCTTTGTAGATATTGACCCGCGTACGTTCAATCTGGATGCGTCCCAGATCGAGAAAGCCATTACGAAGAAGACAAAAGCAATCCTGCCTGTGCATCTTTACGGTCTCTCATGTGACATGGACCAGATCATGAAGATTGCTGAAAAGCATGGATTGGTTGTCATTGAAGATGCCTGCCAGAGTCACAGTGCGGGATACAAAGGACGCAAGGTCGGCTCGTTTGGCACGGGGACATTTTCGTTGTACCCCACCAAAAACATCACTTCCGGCGAAGGCGGCATGATCACTACTAACGACCCTGTCATTGATGAGAAATGCCGCGTTATCCGCCAGCATGGGATGCGGAAGCGCTACTATCATGATGAACTTGGCTATAACTTCCGCATGACCGATGTCCACGCCGCGATTGGTCTGGCTCAGTTGAAGAAACTCGAGAAGTTCAACGCACAGCGTCAGGCAAATGCGAAATTCATGAGCGAGAATCTTAAAGGTGTGACGCCACCCTTTGTTCCCGAAGGACTGACTCATGTCTTTCATCAGTACACAATTCGCGTATCTGGTGGAAAGCGTGATGCCCTGCGTACCTACTTGAATGAGCATGGAGTTGGATCGGAAGTCTATTATCCCGTGCCCATCCACCAACAGACTTTCTATGTCAACGATCTGGGTTACAAGGATAGTCTGCCTGAAACGGAAAAAGCCGCGCTGGAGGTTTTGTCCCTGCCCGTGCACCCCGCGCTCAGTTCTGCGGATCTCGAAACGATCGTATCCACGGCCAACGAGTTCATGGAGAAGAACGGATGAAAGTTGCCGTCATTGGCGTAGGCTCGATGGGCAAGAACCACGCCCGCGTATATAGTGAATTGCCCGAAGCAGAGTTGGTTGCCGTTGCAGACGCAGATCAAAAACTGGTTGCTGCGACCGCCGAGAAACACGGTGCGCACGCGTATACCGATTACCGTGAAATGTTAGAGAAAGAAAAACCGGACGCGGTCTCCATTGTTGTGCCGACGGCCATGCATGAAGAAGTGGGATTGGCCGCCTTGGATGCGGGTGTGCACGTGTTGATGGAAAAACCGATTGCGGCAACTGTGGAAGAAGGCCAGCGCCTGATCGAAAAAGCGCGCGCCGTCAAAAAGCAATTAATGGTTGGTCACATTGTGCGTTTCAACCCGGCCATGCAGGCGCTCAAGCAGAAACTGGCGGATGGCGATCTGGGCCGCATCTTCCAGGTTTTTTGCCGCCGTGCCGGCCCGTTCCCAGCCCGTATCCGTGACGTGGGTGTAGTCGTGGATCTGGCTCCGCACGATGTAGATGTAATGCGTTTCCTAATTGGCGCTGACCCGCTACGCGTCTATGCCGAGACCGAGCGGCGCATCCACACCGACCACGAGGACCTTGTCTGGGGACTGCTGCGTTTCCCGGATGGCGTGGTCGGCAGCTTGGAGATCAACTGGTTGACGCCGACAAAAATCCGCGAAGTGCTAGTGCTTGGGGAGCGCGGCCTATTCCGCATCGATGATCTAACCCAGGATCTCTACTTCTACGAGAATGCTCAAGTCAATGCTGATCTTTGGCCAGCTTTGAAGACGCTGAAAGGCGTTAGCGAGGGTCACATGATTCGCTACGCAATTCAGCGCTATGAGCCGCTCAAGGCTGAATTGCAGGCCTTTTTAGGCGCGGTAAAAGAAGACAAGCCGGTGCCAGTCAGCGGTGAGGACGGTCTGGAAGCATTACGCTTGGCGTTGGCATTGGTTGAGTCGGGTCAAAAACATCAGGTGATCGAGGTCTGAAATGAGTCAGAGTGAATTACGCAGGAAACTCGAACAAAAAAAAGCATCCTTGGCCGTCATCGGGCTGGGTTATGTAGGCCTGCCGGTCGCGGCCTTATTCGCTGAAACTGGCTTTAACGTTTTAGGCGTTGAACTCCGCGCTGACCGCATCGAGAAGATCAACAAAGGCATTTGTCCGATCGAAGGCGAAGAGCCGGGGCTGGCTGATCTCATCTCAAAAGTTGCCGCGACTGGTCGTTTGCGCGCGACGACAAACTATGACGAGCTCAAAGACCGCGATGTGATCTTGATTGATGTTGAAACACCGGTGGACGATCAAAACGTTCCACGCTACGAAGCCTTACGCGCCGTGCTTAAAAGTCTTGGACCTGTGATGAAAAATGGCAGTCTGATCATTGTCGAGTCCACAATTGCACCGGGTACAATGGCCGAAGTCGTTCTGCCGTTGCTTGAACAACACAGTGGGAAAAAAGTGAACCAAGATTTTTATCTTGGCAATTGCCCTGAACGAGTCATGCCCGGCAAACTGCTCAAGAACCTGAAAACCATCAGCCGCGTTGTGGGTGGCAATACACCCGAAACAGCGGAGACGATGATCGGACTGTATCAGCATATCGTTAAGGCTGATCTGGATGCGGCGGATTGTGTCACAGCGGAACTCGTCAAAACAGCGGAAAACGCCTACCGTGATGTGCAGATCGCCTTTGCCAATGAAGTGGCTTTGATCTGCGAAGCGGTGGGCGGAGATATTTGGAAGGTGCGCGAGTTGGTCAATAAAAGCCCGGGTCGCCAGATGCACCTGCCGGGCGCTGGCGTTGGCGGGCATTGCATCCCCAAAGACCCCTGGCTGTTGGCGTATGGAGTCAAGGATAAAAACGTGCCCCTGCGCATCATTCCAAATGCGCGCGCTGTGAATGATTCCATGCCTTTGCACATGCTTGATCTCCTGAATGACGCTTTGACCAAAGTCGGATTGAAAATTGAAGGTGCGCGCGTGGCTGTTTTAGGATACGCGTACCTTGAAGATAGTGATGATACCCGCAACAGCCCTAGTGAGGTTCTGGTGCGCCGCCTGCGTGAACTGGGTGTGGATGTGGTTATTCACGACCCCTGGATTGCCGAGTACAGTGGTGACCTGATGAGGCGCATTCAAGATTGCGACGCGATCGTGCTGATGGTGGCACATAGCGTCTACCGGAGCTTGGATTTAAACTCTCTCACAACCGCGCTGCGCACACCGGTTCTGATAGATGGACGACATGTCTTCGACGCATCCCAGGTTCAGGGGGCGGGGTTGGTCTTTCGTGGAATAGGGACGGGAGAAAAGACCGCGTGAAGATCGTGACTGTCATTGGAGCGCGTCCGCAGTTCATTAAAGCAGCCCTGGTAAGTAAGGCTTTCAAGGAGGCTGGTATTACTGAATTCCTGGTCCACACAGGCCAACATTATGATTACGGCATGTCGCAAGTATTCTTTGAAGAAATGAATATCCCGGAACCTAATATCAACCTGAGTGTGGGTTCTGGCAATCATGGCTGGCAAACGGCGCAAATGCTGATTGGTATCGAGAATGTGTTGCTGGCCGAGAAGCCGGACTGGGTGCTGGTCTATGGCGACACCAACTCCACTTTGGCTGGGACGCTGGCGGCGGTTAAACTGCATATTTCCCTGGCGCATGTGGAAGCCGGGCTACGCTCCTACAATCGCGAGATGCCGGAAGAACACAATCGCGTGCTTACCGATCACTGCGCCGACCTGCTCTTTTGCCCCACCCAAATCGCCGTGGATAACCTGGCCAAAGAGGGAATCACACGCGGGGTTCACCTGGTGGGTGATACCATGTATGATGCGGTTCTGCAGTTTGGCGAAATTGCCCGCCAGCGTTCCACTATCCTGTGTGACTTGGGGATTCAACCCAAAGACTATTTGTTGGCGACAGTACACCGTCAATCCAATACCGATAACCCGGAAAATTTGCGCAACCTTTTGGCTGCTTTTGCCGAGATCAAAGAGCCGATCATTTTCCCTGTTCATCCCCGTACGCGCCAGAAGATTGCTGAACTTGACTTGTATAATCCGAAATCCGAAACTTGTGCTGAGCCTGGCCGAAGCATCCGCAATCCGAGATTTATCGAACCGGTGGGCTACCTGGATATGCTCATGCTGGAACGATCCGCACGGATGATCCTGACCGATTCCGGTGGGGTACAGAAGGAATCTTATTTATTTGCGGTACCTTGCCTAACCTTGCGTCAGGAAACTGAGTGGGTTGAGACGGTACAGTGCGGTTGGAATCTGCTGGTGGGTGTTGATCCGGAACGGATTTTAGCTGGTTTAAGACATGTTTTTCCTGCCAAAGATCAATTTCCTGTGTTATTTGGCAATGGGCGGTCCGCCCATGAAATTGTACGAATTTTTGGCGAAGATCGCATACGATTGAGAAGTAGGACAACTCCATTGTCTCAAGCCATGTTGGATAGACGTTTATGAATGCAATATGAACACAGTTATCTCAATCAAGACAAAAAATTTGCGCTAATCGGTGTCGAGGGCTATATTGCACCTCGCCACCTGAAAGCAATCCGCGATACAGGCAATTGCCTTCAGTCAGCAGAGAATAAAATTATCTCAGCTATGCTCGATTTCAATTAGGAGGATTTTACCGATTATGTTAGAAACACAGAGTTGCGATACAAAGATCAGCATAATCATCCCAGCTTATAATGAAGATAAAGCCATTGGGGTGGCTATATCTTCATTGCTAGAAGAACCGAATCTTTCACAGGCAGAGATTATTGTTGTTGATGATGGCTCAAATGATAAAACAGCCCAAATTATACGAGCTTTCCCACGAGTGCACTTTTATCAGCATCGGGTAAATCTAGGGTATGGCGCGGCTGTTACAACCGGGATGCGAAATGCTACACGACCTTATGTCATTTGGTTTGACTCAGATGGGCAACATCAAGTTGAAGATTTATTAAATATTGCAGAGGCCTTGGTTAATGACGATTTAGATTATTGCATTGGAATAAGACAACCCGGCTCTGATCAGATAACAAAAAGAGTATTAGGAAAATCGGTTTTACGTTTCTTAGTGCAATTAACCGCTGGACGCCCGGTAGCTGATTTTAACTCCGGACTGCGCGGGTTCAAACGAGAGTTGATCCTCCATTATTTACATCTCTTACCCAAAGGGTTTAGCGCGTCCACAACGACCACGCTGATAATGTACGAACGAAACCACCTGGGTCGGGAAATTCCAATTACCATGAAAAAAAGAATAGGCAAAAGCACGGTTAAAAATGTCAGCGACGGCTATAAGACTGTGTTAATCATTATGAGAATATTATTGTTATTTAAACCTTTTATGTTATTTGGTAGTATCGGCTTTCTCATGATAGCCACAGGCTCGATCTATGGGTTCAGTCAGGCAATTATGCTGCGTCTGGGTTTCCCGGTATTCGGTTCGTTATTGATCATCGCGGGTTTTCAAATTCTTCTATTTGGCGTATTAAGCGACCAAATAAGTTTATTAAGAAGGGAACGTTTTGAAAAATGACTTGTCGGCTATGTGAATCCACAGAAAATAAATTGCTTTTCCTTGTTCGAGAATATAAAATTGTTAGATGTGCCAACTGCGGCTTTGTCCAAGTGTTAGATCAGCCAAAACAGGAACAATTGGATCGGTTATATGAGGAAAGTTACTTTAACAGTAATAAATATCGAGACATAATCACACTAAACAAAGAACTCTTACGCCGATTGAAACTCATACGGCAATATATTCCTTCGACAGGCGCGCGTGTATTAGAAGCTGGCTGTGGGACTGGGGAGTTTATCTCTTTTGCAAAAAACAATTACAACATGTTTGGCTTTGATATCTCGGAAGCGGCAATTAAAATTGCGCAAGAACGCAATTCCCAGTTAAGCACGCAACTATGGGCGCAGAAGGATGAGGAATACAACCTGCCACCCGCCTTTTATGATGCGATATGCGCTTGGGATGTTATTGAGCATTTACGGAATCCAGTGACCACCTTCCAGCAATTAATGAAATCCCTTAAGCCAGGCGGGTATTTGTTCATCTCAACGCCAAATATAGATGCATTTATAGCGCAAATTTTAGGTCCGTATTGGGCATTTATGACGCCCCCTGAGCATTTGTGCTTCTTTAACAAAAAAACGATGTCTTTTTTTGCTGAGAAACATTTGCACGCAACATTAAAAGGTTGGCATACAAGGGGAAAAACGGTCAATATAGGTTTTTTGCTTTATAAGCTCAAACGTATTTTGCCTATAGTCCCGTTGTGGCTGCTAAAATTGTTTCAAACTCCTCTCCTGTCCCGCTTGGCAATCTATGTTCCGACGGGCGATATTCAGTATGCGGTTATCCAGAAAAATTAGGATCTATTATGTGCGGAATCTTTGGTTTAATTGTAAATTCACAATCGTCCTTCAAGAAAACGGATTTTCCAACTGTACTGGAACGCCTTTTCTTGCTATCGGAAACACGCGGTAAAGACGCTTCCGGATTAATGTTTTTCAATGATTCGGAAATGACTGTACTAAAGCGCCCTATTCGCGCAAATAAATTCATCCGTTCGCCCGAATATAAAAAACTCATTAAACAGTTTGTGAATTACCCGAGCCAAAAAGATAAAGCGCTCGGTTTTATGGGCCATGCGCGGATGGTGACCAATGGCAGCGAGGAAGAGCACGCAAATAACCAGCCCGTGATTCGCAATGATATGGTTATATTACATAACGGTATCGTGGTAAATGACGAAGAATTATGGTCAAAAAATCCATCCATAAAACGCTCCCATGTGGTCGACTCCGAAGTTGTCCTTGGATTAATGGAATATTACCTGCAGTCAGGCGAAACGCTTTATCAAGCATTTAGGCATACTTGGGAGCGGTTAGAGGGTGCAAATTCTGTTGCGCTGATGAATGCATTATATGATGTGGTTATCCTGGCTACTTCAAACGGGTCACTTTATTTTGCTGAAAGTCAGACTAGGAATGAATTGGTTTTTGCATCAGAAAAATTTATCCTGGAACAATTGCTTAAGTACCCTGCGATCCGTCCGCTTTTTGAAAATGCTCAGGTGATAAAAGTTCAACCAGGAACAGCCTATGTCTTTCCTTTTGATCAACTCCAATCACGGGCTTATTCATTAAAAAAACAAGATGACCTTTGCATAGTTAATCCAGGCCGCAGTCGCAGCATTCACGATTTGAGAATTACAAATTCGCCTAAATCGTCATTGTTTAGTCATCAAAATACTACCCCAAGCATAAATAATGATCTTTTTATTGGAAAAGTTAACGCTGCAGTTTCTCAATTACGGCGTTGCACACGTTGTATCTTGCCTGAAACCTTTCCGTTTATCCAATTTGACGAACAAGGTGTCTGTAATATATGCCGTAGTTACACACCATTGATCTGGAAAGAGCGGGACGCCTTGGAAGAGGTTCTTTCCCCTTACCGGCGAACCAATGGACAGCCCGACTGCCTGGTGCCTATTAGCGGAGGGCGCGATAGTTGTTATGGGATTCACTACATCAAAAAAGTTATTGGCATGAATCCGATTGCCTACACATATGATTGGGGAATGGTGACAGACCTTGCGCGGCGCAATATCTCCAGAATGTGCGGAGCGCTTGGTATAGAGCATGTTCTGGTTTCAGCAGATATAAGAACGAAACGAAAGTATATTAGACAGAATGTCACGGCTTGGCTTAAGCGCCCATCCTTAGGGACGGTCCCTTTATTTATGGCTGGCGACAAGCAATTTTTCTACTATGCATCCATGCTGAAAAAGCAAATGAACCTGGGCATCGTATTGTTCAGCATGAATCCACTCGAACGGACAGATTTTAAAGTGGGTTATTGCAATATTGATGAGATCAACCAAAAGCAAGAAAAGCATTATTCACTTTCTTCTTTCAACCAAATGCGCTTAAGTTTATATTATGGAAAAGAATTTTTATTAAATCCAGCCTACTTTAATTCATCCCTGATTGATTCGGCTTTTGCCTTTTTTTCCTATTATGGGATCAGCAAGGATTACACCACACTTTACGAATATGAGAAATGGGAAGAAGAGAAAATCAACTCTGTGTTAATTGGACAATATGACTGGGAAGTGGCAAAAGATACGCAATCAACCTGGCGTATCGGAGATGGCACGGCCTCTTTTTATAATTATATATACTATACAATGGGGGGGTTCTGCGAAAACGATACATTCAGGAGTAACCAGATACGAGAAGGCATGATATCCCGAGAAGAGGCGTTGCAGATCGCCGAACGTGACAACCAACCGCGCTATGATGCGATGCAATGGTATTGTAAGACTATTGATGTTGATATGAATGAGGCACTCAAGCGAATTAATTCTGCTCCAAAAGTGTATGCACTCTAAACGATTATATATTTTTCGGAGGATAAGAAAGTGAATAACAATAAGGTCAAGGGCACTGTAAAGCCAAACTCTGATATGCACAGTTTTAAAAATTATTTATTACATGGCATATATTTGACACTCTATGGTTTCTTCAAATATATGTCCTTTCCTTTGAGCAATTTTGTAAGATATGGGATCTTACGACTTTTTTCAAGCAATATTCAGTCAAAGTATATAGGAGATGGGGTGACGATTTGGTTTCCTTGGAATGTAAAAATTGGAAAAAACTCTTCGCTCAATCAGGGTGTATTAATCGATGGTTACGGCGGTGTTAACATAGGCGAGGGAGTTAGAATTGCCGCATATGTGTGTATTAATACCGCCGACCACGAATATGCTAACCCGGATGTTTTTATCAAAGATCAAGGATATGCGGTTGCCGAGATAAATATTGAAGATGACGTTTGGGTTGGCACTGGAACAAAGATAAATAAAGGGGTACGGATTGGTAAGGGTTGCGTCATCGGCAGTGGTTCGGTCATTACACATGATATTCCTCCGTATTCAATTGCTGTTGGAGTTCCTTGCCATGTTATTCGATCCAGAAAGTAATTTAAGAGGTGTTTAAGTTTCGTCTGTCTACTTTGATAAAGGACGCCACCCTTTCCACAAAATTAAGTTCCGACTTGATTTGGAGTATGGTCAGTTATGCGATCGTGGGGGTTGTTGGTTTGTTACTAAATATTGTGATTGCCCGCTATTATGGCGCCACCCGTTTGGGTGTTTTTAATCAAGTATATGCGATCTATATTCTGCTTTCCCAGTTGGCTGTTAGCGGAGTACATCTCTCGATATTAAAGGTTACCGCCCAATTTTCTAAAGAACAAATCATTATACAAGATAGCTTTTCAGCCGCTTTAATTTTAACAATAATTACAGCAGGACTGGTTACAGCACTGGCTTATGTATGCAAGGATTTTTTTGCTTACGCGCTCTCAAGCCCAAATGTAACGAAAGGATTGGTACTGGCGCTCCCCGGATTATTTCTCTTTTCACTGAATAAAGCCTTTCTGGCTTTGCTGAATGGGTTACGCCACATGAAGGCTTACGCTGTTTTTCAGGGGCTGCGTTTTTTATTGATGATGATCTGTCTATTTATTTTGATTGCTCTCCAAGTTAATGGTGGTTATATTCCCATCATCTTTAGCCTGACTGAAGCGATATTGCTTATGATGCAATTACCCTTTGCGCTGCACTGGATACGCCCAGACTTGTCAAGCAAAGGCTTGAAATGGATGAAAACGCATTTGGTTTTTGGACTTAAGGCGATGGTGGGGCACCTGTTGTTAGATGCAAATAGCCGGGTGGATGTACTATTGTTGGGATTGTTTGCTTCAGACAGTGTCGTTGGGGTTTACAGTTTTGCAGCGATGTTGGCAGATGGGTTCGCCCAACTGCCAGTTGTTCTGAGAACCAATATCAACCCGGTTCTAACCCAAACGTTCCATGATAATGGCACAGCGGCATTGGAAAATGTTATGC
>Ga0210042_1002844_pt1 | contig 12862 bp, 10 predicted proteins | sample CryGeymeta201518_FD_183982 | JGI IMG/M metagenome (GOLD analysis project Ga0210042, IMG submission 183982) | Groundwater microbial communities from Crystal Geyser aquifers in Utah, USA - Crystal Geyser metaG 2015-18 (SPAdes) (version 2) | ecosystem: Environmental > Aquatic > Deep subsurface >... | reverse complement strand
CTTTAATTTAAGGGCTTCCTCGACCTCATCCGCGAGATGCAGCCGGTCCGATTTGCCGGTGATCAAGTTGTACAGGACCGGCAAAAAGCGCAGTACCAGCAAAGCAAAACCAATCGGCAGAATGGCTCGCACTGTCCACATCGGAATCGCCATGTCTTCCAGTTCGATGCCGACCATCTTCATCTTCATCACATATTGCCATGAGCCGTAGATCACCATGCCTGCATAAACCAGACACAACAGCACGGCGAGGATTGAAACGAGACGGCGGATGCCAGGCGGGAATAGCTTGACCAGGGCGTCCACCCCGATATGCGCGCCAACCCGCACGCCGTAGGAGATGCCGATGAAGATCATGAAGGCGAACAGAACGGTGGTCAGTTCAACCGCCCAGGTGAAACCGGAATTGAAGACGTAGCGCATGACGACTTGCGTGAAAGTCAGCAGCGTCATCGCGGCAAGCAGAATGGCGATCAGCCATTCATCCAGGCGTTTCAGGTATTTCATGCATCCTCCCGCAATCGCCCCCGTGCATGACCGGGGGCGCAACCTCACCAACCCGGTTTATTTCTTGTCCGAATGTTTTTTCTCGGTCTTTTTGTTTTTCGCAGGCTTTTCATTCGCAGCGACGGCCGCGTCAATCAGGTCCTTGCCAATATCAGCTTCGAACTAGGCCCAGACCGGCTTCATGGCATCGCGCCATTGTGCCCGTTGTGCCTTGGTTAGTTTGACCAGCTTGGCTTTCTTGTCATCGATCACCTTCTGGCGGAAAGCCATGTCTTCATCATTAGCAACCTTGTTGCCGTAGGCGATGGATTCTGTCATCGCTTCAGACAGACCCTTCTTCACGTCATCCGGCAGGCCGTTCCACCATTGATCGTTGGCGATGACCATGTAATCCAGCACGCCGTGATCGCTCTCGGTAATGTATTTCTGCACTTCATGGAATTTCTTGGTGTAGATGTTGGCCCAGGGGTTTTCCGCGCCGTCCACCACCCCGGATTGCAGGGCTTGATAGACCTCGGCAAAGGCGATCTTCTGCGGGTTGGCACCGACTGCCTTGAATTGTGCTTCCAACACATCGGAGGCCTGGATACGGAACTTCAGGCCTTTCGCGTCACCTGGGGTGCGCAGGGGCTTGTTGGCGGAAAGCTGTTTCATGCCGTTATGAATGTATCCGAAACCGAAGATGCCTTTGTCCGACATTGAGGTCAGCAACTCGCCCCCTTTGTCGCTGTTCTGGAAACGGCCGACGGCATCGATATCATCGAACAGGAAGGGCAAATCGAAGATTTGTACCTTCTTGGTGTATTTGCCGAATTTGGCAAGGGAGGGCGCGAGAATCTGCACATCACCGAGCAACAACGCCTCCATCTCCTTGCCGTCGCCAAACAGCTGGCTATTCGGGAACACCTGCACCTCGACCTTGCCCGGCAACAACTTCTCGGCGACTTCCTTGAACTTCAGCGCGGCCTGTCCCTTGGGGGTGGAATCGGCAACCACGTGGCTGTATTTGATGATGATTGGAGCGGCATTGACCGCAAACGAAAAGCTGAACAGCAAGGCACTACACAACAGACTTACGATTTTCATGTTCTTCTCCCTGATGGTTGCTGGAACAATTTTAACGCCTAACCCCTACCTTCGGGTTCCGAATGATAGGCCAATCAAGCTTACGCCACCATTACAGATTGCTCTTCCGCTTGCGCCCGGAATTCGGCAGCGACCGCCACCCCGACCACGCACACCAGCTTTTCGCCGCAATACAGTAGCGGCAGACGCTCGCGTTGCCAGGGTGGCACACGCAACTCCTGAAACAAATGTTTGAGTGTGCGGCGGGCGGCGTGAGAATGCAGGCGCAGACTTTCGCCGCCGCAGCGCAGGCGCAACGTGACGCGGGCACTCTGCAATTTGCACAGGCTGATCCCCTCACCTTTCCGCCGGCTGAATCGCAACGCTTTTTGCAGGGGCGGCCAGAACACAGTCTCTTCCTCTTGCCAGGGCAGGCACAACACGGAATCGAAAGGCGGCAGCAGCGGCAACAGATGCGCGCGCCCCTGAAAGCGGCGCACCTGCCAGTTGCCGAATTGCACGCACACGGCGGCATCGGTGCGCGCCGAACACAATTGGCGCAACATCTGTTCCAGTTGTTTGTCCTGCGGCATGGGCGCGCCGCACTGGTGCAAAAAATAACGCAACAGGTTTTTGGCGCGTGGAATACTCAAGCGAGACAACGCATCGACCGCCAGTGTTTCCCGATCGATTGCATCGACCCCATCCCGCGCGGCCAATTCATCCAGCAATTCCGCGGCTTCGGCAAAATGCTGCGCGCTGCGCGCAAGGGTTTCGCGGCAAGCCGGAAATTTCTCCTGCAACAGCCCCAGCACACGATGCCGCACGAAATTACGCGGATAACGCTCGTCGCGGTTGCTCTCGTCTTCGACCCAGCGCAGCGCATGGTGTTGCGCGTAATCCCGCAATTCTGCACGGGAAACATTCAGCAAGGGGCGGATCACGACACGGCCGCCCTGCCGACGCGCCATAGGCATGCCGCTCGCCCCGCGCACTCCCGCGCCGCGCAGGAGTTGCAGCAACAAAGTCTCCGCCTGGTCGTCGGCGTGGTGTGCCAGCGCAATGAAAGCGCAATCCTGTTCAGCCAATGCGGCGTGGCGCAGCTGGCGTGCGGCGGCCTCGATGCCGAGCCTTTCGCGCAGCGGTTGGATATCGACCTGCGCCACCTTGCATTTGATGTTGTACCCCGCGCACAAATCCAGGCAAAACTGCGCCCATTCATCCGCGTGAGCGCTGATGCCGTGATGCACATGCAAGGCGGAAAGCTGAAATTCGAGGCGGGGCGCGAGGGTGGCCAGCAGATGCAACAGGACGACAGAATCGATACCGCCGCTCAACCCGAGCAGGATAGGTTTGCCCCGACAAGACAGCGCGGCGAGATGCTCCGCTGTTTGGTCGATCAGGCGATCAGAAGAGGAGTGTGGAGCCACAAAAAGGAACGCCGCGCACCGACGGGGTCGGCGCCACGCCATTACTGGAGTTCGATTTCCTTGAATTTGCCATAACCCATCAGACGGTTGAAGCGCGTCTGCAGCAGTTCGTTGGTGGTTTTTGCCTGCGCCTGTTTGAGTGCATCAGCCAGGGCTTTTTTCACGTTCTGCATGGTCGCCGCATAGTCGCGGTGCGCGCCGCCCAGCGGCTCGCTCACGATCTTGTCCACCAGCCCCAGCGCCTTCAGACGGGTCGCCGTGATCGCCAGCGTTTCTGCCGCCTCTTCCGCTTTGCTGGCACTTTTCCACAGGATGGAGGCGCAGCCTTCGGGCGAGATCACCGCGTAGGTCGCATATTGCAGCATCAGCAGCGCGTCCCCAATCGCGATCGCCAGCGCGCCACCGGAGCCGCCCTCGCCGATGATGGTGCAGATCATGGGCACGCGCAGTTCGGCCATGACATACAGATTTCTGCCGATCGCCTCCGACTGGCCGCGCTCTTCCGCGCCGACACCGGGATAGGCACCCGGGGTGTCGATGAAAGTCATGATAGGGATGCCGAACTTTTCGGCCAGGCGCATCAGGCGCAATGCCTTGCGATAGCCTTCCGGGCGCGGCATGCCGAAGTTGCGGTATTGGCGCTCCTTGGTGTCGCGTCCTTTCTGGTGACCGATCACCATCACGCTCTGGCCGTTGAAACGCGCCAGGCCACCGACGATGGCGGGATCGTCGGCATAGGCGCGGTCGCCATGCAGTTCTTCAAAGTCGGTGAACAGATGCCCGATGTAATCCAGTGTGTAGGGGCGCTGCGGATGGCGCGACACCTGGGAGATCTGCCAGGAAGTCAGTTTGGCGTAGATGTCCTTGGTCAGCGTCTGGCTCTTCTTTTGCAGGCGGCCGATTTCGTCCGAGATATCCAGCGCGGAATCGTCCTGCACATAACGCAATTGCTCGATCTTGTTTTCCAGCTCGGCGACCTGCTGCTCAAAATCCAGGAAAGTCAGTTTCATGGTTGCTGTCTCAAAGGGTCAATCACGGGGCGGCATGATACAACATGGCAGGCAAGCGGGCCGAATCGTATTATCCCGCCTGCCGCCGGTTGGCTTCTCATTTGCCGAGCGAAAAGAAGCGCCGGATGGTGTCCAGAATCTCGTTGCGGCTTTGCGCGATATCGGGTGCGCGGGTTTGCGCGCTGATATCCTGTAGCGCGCTCTCCAGTTGCGCCGTGCGCAAGGCCAGAATATGCGACAGCTCCTCCGCGATGGCCGGCCGCGCCTGCATAATTTGCTCGAATGCATCCTTGTCCAGGCGATAGCAATCGACATCGGTGCGCGCGATCACCGACGCACGGCGCGGCGCGCCGGTCAGCAGCGCCATTTCACCGAAAAAGTCACCCTTGTGCAGCAGATTCACCGTACGCGCCTTGCCGTCCGGCGAAGTCAGGAAGACTTCCGCCTCGCCGCGGATGATGACGTACAAACCGTGGGATTGCTGGTCGCCCTGACGGGTAATCGGATTGCCGCGTGCGAACGGGGCGTAATGCAGCCGTTCCGCCAGGGCTTTCAGTTCATCCTCGGTCATGGCCGAGAACAGCTCGACCCGGCGCAAGGTTTTGAGGCGCAACGCCACCTCGCGCTGGTGCAGCGCATCCTCGTATTTTTCGTTTTCCTTGGTCAGGCGGATACCGTGCTCTTCCAGCGCCAGTTTCAGTCCGGCGCGCTGCAGCGCGGTGATGATGTGCCAGCGCACCAGGCTGTCGGTCGGATCGTCCGGCATCAGATCGGTCAACCAGTAGCGCAGGGCGTAACGGCCATAGCCCTGGTCGCTCAGTTCCATCAGCACGCAATTCGGCAGCGGCGATTTCGCCACATTGGCGATATCGGTCTGCCGGATCACCTCCTCCACCACCTTGATCACCTTGGGCGGCGGCGCATCCAGTGACACGTTGAACCACACCCAGCGCCGCCATTGCACCGGCTGGTCGGTGCGCCGTCCCAGCACAACGAATTTGTTCTTCATCAATTGCGAGTTGGGGAATACCACGGTTTCCCAGTTGCGCGTCTCCACCAGCGTCGAACGCCAGCGGATGTCCACCACCTTGCCGGAAATGTCATCCACCTTGATCCAGTCGCCCACTTCGATGGAATTGTCCAGTTGCAGGGCGAGACCGCCGAGGATGTTGCCCAGCGTGTCCTGCATGGCAAACGCGATGACTGCGGTGATCACCGCCGATGTTGCCAGAATGCTGCTCAAGTCCAGGCCGGCATAACGCAGACGCACCATGAACCAGGCGATGTAGGCAATGATGACGAAGATATCCTCGGTGATGCGCGGCAGGGAAAGTTTGAGCGCGGGCAGGACTTTTCGAAAAATCAATAGTCCCCACAAACGGATTACCGCGATGCCGGCACCGATGACGAACACCTCGCGCGTGATATCCGCCGCGCGCAAAAGATCCGAGGCATGCAGCAAACCGCTGACAAACTGGCCGAACAGGCACACCAGATAGAACCCGATGGTATTAAACAGGCTGGCCCTGTCCTCGCGCAGAAAAACATGCAGCAAGCCAAAAATCAGCAACACCATCAGAAGCAGCAGCCACGACTCCGCGCCCCAAAAAAAATCCGCCGCATTGCGCCAGAAAGTCATAAACAATCTCCCCGATGAATGCCCCTGATTTTACTTGATATAAGCCGTCAGCGAGGTCTGCCCGCGCCATACTTTCCAGCGGTCCGCGCGCTTGAACTCAAACCGGTGATTCGTCCCGGCACAGATGGCTTCCAGTGTCACACTATGCAAGTCGCCCGCCGTCACGGCGCGCCACAATGGCATTGCAATCGCCGTTTCCAGCCGTTCCAGTTGCGCCCGGCAGGCATACAGATCGCCGCGCTGCCATGCCGTCTGCAAGCCGTGCTCGACCCACAGGCCGCGCTTCCCCGGTTCCGTCAGCAGACGTGCCAATTCCTTTTCCGGCACGATGTCGCTGGCGCGGGCGAACAAGGCGGTCAAGTTGGCATCGTCGCCCGCCGCGTCAATTTCAGGTCGGATGGTTTCAGCCACGCCGCCGCCCCACAACCACAGACTATTGATAATCGGTCGCCCCGTCTGTTGGCGCGCCGCATTGATGGGATGCTGGTGCAGCAACATCTGTATCTCGTTGCCCAGGCGTTGCCAGCGCCTCGCATCCGAGCCCTGCGGTTGCAAGGTTTTAACGTCTTGCCATGACGCCGCGTTGAGCCCCGTCATGCTGACCTCGCCCAGGGTTTGCGCCTGCACATACCAGCGTTGCGGATGCGGCGCAAAAAAACGCAAGCTCTCCCCGGCAAAATGCGCGTTCAGCGCCGCGCACAACGTGTGCGCCTCGTCGTCCGTACAGGCAACCTCGGGCTGCAACATGACCTGCGAGGGTTGCATCTGCAATTCAACCGGGTCGGCACACAGCCAGCACCCCTGCCCGACAGACAAGCCATCCGCCCGCGCCCGCAACGGCGCGACAGTGGCGACACCGAAAACTTCGCACAAACGGTTTTCCAATGCGGCGGGCGGAAATTCAGCGTGCCGGCTACGCGCCAGTAATTTTTCCAGATGCGGCAGGCGCAATCCCCGGTACAAACCGGATGCCTCCTGCGCGGGTAAAAAAAGACCCGGAATAACGAGATGAAGATGGTCCATGCGCGCCAGTTTAGCATTCAAATCGGCGCGGCTTGTGGCACACTAGCGCCCGTCAACCAACCGACCCACACGCCCTTGCAACCCTACGAACTTTTCATCGGCCTGCGTTACACCCGCGCCAAGCGCCGCAACCATTTCATCTCCTTCATCTCGCTGATCTCCATGCTGGGCATCGGCCTGGGGGTGATGGCGCTGATCGTGGTGCTGTCGGTGATGAACGGCTTCCAGCAAGAAATCCGCGCGCGCATCCTGGGCATCACGCCGCACCTGCAAGTAATGGGCACCAACGACGGATTGCGCGACTGGCAGGGTGTGCTGGAAACCGTCACCGCCCATCCGCAAGTGCGCGCCGCCGCACCCTATGTCAACGGTCAGGGCATGCTCTCATTCGAGGGGCGGGTGGAAGGCGTGATGGTGCGCGGCATGCTGCCCGATGCGGAACAGCGCCTGATCGGGCTGGGCGACAAGATGAAACGCGGCGCGTTGCAAGACTTGCAGGCGGGCAGTTTCAGCATCGTGCTGGGGGTCGATCTGGCGCGCGCGCTGGGGGCGCGCGTCGGCGACAGCGTGCTGCTCATCACGCCGCAAGGGCAATTCACCCCGGCCGGCATGTTGCCGCGCCTGAAACAGTTTCGTGTGGCGGGCATCTTCGAGATCGGCATGGCGCCTTATGACAACGCGCTGGCGCTGATCCATCTCAACGATGCGCAAAAACTCTTCCGCATGGGAGAGTCGGTCAGCGGCATCAGCGGCAGCCTGCACGACCTGGATCGGGCGCCGCAGGTCGCGTCGGAACTGGAAAATACCCTCCCCGCCGGCAGTTGGGTTACCGACTGGACGCGCCAGAACGCCAACTACTTTGCCGTCGTCGCGATGGAAAAGAAGATGATGTTCATCATCCTGTCGCTGATCGTGCTGGTCGCCGCGTTCAACATCGTCTCCACGCTGGTGATGGCCGTCACCGACAAGCAGGCCGACATCGCCATCCTGCGCACCCTTGGCGCCTCGCCCGGCAGCATCATGCGCATCTTCATGGTGCAGGGCATGCTGATCGGCCTGATCGGCATGGGGTTGGGCGTGCTCGGCGGTGTGTTGCTGGCGCTCAACATCGGCACCCTCGTGCCCTTCATCGAACATCTTTTCGGCGTGCAATTTCTGTCCAAGGAGTTCTATTACATCAGCGAATTGCCGTCCGACCTGCAACAGGGCGATGTGCTGGTGGTGGCCGGCATGTCCTTCCTCATCAGCCTGATCGCCACGCTTTATCCGAGCTGGCGCGCGGCGCAGACGCAACCGGCTGAGGCATTGCGCTATGAATAAACAGGATGCGGGATCCGGGATTCAGGATTCGGGGATGGTGATCTCCTGCCGAGATCTGAAAAAAATCTACAGTCAGGGCACGCTTAATGTGCCGGTACTGAACGGGGTAAATCTCGATGTGGCGCGCGGAGAGCGGATCGCCATCGTCGGCGCTTCGGGTTCCGGCAAGAGCACCCTGCTACACCTGCTCGGCGGACTGGACAGCATCAGCGGCGGCAGCGTGAGCATCCTCGGCCGGGACGTCACCCGGATGAACGAAACGCAGCGCGGTGAAGTGCGCAACCGTTCGCTCGGCTTCGTCTATCAGTTTCATCATCTGCTGCCGGAATTCACCGCGCTGGAGAACGTCGCCATGCCCTTGTTGATACGCGGCATGAAACCCGCCGAGGCTCATCCACAAGCCGCATCCCTGCTGGAGCAAGTCGGTCTAGCTCATCGCGTCCGCCATCTGCCGACCGAACTCTCCGGCGGCGAACGCCAGCGGGTGGCGGTGGCGCGCGCGCTGGTCACCCGTCCCGCCTGCGTGCTGGCCGACGAACCCACCGGCAACCTCGACCGCAACAGCGCCGCCGCCCTGTTCGACCTGATGCAATCGCTCAACGAGCAACTCCAGACCAGCTTTATCGTGGTCACCCACGATCTCGACCTTGCCTCAAGGATGCAGCGGCAGACAGGTCTGGTGGACGGGGTATTGCAGGAAGATTGAAGCGAAACCGCTAGTGTAGTGCACCGCTATTGCTGATACTTATTCTCAAACCATTGTAGGTCGGGCTTTAGCCCGACATGTCGGGTTGAAACCCGACCTACACGCAGTGCTGGCCGTTGGCATAAGTTCCAAACAGAATGGCGCACTACACTAGCCGCTCACCCCGGCGGCCTTTAACTGCGCCACCAAATCGGCGTCCAGCGTCTCGACGTGCGGCAACAGCCAGTCGTTCATCGCGTGCGCCATCACTGTCATGCCGTAGCTGTCCGGTTCGTGCAGCAAATCTTCCAGTTGCCCCAGCAAATTTTCATGCTCGACGCGGTGTTGTGTCTGATTGCGGATCGCGTAGCGCAGGATCAGGTCTTCCTCGGTGTGAAAATGCGCCTCGGTCAGATGTTGCAAATAGTCGGCGCGCCACTTCAGTTCGGCGCGGGTTTCATGGTCGGACAGCGCGGCCAACAGACCGCGCAGACAGGCGGCGATCTCTTCGTGCTGCGCGTCGATCAGTTCAAATCCCAGACGGATATTGTTGATCAGCGGCTCCAGCGCATGGCGGAACGCGGTTTCCCCGATCTCGCCGGTGCTGACGCAATAGGCATCGCCGCCGGATTTTTTCGCCGCGTACATCGCATAGTCGGCGCGCCCCAGCAATTCCTGGATGGTGGTGCCATCCAGCGGACAGAAGGCGATGCCGAGGCTGGCATGCACCGTGACATGATTGCTGCCCAGTTCGAACGGCACGGCCACATCGCGGATCATCTTGTTGAGCACGGTGCGGGCTTCTTTCTCGTTGCCGACCCCGTGCAGGATCAGGGCGAATTCGTCGCCGCCAAGGCGGGCAACCGTGTCCACGCTGCGCACGCAGGCGCGCAAACGCCGTGAAACTTCGCGCAGGATGGCGTCGCCCGCGGCGTGACCCAATTCGTCGTTGACCGCCTTGAAACCATCCAGATCAAACACCACCACGGCAAAACTGCCGCCATCACGCACAGCATGCGACAGCGCCTGATTGATGCGGTCGAACAGCAGAATGCGGTTGGGCAGTTCGGTGAGAGAATCATGGAAGGCGAGACGGTCGAGCAGGCGGCGCAGGCGTTCTTTTTCGGTCTTTTCGCTGATCATCCCCAGCACAAAAGTTTTGTTTTCGATCTGCAAACTGCTCATCGACAGATCGACCGCGCTGACTTTTCCTTCGGCTTGCAGCAATTGCAGCGGCAGGCGGACGACGCTGCCCGGCTTGAGCGAGGCCAGCGCGTGCCCGACGGCTTCCTGGTCTGCCTGCCCCAGCAGATGTTCCAGTCCGCAGGTCGCGCAAAAATCATCCGCGCATCCGTGCAAACGAATGAACCTTTCGTTGCCGTAGATGCAATTGCCTTCGCTCATCACGAACATCGGCAATGGTGCGACATGCATCAGCGAGCGGAAAAAATTTTCCGCGTCGCCAAATACCGAATGCGTAAATTTGCGCTGCATCAGTACCTCCCTGTCCGGTTACCGGTTATGTTCCGGCCCAATGCGCTTATAGCACTACAACCTTGCAGCAACAAGGGTGAAACCAGCCCCTTTCTTCTTTAACAATCTCTTTTAACGATCTCTGCCATTCAGTATCGGATACGTCCGCGACGTGCGCGCCAGCGCCAGATCACCGCAATACGCCAGCCGATGCGCACTGCCGCATAACCGGCCAGCGCAAGGCCAATGGCCAGGAGTGGAAGGCCGATGAGCAACGGTTGGCCCAGCACCATCAGCCACTCCCACACAGCGGAGAACCAGTCGTACCAATGAATAGCAGGAAAAACCGGTACGGCAGTGCCGTTCGATGCGCCGCTCACCCATTTGCCGATCTCATAGGCGAACAGGTAAAGCGGCGCGATGGTGAAGGGGTTGGTATAGAACGTGGTCAGGGCGGCCACCGGCAAATTCACGCGCCACATTATCGCCAGCAGCGCGGCCGAGATCATCTGCAGCGGACCGGGAATCAGGCCGCAAAACAGGCCGATGGCCACCCCGCCCGCAACCGAGCGACGATGCAAGTGCCACAGGTTGGGGTGATGCAGCCAGTGCCGCAATGGATGCAGCCAGCGGTTCTGCAAAACACCTTCGCGGCTCGGCAGATGATTGCGAAAAAATTTACGCATGACGGGATTGTAATGGTCGGTTAGGCTAGGCGCATGGTTTCCTTTGCCCTCTTTTTTGCGCTCGGTGTGTGGTGTCTGCAACAGCAGGCATTGCTCCCGGTCTTGCCGCTTTACTGGCCGCTGGCGGCAGCCGGTTTGCTCCTGCCGCAGGGCGATCATCTTGTCTGGCGGCTGGCCCGCCGCGCCCTGATTCTGCTGGCTGCCGCCCTGCTCGGTTTTTTCTATGCGGCATGGATTGCCGAGGCGCGTTTAGCCGACAGCCTGCCGGCCGGCTGGCAGGGGCGCGACATCTTGCTGACCGGCGTGGTGGCCGAGATGCCGCGCGCGCACGAGCGCGGACAGCGCTTCGTGTTCGATGTCGAGACGGTGGAAACAGAAGGCGCGCTTGTCCCGCGCAAGATTCTTCTCGCCACTTACGATGGGAACAAGAGAGAACCGATCAGTGTGCATGCAGGCGAACGCTGGCGCTTCACGGTACGCCTGAAACAGCCGCATGGCACGAGCAATCCGCACGGCCATGATTTTGAGGCGTGGATGCTGGAACGCAAATTGGGCGCCTCGGGTTATGTGCATCCTAAAGGCGACCCGCAACGGCTGGCAGCGGCGGTCAATGGCTATCTGATCGAACGTCTGCGCGAAAACGTGCGCGGCCGTTTCCGGCAGAAATTAGGGGACGCACCTTATACCGGCATCCTGGTCGCGCTCGCCGTCGGCGATCAGGCCAGCATCTCGCAGGCGCAATGGCAGTTGTTCACGCGCAGCGGACGCGCAGCGGGATCAATCATCTGATGAGCATCTCCGACCATGCTGTCCGGTCTGTTCTTCGCGCTGACCTACTGGCTGTGGCGGCGCAGCGCGCGCCTGACCCTGCTTTTCCCCGCACGCAAGGCGGCGGCATTGCTGGGCGTGCTCGCCGCCCTGGGTTACAGCCTCATCTCCGGCTTCGAAATTCCGGCGCAACGCACGCTGTATATGCTCGCAACTTTCGCCGCCATGCTGATGCTGTCGCGCAACATCGCGCCCAGCCAGATGCTGGCGGCAGCACTGACCGTGGTATTGCTGGCCGATCCGTGGGCGGTATTGTCAGCAGGGTTCTGGCTTTCCTTTGGTGCGGTCACGTTGATCTTTTACGTGACGGCGAACCGCCTTGGGCAACCGCACTGGCTGAAAACTTACGGCAAAGTGCAGTGGGCGATGATGGTCGGCCTGATCCCGCCCTTGCTTGCCCTGTTCCAGCAACTGTCATTGATCTCGCCCGTCGCCAATGCGCTCGCCATCCCGTTGGTCAGCTTCGTTGTAGTGCCGCTGACTCTGCTTGGTGCTTTGCCTTGGCTGGACTGGGTGTTACCGCTCGCCCATTGGGCGCTTTCCCTGTGCATGGATTTTCTGCACTGGCTGGATCAATTGCCGCTGGCGGTGTGGACGCAACATGCGCCGCCCGTCTGGAGCATCGCGCTGGGGGTGGTGGGCGCGGCATGGATTCTCGCCCCGCGCGGCTTTCCCTTGCGCGCGCCGGGTGCGATCCTGCTGTTGCCGATGTTTCTGGTTACGCCCGAAAAACCCGCGCCAGACAGCGCGCGCATTCTGATTTTCGACGTTGGGCAGGGGCTGGCAGTGGCGGTGCAAACCGCACAACACACGCTCTTGTTTGACACCGGGCCGGATTTTTCCGGCGAAGCCGACAGCGGCAATCGCATTCTGGTGCCGGTGCTGCGCGCGCTGGGTATTGAACAGTTGGATGGATTGATCCTGAGCCACGGCGATCTCGACCATGTCGGCGGCACGGCCTCGGTGCGCCAGGCGCTGGCACCAGGTTGGATTAAAACCTCGATGTCAGCCGATCATCCGCTGCTCGCGGACGCGTCTTCGGTGCTGCCCTGCCGCGACGGCGATGTCTGGCAGTGGGAGGGCGTCACTTTCGAAATGCTGCATCCTGGCGCAGCGTCAGCCAGCCGCAAACAACATGATAACGATCAAAGCTGCGTATTGCGCATCAGCATCGGCACGCAGCATATTCTGCTCAC
>Ga0210042_1002835_pt1 | contig 12883 bp, 10 predicted proteins | sample CryGeymeta201518_FD_183982 | JGI IMG/M metagenome (GOLD analysis project Ga0210042, IMG submission 183982) | Groundwater microbial communities from Crystal Geyser aquifers in Utah, USA - Crystal Geyser metaG 2015-18 (SPAdes) (version 2) | ecosystem: Environmental > Aquatic > Deep subsurface >... | reverse complement strand
ATTTTATAAATTAGACATTAGAAATATGAAAAAAGTTTTAATCTTTGGAACTTTCGATGGTCTTCATCCCGGTCACCTTAATTTTTTCGAACAAGCCAAAAAATATGGCGATTACTTAATAGCGGTAATAGCTAGAGATAAAACTGTAAAAAAGATAAAAAATCGCTTCCCTTCAAGAAACGAAGTGGAAAGATTAGGAACTCTTCAAAGATGTCAATTAATAAATGAGGCAAGATTAGGTTATGAAGATAATCCCTATGGAATTATTGAAGAAATAGCCCCTGATGTTATTTGTCTTGGCTATGATCAGAAAACTTTTACTGAGAATCTGCCAAAAGAATTGGAAAAAATGAGCCTATCAACAAAAATTTATAAAATGAAACCTTTTCAGCCAGAAAAATATCATTCATTAATTAGGCGAGCGAGCGAAGCCTAAAGATGAAGCTTTAGCTTCATTGATTATTAATGAGCAAAAATGCTTGATATAAAATTTATAAGAAATTACCCAGATAAGGTAAAGGAAAGCTGTAAACAAAAACATATCAAAGTTGATGTTGATTTACTTTTGGAAGTCGATAAAAGAAAGCGCCAAACCCTCCAGGCTTTGGAGGACATGTTGGCTCAGAAAAATCAAGCTTCAAAAATCATCTCTCGGACAAAAGATGAGAAAGAAAAACGAAAACTGATTTTGGAGATGCGCGAGCTCGATGAAAATAGCGATAGATTGACTAAAGTCTTAAAAGAATCAGAAGGAGAATTTAATAATTTAATGCTCCAAATTCCTAATTTGCCCCTTGATGACGTTCCGATTGGTAGAGATGAAAAAGACAACGTTGTTTCAAGAGAGTGGGGTGAGAAATCGAAATTCGACCTGCCTGCCGGCAGGCAGGGTTTCCAGCCAAAAAATTACTTGGAACTCGCCGAGAATTTGGATTTAATTGATGTGAAGCGAGCGGCTAAAATTTCCGGAACTCGCTTTGGTATTTTAAAAAAAGAAGCAGCTTTACTTGAATTTTCTTTAATAAATTTCACCTTCGAAACCCTATTAAAGGACGGCTTTATCCCCGTTATTCCGCCAATCATGCTGAAACCAGAAATGTTGGAAAAGTCAGGTCATCTTTCAGAAAAAGACAAGCCGGAAAGATATTTTATTGAAAAAGATAATGCTTATTTGGCGGGAACCGCCGAACAGCCAATTGCGGCTATGCATGCAGATGAAATTTTTGAAGAAAAAGACTTACCCCGGAGATATCTTGGCTTCTCCACTTGTTTTCGTCGAGAAGCTGGAGCCTCTGGTAAAGATACCAAGGGGATTTTCCGAGTCCATCAATTTGATAAAATTGAGATGTTTAGTATCTGTCATCCAGAAAAATCCAGCCGAGAGCATCAATTTTTATTATCCTGCCAAGAAAAGTTGATGCAGTCTTTAAAAATTCCCTACAGAGTCATTCAAATATGTACTGGCGACCTTGGTTTTCCAGCAGCTGCTGCCTATGATGTTGAGGCCTGGCTACCCTCCGAGAATCGTTATCGAGAAACCCATACCACCTTTAATGATACCGATTTCCAGACAAGAAGATTAAACATTCGCTATCGAGATTCTAAAACCAAGAAACTTGCGATTCCTCACGCCTTAAATGGTACCGCTTTTGCCATCGGCAGAATTTTAATTGCTATTATTGAGAATTACCAACAAAAAGATGGGAAAATTTTTGTTCCCGAAGCTCTTCAGAAATATCTCAATTTTAAGATAATTCAATGAAAGGAGAATCTCTCTTAATTTTGCATGGCTGGGGTTCGAATTCTGAGCGTTGGCAAAGAGTAAAGGAATTACTTGAGAAAAAGGGGATAGAAGTTTTGGTTCTCGACCTTCCCGGGTTTGGAAAGACCCTTTCTCCCCAAAAAGCTTGGAGTAGAGACGATTATATAAACTGGATTTTTCAAAAAGTAAAAGAAAGAAATTGGCAAAAATTTAATCTTTTGGGTCATTCTTTTGGGGGAGGGCTAGCGGTAAAAATAGCTGCTACCTTTCCTGAAAGGATTGAAAAACTCATTTTGCTTTCCCCGGCCATAATCCAAAGAAAGAGTATCAAAACCTACCTTTTTTATTATATTAGCTATCTTGGTAAAAAAGTTTTTTCTTTACCCGGTTTTAAAATATTTCATCCCTTGGCTGAAAAATTAATATATAAACTGGCTGGAACGAAAGATTATTACGTTGCCGACGGAATAATGAAAGAAACGATGAAAAAAATAGGAAAAGAAGAACCCTTAGAGATGATTTTAGAAAAAATCAAAATCCCAACCTTAATTTTATGGGGGAAAAAAGATGATGTTTTGCCGATAATCGATGCCTATTATATCAAAGAAAAAATCAAAGGTTCAGAACTCAAAATCATTCCAAAAGCAAGACATAGCCCCCATCGAGAGGCTCCGGAAGAATTAGCCGAAATTATAGTTCAATTTATCCAGTCTTAAATTATGTTTTTTTCCCTATTCACTCTTTGGTTCATTCGCGAAACCAAGGCCATTTTATTTTGGCTCTATCTTTGGCAGTTAAAAGAATATCATATTGGACGTTTTTTGGATCATTTTCAAACTGAAAAAGGAAGACAGCTTTTGCTTAATAAACTTGTTTTTTTAAAAATTTTTCTTTTGCTTTTATCCTTAGCACTTTCTTACGATAATTGGCCGATACAAGTTGATTATTTAATAGATTTACTATTACTTTCTTTAATCTTTATTTTATTTGGTTTGTATTTTTTAGAATCGTTCAAGGTTTTTAAAGATTTTTTAGAAAAAACGATAAAAAAACCTGTTTGGACTAAAAAATCCCTTTTTTTGACTTCCATATCTCTAATCCCTGTAATTGCGTTATTTCTTGTTTTGCTCTTTGGAAATATTGATACTTTTTCGGCAATGTTGGCTTTTGATATTTTGACTCCGGCAATTGTTTCAGTAATTGTTCTTTTTTTCCAACCCTTCGCAGTTTTGGGAAGAAACCAAATTATTAAAAAAGCCAGCGAAAAGCGAGCTCAATTTCAGAACCTTTTAGTCATTGGAATTACCGGTTCTTATGGTAAAACTTCAACTAAAGAATTTTTGGCTACCATTTTATCTGAGAGATTTAAAGTTTTAAAAACTGCCGAACATCAAAATTCAGAAGTGGGAATTTCTCAGTGTATTTTAAATGACTTGAAACCTGAACACGAAATTTTTATTTGTGAAATGGGAGCTTATAATAGGGGAGGAATAAAACTTTTATGCGATATCGCTAAACCAAAAATTGGAATTTTAACTGGAATAAACGAACAGCATATGGCAATTTTTGGAAGCCAAAAAAATATTGTAAAAGGAAAGTATGAACTAATTGAATCGTTGCCCGAAGATGGCTTGGCAATTTTTAATGGCGATAATGAATACTGTTTTGAGCTTTACAAAAGAACATTGATTAAAAAAAGAGTTTATGGTCTCCAATCTTCAATCTCAGGATTGCCATTAGATATTTTGGCTTATAACGTTCGAGCCGAAAAAGATTTCATAACTTTTAGGGTCGCCCTTCGGGATGAGATAGCCGATTTCAAAGTTAATTTAATGGGCTCCCAAAATATTTCAAATGTCTTAGCGGCAGTTATTTGCGCTAGGGAATTAGGAATGACTCTTGAAGAAATCTCAAAAGCCTGTCAGAAAATAGAAAGTTGGCAATCAGGATTCCAACTTAAAAAGGGGATAAACGGCTTAAATATAATTGACGCCACTTACTCGGCAAATCCTGACGGGGTAATTTCTCATTTAGAATACTTAAAAATTTGGTCCGAAAAAAAAGTAATAGTGATGCCATGTCTTATTGAGTTAGGAAGGGCTTCAAAAGAAGTTCATAAAAGAATCGGTCAAAAAATCGGCGAAGTTTGCGACCTATCTATTATCACAACTAAAGACAGATTTGAAGAAATTCAAGAAGGGGCCGGCGACAAAGCTTTGTTTATTGAAAACCCAAAAGAAATTTTTGAAAAATTAAAAAGTTTTTGTAATCCCAGCGATCTAATTCTTTTGGAAAGCAGGGTACCAAGTCAGTTAGTTAGTTTATTAGTTGAATAGTTCTAATCATGAGTTTATTTCGCCCAATTTCAATATCTTTGTCGCCAAATACTGAAAAAGATGATATTCGATTGGCTTTGAAATTACTTTCCCAACCCCGGCTCTGGAAAAAAGAGTCCGCGGAGAACTGTTCTCCGCGGCTGGAAGAGGAATTTAAAAAGTATTTGGGAGTAAAATATGCCATTTCTTTTAATAGTGGGAGGTCGGCTTTCTTGGCGATTTTAAAATGTCTTAATTTAAAAGAAGGCGATGAAGTTTTACTACAGGCATTCACCTGTAATGCGGCAGCTAATCCAATTTTATGGGCAGGATTTAAACCTGTTTATCTTGATTGCGATAAGAAGACTTTTAATATTGATGTCGCAGATTTAAAAAGAAAAATTACTCAAAGGAGCAGGGTAGTGATGGTTCAACACACTTTTGGTTTACCAGCTGACTTAGATGAGATTTTAGAAATTTGCCAAAAAAATAATTTAATTCTGATTGAAGATTGCGCCCATTCCTTAGGCGCAACTTACAAAGGAAAAAAAGTTGGCACTTTTGGTAAGGCAGCGTTTTTAAGTTTTTCCCGCGATAAAGTAATTTCCTCGGTTTATGGTGGAATGGCAGTCACTAACGACGATACCTTGGCGAAAAAAAATAGAGATTTTCAAAGTGAAATTGGCTACCCATCTTATTTTTGGACTTTCCAGCAATTATTGCATCCGATTTTAATGAATTATTTTATTTTGCCAACCTATTCTTTTTTTAGGTTAGGAAAAACGGCTTTAAGCTGTTTTCAATGGCTCAAGATATTATCAAAAGCTGTCCATTGGAAAGAAAAAAGGGGAAAGAAACCTGGTTATTTTCCGAAACGTCTTCCGAATGCTCTGTCTGAGTTAGCTCTTAATCAATTTAAAAAATTGAAAAAATTTAATACTCATCGAAAGGAAATTGCTAATTTTTATTTCAAAGCTTTGCAAAATACTTCATTTGAACCCCCGCAAACATTTAATGACCGCGAACATATTTTTTTAAGATTTACAATCCGGCATCCCAAGGCCCATCAAATCATTAAAAAAGCCTGGTCAAAAAACATTCTAATAGGGGATTGGTATGATAAGGTTATTGCCCCTCACGACACAAAATTAGAAAAAATGCAGTATGTCCCGGGGAGTTGCCCGAAAGCCGAAACGCTATCTAAAACAACCTTAAATTTACCAACCCATATTAATATTTCAGAAAGCGACGCTCAAAAAATTGTAGATTTTCTTAAACAGTTTAAATAAAAAATTATGGGCATTATATCGGGATTATTAAGTATGTTTGGATGGGGAACATCTGATTTTTTTGCAGCAAAATCTTCCCGTAAAATTGGCTATATGCCAACTTATTTCTGGACACAACTAGTCACTCTTGCCGTTGCTTTGATTTATTTTCTTTTAAAATTTCCGGCTATTAACATAAATAGTGCATCTCAATTTCTAATTTTTCTTATACCTGCTGGTTTTTTGTTTATGGTAGCCACAATAGCTTTTTATCGAGGGTTCGTAAGAGGCCAAGTTTCTCTCGTTAGTCCAATAGGATCATCTTGGTCGATGATTGTTGTCATACTGAGCATGATATTTTTGAATGAGGTATTAAAAATTCATCAGATTATAGCCGTTATTTTAATAATCTTGGGCATTGTCTTAGTTTCTATAAATTTACAGGAATTGTTTAAAATAAAAAAATTGTCTCTCCTCACGGGAACTAAAGAAGGTATTATTGCTATGTTGGGATGGGGAATTTCTTTATTTTTAATAGGAATTGCGAGTAAAACAATAGGTTGGTTTCTTCCAGTATTTATACTCAAAATAGTCGGCATATCTGTTTTAATAATCTATACACTATTTGGTAGACAATCTATAAAAACTAGTTTTCAGCCTCCTATTTTGTTTTTAATTTTAATGGTTGGAATCTTAGATATAATAGCTTTTTTCAGTTATAGTTTCGGAGTAGAAAGGGAATATGCTTCGATTGTTGCTCCTATTGCTGCCTCCTTTCCATTAATAACCGTAATATTGGCGAGAATATTTTTGAAAGAAAAACTCGTATTAAACCAAAATTTAGGGATAGTTAGCGTAATAGGAGGTTTAATTTTAATTTCTATTTAAGAAAACAATGGAGGTAAAAGAAATTCAAAACAAAGAAGTTTGGGAAAATTTTCTTTTGGAGTGTGCGGAAAAGACTTTTTTGAGTTCTTGGAATTGGGGAGAGTTTAATAGAATGATGGGATCCGCCTCGGGCGGAAAAATTTGGAGAATGGGAATTCTTGAAAATAATGAATTAGTTTCGGTTGCTTTAGTGGTGAAAACGGTGGCGAAAAGAGGAACGTTTTTACTCGTTCCTCATGGGTCCGCCTTCGCCAAGGCTCAGGCTTGCAAGCCAAATTTAAAATATGAAATACTAAAAATACTATTAGAAGAGTTAAAAAAGATTGGCGGAGAGGAAAAAGTAGATTTTATTAGGATAAGTCCAATTTTAGAAAGAAGCAATGAAAATGAGGAAATTTTTAAAAAATTAGGATTTAGATTAGCGCCAATTCACATGCATCCAGAAGCCAGTTGGAAATTAGATTTGAGACCTTCTGAAGAAGAACTTCTAATCCAAATGCGGAAAACCACTCGCTATTTAATCCGCCAGGCCCAGAAAAATATTGATATCGAAATTTTCCAAAGTTCTAAAATTGAGGATGTAGAAATTTTTAACAAGCTTTATCAAGAAGTTGTTGGCTTACAGCATTTTGTTCCTTTTTCTTTAGAATATTTAAGAAATGAATTTTTAGCTTTTGGTCAGGACGCCCAAATTTCCTTATTCTTTGGGAAATACAAAGGAGAAATTGTTGCCTCGGCTTTTGTTCTTTTTTGGTCAAAAATTGGTTTTTATCATCATGCTGCCCTATCTCCAAAATGCCACAAAATTCCCATTGCCTGTTTACTCCAATGGGAGGCAATAAAAGAGGCAAAAAAGAGAGGATGCGATTGCTATGATTTTTGGGGATACGTTAATCCAGAAGAAAATCCTAAGCATCCCTGGGCAGGACCCACTCTTTTTAAGATGGGTTTTGGTGGTAGACCGTATGAGTATGTTAAAACGCAAGATTTGCCTTTATCAAATAAATATTGGCTAACTTATATTTTTGAGAAACTCAGGAGAACAAAAAGAGGGCTATGAAGAAGTATCGAAAACCCTATCGAATCAAAAAGAAAAAATCGATTTTTCGCAATCGATTTTTTTGGCTAGGAATTTTAATTTTAATAGTTTTTATAGGACTATTTTATTTTTTAGTTTTTTCTTCTTTTTTTCAGATTAAAGAAATTAAAATTTCTGGCAATTCCGCCTTCGCCGAGGCTTCGGCGGACAGGCAAAAAATATCTGTTGAGAATATTCAGGAGGTGATAGAGAAAGAGATTGAACAAAGAGTCTTGTTTTTACCTACAAAAAGTATTTTTTTAGCTGATTTTCCTAAAATCAAAGCAAAAATTTCAGAAACATTCCCTCAAATTGCTCAAATAAATTTTAAAAGGAAATTTCCAGATACTTTAACGGTGACGATTGAAGAAAGGAAACCGACAGCTGTTTTTAACCAAGAAGACCTCTATTTTTTTCTCGATAAAGAAGGAATCATTTTTGAAAACACTTTGGCAGGGGGTCAATTAATAAAAATTAAAAAAGCAATAAAAGATAAAGAGTTAAAATTAGGAGACAGGGTTTTAGAGAAAGAACTAATATCTGCAATTTTAGAAATAGAATCTAAATTAGAAAATGATTTAAAAATTCCCATAGAGGAAGTTTTGGTAGTTTCCGATGAGAGAATAAACATTAAAACTTCTGATGGCTGGGAAATTTATCTTAATCCCAAAGGAGATATCGAATGGCAACTAACTAAATTAAGAGTAGATTTGGAAGAAGAAATTCCCCAAGAGCGAAGAAAGGATTTAGAATACATTGAGTTGAGATTCGGAAACTTCGCTCCTTACAAATATCGCAGTGATTAGTCGTTGAAATAAATTAAAAATTTATTGAAACGTAAAATGAATTTTAATTCATTGAACAATGTAATAAACAAAAATAGAGTAGCCAATTTTTGCTACCGGTGTATATTTATCTAACCAATGATAGTAGCCATAGGGTTGGTTAAACCCAGGAGTTGGAATTCCTCGGCCGCCCTGTAAAAAAGTTGCAGAAACAGCTAAATAATTCCCTTTGGGAAATTCTTTTAAATCGCGCGTGCCCCACCAGGGGGCATATTTTTCTTTTAGGTAGTACTGAGAGTTGCCGCCGCCAAAATAATCGACATAGACCTGCCTGCCGGCAGGCAGGTTTTTATCTGCCCATTGCGCCAGCCGTTTTAAATCTTGACCCCAATCGAGGTTAGAATCAACGGTATAAACATAACCCTGATTTGGGCCTCCTGCCAATTCATTAAAATAAGCAAGAAAATGGGGATAAATGGAAATTACTGAAACTGCTTGCCATAGGATCAAAATTCCCAAAATAGTACATTTTAACTTCAAAAATGGTGATTTTATTAAATTTCCCGTCATTCTACTAACTAATAAAATCGTGAAAGGAAAAACCGGCAATAAATGACGGACTCCAATATTGAGACTGCTGGCTAAAGAGACTGTCCAATAAAGACCGATAAAGCAGAGCATGGAAAATTCGGGATAATGATTTTTTATCCAACTCTTCATCCTTTGAAAAGTATTTTGCCAAAATGCCCAGCACCAGAGCAGAGCTCGGTGCTGGACCAGTCCCGCACCGAAACGAAGTTTCTGGTGCGGGGGTTTTTTGATCAAAAAGGCCGCATATAAAAGAGCAATTAAAGTTAAAATATGAAAAGTTAACGGCTCTTTTATTAGATAAACTGTTGGGAAATAATTTTTCCAGCCAGCTGCCGAGACCTCTCCTAAAAAATAAGTTGTGTTGCCGCCGGTTGCTCGCTGGAAAACTAAAGCCAGACCTAAAAAATATTCGGCAAAAGGTCTCAAAACAGGTTTTGTTGAGGCCCAGATTAATGTTTCGCGCAAAAAGGGAAAGGGAGTACTGCCCAAAAGAAATTCAGTGTCCCTGGCTTGTCTTTCAGGAGGATAATTCCAAACATGGTATTGATAAACCGGCCAGATTAAAAGATAACCAATAATAAATACTAAAATTAGAATTTTTAATGCTGATTTCCAAGTCCCTAACTTAATTAACCACCAAATCAAAGCTAAAATTGCGAAAAAAGGAATCAAAAGTATAACTGAAAATTTACAGAGTTCAGCCAAGCCAAAAGAAATTCCAGCTAAAATAATGTTTTTCTTTGACGGTGTTTTTAGGGCTTTGATAAAATAATAAGTGGCAATAAATACTCCAGCAGCAGCTCCGACATCAGTAGTAACCAATCTCCCGTGAGCTAAAAAAGTTGGCGAAAAAGAGAATAAAAATAAGGCAAGAAGCGCTGTTTTATTTCCAAAAAGCTCCCTGGCCCATTTAAAAATATAAAATCCGAGTAAAATTAAAATTAAAATCATTGGCAGGCGGGTCAAAATTAAAATTTGATCTGGATTATTCCCTGAGCGGTATAAGAATTCACCACCTAAGTCAAATTGATGCCACCAAAAAGGATTATCTTCTTGAAGCCAGGCAGGATGTTGGAGGGGAAAATTAAGATCTAAAAAGAGAAGGGGGAAAGCAGCAATATCTTTTAAAAAAGGGGGGTGTTCGGGATTCAATCTCATATCTTTTTGAGTCAAATAAGAATAACCAGCAGCAATATGAGGGGGTTCGTCGGTAATGAAGGTATCATTAAGAATACTAAAAACGGCTATTAAAAAGAGAAAAAAGAGTAAAATACCAGCAATGAGGTTAGTAAAGCGATCAGACATAATTTATTTTACTTGAAAGATAAAAATAGTGGTTCCCACCCTTTGAATTAAATTATCCTCGAATTGGAAATACTTTTTAGATTCTGGTAATTCCTTATCATAATTGACATTTTGAAGTTCAAAAGTAGATACGGCAATCAAAGAGTCCTTTGGAGGAATAGGATCTGTTCTGATATTGAAGGGTTTATAAGCTTGGCCTAAATAATAGTTCAAAGGAACGTTAGAAAAAATGTGGGTATAAATTCTTTCTATTTTGTTTTCCTCAACCCATTTTCCCAATTTTTTAACATCCTGGCCGCCCCAGTCATAATTAGAATTGGTAGCAATTTTGTAACCCTCTGAAGTTCCGCCAGCCAAAATATTGTAATAAGAAAGGAAATAGGGCCAAGTCAAAATCCAAGCAGTAATAATGATAATGAAAAAAGGGAGAAGAAGGAAAGAAATTTTAACTTCTTTTTTTAAAATTGAAATTTTTAATGGTAACCAACTACTTATTTTTTTAGCAACTAAAACGTAAAGCAAAAAAGTTATGGGAAAGATGTGTCTTATACCAATATTTAGTTTAAGAGTAAGACTAAAAAGAGCGTAAATTAAAAAGAAGACAAGACAAGTAGCATTAAAAGGGTTCTTTAAAAGCTCAGTGACCTTTTGTTTAAATTGATTATTCTTTAAAAAATTCCGAATTGAAGATAAAATAGTTAAAAATAGTAAGAATAAAAATCCTAAAGTTTCTTTTGTAAAGAAAAGAACGGGGAAATAAGTAAAACTTGCTCCTTCTGAACCATAAACATTCCCCATAAAATAAGTACTTTGCCAAGCACCGGCTGCCCTACTGATCATCATCATTAAACCAACCAAGTACTCTATTAATCCGTTTAAGACAAAAATATTAAGAGAAGAAAGCCGATGGAGAAAATTTCTTCCCAAAGAGGGCCATTCCAAAGGATAACTATAACTTATTTGGTGTTGAAGCCCTTTTACGGTCATATTTATTGTCTGAAAACCGTGTATTAACCCGATAAAAATTAATATTAACACTGAAAAGAATATAAAAAGTAATAAATATTTTTTCCAAAATTCTTTTTTGACAAATAAAATATAAATTAGTCCACCAAAAAAGAGACTGGGAGGTAGAAAAATAGCCTGAAATTTAGTTAATAAGGTTAAACCAGTAAATAAAAGAGCAAAGATAAAGTTTTGCCAAAACTTTCTATTTTCCGTTAAATCTCTCAAAAAGAGTGAAAAAGCTAAGATAGAAAGAAGGCAAAGAAGAGCTAGGGGGACATCGAATACAACCAAAGAGCCATGAGCTATCAGGTTGGGTGAAAAGACTAAAAGAAAAAGAGAAATTAAAGATGGTAGAGCTCCAAAAATCTTTTTTAAGAAATAGTAAACTAAAAATAAAAGAAGACCATTAAAAAGAATTATTATGGTCCGTGAAAAAAAGGTTATAAGATCTGGATTGTTCCCGACACCAAATAAAAAATTACTACCAAAATCCCACTGGATATTTTCATATCTTAATTCCTCAGGAATTTGAGGAAGATTTAAATTTAAAAAAAGCAAAGGAATGGCGGCTATATCTTTTATAAGAGGTGGATGTTCGGCATTAATAAAATACTTTTGAGTTTTTAGATAATAGTAGCCAGCCGGGATATGAGAAACCTCGTCGGAGGTAAGAGCAAAACCAGAAAATTTTAATCCCTCCCAAAAGTTTCCCTGAACTGAAAAAAAGGTAGCCAAGAGAAAAATAAGACAGAAAATTAAAGCAAAATAATTAGCCTCCTTTTCTAAAAATTCTAATATTTTACTCATTAAATTATTTTACCCCGTTAGAAATTTATAATCAATAAGCTCATTGAAAAATCTAATAGAAAAACACTTAATAATAGTGGATTTCTAACGGGGTTTTAGCATATCTAAAAGAAAAAGAAGAGAGAACTGATTGATTATCACTCAGAGGTCTTGACTGCTGATTTGGGTCTGATATAATGATAATGATGATAGTAACCGAAAGACAAAAAGAAATTTTAAACAGGATAGTCGCCGATTTTATTGATTTAGCCCAGCCGATTAGTTCAGAGTTTTTAGAAGAAAAACACCATTTTGGGATTTGCCCGGCCACTATTAGAATTGAAATGCAAAAATTAACTGATGGGGGGTATCTTATTCAGCCTCATACTTCGGCAGGGAGAGTTCCTACTGATAAAGGTTATCGATTTTTTGTAAATAATCTATTTGAAAAAGGAATTCCAGAAGAGAAAGACTTTTTAAAATTAGAAGATTTAATTGAAAGAGAAATAGGGGACAGGGTTCGATTTCTCCAATCCCTAACCAAGAATTTAGCCTCGTTTTCATCAAACTTAGCCTTAGGTTATTTATTCGATGAAGACCTTTTTTGGAAGGAAGGTTGGGAAGATGTTCTTGGAGAGCCAGAATTTAAGGAAACAAAAGTTATTACTGACTTTGCTGACGTGATTAGACATTTTGAAAAGGAAATTGAAGATATTAAGATTAACTCTGGAATTAAGGTTTACATTGGAAAGGAAAATCCTTTTTCTAAAGTAAAAGATTTTAGTATAATTATTTCCAAGTGTCATTTTCCCAATGATGAAAAAGGAGTTTTAGCAATAGCCGGTCCTAAAAGAATGGCTTATGATAAAAATATTAATTCACTAAATTATTTAACAAAATTATTGGAGAGGTTATAATATGGAAAAGGAAATTGAAGAATTAAAGAAACAATTGGAGGAATGTCAGAAATTAAGAGAGGAATACCTGGCTGGTTGGCAGAGGGCGAGGGCAGATTTCCTGAATTATAAAAAAGAAGAGATAGAAAGAATTGAAGAAATTTTAAAATATGCTGATGTAGGATTGATTTTAAAAATTTT